>Ga0233444_10000006_pt1 | contig 318803 bp, 283 predicted proteins | sample SI_124_October20_6_FD_182792 | JGI IMG/M metagenome (GOLD analysis project Ga0233444, IMG submission 182792) | Seawater microbial communities from Saanich Inlet, British Columbia, Canada - SI_124_October2016_10_MG | ecosystem: Environmental > Aquatic > Marine > Inlet | place: Canada: British...
CTGGCTGATGCCAAGCTGATCTTGACGGATGATTTGATACGCGCGGTTCTCAAAGGTCGCAAAGAAGCGGGTCAAATTGATGAAACACAATATGATGAAGTGCAAACCATCGTTGATGGAGAGGAAGACTAATGGCCATTACATCTGCAAACCAGCTTGAGTTGCTACAAACCGCCGAAGCTGTTGCTCGTGAAAAAATGATTGATCCTGGGCTGGTGATTGAGGCGATGGAAGAATCTTTGGCGCGGGCGGCAAAGTCTCGCTACGGCGCAGAAATGGATATCCGCGTTTCTATTGACCGCAAAACTGGCCGGGCGACCTTCACCCGTGTGCGCACTGTTGTGGAAGATGACTTGCTGGAAAATTACCAGGCGGAATTTACCGTTGAGCAAGCCAAGCAATATATGGAGAGCCCAGAAGTGGGTCAGCAGTATATTGAAGAGGTTCCGCCGGTTGAGATGGGCCGCATCGCTGCGCAATCTGCCAAGCAGGTTATTTTGCAAAAAGTCCGCGAAGCTGAGCGGGATCGTCAATATGAAGAATTTAAGGATCGTGCTGGTACGATTATCAATGGTCTGGTGAAGCGTGAAGAATATGGCAATGTCATTGTCGATATTGGCCGCGGTGAAGCTGTGTTGCGTCGCAACGAAAAAATTGGCCGTGAAAGTTACCGTCCCAACGATCGTATTCGCGTGTACATCAAGGAAGTGCGCCGTGAGCAGCGCGGCCCGCAGATTTTCTTGTCACGGACAGCACCAGAATTCATGGCGGAATTGTTTAAAATGGAAGTGCCAGAGATCTATGATGGCATCATTGAGATCAAAGCTGTGGCCCGTGATCCAGGATCGCGCGCTAAAATTGCCGTGATTTCTTACGACGGCTCCATTGATCCTGTCGGTGCCTGCGTGGGGATGCGCGGCAGCCGCGTGCAAGCGGTTGTCAATGAACTTCAAGGGGAAAAAATTGACATTATTCCTTGGAATGAAGATCAACCCACATTCTTGGTGAATGCTTTGCAACCTGCGGAAGTGACCAAAGTGGTTCTGGATGAAGAAGCCGGCAAGATTGTCGTTGTTGTGCCAGATGAGCAACTGAGCCTGGCCATTGGACGTCGTGGCCAAAACGTGCGTTTGGCCAGCCAGCTGACCAGCCTCGATATCGACATCATGACAGAGGAAGAAGAATCCAAGCGTCGTCAGGCCGAATTTGAAGTGCGCACCAAACTCTTTATCGACAGTCTGGATCTGGACGAATTCTTTGCACAGCTTCTGGTGTCTGAAGGGTTTACCAGTCTCGAAGAGGTGGCCTATGTCGAACTTGACGAGCTTTTGGTCATTGATGGGGTGGATGAAGCCACGGCAAGTGAGCTGCAAGCGCGTGCGCGTGACGTGATTGAAGCCGAAAACACCCGCGCCATGGCCCGCGCGCGTGAGTTGGGTGTCGAAGACAGCCTGGTGAATTTCGAAGGCTTAACGCCACAGATGATCGAGGCCTTGGCTGATGACGGCGTGAAAACCTTGGAAGATTTCGCCACTTGCGCTGACTGGGAATTGGCAGGTGGGTGGACCACTGTTGAAGGTGAGCGGGTTAAAGATGACGGCGTGCTTGAAAAATTCGATGTGGATTTGGCTGAGGCGCAAAACATGGTCATGACAGCTCGGATTATGCTGGGCTGGGTGGATCCAGAAGAATTGCTCGATGAAGAGACAGAGGATTCACAAGACGATGCGGAACAGGTGAGCTAAATGAGCCACAGCGGCGCATATACTTCAGAAAATCTGCCCGAGCGCAAATGCTTGGTCAGTCAGGATTCTGGTCCAAAAGCGGGTTTAATTCGCTTTGTGACCAGTCCTGATGGGGTGGTTGTGCCGGATATACTGGAAAAATTACCCGGTAGGGGCTACTATGTCACGGCGAACCTGCATATTTTGGAAGAGGCCGTAAAGCGCCGGGTTTTTGCGCGCGGTGCTAAAACCCAGGTGAGCGTGCCGGAAGATCTGATTGCTCAGATTGATCGCCAGCTGGCGCGCCGGGTGGTAGATCTTGTATCCATTGCACGCAAGGCTGGCAAAGCTGTGACAGGCTTCGAGAAGGTAAAAGGGTGGTTGGCCGAAGGCCGGGCTAAAGTTTTGCTGCAAGCCAGCGACGGATCCGCTCGCGGTAAAGATAAATTATGGACCCCAGAGGGCGGACGGTTTTTTGGGTGTTTAACGGCGCAGGAATTGGGTTTGGCATTTGGGCGCGGGCATGCGATACACTGCGCACTCTCCGGTGGCAAACTTAGCGAACGTGTAGTACATGAGGCCGCAAGATTGCGCGGATTACGAGAAGCCACCAAGGTGGCATAGGGCAATAGCCCTCTGAAAAGGACAATAGAGCTTTATGAGCGACGACGGAAAAAAAACACTCGGTTTGATGGGCGGGTCACGTTCGGGAAATGTGAAACAAAGTTTCAGTCACGGCCGGACCAAAAATGTTGTGGTGGAAACCAAGCGTAAACGCGTTGTCGTACCCAAGCCGGGCGCTGCAAAACCCGCCGCTCCTGGAGCTGTGCGCGGCGGCGATCCGGCGCGTCGGCCAGCTGGAATTTCTGATGCGGAAATGGAGCGTCGTTTAAAAGCTGTGCAAGCTGCGAAAGCGCGCGAGACAGAAGATGCAGAACGGCGTGCTCAAGAAGAACTTGAGCGGGAGGCTGAACGCAATCGCCGCCGCGAAGAACAAGAAGCAAAAGAGCGCGAACTGCGTGAACGCGAAGAGCGGGCGCAGGCAAAAATCGCGGCCGAAGCAGAGAAAAAGCGCGAAGCAGAGGCCGCAGCATTGCTTGCGGCTGCACCGCCGCCAACACCGGAAGAGCGGGCTGCAAAAAGCGGCGTTGTGCGTAGCAAAGTCGCGGAGCCTGTGCGCCGTGAGGAACCTGCGCGTCCAAGCCGTAACAAAGGCCGGGAAGACAATCGTCGCTCTGGCAAGCTGACTGTTAATCAGGCCAGCGCCGGAAACGATGGTCGGCATCGGTCCATGGCATCCATGAAACGTAAGCAAGAGCGCGCCCGTCAAAAAGCGATGGGCGGGGCTGTTGAGCGCGAGAAGATTATCCGCGATGTGCAAGTGCCTGACGCGATCATGGTACAAGAGCTGGCCAACCGCATGGCCGAGCGGGTTGCTGATGTTGTGAAATCCTTGATGCAAATGGGCATGATGGTGACACAGAACCAAACCATTGACCAAGATACAGCTGAGCTGATCGTGGAAGAATTTGGCCACAAAATTGTGCGCGTTTCTGATGCGGATGTTGAGGATGTGATTGACCAAGTGGTTGATAGCCCTGAAGATCTCAAGCCACGCGCTCCGATCATCACGGTAATGGGCCATGTTGACCACGGTAAGACTTCGCTTTTGGATGCGATCCGCAATGCGCGGGTTGTCTCTGGTGAAGCCGGCGGCATTACTCAACATATCGGCGCTTATCAGGTTGAGCAGAACGGTGATCTTTTGACCTTTCTCGACACGCCCGGCCACGCGGCCTTTACGTCGATGCGCTCGCGTGGGGCACAGGTCACAGATATTGTCATCTTGGTTGTTGCAGCAGATGACGCTGTGATGCCCCAAACGATTGAGGCGATTGCGCATGCAAAGGCGGCCAATGTGCCGATGATCGTGGCCATCAACAAAATTGACCGTCCTGCCGCTGATCCACAGAAAGTGCGGACCGATCTTTTGCAACATGAGGTGATCGTGGAGCAAATGTCTGGTGAGGTCCAGGACGTGGAAGTATCTGCAACAACGGGCCAAGGCCTCGATCAATTGCTGGAAGCCATTGCTTTGCAGTCTGAGATTTTGGAGCTGAAAGCCAATCCAAACCGTTCGGCCTCTGGCGCTGTCATTGAAGCGCAGTTGGATGTTGGACGTGGACCAGTGGCCACTGTTTTGGTGCAAAACGGGACATTGAAACTTGGCGACATTTTCGTGGTTGGGGAACAATGGGGCAAAGTGCGCGCCTTGATCAGCGACTCCGGAGAGCGGATCAAAACCGCTGGCCCATCAACACCTGTTGAAGTTCTTGGCCTGAACGGCACACCCGAAGCGGGTGACGTTTTGAATGTGGTTGAAACCGAAGCGCAGGCGCGTGAAATTGCAGAATATCGTGCGCAGGCGGCCAAAGATAAACGTGCCGCCCTTGGTGCAGCGACAACTTTGGAACAGCTCATGGCCAATGCGAAGGCCAATGAGGACATCAGCGAGCTGCCAATTCTTTTGAAAGCCGATGTTCAGGGTTCTGCGGAAGCTATTGTTCAGGCTATGGCGAAAATTGGCAATGACGAAGTTCGCGTGCGAGTTCTGCACTCTGGTGTGGGTGCGATCACAGAAACAGATATTGGACTTGCCGAGGCCTCTGGGGCGCCGGTGTTTGGCTTTAACGTGCGGGCAAATACCTCAGCGCGGAATACAGCCAACCAAAAGGGCGTTGAGATTCGCTATTATTCAGTAATTTATGATCTAGTTGATGATGTGAAAGCGGCGGCTTCGGGTCTCTTGAGCGCCGAAATTCGTGAAACATTCATTGGCTACGCCAATATCAAGGAAGTGTTCAAAGTGTCGGGCGTCGGTAAAGTTGCCGGTTGTTTGGTGACTGAAGGGGTGGCGCGCCGCTCCGCCGGGGTCCGCTTGCTGCGCGATAATGTCGTTATTCATGAAGGAACGCTGAAAACACTGAAGCGCTTCAAAGACGAGGTGCCTGAGGTACAATCGGGTCAAGAGTGCGGTATGGCCTTTGAAAATTATGATGACATCAGACCAAATGATGTGATCGAAATTTTCGAGCGCGAAGAAGTTGAACGTAAGTTAGCTTAATCTCAAAGTTGTAGAAAATGGCGCCTTTGTTAGGCGCCATTTTTTTGCGCTATGAAACGGGTAGCCCCTCATATAATTTTTGCCCAATTTTGATTTGAACTGTGCCCTTGGCCGTTTCGCCTTTGTAAATCCCCTGGGCCAGAATCCGCGAGCCGAGAATAATCGTTTTCACGACTGTTTGATCTTTGTGAATGTCAATTTGATCCATTGCACCTGTCTCCAGACCTCTTGGAAACAAGGTAGCTTCAACTTATGTAAAAGTTACTAAGACTTTGGATATAATTAGAGCCAATCGTAAAGTATTGGAATCAATGGTATATCCGCAGCAGGCATGGGATAAGATCTCAGGTCTTGTTTGCGGACCCATTTTAGGGACTGCTTCTCCCGAGGTTGCGGAATGCCTTGCCACTTCCGGCAGGCAAATAGCGGCATCAAAAGGTGAAAATCCTCATAGGCATGGCTGGCAAATGTCAGCGGGGCGAGGCAGCTTTGCCAGGTATTAATGCCCAGTTCCTCTTCTAATTCGCGGATCAAGGCGACCTCTGGTGTTTCTCCTGTTTCGACCTTGCCGCCGGGAAACTCCCAAAGCCCGGCCATGGATTTTCCTTCAGGACGCTGTGCCAGAAGCACGCGGCCATCTGAATCGATCAGCGCAACCGCAGAGACAAGCACCGTTTTCATGAGCGATAGTCCGCATTAATCTCAATATAGCCATGGGTTAAATCGCATGTCCAAACTGTGGTCTGCGCCGTGCCGACGCCCAAATCTGTCCGAATATGAAGCTTGGCTTGCTGCATATAGCTGGCGCCAGCTTCCTCTGTATAGCTGGAGGCAACCCAACCGTTTTCGGCCACCAGGTGCGGCCCAAACCAAATCGAGAGCCGGTCACGGTCAGCTGCGGCACCAGATTTCCCAACAGCCATGACAATGCGGCCCCAGTTTGGATCTTCACCCGCAACCGCGGTTTTGACCAAGGGAGAATTTGCAATAGACATAGCCACTTTGCGCGCATCCGCTTCGTTGCGGGCGCCGGTGACTTCAACTGTGAGGAATTTTGTTGCGCCTTCACCATCCTGGACCACTTGATGAGCGAGATCCAGCATGACCTGTTGCAACCCCTCAGTGAACTCTTGGTTCTGAGTTACATCTACGCCTGAGGTTCCGGTCGCAGCACAGATGAGCGCGTCAGAGGTTGACGTGTCACTATCGACAGTGATGCAATTGAAGGTTTGATTGGTCAAATTTCCAAGCATGGTTTGCAGATTTGGCTGCGAAATTTTTGCATCTGTGAAAATATAGACCAACATAGTTGCCATATCCGGCGCGATCATGCCGGAACCTTTGGCAAAGCCGCTGATCGAGACGGGCTGTCCATCAATGAGCAATGTTCTTGACGCACCTTTGGGAAAGGTATCGGTTGTCATAATGGCGCGGGCGGCGTCTTCCTGTGTCGCGGGGCTCAGGGAGGCTGTTAACTGATCGAGGCAATCTGTGATTTTTTGATCTGGCAAAACCTCACCAATCACACCAGTTGAGGAGGTGAAAACCGCTTCTGCCGGAATGTTTAGCCGATCGGCGACAGCGGCACAGATTCGGTCAACCGAGGCTTGGCCTGCCGCACCTGTAAAGGCGTTTGCATTGCCGGAGTTCACAAGTATTGCAGCCCCTTTCGACATATCGCCGCCTATTTTCTCCTGACAATCCAATACGCTGGCTGCGCGGGTGGCGGAGCGGGTGAAGACGCCGGCGATGGTGGCTCCCGGCGCGATGGCGGCCAGCATGACATCTGTCCGCCCGGGGTATTTCACCCCCGCCGAGGCGGTGGCAAACTGCACCCCATCAATGATCGGCAGCTCTGGAAAATTGGCGGGGGCCAGAGGTGATATCTTTGTCATGGTGTCACTGATCCAAGGTTGACAGCACAGAGGGATCAATACCATCGCTTGACAGGGTGACATCCGCGCCATCCATTAAGCTGCGCAGATGTGCCTCTACAGCCGCATTTTGCAGCTCAACTTCCAGCTCCCCACGCATCTCTTCCAGACTTGGGGGGGCCATAACGCGGCGGTCTCTCAGTAAGATGAGATGATAGCCAAATTGGGTTTGCACCGGGCCGGCATAGTTGCCTGGCTCCATGTTGAGCACCGCATTTTCGAAGGGCGGCACCATTTGACCCTTACCAAACCAGCCCAAATCACCACCGCGCGGACCGGAGGGACCGGTTGAATGTTCCTGAGCGAGCGTTGCAAAATCGGCACCCTCGTCCAAAAGCTTTAACAATTCCCGGGCTTTGTCCTCAGTTTCGAGCAAAATATGCGCGGCCTGATATTCTTCCTCGCCTGCACCGGCCGGAAATTTGGCGTCATAGGCAGATTGCAGGGCCGCCTCGCTCAGCGCATCTGCGCGAATGGCCTCGATCACAGTTGTTGACAGCAGGTTGCGCTCTTGATTTTCCATCGCTGTGGGCAACCAGCTTGGCGGTGTCTCAATGGAACTGGCCAAAAGTTGTTGCTGAACCAATTGTTCGATTATGCCGTTAAACAACACGCTGTCTTGGAGGTTTTTATATTGATCTGGAAGCTGGCGCTTGATGTCGAGCACATGGGCGAGCGTCAACTCTGTGCCGTTTACGGTGGCGACCACAGTGGTCAATTTAGGCTCTTGCGCGGCCAGGCCTGTCGAAAAGAATAAGATTAGGGCTATGCTTTGGAAAATTTTGTTTAATTTCGCCATTGTTTTATCCTTTAAAGCACACGGAAACACCCGTGCCGTTGACACTGTAATGCGAGACCCATACATCGTTTGGGTGGCCCGGAGGGGGCCGGCTCAACTCTGCACATGCCTTTGGCTTTTCATAAGCTGCGGTGGCGCGGTGGGCAAGCAAATCCCTCATTTGATTTGAATTACCATGCGGGGCAAATATGCTGGGCCTAGGAACACTTGCCAAAAAAGTTTTTGGCACACCAAATGATCGTAAGGTCAAAGCGACCCGGCCGTTGATCGAGAAAATCAACGCGCTTGAACCTGAATTTGAGGCTCTGAATGATGAGGGTCTCATGGCCAAGACGGCTGAGCTGCGGGCACGTGCGACATCTGGTGAGGATTTGGACAGCCTGCTGCCAGAGGCCTTTGCCAATTGCCGCGAGGCCGCTAAGCGCGCCTTGGGTCTGCGCGCCTTTGATGTACAGCTGATGGGCGGCATATTCTTGCATCAAGGCAATATCGCAGAGATGAAAACTGGTGAGGGTAAAACCTTGGTGGCCACTTTCCCGGCCTATCTTAATGCTTTGACCGGTAAGGGCGTGCATATCGTTACGGTCAACGATTATTTGGCGCGCCGCGATGCGGAGTGGATGTCGAAAGTCTATGGGGCTTTGGGCCTGTCCACAGGGGTTGTTTACCCTCAGCAGCCCGATGATGAAAAAGCGGCGGCCTATGCCTGTGATGTCACCTATGCGACGAACAATGAGCTTGGGTTTGATTATCTGCGCGACAATATGAAGGCCGAATTGAGCCAAATGCATCAGCGATCCCACAATTTCGCAATTGTTGATGAGGTGGATTCGATATTGATTGATGAGGCGCGCACGCCGCTGATTATTTCTGGTCCGTCGCAAGATCGCTCGGAGCTATACAAAACTATTGATCAGCTGATCCCAGATGTTTTGGAGATCCATTATACGTTGGACGAGAAAACCAAAAATGTGACCTTCACAGATGAAGGTAACGAATGGTTGGAAGAGGTGCTGAGCGGCAAGGGCATTCTGCCGGACGGTCAATCGCTTTATGATCCGGAAAGCACCACGATTGTGCACCATGTTAACCAAGGGCTGCGGGCGCATAAGCTCTTTATTCGCGATAAAGACTACATCGTGCGGGACGATGAAGTTGTGTTGATTGACGAGTTTACCGGCCGAATGATGGCGGGTCGCCGCCTCTCCGATGGGTTGCATCAGGCCATTGAAGCCAAGGAAGGATGCACCATCCAGGCCGAAAATGTCACTTTGGCTTCGGTCACCTTTCAAAACTATTTCCGCCTGTATGATAAATTGGGCGGCATGACCGGAACAGCCTTGACCGAGGCTGATGAATTTCATGAAATTTATGGCTTAGGTGTTGTCGAAGTTCCGACCAATCGCGTGGTTGCTCGGGCCGATGAGGATGACCAAGTCTACCGAACTGCTGGTGAAAAATACAACGCTGTTGTGGATGCCATCAAGGTAGCGTATGAGAAAAAGCAGCCTGTTTTGGTCGGCACCACCTCAATTGAAAAGTCTGAGTTGTTGTCAGAATTGTTGACGGCTGCTGGCATCACTCACAATGTTTTGAATGCGCGTCAGCATGAGCAAGAGGCCAAGATCGTCGCTGATGCAGGTAAGCTGGGCGCCGTCACGATTGCGACCAATATGGCCGGGCGAGGCACGGATATCAAATTGGGGGGCAATGTTGAGTTCACCATTATGGAGGCCATTGCCGCGGACCCTAAGGCAAACCCCGATGATATTCGCAGCCAGATTGAAGAGGAACATGCCAGCGACGAGCAGGCGGTAAAAGATGCTGGTGGCCTGTATGTTTTGGCGACCGAACGGCATGAATCGCGCCGCATTGATAACCAATTGCGTGGTCGATCTGGCCGGCAGGGTGATCCGGGTCGCAGCTCCTTTTTCCTATCATTGGATGATGATTTGATGCGGATTTTCGGATCGGAGCGTCTGGAAAAAGTGCTGAATACTCTGGGCATGAAAGAGGGAGAGGCGATTGTGCACCCTTGGGTCAATAAATCGCTCGAACGTGCGCAGGCGAAAGTGGAAGGTCGCAACTTTGACATCCGCAAACAGCTCTTGAAATTCGATGATGTGATGAACGATCAACGTAAGGTGATTTTTGGCCAGCGTCGTGAGATCATGGAAGCCGATGATTTGGCAGAAATCACACAGGATATGCGCCACCAGGTCATAGATGATTTGGTGACGCAATTTATGCCACCAAAATCCTATGCAGATCAGTGGGATGTAGAGGGCCTGCAAGCTGCTCTTGTAGAGAACTTAGGGGTTGATGCGCCCGTGGTTGAGTGGGCTGCGCAAGAGGGTGTCGATGATGACACGATCCGTGAAAAGCTCGAAGACCTTAGCGATGATTTCATGGCCCGCAAGGCGGTGGAGTTTGGACCTGAGAACATGCGGATGATTGAAAAGCAAATCTTGCTCGAAACGATTGATGGCAAATGGCGCGAGCATTTGCTGACGCTGGAGCATCTGCGGTCTGTGGTTGGGTTTCGCAGCTATGCGCAGCGCGATCCGCTCAACGAGTATAAATCCGAAGCCTTCCAATTGTTCCAAAATCTGCTCGATGGTTTGCGTGAGCGGGTGACCCAGCTTTTGGCACATGTGCGTATGCGCTCGGCCGAAGAGCAAAAGGCGATAATGGAAGAAATGGCCCGGCAACAAGCCGCTATTGCTGCTGCGGCGCAATCAACGGATGCCACACCGACAGCGCCGGGCGCTTTCGATGAAAATGATCGCGCCACTTGGGGCAATCCTGGACGCAATGAGGCCTGCCCTTGTGGATCTGGCAAAAAATTCAAACATTGCCACGGCAAACTGTAACGGGACAGTCTTGTCAGCTAAATAGCCACGCACCGAATGTCGTCACGCGTTGATTGCCAACATTGACGCGCGTGACTTCAATGGATTAAGTCCTGTCCCACAGAACGGCCCGAATGGGTGGTCTTTGAATTTGTGAATTTTGGGGTCCTCGCCCCGCACCGTATTTTTATGATTAAGGGGCTTCAATGCGCCATGCATATATCACTGGCTCTGCCGGTTTCATTGGATTTTATCTAGCGGAATTACTGTTGCAAGAGGGCTGGAGCGTCACCGGTCTAGACGGTCTTACTGATTATTATGATGTGCGGCTCAAACGTCGGCGGCTCCAGATGCTTGGCCAACACAAAAACTTCAATCCTATCACCGAAATGTTGGAGGATGAGGACGCGGTCATGAATTCCGTTGCTGCGGCGAAACCGGATGTCATCGTGCATTTGGCGGCGCAGGCGGGTGTGCGCTACAGTCTGGAAAACCCACGGGCCTATATGCAAAGCAATGTGCTTGGTACCTTCAATGTGATGGAAGCGGCCCGGGTGCATGGGGTGACGCATTTGATGATGGCGTCGACATCTTCGGTATATGGCGCCAATACTCAGATGCCCTTTCATGAAAATGACAAGGCCGATACACCGCTCACCATCTATGCCGCAACGAAAAAAGCCAATGAGGCCATGGCCCATTCCTATGCGCATTTGTGGGATATTCCGACAACAATGTTCCGCTTTTTTACCGTCTACGGTGCTTGGGGGCGCCCTGATCTGGCGCTTTATAAGTTTGTTGATGCCATGCTCGAAGGGCGGCCAATTGATATTTACAACAATGGCGACATGTATCGTGACTTCACCCATGTGAAGGATTTGGTGCGCGGTATTCGTTTGTTGATGGATGTGCCGCCGATACGTCCCACGCAAGCATCAGATATTATGGATGGAGACAGCCTCTCTCCCGTAGCGCCGCATCGTGTGGTGAATATCGGGAATTCTGACAAGGTGCGGTTGATGGATTTTATTGACGCGATTGAGCAATCTTTGGGTATCAAGGCCATTCGCAACTATATGCCGATGCAGCCGGGAGATGTGCTGGCCACATGGGCCGACACGTCACTTTTGCAAAAACTTACCAACTATAGCCCACAGACGGATTTTCGCGCGGGGGTCGATCAGTTTGTAACCTGGTTTAAGTCTTATAAAGCCGAGCTGGAGGCCGAAGATTTAAACGGCCGTAAGTCGCAGGTTTGAGGAGACCAAAGAGAGGGATCCAGTGGTGAAATCCGAGTTTGGGACCTTAATATTTACGGCGCCAGAGGCTGCCCTCTGCAGAGCCGCATAGGGCTCGGGCACCATTGAAATACCAGACAGATGCAGCCCATGGCCCGCGCCAGAATCGGAAAATCCGCTATAGCCACCCGGCCGGTTACTGAAATTTGGCAGCATTAGAATTTTGACAAAGGCTGTGCCGGGTGGGAAATTTTTCACCTCATTACGGCCAGAAGTGTCCACCCCACCGATATGGTTGCAGGCGTGATACCAATCCCCCGCAGTTGGTAAAATGGTCTGATCCAAAAGGGCGGGCTTAAGATTCCAACCGCTGTCCGTATTGGCCAGAGCTGTGCCCGCTGGCCAAATACCATTGGGATCATCGGGGTTTCCATCGGCCTGTGCCAGAGGCGCAAGCAGTGTGATCTCATGGGCAGTTTTATCCACCTGTGTTGGAGAGAACAGGCCAGTTTGAAAGTGCTGGCTGTAAAATTCTTGGGCATTGCCGCCTTGGGTGCGATAGGTAAAAAAGATCAGGCCGCATTTTTCGGACGAGCTATCTGTCGTGTTCCATCCCGACGCATTGGTCACTGACACAGTGGTATCGCCCGGCGCCAAGGGCGCTGAGAGTGTGGTCAAACTGTCAACACCACCCGATGTGTAGCGCATGTGAGAAGCGGAGGTGATCTGTTGAAAATCAGCATCAAAGGCCATTATACCCATGACCTGCGCATGGCGATCTCCATTGGCTTGCTTGATATAGCTTTCTAAGCGGTAGGTTTTATGCGCATCCACAGCAATAAACTCTGAGGTTGTAAGATCCGAACCATGATATCCGGTGAACAAAAAGCTGCCCGGCAAACTCGGGGTATCGCTGGCATCATAGCTTAGCGCGCTGGGCATATTATAAGAATTTCCCAAAGCGCCATTGCCGTTGCAAACCATATTGCCCGTTTTCGAATTGGTACAATCTACCGTGACGATTGGACTTGTACCGAACTCCGCTGGAGACAAAATTGTATTGGGCAGTGTGACGGCACCCGTTGCTCGGTCAACGGTCAGAGCTTGATGAAAGGTGCTGCCATCGGGACTGACTTTGATTTCGAAGTTATCCGACCCGGTGATGCCCATTTCGGCGCGGCCTGACCAGCCGGTTTGAAACAACAGGCTGCCCGTGTCTCCGGGTTGATCCTTATTGATTTTCAACTGATGCCCGCCGGTTGCGGCGTGGGTCAGCAATGTTGCATCGGAAGACACCGCCAGTCGATTCGTCAAATCAGCGGCTGTGTTGATGCCAAGCTTATCCAATTGCTCAACCTGCGCAGAGGTGGCTTCGGTCCATTGGCCCTGCGAAAAGACCAGCAAGGTCAGCGCGTCTTGATCCCATGCGACCCAACCGTCCTGCGGTGAAATTATCCGCCACGCATTTTCTTCCCAATGGGCCAGCGAGCCGTCAAACCCGGCCCATGCGCCGGTTGAGCCGCTGGGCAGAATATAGCGATCCCCCGCAACGGGGTTTGTTGGGGGGGCGGTTTGGGCCCGGCTGAGAACACTGAGCTGGACCACCCCATCCAGCAGGCGCATGCCCTCATTATGGGTGACATGCTTTTGCGCTTGGTTTTGTTGGATATAGGGCAGGGAGAGATTGGGTGAGACGGTGGACATGGTTCAAGACCCTTTGCAAGATGACATTTCAGCAATCATCTCGCAAAGAGTTAATTGAGCTCTATCCAGAGCGCGCGGGCGCGATCATAAATGTTAAAGGTTTCGCGCATGGAGGCGGCGCATGTTGCTCTATGCGGCGTCTTGCACGGCTTGCGATACGGTTTCTGCGACGGCGTTGAGCAGGGATTCATCTTCTGCCTCCACCATCACGCGGATCAGCGGTTCGGTGCCGGATTTGCGAATGAGCAGACGCCCTTTGCCCAGCAAAGAGGCTTCCGCATCTTCGATAGCTGACTGCACAGAAGCGACCTCCAAGGGTGCACGACCTGCGGAAAACCGGACATTTTTCAGCACTTGTGGGCAGGGTGCGAAGACGTTGGCAAGTTCGCTGGCCCGTTGGCCTGTTTCGACCATAGCGGCTAGAAATTGCAATCCAGCCAGGAGCCCATCGCCGGTGGTGGCGTAATCACTCATCACGATATGGCCTGATTGTTCACCACCAAGATTGAATCCGCCCTGGCGCATGGCATCTACCACATAACGATCACCCACATCAGTACGGTGCAGATCAATTCCCTGGTCGCCCAGCCAGCGCTCGAGGCCCAAATTAGACATAACGGTGGCGACCAAAGCGCCGCCGCGTAGCTTTCCGCTTTTAGCCCAGCGCGCGGCGATCAACCCCATGAGCTGATCCCCATCGGCGACCTGGCCTTTTTCGTCAATAATGGCGATTCGGTCTGCATCACCGTCCAGACAGATCCCAATGTCGGCACCATGCTGTAACACGGCATCAACGGCCGCATTTGGCGCAGTCGAGCCCACGTCTTTGTTGATGTTATAGCCATTGGGTTGCACGCCAATGGCGATGACCTCTGCGCCAAGTTCCCAAAGCACCTCAGGGGCGGTGCGATATGCGGCGCCATTGGCGCAATCAATCACAACTTTCAAACCGTCTAGCCGCTTGCCCGTTGGAAAGCTTGCCTTTGCGGCTTCGACATACCGTCCAATTGCGCTGTCGATGCGAGAGGCCCGCCCAATGTTTTCTGGCAAACAGAGATCCACATCACCGCCAAATAAGGCTTCAATTTCCATCTCGGCGGCGTCTGACAGCTTATAACCATCTGGACCGAAAAATTTGATGCCATTGTCGTGATGCGGATTATGGCTGGCGGTGATCATCACACCGACATCTGCGCGCATGGAGTGGGTGAGCATGCCGACGGCAGGTGTGGGAACTGGTCCCAATAGAACCACATCCATGCCGGTTGATAAAAATCCAGCGGTGAGCGCGTTTTCAATCATATAGCCTGATCTGCGTGTGTCCTTACCAATCACAACACGATGGCCCGGAGAGGCGTCACGCCGAAAAAACCGCCCAGCCGCCGCCGCGAGCCGCAGAGCGGTTTCGGCAGTCATGGGATAGGTATTTGCCGTGCCGCGGACACCGTCCGTTCCAAATAGGTGTCGTGTCATAAAGTTTCCTCTCAAATCGCTACGGTCTTAGATTGAAGCAAGGCGGATATCAGTCTTGATGTATAGTTCCGAATTACTGGTAAAAAGATGTTTAGTCTAAATGTTATGAAAATTTAAATAAAATGTGCGGCAAGCCAACCGCCGCCGCCTCCTACGAGCAAGGCAAGCACGAGCCACCGCTTTTTCATCCCTGGCTTTTGCACAGTCGGTTGCGCGGTGTTGTAGGTGCGGATCAAAGCCGCTTCCGCAAGCTGAGGAAGTTTTGGCCCGAAGCGCGACAGGACGCGAGCCGTTTTAAGCAGGTCTTTTAACAAGGCTTTCGGACCAATACTTTGCTTAATGTAATCTTCGACAATGGGTTTGGCGACTTCCCAAATATTAATCTGAGGATGCAGGCTGCGTGCAACCCCTTCAACAACAACCATCGTGCGTTGCAGCAAGATGAGCTCCGTTCTGGTCTCCATACCAAATTGTTCTGTGACATCAAATAAATAGGTTAAAACACGTCCCATGCTGATCTGTGTGGCATCCATGCCGAAAATGGGCTCCCCAACCGCCCGGAGGGCGCGGGCAAATTCATCGACATCCTTATCAGCGGGCACATATCCAGCTTCAAAATGCACCTCCGCCACACGTTTGTAATCGCGGCGAATAAAGCCAAATAGAATTTCCGCGTAGACCCGCCGGGTATATTCATCAATGCGGCCCATAATGCCAAAATCATAGGCAATCACATCGCCATTGGCGGCGATCTTTATATTTCCCTGATGTAAATCGGCATGGAAAAAGCCATCGCGCAGCGCGTGCGACAAAAATAATTGCAAAATTCGCTCGCCAATTTGCCGCCTGTCATGTCCAGCCGCATCAAGGGCGGCATTGTCTCCCGCAGAAATGCCCTCGGCCCAATCCATCGTCATGACGTTTTTGCCTGACAGGCTCCAATTGATATGCGGCAATTGGAAACCCTCATCGGATTCAGTATTGGCGGCAAATTCTCCCGCGGCACTGCTTTCTAGCCGAAGGTCCAACTCACCAAGAACCACGCCTTCGAAATGCGCGATCACATCGAGTGGACGCAGACGGCGTGCGCCGGGTGCCAGAATTTCAACCATTCGGGCTGCGAAATAAAACGCATCAATATCCTTGCGAAAGGCGCGTTCAATGCGGGGGCGTAAGACTTTTACGGCGACATCTGCACCATCGGCGGCGAGCTTTGCGCGGTGGACCTGCGCAATAGAGGCGGCGGCCACAGGTGCGCTAAAGTCTTGAAAGATGGATGTCAAAGGTCGCTCGAGCTCAGCCTCGATCATTTTTTGCGCTTCTTCGATCGGGAAGGGCGGCAACTTATCTTGCAGCACGCGCAATTGTACGGCCAACTCATCGCCAACCACATCGGGGCGGGTCGATAGGATTTGCCCGAATTTGATATAGGCCGGACCCAAAGCGGTCAGCGCGCGCGTGACCGGGGGCATTGCAGGATCCCCTTTGTAACCCAACCACTGAAATGGCCAACCAAGAATTTTTGCGGCCAAGCGCAGGCCTACAGGAGCTTGATAGGCGTTGAGGATCACATTCATCGCCCCCGTGCGCTCAAAGGTTGCGCCGGTGCGGATCAGGCGAAAAATATTATGCGGACCGCGCATCTAAATTTTCCATCCGGAATGCAAGGCTGCGATACCGAGCGATAGGTTGCGATAGCTGGTATTTTCAAACCCTGCCTGCTGCACCATGCTCAAAAATGTCTCTTGATCGGGAAATTTGCGAATCGATTCGACAAGATATTGGTAGCTGGCGCGGTCATTGGCGATCATCTGGCCCATGCGTGGAATGACATTGAAGGAATAAAGATCATAGGCCTTTTGGGCCAAAGGCACGGGTATTTGACTAAATTCCAAAACCATCAACCGACCTCCGGGACGCAAGACGCGGTAAGCCTCATTTAAGGCTTCTTGCGGCCGTGTTACGTTTCGAATGCCAAAGCTGATTGTGTAGACATCAAAGCTGTTGTCGGCAAAGGGCAGGGCCATGGCGTCTCCAACAACCCAATCCAAATTATCGACCATTTGTGCAGTTTCAGCACGTTTGCGCCCTTCGATCAGCATATTTTCAGTGATATCAAGCACTGTGGAATGGCCAGACCCGGCACGCTTGAGGAATTTGAAGCTTATGTCTCCAGTGCCACCGGCGACATCGAGAAGTTTTTGTCCGGCTCTTGGAGCTAGCCAATCCATCATCGCTTCTTTCCAGATGCGGTGGATGCCAACACTCATAACGTCATTCATAACGTCGTATTTGCTGGCCACGGAGGTGAAAACACCCTGCACCTTGCCGGCTTTTTCGGCCTCTGGAACGGTTTCAAAACCAAAATGGGTTGTGTCTTCACCGGTGTCTTGCATGGAACAGGCCTTTTGTGACTTCACCCCCCTTATAATACGCAGGGCGGCTGATACAATGTGATGTACCGAAAGGAAGCGCGAGATGCCCGAATTACCAGAGGTTGAGACAGTCCGCCGCGGCCTGCAACCAGCGATGCAAGACCAAAAAATCATTTGTGCGGAGGTGAACCGGCCCGATTTGCGATGGCCCTTCCCGCCCGATATGGCGCAACGCCTTACCGGAGCGCGAGTCCTGCGGCTTTGGCGGCGTTCAAAATATATCCTGTTGGACTTAGATACACAGGAGACTTTGATTGTGCATCTCGGGATGTCTGGCCGAATGCTGGTTTCGGGCCAGCAAATTGGCGAGTTTTATCAAGAGCATCCCGCGCCTGAAAAACATGATCATGTGGTGTTTCATATGGAAAATGACACACGGGTGACCTTCAACGACGCCAGGCGTTTCGGCGCGATGGATCTTGCACCGACCGCGGCGGTTGAAACGCATAAGATGCTGGCCAGCCTTGGACCGGAACCATTGAGCAACCATCTGGACGACCGTTATTTGGCCGCAGCACTCGAGGGGCGCAATACGCCGATTAAGACGGCACTTTTGGACCAGCGACTCATCGCGGGTTTGGGCAATATCTATGTCTGCGAAGTGCTCTTTCGGGCCAAAATTTCGCCCATGCGTAAGGCCAAGAACCTGTCCAAAATGCAGGTGGGTACTTTGGTGCCAATCATTCGGACGGTTTTGGAAGAGGCGATTGAAGCCGGTGGCTCTAGTCTTAAGGATTATCGTCAAACAGGCGGAGAGCTGGGGTATTTTCAACACAGTTTCCACGTTTACGACCGAGAATCCCAGCCCTGCAAAGATGCGGGATGCGGCGGCATAGTAGCGCGGGTGAGCCAATCGGGGCGCTCTAGCTTCTATTGTCCGACCTGTCAGAGATAGCTTGAAATAGGCGGCGAACATGATAGGCCTTAACGCCTGATAGAGGCAATGCTGGGACCACCATGGCTTATGAGACCATCATCGTAGAGATTGCAGATCATATCTGCGTCATCAAACTGAACCGCCCATCGGCATTGAATGCGCTGAATAGCCAATTGGTGGCAGAACTCGGCGATGCGGTGCGCCAGGCGGAAGCGAACGACAAAGTCCGGTGCATGGTGATAACCGGATCGGAGAAAGCCTTTGCGGCTGGTGCCGATATCACTGAGATGGCAGAAAAGAGTTTTGTGGACGTTGTGTCTGATGATCTATTCGGCGCGAGTATGGGCCCGTTGCAAGAGGCTCGGAAGCCAACAATCGCAGCCGTGTCAGGCTATGCTTTGGGCGGTGGTTGCGAGCTGGCGATGCTTTGTGACTTTATCATTTGTGCTGACAATGCGAAATTTGGGCAGCCAGAAATCAATCTTGGCGTCATCGCAGGTATTGGCGGCACGCAGCGCTTGACCCGATTCGTTGGAAAATCCAAAGCTATGGATATGCATTTGACTGGGCGTTTTATGGATGCTGCGGAAGCGGAGCGTTCAGGGCTGGTCAGCCGCGTGGTGCCGGTGAAAAAATTGATGGAAGTGGCCCTGGAGGTCGCTGGAAAAATTGCTGAAAAATCGCAAGTCTCTATCAAGGCGGCCAAGGATGCGGTGAACAGATCTTATGAGACCACATTGGCGGAAGGCCTGTTGTTTGAACGGCGCGTGTTTCATTCGATGTTTGCAACCGAAGACCAAAAAGAGGGTATGGCGGCCTTTGTCGAGAAAAGAGAGCCGCAATTTCGCGATAAATAGGCAAAATTGCTTTGCATCTCCAAAGAAAGTGGATATAGGCAGCTTCAGAAAATGCGCGTGTGGCCCGCTTGGCTTTAGATAATCCGGTCCATAGGGTTTGGGCCTAGCGGTAATACGTGTGGCACAAGATTAAGTTAGGACCTGATAACATGGCAAATTCACCACAAGCAAAGAAGCGCGCACGTCAAATTGAGCGCCGCACAGCGGTCAACAAAGCCCGCAAATCTCGTATCCGCACATTCCTGCGCGCTGTTGAAGAAGCGATTGCGTCTGGCGACAAAGCCGCGGCAACTGAAGCTCTGCGCGCCGCACAGCCTGAGCTGATGCGCGGTGTTACAAAAGGCATCTTCCACAAAAATACAGCATCGCGCAAAGTTTCGCGCTTGGCCTCACGGGTTAAGAGCCTGTCTTAATAATTGTTACAAATTCATGAATTTTGGGCGTGGGATAATTCCCGCGCCCTTTTTCGTTCAAGTGTCAGTAAAATTTATATTTTTTGAGACTAAATTACGACAACCATAGATAGAAAGAGATTCTTTTTCAAAAAATACCGAGTCAAGAATTAAGATCTGTTGCAGAGTCACTTGGCCGGGGGATAAAAATGTCTCAACGAGTCACTTTGAGTGCTCCGGGGGATAACTGTTCCAAGAGATTGCCACTGCTGCACGGCGACATGACCTTGGGACTATATAACATGATAAATCCATTTCATGGATCATGAGTGCTATTTTCCGGGAAATTAGTCTGCCTACTGGGTGGTCAGTGACAAAGAAATTTGAGCGACGTTGTCATGGGGCCGCGTTGAAGTCGGGCCGGATGAGTGGTCGTTTGTATTGGGATTAAGTGAAGCGTATGGCACTAGAGTTTTGGGATATTGCCGCGGATCGCTTGCGCAGGTCTCTCGGGAACAACAACTACAAATCATGGATTGAGCCCCTACAATTTATGGGCGAATCGGACGGCGCAGCAGAATTTTTTGTGCCGACCAGTTTTTTCGGGAATTACGTGCGCCAGCATTTCGAAGATCAAATCCTCTATCAAATGCGTGAATCTGGCTTTGAGGTGACCCGTGCGACGTTTTCCGTGGGGCGTTCGGAACAAGCGCCAGCCGCGCGCCAGTCGTCCCCCGCTATCGCAGAGCCAGTGAAGCCGCGCGAAATACAAGGTGCAAAGCTCGACCAACGTTTCGTGTTTGAAAATTTTGTTGTGGGCAAGCCCAATGAGTTGGCCCATGCAGCAGCGAAACGTGTTGCCGAAGCCGGTCCAGTCACCTTTAATCCTTTGTTTTTATATGGTGGCGTAGGCTTGGGAAAAACCCATTTGATGCACTCAATTGCTTGGGAGCTTCAGTCGAATCGTCCCGATATCAATGTGATGTATCTCTCTGCTGAACAATTCATGTATCGATTCGTACAGGCCTTGCGTGAGCGCAAGATGATGGATTTCAAAGAGCTGTTCCGCTCGGTCGATGTCTTAATGGTGGATGATGTGCAATTCATTGGCGGAAAAGACAGCACTCAAGAAGAATTCTTCCATACGTTCAACGCCTTGGTGGATCAAAACAAGCAAATTATCATTTCCGCTGACCGCGCGCCGGGTGAGATAAAACAGTTAGAAGATCGCATCGCCAGCCGTTTGCAATGCGGGTTGGTGGTGGATTTACATCCCACCACCTATGAGCTGCGCCTTGGTATTTTGCAGTCTAAAATTGAGTTATATCAGTCCAGCTATCCGGGCATTGAAGTGCGTCAAGAAGTTGTGGAATTTTTAGCACATCGCATTTCAACCAACGTACGCGTTCTCGAGGGGGCTTTGACCCGGCTCTTTGCCTTTGCCTCATTGGTCGGGCGTGAAATAACCGTTGAGCTGACCCAAGATTGTCTTTCTGATATTTTGCGTGCTTCTGACCGCAAGGTTACGGTTGAGGAAATTCAGCGTAAAGTGAGCGACCACTATAATATCCGCCTGTCAGATATGCTCGGACCAAAGCGCCTGCGCAGTTTTGCACGGCCGCGCCAGATTGCCATGTATCTGTGCAAGCAGTTGACCAGCCGTTCATTGCCAGAAATTGGCCGCAGATTCGGCGGTCGCGACCATACGACGGTTATGCATGGGGTGCGGAAAATCGAGGATTTACGCAACCAAGACAGTCAAATGTCCGACGATCTGGACCTGTTGCGGCGTTCACTGGAGGCATAGCTTCCTTTCAAAACCTTTAAGGGTTAAAACCCGTTCACACACCCTTGTGTCCTGTGGAAAACTCTTTACGGTTTATCTTCAAATACGTGACGGAGAACGGCAATGAAACTGTCTATTGAACGCGCAACTTTGTTGAAGGCTGTGTCCCAAGCTCAGTCCGTTGTAGAGCGTCGGAATACAATTCCAATCTTGGCAAATGTATTGATTGAGGCAAGCGGAGAGCATGCGTCGTTTCGCGCGACAGATTTGGACATTGAGGTTGTAGATCGTGTGACAGCTATGGTGGAGCGTGCAGGGGCCAGCACGGTCTCTGCGGTGACGTTGCATGAGATTGTGCGAAAATTGCCTGACGGGGCTTTGGTGACTTTGACCGATGACGGCGCCTCTGGCCGTTTGACGGTTGAAGCAGGCCGGTCCAATTTTTCTTTGACGACCCTACCGAAGGAAGATTTCCCGGTAATGGCCACGTCCGAATATGCCTCCAATTTCACCGCTTCTGCGATGACCCTGCGCCGGCTCTTTGACAAATCAAAATTTGCCATTTCCACCGAAGAGACCCGTTATTATTTGAACGGTGTTTACATGCATGTGGCTGAAGGCGATGGCGGTCAAAAGCTCCGCTGTGTCGCCACAGATGGTCACCGACTGGCGCGGATTGATGCGGATCTGCCGACCGGTGCCGGGGATATGCCTGGTGTGATTGTGCCGCGCAAAACTGTAGGTGAAATGCGCAAATTGCTTGATGATGATGACGCACAGATTGCCGTTTCAGTTTCGGAAACCAAAGTGCGCTTTGCCACGCCAAATGTGACGCTGACTTCAAAAGTGATTGATGGCACCTTCCCAGATTACACACGCGTGATCCCTGCGGGCAATACGCGGAAATTGGAAGTGGATGCGGCCGAATTTGCCAAGGCAGTTGACCGCGTGGCGACAGTTTCTTCTGAGCGGTCGCGTGCTGTGAAATTGGCACTGGATGAAGATCGCCTGATCCTGTCGGTTAATGCGCCAGACAGCGGTGCCGCCGAAGAAGAATTGGCCGTCGCCTATGGGGACGAAAAATTGGAAATTGGCTTTAACGCGAAATATCTGCTCGAAATTGCCAGTCAGGTTGATCGGGAAAACGCCGTGTTCCTATTTAACACTTCAGGGGATCCAACCTTGATGCGTGAGGGCAATGACACATCGGCCATTTATGTCGTTATGCCCATGCGCGTGTAAGCTGGCGTGAAGTTGAAGGGCGCAGATGCCCAATCTTGCTGTTGAATCTTTAAGCCTATCGCATTTTCGGTCGCATCATGTGGTGCAGATCGAATGCGACCCGCGGCCGGTTGCGATTTACGGAGCCAATGGGGCCGGCAAGACCAATATTTTAGAGGCTGTATCCCTGCTTTCGCCTGGACGTGGTGTGCGGCGGTCGAGTGCGGAAGAGATGACGCGCCGTCCAGAGGCGCTGGGCTGGAAGATCTCGGCGGTTCTGCGCAAGCAGGATCGTCTGCATGAGATAGACACTTGGTCGCAAAATGGCGCGGCGCGCCAGCTGCGGATTGATGGGAAAACGGCCACTCAGGTCATGTTGGGGCGCGTTGCGCGTGTCTTATGGTTGATCCCGGCAATGGATCGTATCTGGATTGAAGGGGCCGAGGGGCGCCGGCGGTTTTTGGATCGTATGACTCTCTCCTTTGATCCAAATCACGGCGAGCAGGTGCTGCTCTATGAAAAAGCCATGCGTGAACGCAATCGTCTTTTGAAAGAACGAGTCGCGGATGCGCATTGGTATCGGGCCATTGAGGGGCAAATGGCCTCCACTGGTGTGAAGATCAGAACGGCACGCAAGGAGGCTCTGGCGTATATACACGCGGCGCAAGATCAGGCCGAAACAGCCTTTCCAACTGCGCAATTGACTCTGACCAATTCTGAAAACATAGATTTTTCAGACAATAGTGATGATCTTGCTCAACTTTTGGCCGACTATCGCAGCCGCGATTTGGCCGCGGGTCGCAGTTTGGCGGGTCCGCATCGCGATGACCTGTTCGGCGTCTTTGCGGCAAAAGATGTTCCTGCAAAAGACAGTTCCACAGGGGAGCAAAAGGCACTTTTGATTTCGCTCATCCTGGCCAACGGCCGTGCGCTGAAACAACAAACGGGCCTACCGCCGATCCTACTTTTAGATGAGGTGGCAGCACATTTGGACGCGGCCCGCAGAGCAGCGCTCTATGATGAAATTTGCGCCTTGGGAGCTCAGGCTTGGATGAGCGGGACTGGGCCTGAATTGTTTGAACACCTTGGTGACAGGGCGCAGTATCTATCGGTGACAGAGGTTGAGGGGAAATCAAAAGTGGATCTAAAATGACTTTGGCTTTTTCTGATTTGGCGCTTTATGCCATTGCTGTTTTTATTTTATTCATTACGCCCGGCCCGGTTTGGGTCGCACTTTTGGCCCGCGCAGTGTCGGGCGGTTTTCACGCGGCTTGGCCTTTGGCCGTGGGCGTGGCGATTGGCGATGCGGTTTGGCCAATTTTGGCCATCCTTGGCGTGAGCTGGGTGGTCAATGAAATTGCAGGGATCATGATCATCTTGCGCTATGTCGCGGCTGCGGTCTTCCTGACAATGGGTGCAGTGTTGATGCTCAAGGCCGACGTTGCTTTGAGCGGCGACAAGCGGCTGACGCGGCCGGGCATGTGGGCCGGCTTTATCGCAGGTGTGCTGGTGATATTAGGCAACCCAAAGGCCATTTTGTTTTATATGGGTGTTCTGCCGGGCTTTTTTGACCTGACTGAGGTCGGGGCATGGGATGTATTGGCCATTGTTGTGGTCTCTATTCTTACTCCGCTTTTGGGAAATTTAGCCGTTGCTGGCTTTGTAAATCATGCGCGTGATTTGCTGCAAACACCTGAGGCGGTTCGGCGGATTAACCGCATATCAGGAGGTCTTTTAATCGCTGTTGGGATCGTTATTCCCTTTGCGTAGCCTCTCAGAAAACGCGGGTTTTTGCAAAAGATGACATCCGGGGCTGTGCCTTAAAAAATCGCAAGCTGAACCACAATCTGTTGTGCCATTTGCGTGACATTCATATCGAATTCCGCTATTTGTTGTGTAACTCAACAAAGGGTATCGGGATGTCTGAGCAATCTGTGAATATTGAAGAATACGGCGCAGAATCCATTAAGGTTCTTAGGGGCTTAGAGGCCGTTCGCAAACGGCCAGGAATGTATATCGGTGACACTGATGACGGCTCCGGTTTGCATCATATGGTTTACGAGGTTGTAGACAATGGCATCGATGAGGCGCTGGCTGGTCACGCAGATCATGTTTTGGTGCGGATCAACGCTGATGGCTCGGTTTCCGTCGCGGATAACGGTCGCGGGATTCCGGTGGGAATTCACGAAGAAGAGGGCGTTTCCGCCGCTGAGGTGATTATGACCCAGCTACACGCGGGTGGTAAATTTGACAGCAATTCCTACAAGGTCTCTGGCGGTTTGCACGGTGTTGGGGTGTCTGTTGTCAATGCCCTGTCGGTCTGGCTTGAGCTGCGTATTTGGCGCGAAGGTAAAGAGCATGTCGCGCGGTTCGAGCATGGCGACACAGCGGAACATTTAAAAGTTGTAGGCGATTGCGGTGATCGGACAGGCACGGAAGTGCGGTTCCTGGCGTCCACAGAGACGTTCTCCAATCTTGACTATAAATTTGAGGTACTGGAAAAGCGCCTGCGTGAATTGGCGTTTTTGAATTCAGGTGTGCGGATTATTCTTGAAGACCTGCGCCCAGCTGAACCTCTGCGCAGTGAGCTGTATTATGACGGCGGTGTGCGCGAATTTGTGAAATATCTTGACCGCTCCAAATCCTCCATCATGGAGGAGCCGATTTATGTTAAAGGCACGCGCGATGATATCGGCGTCGAAGTGGCAATGTGGTGGAATGACACCTATCACGAAAATGTCCTGCCCTTCACCAATAACATCCCACAGCGTGACGGCGGCACCCATATGGCGGGCTTCCGAGGGGCTTTGACCCGAACAATCAACAACTACGCTCAATCAAGCGGCATCGCCAAAAAAGAGAAAATCAGCTTCACAGGCGATGACGCGCGTGAGGGTTTGACCTGCGTGTTATCTGTCAAAGTACCTGATCCCAAATTTTCCAGCCAGACCAAAGATAAATTGGTCAGCTCAGAAGTGCGCCCGGCTGTTGAAGGGTTGGTGGGCGAAAAACTGGCCGAATGGTTCGAGGAAAACCCAGCACAGGCGAAGGTTATTGTTGGCAAGATTGTTGAGGCTGCGATGGCGCGTGAAGCGGCCCGCAAGGCCCGCGACCTCACCCGGCGCAAGACTGCGATGGATGTGAATTTCTTGGCAGGAAAGCTCAAAGATTGCTCAGAAAAAGATCCCTCAAAAACGGAAGTCTTTTTAGTCGAAGGCGATAGCGCTGGCGGTTCTGCCCAAACGGGGCGTGACCGTATGACCCAAGCGGTTTTGCCCCTGCGCGGGAAAATTTTGAACGTGGAGCGCGCGCGGTTTGACCGGATGCTAAGCAGCCAGGAAATTGGCAATTTGGTTATGGCGCTGGGCACAGGCATTGGTCGCGATGAATTCAATATTGAAAAGCTGCGCTACCATAAAATTGTGATCATGACAGACGCCGATGTCGATGGTGCGCATATCCGCACGCTCTTGCTGACATTCTTTTTCCGCCAAATGCCAGAATTGATTGAAGGTGGCTATCTTTATATCGCGCAGCCGCCCTTGTTTAAGGTGAGCCGCGGGCGCTCTGAGGTTTATCTTAAAGACCAGCCGGCGCTGGATGAATACTTGATCGAACAGGGTATTGAAGGTGCTTTGCTGCGGTTGAGTAACGGCGAAGAAATTATCGGCACTGATTTGATGCGTGTTGTGGAAGAAGCGCGTCAATTGAAACGTATTGTTGACGCATTTCCCACCCATTACCCGCGTCACATTTTGGAGCAAGCGGCCATCGCAGGGGCCTTCGTTCCTGGAGCGGTGGATCGTGACTTGCAAGGCATGGCCGATGCAGTGGCGCGCCGGCTTGATCTGATTGCTTTGGAATATGAACGGGGTTGGCAAGGCCGTCCGACACAGGACCGCGGCATGCGCTTGGCGCGGATTTTGCGCGGTGTGGAAGAGGTGCGCAATCTTGATGGCGCAATGCTCCGGTCTGGCGAAGCGCGCCGCACCGGGCTTTTGACGCAAAGCTTGCAAGATACCTATGGCGGTACTTGCACATTGGTGCGCAAAGATCGGGTGCAGGTGATTAACGGCCCGCTCACGCTGTTGAGCGCGATTTTGGAAGAGGGCGAGAAGGGGCTATCGCTGCAACGCTATAAGGGCTTGGGTGAAATGAACCCAGATCAGCTTTGGGAAACCACATTGGATCCAGATGCGCGAACCTTGTTGCAAGTGCGTATTGATGATGTCGCAGAAGCGGATGATCTGTTTACCAAGCTGATGGGCGATGTGGTGGAGCCGCGTCGGGAATTCATCCAAAATAATGCGCTAAATGTGTCAAACTTGGATTTCTAAAACTGACCAAACGGGGAGTGCATGGGGCAATGCAACGCGGCGGCGTTTCCTTTTGGTATCAGGAGCTGGGCGGGCTACCAAAGCCGCGCCCGGCGTTGGACCGCTCGGTAAGCGCAGATATTTGCATCATTGGCGCGGGTTTTACCGGGCTTTGGGCAGCTTATTATCTTAAAAAAGCCGACCCGACGTTGACCATTGTTATTGTGGAGAAAAAGTTTGCCGGATTTGGCGCCTCTGGCCGCAATGGCGGGTGGGTGTCGGGCAATTTCGCTTGGGATCATGAAAAATACTTGAGCAGCGGTACAGCCGAGCAGGTGAAGGCCATGGTGGCGGCGTTTCATGGCACTGTTGATGAGGTGATTGCTGCGGCTGAAGTCGAAGGTTTCGAGGCTGATATCCACCGAACAGAAGAATTGGCCATAGCTACGAATGCACAACAGTTTCAGCGTCTTGCGCCTGAATTGAAGCGTTTGCACCATTGGGGAGATCATCGCAGTTGGCTTGAAAATGAAGCGCAAGTGCGTGCGCGGATTGCCATTCCCGGAGCCAAGGGCGCGCTTGTGACCTCTGGTGTGGCGCGGATTCAGCCGGCCAAATTCGTGCGGGGATTGGCCGATGCTGTGGAGCGACTCGGGGTTACGATTTACGAAGCGACCCGTGCCGATGAAATTTCAAAAGGTCAGGTCATCACCGATCAGGGGCGGATCGCCTGTGGGGTGGTTTTGAAAGCAACCGAAGGCTACAGCGCTCGATTGTCAGGATATGAACGCGATTGGCTGCCTCTCAATTCTGCGCAAATTGTGACGCAGCCTCTGCCCCTAGAGTTGTGGCGGGACATTGGCTGGACGGGGGCGGAGCTGATTGGGGATATGGCTCATGCCTATTGCTATTGCCAGCGGACAGCAGATGGGCGCATCGCGATTGGCGGTCGTGGGCTGCCATATCTTTGGAATTCCAAGATCCAACAGGATGGCCGGCCCACCTCGGGCACCATTGCGCAATTGCAGGGGATTCTTGCGCGTTTGTTCCCTGCGGCGGCGCATGTTCCTTTGGCCCATGCTTGGCAGGGGGTCTTGGGTGTTCCGAGGGATTGGTGCGCCACTGTTGGGTTGAATGTTGAAACCCAGATCGGTTGGGCGGGCGGATATGTAGGGGTTGGTTTAACCTCGGCCAATTTAGCCGGGCGGACGCTGCGTGACTTGGTGCTGTCAAAACCCACGACATTGACCCAATTGCCATGGGTCAACCGTAGGGTCCGAGCTTGGGAGCGCGAACCGTTGCGCTGGATGGCTGTGCGCGGACTATATGCTGTGTTGAAAGCTGCCGATCGCGCGGAAGCCAAAGACAGAGCCTATGCGCCGCATCTTGCGCGGCTTGGCGCTTGGATCAAATCTCAGTGAGGCGAGATTATTTCGCGGCGGCGTCGATTTGTCTTTGGCGCTCACCGAAACGGGCCCGGTCCTCATCGGAATATTCGTCTACACATTGGTGGCACTGCACACCTTTGATATAGTCAATACGATTTTTATCGGACTCCGTGATCGGTCTGCGGCAGGCATAGCATTGATCAAAACTGCCCTCGACCAAGCCGTGACCTACGGAGACGCGGTTGTCGAAGACGAAGCATTCACCTTGCCAAGTGCTCTCTTCCTGCGGCACCTCTTCGAGATACTTCAAGATTCCGCCCTTGAGGTGATAGACTTCATCAACCCCTTCACCGAGCAGAAAGTTGGTAGATTTTTCACACCGAATGCCGCCGGTGCAAAACATGGCAATCTTTTTGTTGTGAAACCGATGTTTATTTTCAGCCCACCATTGGGGAAATTCTCGGAAAGTTTTGGTTTTGGGATCAATCGCCCCCTCAAACGTGCCGATGCCGACCTCATAGTCATTGCGCGTATCAATCACCGCAACATCCGGTGCCGAAATTAGCGCGTTCCATTCGAGCGGATCAACATAGTGACCAGTGCCCGCGCGCGGATCGACATTGGGTTGGCCCATTGTGACGATTTCTTTTTTCAAGCGGACTTTCATGCGCTTGAAAGGCATGACGCTGGCGGTGCTCTCTTTATGTTCAAAATCCGAGCAACCGGGCAGTGCGGCGATATGGGCCCAAAGACGGGCAATTCCCTGTTTCGGGCCTGCGACGGTGCCGTTGATACCCTCTTTGGCCAGCAAAATTGTGCCTTTGATGCCCTCATGTTCGCAAAGTGACAACATTGGCGCGCGCAGAGCGTCTGGATCATCAAAGCGGGTGAAGTGATAAAGCGCGGAGACTGTAAGCATGTTCTGGGTCATAATCTGAAGTCGTCTTTGCTGCAAGATACATAACTCAGGCTCTGATGCCTCTTGATAGGTGCCCTGATAACATTGACCTTATGGGCGCGGATCATTACCTCTGTGCGCGAAGCTTGGATAGGGGATCCAAATGCGTGCGCTGATTGTGGTTGATGTTCAGAACGACTTTTGTCCCGGTGGCGCTTTGGCGGTCGCAGGTGGTGATCAGATCGTAGCGCAAATTAACAATGTCATGGCTGATTATGACGCGGTGATCCTCACCCAAGATTGGCACCCGGCGGGTCATTCTTCCTTTGCTAGTTCCCATGAGGCGGAGGTATTTTCGAATATTGCAATGGCCTATGGTCCCCAAGTGCTCTGGCCAGATCACTGTGTGCAAGGCAGCTTTGGTGCGGCGTTTCACAAAGATTTGGTTACGGATCGCGCTGATCTGATTTTGCGCAAGGGCTATCGGCCGGACATCGACAGCTATTCTGCCTTTTTTGAAAATGACCGGAGCACAGCGACGGGCCTTGAAGGATATTTGAAGAGTCGTGGGATTTTGAACGTGACCTTGGTGGGATTGGCGACGGATTATTGTGTTGCCTATTCAGCGCTTGATGCGGCGCGGCTGGGCTTTGCGGTCAGCGTCGACACCGGCCTTTGCCGGGCCATTGATATGGATGGATCGCTGGACCAAGCACGGCGCGATATGGCGGCAGCGAAAGTGAGCCTTTTGTAATGGTAGATATCGCCACCCGAGTGTGGAACCACAAATGGAAAATCGACCCGATCGTGCGGTCTCTCATAGATAATGATTTCTATAAGTTGTTGATGTGCCAATCGGTGCTCCGCAATCACCCCAAAACGGAGGTGACCTTTAGTTTGATCAACCGGTCAAGTGATATCCGCTTGGCAGAGCTGATTGATGAGGGCGAGCTGCGCGAACAATTGGATCATGTGCGCTCTTTGTCGCTGTCGCGCGGAGAAAGCACATGGATGCGTGGCAACACATTCTATGGCAAACGCCAGATGTTTACGCCAGAGTTTATGGATTGGTTTGAGGTGCTCAAATTGCCTGACTATCATCTTGAAAAGCGTGATGGGCAATATGAGCTGACGTTTCAAGGCAGTTGGCCTGAGGTGATGCTCTGGGAAATCCCTGCTTTGGCGGTTCTTATGGAGCTGCGCGGTCGCGCGGTGCTGCGAGACATGCGCCGGTTTGAGATTCAAATTCTCTATGCCCGCGCTATGGCCAAACTTTGGGAGAAAATTGAGACACTGCGCAACATTGATGACTTGCGCCTTGCGGATTTTGGCACGCGCCGGCGGCACTCCTTTTTATGGCAAGATTGGGCCGTGCAGGCTATGACCGAAGGATTGGGAGACAAATTTATCGGCACCTCCAATTGTTTGATTGCCAAAAATCGAGATTTGGCGGCGATTGGAACTAATGCGCATGAACTTCCTATGATCTATTCTGCGCTGGCGGTTGATGATCAAGCTCTGCGTCAGGCCCCCTATGAGGTTCTATCTGATTGGCATGAGGAGCATGATGGTAATCTTCGGATTATCTTGCCAGATACCTATGGCACCGAAGGGTTTTTAGATAATGCGCCAGATTGGCTGGCCACTTGGACGGGCATGCGCATCGATTCTGGTGATCCTGTTCAAGGGGCAGAGCATGCGATTAAATGGTGGAAAAGCCGCAATGAAGACCCCAGTCAAAAACTATTGATTTTTTCGGATGGTTTGGATGGTGAGAAGATTGCCGAGCTGCATCGCTTATTCTCTGGGCGCGTCAGAGTGTCTTTTGGTTGGGGCACGCTGCTGACCAATGACTTCCGTGGTCTGGTGCCGAATGATGCGTTAAAACCATTCTCTTTGGTCTGCAAAGCCGTGTCAGCCAATGGCAGACCCACGGTCAAATTGTCTGACAATCCCAATAAGGCTATGGGTCCAGCCGATGAAATTGCCCGCTATAAGCGTGTGTTCGACGTGGGGCGCCAAAACCCGCAACGCGTCATCGTTTAAGCTGTTGTCAGCCATTGATGTGCCAAATGCAGGGCGCGTTCTGCGTAACGCCTTTGGACCGGGCTTTTTTTCGGCTGCCGCGCGATTACCCATCCGCAAGAGGCTAGTCCCCGCAACATAAGGAAAAACTTGATCTCATCTGCGGATGGGGCATTTCGAAGTGCGCCATAGCCTTCTGCGACCGCGGCTATGAGATCATTTAAATGACGTGCGGCGTAATGTTGCGACAGACAGACCCCAAGATCGTAACCGCGATAGCCAAATCCCGCGTCATCAAAATCTATCAGCGTCAGGCCCGTTTTTGTGTGAAAAACATTTTCCTGCAAGGCATCCGCATGAATCAAGCCAAAATCCGCGCCCTTCATGGCTTTTAGATGGGCATGCGCGGTCTGTTGGGTATAAACTATGAATTTTTTTTCACCGGCCGATAGGGATGGGTTGTCCCAAAATCGACCCCAAAAGGGGGATTTTCCCAGCAGACCGGGCAAATCCCAGGCGGCGCGCGTGAGGTCATCGGTTTTTATACTATCGCTGGTGTTATGCAGCTGAGCTAAGAGACGTCCCAATTGGTGATATAGATCACAATGGCTGGTGACATCCGTATCAGGGGCGCTGTCCATCTCCCCGATGGGCGTGCCCTCTACCCAGGTGATCACAGAGACAAAGCGCCCATCTGCCAACCTCGCCAGTAGTGATCCATCCGTTTGCGCCAGTGGTTTGGGACAGGCAAAGCCCGCCTCCTCAAGCCGCTGCATCCAGCGCAACTCTGACAAGATTGCCGCTTCACTTTGATATCCCGCTCGATGCAGACGCAATGCCATCGGTGTCCCGTCGCGCAGGATCTTATATACAGCGTTTTCCCTCTCGGCGATCAACTGTACCGGCCCATTTGCGCCCCATTGGGCGGCGATTTCGGGAAGATCACTCATGCTTTGAAGGCTGCTTGTAGGATGTCGCAGGCCATGGCGACATTCTCATTGGAAAAGGGCATAGGCGGGCGCAGTTTTAAAATATTGCGATTGCGCCCCGTGCGCCCCATCAATAGGCCGTGATTGCGGGCGTATTCCACCACATGGGCGGCTAAGGCTTCATCAGCCGCGCCATCTGTTTCCAACTCCAATGCGAGAAACAGACCCCGTCCGCGCCGGCTGGCGATGCTGTCATGGTCGATAGAGTGCAGCTCATGCAAAAATACAGAACCGACATTTTTGGCGTGATTTACTAGATTTTCCTGCTCAATCACGTCCAAAGTGGCGGCAGCTGCGGCGCAGCTTACTGGATTGCCACCAAAGGTGTTGAAATAGCCAAAGGCGTTGCGAAACTCCGCCATAATTTCCGCGCGTGCCACCACGGCTGCGACCGGATGCCCGTTGGCCATAGGTTTGCCCAATGTCACAACATCAGGCGATATGCCAAGCCATTCATGGCCCCACCATGTTTCGCCGCCTCTGCCAAATCCCGGCTGCACCTCATCTACGATCAACACCCCACCTGCGGCTTTGACCACTTGCTCTGCCGGTTTCATAAAATCTTGTGGCAAATCTGGCAGACCTTCGTTGGCGAAGGTTGGGCAACATATAAAACCTGAAAACCCGTGACCCGCGGACTCAAGATCATCAATGGCCGTTTGCAGTTCTTGCGCAAAGGCAACAGCCTGACCATCAGCCGTACCACCCACCGGCCGTAAGGTGTCCGGTGCAGATATGTGGCGAATATTGCTGGCATAGCCCCCAATAGGTGGTTTGCGCGACGAGAGATGTGACACTGCCATCGTATTGCCATGGTAGGTATTATCTGTAGCGATGATGCCAGTTTTGCCGGTCACAGCTTGGGCCATGCGCAGGGCAATGTCATTGGCCTCTGATCCGCTGCATACCATGATGACCTGGTCCAATTGCGTTTGAAATTTGGCGGTCAGCCGTTCGCAATATTCCACAATTCCCACGTGCAAATAGCGGGTATGGGTGTTCAGCTTCGCGGCCTGTGTGGCAATGGCTGTGACAACATGTGGATGACAATGGCCGACATGCGGGACGTTGTTATAACAATCGAGATATTTACGCCCATCTGAATCCCACACCCACACCCCTTCGCCTTTGACCAAATGCACAGGCGTCTCATAAAACGTGGGTACATTTGGCCCCAAAACTGCGGTACGCCGCGCCGCCAGGTCACTCGACATCTTTTACCTTTCCGCGCAGGGATTTGACTACGCCGCGCTGTAGTTTTCCAGCCAATCGGCGTCTTTGCGATCCGAGCGTGGGGCGCGTGGCGATCCGGCGTTTTGGCCGTATCAAAGCCTGAAGGATCAGCTCTTTCAAGCGCTCTTTTGCAATATCGCGGTTGCGCGCCTGAGAGCGGGTATCTTCCACACGAATAATTATGGCACCATCGGAGGTCCACTTGCGGCCCGCCAATTTTTTGAGCTGGGTTTTGACCGGGGCCAGAAGATTTGGGCTGCGGGCTGCCTCGAAGCGCAATTCCACGGCGGTGGACACTTTATTGACGTTCTGCCCGCCGGGTCCCTGCGCACGTGTGAAACTTTCGGTCAGTTCCCAATCGTGAATCATTATTTCGTCATTGATTTGCAACATGGGGTTACTATGCCACAAAGGAAAAGGGCCGCCCAGAGAGGACGGCCCTTCGAAAGTTGTGCGGAGGGCGGGTCGTTTAGGACCGTTTGCCCAAGCTTGGGGTTAAAACTCCAAGGGTTGCCTTAGAAATTTGCCTCCAAACCTGTTACGACTCCATTCTCCAATACCTTTCTCGACACTGGATCACCTCCTTTCAGTTGTTGCAGTTGTCAACAGCTTGCCAGAGAGAGACACAAAGTCAATGGTTTTTTGTCATACGTCCCACAAGATATAGCACTGTGAAACGGAACGGCACCAAAGCGATGAGGGCCAAAGACAGTTTTACGAGCCAATCTGCAACGGCCAGAGAGGCCCAAAGCGGCAGCTCCATACCCGCGCCAAGAAGTGGCACAGTGCCCTGGGCCCAGTCTGGAACATTGCTCGTTTCCAGCCCGTTGAAGATGGCGGAAAAAGCAATGCTGAAAAAGAGGGCAGTATCCACAGCACTGCCGATCAGCGTTGAGGCCAGAGGCGCCCGCCACCAAGTGCCATGGCGCAGGCGGTCAAAGATTTGAACATCCAACAATTGAGCCACTAGAAATGCGGTGCCAGATCCCAAAGCCACACGCAGCGTGACCGCCGGGAAACTGTAGCCATCCCCTTGCAGCATGACTTGCGTGCCAATGAGTGAACACAGAACGCCGGCGGCAAAGCCGGCAAAGACAACACGGCGCGCGGCAGCAACGCCGTAAACCCGGTTCATCACATCGGTGACGAGAAAGGCGATGGGATAGGTGAATGCACCCCAGGTCAGCCAGTCTCCAAGAAGGAACTGAACCAGGATGTTTGAGGCCACAACAACAGCGGCCATGGCAAGAATGCCAGGGAGATAGAGAGTTTTCATGTTTTCATTCCGTTTTTTAGCCAAGGTAGCGGCGACTTGGTCAGTTTTGACGCGCCCGCATACGAGCCTAAAGGATGTATTGCAAGCGAATTGCGTCGAGCGGGCGCTTAGAGGTTTGACAAAACCGCACTGCATTGTTTGGGCAATTTAGCCAAGGTGATCGGCGGTTTTGGTTTGCGCGGTTTCGCATTCGGCTTTGGTGGTGGGGGATTTAAGATGCGCTTGACCCATCCAGCCGCTTCCTTGCATCCATCACCTGGCGGTGGCGGGGCTTGGTTGATGCAATTCTCCTGGCCGTTTGGGCATTTTAGGCGGACATGAAAATGATAGTGATGTCCATACCATGGCCGAATTTTGCGCAGCCAGCTGCGGTCGCCTTTCGCTGAATTGCACATGGCGACTTTGGCGCCCGGAAAAATAAATATGCGGGCCACCCGCGGATCTGATGCGGCCAATTTGAGCACCGTTTCGTGGTCTTTGGTCCAGCGGTCATTGGTATAAGCACCTGAGGCCCGGCGCATGGATATAGAAGAAATCTCTTCCCGCTCTGCCTGAGTTAAAACACGATCTGTTTTTGGGCGCAGCCATATATCCGCGTCTAGGCCAATTTGGTGGCTTGCATGGCCCGACAGCATCGGCCCGCCGCGCGGTTGAGAAATATCGCCAATGTACAGACCAGACCAGGATGTGCTCTGGGCGACTTTCTGCGAAAGCTCTTGCAGGAAGTCAATTGTTATAGGTTGTCCCCAGTTGCGGTTTCTCGAGAGGCGCATAGCCTGCCATGTGGGGCCAGTTTCTGGCAGAGCGGCCCCGCCGGCCAAACAGCCTTTGGCGTAGCTTCCAAAGGATTCGGCTGCATGCCCTGATCCAATCTTAGCGGCTCCGAAGAGGGTTTTTGCAGCCACCGTCGTTGCGCGATCTGGCCGCGCCTGCGGGCGGTCAGATTGTGTTTGCGCCTGAAGCACCAAGGGCAGCCCGCTTGCTAAGAGCGCCAGAGCAAAAAGATATTTAAAGACAATCCGTCCCACTCTTATTGATCTCCATTTGGATTCACCCAGCGTAGCAGAAGCATCCCCAAGATGAACAGCCCAACAACGGGTGTAAAGCCTAGGCGGGCATCATTCAGCCAATAGGTAAATAAACCGATAAGAAGCGGCGCCAAAAAGGCTGTGGCTTTTCCAGCGAGGGCAAATAGGCCGAAGGCTTCGGTCGGACGGTCAGGATTGGTGTGGCGCACCATCATAGAACGGCTGGCGGCATAAATCCCTCCGCCCGATCCACCAATGGCCGCGCCGCAGATATAGAAAATGACATCAGGCAGAGCGGAGGTTTCCTGAAGGGCCAGACCAAAGAAACTGTCCCTGGACATGCCAATGATGCATAATGACACAAAGATCAGCACTGAGATGTGAAAGTAAATCACGGGCAAGGGCCCCAGCTTTCGATCATATTTTCCTGAGATCCAGGTTACAATAGCAGCAGATAATCCGCCAAGTATTCCGAACACCCCAAGCTGCGTTTGCCCCCAACCCAGGACCAAAACCGCATAGACTCCTCCAAAAGCATAGAGCCCGTTGAGGGCGTCGCGATAAAACATTTGCGCCCCCATGAAGGCAAAGAGGCTGGGCCGTTGTGTCATGTTTTTGAGCGTGTCTTTTAAGTCCGTAAGTGACTGTTGCAACCCGCCCAGGCGATTGGGGATTTTGCTTTCTCGCACCCAAAGGAAAAATGGCAGCATAAAAATTACAAACCAGATCGCAATAAGCGGGCCGACCGCCCGGGTGCCTTCACGGGTTTGAGCGTCCAACCAACCAAGGCCAGGCTCCAAGCCGATCAGAAAGGTTGTGCCGCCTTCATCAAAAAAGAAAAACAGCATGATAAACAGGCTGATGATACCGCCAGCATAGCCGAGGGCGGCGCCGCTACCTGAGATTTTTCCAACCTCCTGCCGGTCGCCCAGGCTGGGGAGAATGGCATTGGTGAACACAAGCGCCAGCTCGGCGGCAATGAAGGCGATGGAAAAGAAAATCAATGAGGACCACATCGCAGATCCATCTGGCACCATGTACCAAAGCATCCAAGAGCAGACCACAAAGACCACGGACGAGGCCCAAATCCACGGCATGCGCCGCCCTGTGCTGTCGGCATAGGCGCCAGCCAGAATGCCTATGATCGCAACGATCAGGCCGGCGAGGGCTTGCCCCCAGGACCAAATTGATTGTGCATTGGCATTGGCGCTGCTGGGGTCCAATCCGCTGGACAGGTAATGTTCTGCGGCCACCCCAGCGAAATAGGGCCCAAAAATGAAAGTCAAACCAAGGGTGTAAAAGGGTTGTGTGGCCCAGTCAAACATCATCCAGCCGCGCACGCGTTTGATTAAAATGGCCTGCTGTGGTGTTGGTTTTGACATATGGCGCCCCTAAAACTGTTTTAACTGTGGCTGAGAGACATGGCCAAAGCAAGGGTTTCCTAATGGGCGTTGAGCATCGGCGGCCAGGGGCGTAGATCCTCTGCTGTGATCCAGGCGGCGACCCATTCGGGAATTGCAGGCAGGGGTGTATTTGGGTTGAGTTCAGCCTGTAGGGTTTCAATAGGCACAATTCCATCGGCATTGGTCACCGCGGTGCGATAAAGCGCGTGCCCGGTGCAGGTTCCGCGCACCCACATGCTTTGCTCCAGATACAAAAACCGCGCATCGGCACAAATGGCGCGGCTGCGCATTTCAATCTTGTCAAAGACACGGATCCGCTTGCGGTAGCGCACAGAGCTGCCGGCGATGGTAAGACCCCAGCCCTTGCGTTTTAAAACATCCAGCAAGCCAGAGCGACGCGCCATTGGCAGACGGCCCATGTCATAGATCGAAAGGGTGCGACCATTGTTGAGTTCGCGCCAAAGATCCAAGTCCCAAGGCAGGCAGTAATGCGTGCTATGGTGTGTTTGCCCGATGGCAAGGTTGCCCGCTTTTCGGTGAATGAAAAATTGCCAAGCGAGACGGACAAAAGGGTACATTGAAGGCTCTCCAAATTTTGGTCACAAAAGAGCGCGCGGGCGCGCAGGTCAACCCATGATCTTGGTTCAATCTGTCAAGCGACTTGCCGATGGGCGCCGAAGCGCTTAGGTAAAAGCAAATGTCTTCTGTCGAGGTTTCACATGGCACCTATTTTCGCGATACCTTACATGGTGTTGAACGTCATTTGGTTCTTTATCATTGCCCATTTGATCATGAGCTGGTTGATCGCTTTCAATGTTTTGAACCTTTATCAGCCGATTGTTGCGCAGATTTGGTCGGGGCTGAACCGTCTTTTGCATCCGGTCTATAGCCGCATTCGGCAGTTCCTGCCCAATATGGGCGGGCTTGATTTGACGCCTCTGGTTGCGCTGCTGATCGTGGCCGCCTTGCAATATACTTTGGCCTATTACGGCCGCTAACCCATCGGACCTGTTATGCCCTATACCACCCTTCTGAGGGATGTTTTCGGATTCGATGCCTTTCGCCCCGGTCAGGAGGAGATTGTGCGGGCGGTTGCCGAGGGGCAAAATGTACTGGCTATAATGCCCACCGGGGGCGGTAAATCACTGTGTTTTCAGTTGCCTGCCTTGATGCGCGAGGGGGTGACAGTGGTGATCTCGCCGCTGATTGCCTTGATGCGAGACCAGGTGCGTGCGCTACAGGCCGCCGGGGTCGGAGCGGGGGCTTTAACGTCTGGCAATACGCCCGAGGAAACTGATGCGGTTTGGGAGGGGTTGGAGCAAGGCACGCTCAAACTGTTATATATCGCCCCAGAACGGCTGGCAGCCGGATCGTCTTTGGGGATGTTGCGGCGGGTTGGCGTGTCTATGATCGCGGTGGATGAGGCGCATTGTGTCTCGCAATGGGGCCATGATTTTCGCCCTGATTATCTGCGGATTGGCGAGCTGCGCAGGGCATTAAATGTTCCACTGGCCGCCTTCACCGCCACGGCCGACGAAGAAACCCAAGCGGAAATTATCAACAAACTGTTTGATGGTCAGGCCCCTGCAAGTTTTTTGCATGGATTTGATCGACCAAATATCCATTTGGCTTTTGCCGCTAAAGATCAGCCGCGCAAGCAAATTCTCTCTTTTGCAGCGGCGCGGAAAGGGCAATCAGGTATTGTTTATTGCGGCACGCGCGCCAAGACGGAAACTTTGGCACAAGCGCTGCGCGAAGCGGGGCATTCGGCCTGTTTTTATCACGGCGGTATGGATGCCGAAGATCGCCGAATTGTCGAAACGCGGTTTCAGCAAGAAGATGGTCTCATCGTCGTGGCCACAGTCGCCTTTGGTATGGGGGTTGATAAGCCGGATATTCGTTGGGTGGCCCATGCAGATTTGCCCAAATCCATTGAGTCTTATTACCAAGAAATTGGCCGAGGTGGGCGCGATGGGGCACCAGCTGAGACTTTGACCCTCTTTGGCGCAGATGATATTCGCCTGCGCCGTACGCAAATTGATGAAGGGCTGGCGCCTGCGGATCGCAAAATGGCAGATCACGCCCGGCTTAACGCTTTGTTGGGTTTGGCCGAGGCTCTGAGCTGCCGCCGCTCTACATTGCTGACCTATTTTGGCGAAACTGCATCGAACTGCGGAAATTGTGACCTATGTGATCGGCCGCCCGAGGTATTTGACGGAACAGAACCGGTGCGCATGGCGCTGTCGGCGATTTTACGCACGGGGGAATGGTTTGGTACAGGTCACTTGATTGATATATTGCGCGGCAATGCCACTGACAAAGTACGTCAACGCGCGCATCATGAATTGCCGACCTTTGGGGTCGGAAAGGCGATCAGCAAGGGACAATGGCAGGCGATTTTTCGGCAGATGATGGGATTTGATCTTATACGCCCGGATCCAGAACGTCATGGCGGTCTGCGGTTTACACAAAACGCGCGGCCCTTACTGAAAGGGGAGGCACAAATCCAGTTGCGCAAGGACAGCATCACCGCCGCAGATCAAGAGCGGCGTCCGGTGGTCAAATCCTTGGTCTCAGAGGAAGATGCGCCACTTCTATCGGCGCTTAAAGCCAAGAGGCGCGCCTTGGCCGAACAACAAAAAGTGCCAGCCTATATCATATTCAATGATAAAACTCTGATTGAAATGGCAGAGCGCCGCCCACAAAACTTGGATCAAATGGCCTCGATTGGTGGCGTGGGGGCGAAAAAACTGGAAAGCTATGGGCCGGCGTTTTTGTCCGTGATTACCGGAGAGCAGGCCTCTGTCCACCCGGCACGGCGCAAAATGGCCGGACGCCCAGAGGGGGAGCTTTTTGATCAGCTGCAAGAGCGTCAATTGCAATTGGCCCGCGGGACGTTTGATGGGGAAAAACCTATGAGCTGTTCAACCGCAACCCTGCGGATGATCGCTGAAAGGCGCCCAAGCTCATTGGAACAATTGGCGCAAATATCTGGAATGACGCCTGCCCGAACCGAACGCTTTGGCCTGGCCTTTTTAGAAATCTTGCAGTCTGCCTAGACTGCTCTAGGTTAAGAGTGCAGAGGAGAGAGACACGATGTTGGTTTGTATTTCACCGGCGAAAAAGCTGGATTGGGCGGAGGTGTCGCGTTCAGATGTCACCACGCCAGACTTTTCTTCGGATGCGCTCAGCCTAGCGAAAACAGCGCGGGATCTTTCGGTGCCTCAGTTGCAGAAGCTCATGTCGATCAGCGAAAATCTCGCGCGACTGAACCATGAGCGATTTGTGGCCTTTGCGGATCAGCCAGCTGCGGAAGCTTTGCGTCCTGCTGCTTTGGCCTTTGCGGGAGACACATACCAAGGTTTGGAAGCGGCGAGCTTCAGCGAGGATGACATGCGCTGGGCACAGGACCACCTGCGCATTCTGTCCGGGCTCTACGGTGTTTTGCGGCCTTTAGATCAAATCCAGGCCTACCGTCTTGAAATGGGAAGCCGCTTGAAAACGGATCGCGGCGGATCTCTTTATGCCTATTGGGGGCAGGAGTTGTCGAAGGCGTTAAACGCACAGGCTGATGCGACCGGAGCGCAGGCGCTGGTCAACTGCGCCAGTCAAGAATACTTCGGCGCTGTGGATGTCTCGGCACTGAATTTGCCGATTATCACACCGCAGTTTTTGGAGCTGAAAGACGGTAAGGCGAAGATTGTGAGCTTTTATGCCAAGAAAGCGCGCGGCGCGATGGCGCGATTCATTGTGCAGAATCGCTTGTCAGATCTGTCACAAATCGCGGAATTTGATTTGGGTGGATATGCCTATCAACCTGAGCAATCCACGGCAGAAAAACCGGTCTTCTTGCGCGATTATCCAGCTTAGGCGCCGAATATGGCCCTTGCATGCTGGCTGAGGTAGATTTTGAGCCATGGGGTAAAACTCTCTGGCCGAGTTGAAATTTCATCGTTGAGATCTTTTAGGTCTTGCCAGCGATGATCCATCACCTCCTCGGGATTGGGACGGATGTCGATCTGCTCGACATTTAGCGTAAAAATCTCAACCACCTCATGCTCGATCATTCCGCCACCCACATCAGCGCGATACTCCACCGTTCCACGGCAAACCGGGACTTGGCCGGCGAGCCCTAATTCCTCCTCAAGCCGGCGCTGGGGGCAGTCAAAACCAGTCTCGCCCCATTCTGGATGGGTGCAGCAGGCATTGGCCCAAAGGCCGGGTGTGTGATATTTGCTCATGGCGCGGCGCTGCAACAAGGTTTCCGCAGCGCGCATGACAAAAACGGACACCGCTTTGTGCCGCAATCCGCGCAGATGGGTTTGCAACTTTTCAACCGGCTGCAACTGACCGTCTATCCATGCGGGAATCAATATGTCCATTCATTCTGCCCTCGGGTGTCGTGCATCTCATAGGGCGAAATATCTCTTTAGAAAAGTGGTGATAAAGACCTCGGGATAAAGCCATTTCAACAATAAATGAGAGCAGCACCCGCCGGGGGGCAGGTTGGGGCTGCCCGGTCTTTCCGCCGGGCAAAGTGTTATGGCTTGGTGGTTGGATTGTGCAGGAGATTTTGATTGGGATTGTTTGTTGCCGATGGTGCTCAAATTTTCTGATTTTCATATCACGGGGGCTGAAATGTCGCGGGCAAAACAATCGAAACTTGCCTATTGATGCAGAAATCAGAAATCCCTAGCCTATATACCATTCAGAGCGGGGCAAGCGGTCTTTTCATCGGACCCTGCGTGAATCGGACCAGCAGAAAGATTATGGCATGTCGTTTGACCACTTTTTCAAAAATCAGCTTGAGCAGTTGAAACAGGATGGAAACTATCGGTATTTTGCTGATCTTGAACGGAAAACAGGTAAGTTTCCTCAGGCCACCAATCACTTTAACGGCGGCACTCGCGACGTTACGGTTTGGTGTTCCAACGATTATTTGGGCATGGGGCAACATCCTGCGGTGATTGCAGCGATGCAAGAAGCTGTTGGGCGCTGTGGTACAGGCGCCGGCGGCACACGCAATATAAGCGGAACCAATCACGATCACTTGCTGCTTGAGGCGGAACTGGCGGATTTGCATGGCAAAGAAGCGGCGCTTTTGTTCACATCTGGCTATGTGTCCAACTGGACCACATTGGCGACGCTGGGCGCGAAAATCCCCAATGCTGTGATTTTGTCAGACAGCGAAAACCATGCCTCGATGATCGAAGGCATTCGTCATTCCAAGGCCGAAAAAATGATTTGGGCACATAACGATGTGGAAGACCTCGACCGCAAGTTGACCGCTTGTGGAGATCGGCCAAAGATTGTTGCATTTGAAAGCGTCTATTCCATGGATGGGGATATCGCTCCGATTGCTGCGATATTGGATGTGTGTGAGAAACATGGGGCGCTCACCTATCTTGATGAGGTTCATGCGGTTGGTATGTATGGCCCGCGTGGCGGCGGCATCAGTGAACGTGAAGGTCTGGCGCATCGTGTGGACATCATTGAGGGCACTTTAGGCAAGGCATTTGGCTGTGTTGGTGGCTATATCACTGGCTCGGAGGCGATGTGTGATTTTATCCGGTCGTTTGGTTCGGGATTTATTTTTACCACGGCTCTGCCACCTGCGGTCGCAGCCGCGGCGCGCACCTCTATTGCGCATCTCAAAACCAGCTCCGTTGAACGGATGGGCCAACGCGCGCAAGTGGCGCGTCTGCGGGCTGGGCTGGACAAAGCTGGAATTCCGCATTTGGCCAATGACAGCCATATCGTGCCGGTGATGATCAAAGATGCCGTGAAAACGAAAATGCTGGCTGATTATCTGATGGATAGCTTTGGCATCTATGTTCAGCCAATCAATTACCCAACCGTCCCCAAAGGCACAGAGCGTTTGCGGTTTACGCCCTCGCCGTTGCACAGTGATGCTGACGTGGATCATTTGGTTGCGGCCCTGTCTGAGCTCTGGAAACAATGCGCTGTGTCCCATGTCGCTGCTTAAAGTGCAGGTTTGATGGGCTTAAAATTTTAGGAACATGATATGAACAGGTTTATTTTTGCAATATTCGCAGGGATGGTGGCCTCTGGGGCTTTGGCCGATGGTCACAGTGCTTCTGGTGACGCCTCCGCAGGCAAAGCGGCCTTTAACAAGCAATGTGTTGCCTGCCATGTGGTTGTAACGGACACCGGCGAAAAGCTGGCGGGTCGCAACAGTAAATCTGGTCCCAACCTGTATAATATGGCCGGTGCAACAGCGGGTGCCGTGCCGGGCTACCGTTACGGAAAATCTTTGGTGAAGGCCGGTGCAGAGCAGGGATTGATTTGGACAGAAGAGACATTTTCAGCCTATGTCCAAAACCCTAAGGATTTTCTAAAGGAATTTCTTGACGATAAAAAGGCTCGAGCAAAAATGAGCTTTAAAGTGCGGAAGGAAGAAGACGCGCGAAATATTTACGCCTATTTGTATAGTATCGGCGATAGGTAGGTGTTCTGATTTTTGAGGTTTGTGGGGTGCCGCCGTTGCCAGGGGCACCCTTTGTTAGGCTCTAAATCCGCTCAATCGCCACGGCGATCCCTTGGCCGCCGCCGATGCACATAGTGGCGAGGCCTTTTGAGCCACCGCTGCGTTCCAATTCGGCCATGAGCTTCACCATGATAATTGCCCCTGTCGCCCCCACCGGGTGACCCAGAGCAATTGCGCCGCCGTTTGGGTTAACCCGTGCAGGGTCCAGGCCGAGACCGCGATTAACCGCAACAGCCTGCGCCGCGAAAGCTTCGTTGCTTTCAACAACGTCAAAATCATGGATGGTCAATCCGGTTTTGGTCATTAGGTTTTCCACCGCAGGCACCGGACCAATGCCCATCACCTCGGGTCGCACGCCGGCGTGGCCATAGCCGAGCAGGCGGAATTTTGGCGCAAGCCCGGCATGTTCGGCAGCGTCAGCCCGCGCCAAGACGATTGCGGCTGCTCCGTCATTTATGCCTGAGGCATTGCCTGCTGTGACGGTTCCCTCTTTTTGGAAGACCGTCCGCAGCCCGGCTAACACCTCTGCGCTGGTGGCTTTGGGATGTTCATCGGTGATGAAATCCACCATATCGCGTTTGACTTTGATCGGCACGGGGGTGATTTGGTCGACAAAGCGCCCTGCCGCAATCGCAGCTGCCGCGCGGCTTTGGCTTTCTAAAGCAAAGGCGTCTTGATCTTCGCGGGTGATGGTATGTTCTTGTGCGACATTCTCGGCGGTGACACCCATATGGCCTGTGCCAAAGGGGCAGTGCAATGCGCCCAGCATCATGTCGAGTGTTTTGACATCCCCCATTTTTTGACCCCAACGCTGGGCCTGCATAATATAGGGTGCGCGGCTCATATTTTCTGCGCCGCCGGCCAGTCCAAAATCTGCATCACCAAGCATCAAGGATTGCGCAACACTGACGATGGCTTGCAGGCCCGATCCGCAAAGACGATTGACGTTCATCGCCGGTGTTTGATCAGAGATTCCAGCCTCTAAAGCGGCGACTCGGGACAAATACATATCGCGTGGTTCGGTGTTGATAACATGACCAAAGGCAACATGGCCGATTTGCTCAGCTGCAACCTCGGCGTGGGTGAGTGCAGCTTTGGCGGCAATCGCCCCTAGATCAATTGGGCTGACACCCGCGAGGCTGCCGCCAAAAGTGCCAATGGCTGTGCGTGCGCCGCCAAGAATTACGATATCTGTCATTTTGTCCTCCATTTCATCCAGCTTAAAGTAAATTGGCTGAAAGTAGAGAGGCTTTTTTGGAGGTGCCGCTGCGTAAAGAGCTTTGAGCCCCTGGGGGAACGCATAGGAATTGCAAATGAGAACAAAATGTGAACATATGGGAGTCTGTTGCTGAGTCTGATCTTATGTCCCGTTCTGATGTCCTTCCTTTTCCACATTGCCGTCTGGCTTGGGCGGAGCTGCAAGCCTGTTCGAATTTCACCTTTTTGACCGGAGGTTCGCACCCGGAAGAATATATGGACCGCGCGGCGCTCTTGGGATTGTCGGCGGTGGCCATCGCGGATGTGAATTCTGTGGCAGGCATCGTGCGGGCACATACCCGAGCGCGGGAGATTGCCCGGCAGGTGGCTGAGCGGCAAGAGTTTGATCGCACCATTGGTTTGATCGGCCCACCTGCGCCGCCAGGATTTCGTCGCAGCGCTTCGGCGCATATTTACAACACACCACGCTTGCTGCCGGCGGCTAAGATTGTTCTAGAGGAGGGTCTGTCTGCCACGCTTTTGCCCAAGACCCGTGTAGGCTGGGGCCAGCTGTGTCGTTTGATTTCTCGCGGGCGTTTGCGGGCAGATAAAGGCGGCTGTGATTTGAAATTTGATGACCTGTTGGAATTTGGCAGTGATCAGCTGATTTTGCTACATGCGCCACCTGCCTTAGGGGTGCAGCCCGGCGCGCCCTCATGGCTGCCACATCTTCGGAGGTTGACGCGCCGCTTTGCTGGAGATGTGATGCTGCTCTTATACCCTTGTTATGATGGGCAAGATGAGGTGCGTTTTTCCGCTATCGCCGCACTGGCGCAGCGATATTCCTTACCACTGGTGGCCTCTGCCGCCCCTCTTATGCATCATGGCGCGCGGCGCCGCTTAACCGATACGCTCACCGCCATTCGTCTGGGGGTGCGGGTGGATGCTTTGGGCCGATCAGCGCAAGTCAATGCGGAGCAACGTCTACGCTCTCCTGAAGAGGCTGCCATCTTATTTCAAGCCTATCCGGAGGCATTGCGCAAAACGGCAGAGGTCTTACAGCAGCTTACATTTTCTTTGGATGCTTTGCGGTATGAGTATCCTTCGGAATTAAGTGCAGGGGAAAATCCAAGTGAACGGCTGCGCCGTTTGGCCTATGAGGGGCTTGCGTGGCGCTATCCAAGTGGCGCCACTGCGCGGGTGAAAAAAATCATCGAACATGAGTTACAGCTGATCGCCAAGCTCAACTATGAACCTTATTTCTTGACCGTACATGACATCGTCGCCTTTGCCCGCAGCCGGGGCATTTTGTGCCAAGGACGTGGATCGGCGGCCAATTCGGTTGTGTGCTATTGCTTAGGTGTCACCTCGGTTAGCCCGGAGATTGGGACGATGGTATTTGAGCGTTTTGTTTCAGAGGCGCGCAATGAGCCACCGGATATCGACGTAGATTTTGAGCATGAGCGCCGCGAAGAGGTGATTCAACATATTTATGAGCGCTATGGTCGTCAGCGTGCAGGTCTTTGTGCTACGGTGGTGCATTACCGGGGCAAGCGGGCGATCCGTGAGGTGGGCCGCGCTATGGGCCTATCGGAAGATACTATTGGTGCCCTATCTTCCCAGCTTTGGGGATTTTTCTCTACCAAAGGGTTAGAGGCGGAGCGCATGGCAGAGATTGGCCTGGACAGCAGCGATCCGCGTTTGCAGCAAACGATGGCCTTGATCTATGAGGTGATTGGCTTCCCGCGGCATTTGTCCCAACATGTTGGCGGGTTTGTCATCACAGATGGCCGTTTAGATGAGTTGGTGCCGATCGAGAACGCCAGTATGGAGGGTCGTACGGTCATTTGCTGGGATAAAGATGATATCGACAGTCTGGGCATCTTAAAGGTGGATATTCTCGCCTTGGGCATGTTGACCTGCATCCGTAAAGCCTTTGATTTGATTTCGGCGCATTACGGCGTGGAATACACATTGGCCACTCTACCCCCTGAGGATCCAGCGGTCTATGATATGCTATGCCGGGCGGACAGTCTGGGCGTGTTTCAAGTGGAAAGCCGGGCGCAGATGAATTTTTTGCCCCGTATGCGCCCGCGCTGTTTTTATGATCTGGTTATAGAGGTGGCGATCATTCGTCCGGGTCCCATTCAAGGAGACATGGTGCATCCCTATATTCGCCGCCGCAATGGAGAGGAGCCGGTGAGCTTTCCCTCTGATGCTTTGGGCGCGGTTTTGGGCAAAACTCTTGGCGTACCTTTATTTCAAGAACAGGCCATGCAAATTGCAATCGTTGGAGCGGGCTTCACGCCAGAGCAGGCTGATCGCCTGCGGCGATCTCTGGCGACGTTTAAAAAGCATGGCAATGTCAGTGAATTTAAAACGCTCTTCTTGAATGGCATGCAGCGCAATGGATATGACGAAGATTTTGCCGCGCGCTGTTTTTCGCAAATTGAAGGCTTTGGCGCCTATGGGTTTCCTGAAAGCCATGCCGCCAGTTTTGCGCTTTTGGTCTATGCCTCCAGTTGGCTTAAATATCATCATCCGGGTATTTTTGCCTGTGCTTTGTTAAATGCGCAGCCCATGGGGTTTTATGCGCCAGCACAAATTGTCCGCGATGCCCGCGCCCATGGGGTGCAGCTGCGCCCTATTTGCGTCAATGCCAGCTATTGGGACAATGTGATGGAGCCCGATGGCACTGGTGGCTTGGCTCTGCGGCTTGGGTTTCGGCAAATCCAAGCCCTGCGTGAGGAAGATGTTGCATGGCTGACGGCTGCGCGCGGCAATGGGTATCAGGACGTGGAAGCGGTTTGGCGTAAAGCTGGCGTGAGCCCAAAAATGATTCAAGCCTTGGCAGAGGCGGATGCGTTTCACAGCCTTGGGCTGTCTCGCCGTGAGGCGCTTTGGGCCGCCAAGGCCATCACCGCAGAACGCCCCTTACCGCTTTTTGCGCAAGACCTTGAAGGGGAAAATATTGCCGAGGACCCGGCCTATCTGCCGCAGATGACAAAGGGGGAGGAGGTGGTGGAAGATTACGTCTCTATGCGTCTGACCTTGCGCGCGCATCCCGTGGCCTTAATTCGCCACCGCCTGACGCCTGGTATGGGGCAAAGTCCGGCAGCTCCGACTGTTTTGGGCGCGTCAGAAGATCAAAAACCAAATCTGATTATGAAGCACAGGCCCATTCATTCAGACTCTAAGCTTCGGTTAGTCAGATAGTTATCTGAAATGAAAAATATTTGTTGCGGGTGCGGCGTGATGGATTTACCCTCCCTGCAAGAGGGTCATTTTTGACCTTAAGACATTTGATAATTTATTTTAACGATCGATATATTGGAGTGCCGTATATGAGCACTAAGCATTGGTTCTTATTACAATATAAACCAAATTCTCATCGCCTAGCCCTGCGCAATCTACATCGTCAGGGGTTTGAGACCTTTCTGCCAATGTTAGCTGTCACCCAGCGGCATTCAACAAAGTTTGTTCAGCAGGCACGCCCTCTTTTTCCTGGCTATATGTTTGTGTCTTTTGCGTTTGACACTATGCCATGGCACAAGATTAATTCAACTGTCGGTGTGGCACGGTTGGTTAGTTTCGAGGGCCGGCCGAAGGCCCTGCCGCCAGATCTTATCGCCGAGCTCATGGCGCGCTGTGACAGTCAGGGCAGAGTTTTGCCGCCCGCTCAGTTTGCACCGGGCGATGAGCTCCAAGTCATGAGTGGACCCTTTGCAGAATATGTCGCTACTATCGAAACGATTGATGCCGAAAACCGCATTTGGCTGCTGATGGAATTCATGGGGCAAAAAACACGGATGGCGGTCCGACCAGAGCACGTACAGCTAACACAATAGGATCGCCTTGCTAGGTCGACTGCAGGCGCTTGAGCAGCGCTAGGCCAGCGAACCCATCCACGGGCAGATGTTGTGAGGCTTGATAGGCTTCAATGGCGATTTCAGTATTTGGTCCGGCAAAACCATCTGCACCGATGGTATCAAATCCCAATGTCGTCAGGCGTGATTGAATGAATTTCATTTCGGCCTGTGTGAGGCCGCGGGCATCGCCGCCCCTTGGGAAGCGCAATGCTGGCGCGCCTTGAAGGCGATCGGACAAATGCCCGAGGGCAATCGCATAGCTCTGCGCATTGTTATAGCCCAGAAAGGCGTTGAAATTTTCTGAGACCACAAAAGCAAGGCTGTTCACCCCGCCGGGCAAAATGAGCTTGGACTTATAGGTACAGCGGTCTTCGCTCATAAAGCGCACACCCAGGTGTGCCCAGGCGTCTTGTGAGCGCGGCGGCAGATGACGCAGCATGTGCAGATCCGCCGGCTCTGGCAGCTGGACAGCCGTGCCCCACGGCACATCTGCCACCCAGCCGTGGCAGACTAGGAAATGCGCCGTTGAAACCAGCGCATCGGCAGGATCCTCTGCCCAAATATCTGGCCGGCCATTTCGGGCAGAAACGGCGAAATCAATGTAAGATTTTGGCATGAATTGCGTATGGCCCATGGCTCCGGCCCAGCTGCCCAGCATCTGGTCAGGCGATTTGATTCCACGGGTGACAATTTCGAAGGCGGCCAAAAGCTGTGCTTCGAACATGGCAGCCCGCCGACCCTGTGCTGCTAAAGTTGCCAAGGCGGAAATGACAGGCACATCTCCGCGAATACTGCCATAATTGCTTTCCAATCCCCAAATTGCGGCAACCACATGGCGATCCACCTGGTAATCCGCCTCGATTTGGTCAAAAATCTCAACATGTTTTTGCAAGGCAGCTTGGCCCTCGGCAATGCGCTTGGGGCTGACGGTCAATTCGATATAGTGCTGCAGGGTTTTGCGGGCTTCGGGTTGGGCCATATCGGCCTGCGCGCTGCTCTGCGCAGTGGTCAAATAGGGCGAAACCTCAGTCAATATTGCAGGTGAAACACCATAAGCTGCGGCGCGACTCAAAAAGTCAGATTTCCAGCTTTCAAACGTCATTGCCGTTTTCTGGTAACCTTTCTGGATTTACCCTTCTTGGGTCCCCGCCGGTTGCTTGGTGACGCAGTTTTGCGTTGTCTCGGCCGTGTTTGCAACTTTGAATCTTCAAGCTCTAGCAAGTCGAGCAAGATGCCCCCAGTGGTTGGGGTGGTTTCTGCCAATCGCACAATTGCCCGCTGGCCAAGGCTGATCACCGTGCCGCTATCCGTACCGCGCAAGGTCTGGCTTTCAGCATCATGTTCGAAATACTCCCGCCCTAGGGACCGAATAGGCACCAAACCATCTGCGCCTGTTTCATCAAGTTTCACAAAAACACCAAACCGCGCGATGCCTGAAATGCGCCCGGTAAATTCATTTCCCAGGCGTTCTGACATGAAACTGGCAAGATAGCGGTCGGTGGTGTCGCGCTCTGCCAGCATCGAACGCCGCTCTGTTTCGCTAATATGTTTGGCGGTCTCATCTAGCATTTCGATATCCTGCGGTGACAGGCCATCTGAGGCCCACCCATGGGCTGACACCAAGGCACGGTGTAGCAAAAGATCTGCATAGCGCCGTATGGGCGATGTAAAATGTGCATAATTCTGAAGCGCCAATCCGAAGTGCGACATGTTTTGTGAACTATAGTAGGCTTGAGTCATGGACCGTAATGTTGAAAGATTAATTAATTCTGCTTCATCTTTTCCGGCGGCAGCCTTTAATAATTGATTAAGATGCCGCGTGTGCAACACCTGACCTTTTGCCAGGACGAGCCCCACAGATTTCGCAGTTTCGCGCAGAGAGTCCATTTTTTCTGGACTTGGTTCCTCGTGAACACGGAACAACAGTGGCTGTTGCTTGGCGATCAAAGTCTCTGCGGCGGCCACATTCGCCAGCACCATACATTCTTCAATCAGGCGATGGGCGTCTAAGCGTTCTGAGAAATTAACCGACGCGACCTTGCCGCTGTCTGTTAAAATTATTTTGCGTTCGGGAAGATCCAGTTCCAGTGGCTGCCGGGCTTCACGGGCCTGTTTCAGCGCGGTATATGCGGCAAATAGCGGGGTGAGCACAGTGTCGACCAAAGGCGCGGCGCGTTCTGATGGATGCCCATCCACGGCTGCCTGCGCTTCCTCATAAGATAGCGACGCCGGCGAACGCATCAGACCCCGCACGAAACGATGCGACAGTTTTTCGCCGCTTGGCGAGAGTTTCATTTCGACCGCGATACAGGGTCTTTTGACCCCTTCATGCAGCGAACACAGATCGCCCGATAGGCGATCAGGTAACATGGGCACAACGCGGTCTGGAAAATAGGTAGAATTGCCGCGCTTGCGTGCCTCTTCATCCAAAGCGGATCCGGCAGTTACATAATGCGCCACATCGGCGATGGCGACCCAAAGCAAGAATCCCCCAGGGTTTTTGGGATCTTCATCCATAAGAGCGCAGCAGGCATCATCATGATCTCGCGCATCGGCGGGGTCGATGGTGATTAAGGGTAAGTCGGTAAGATCAAGGCGGCCAGTTGATGTTGCGGGCTTGGCTGCATCAGCTTGCGCCATTACCGCATCGGGAAAGGCGTCGGGAATGCCATGTTGATGAATGGCAATCAGCGATATCGCTTTGGGTGCGGAAGGATCTCCGAGCCGCTCGACCACGCGCGCGCGCGGCAGGCCCAGGCGGCCCTTGGGACCGGACTGTTCGGCTTCGACCAATTCTCCGTCTTGAGCCCCACCCGCAGCATCCGCAGCAACAAGCCATTCTTTGCCTTCGCCCTTATCAATCGGGACAATGCGCCCGCCTTCCGCTGTGAGGCGAAAAATACCTAAGAGGCGTTTTGGATTGGTCCCAATCGCGCGAATCAATTGGCCAGTATATTGATGGCTGTCCTCATCTGATGCGGGGGTGACGCGTGCCAAAAGCCGGTCACCCTGTCCTAAAGCCGGCTCGCCTTTACGGCTGCGCATGAGTATTTTGGGCAAATGGCCTGTGCCCTCCCATTCCAGCGGCACGGCAAACATGTCGCCTTGCGAGTCAGGGCCCAGCATTTGCAATACGGAAACAGGGGGTAAGCTATTGGGATCATTAAACCGCCGCCGCCGTTGCATGATCTGCCCCTCGGCCTCTAACTCTTTTAGCATTTGCTTGAGATCAATGCGCGCAGCACCTTTTATGCCAAAAGCTTTGGCAATATCTCGCTTTGAGGATTTTTCGGGGTGTGCGCGGATCCATTCGAGAATCTCCGCCTGTGAAGGGATTTGAGCCATGACAGCCCGATATCATGCGGCTGCGACAATCTAAACCCTTGGGTTGTGTCGGGGAGTATCTATGTAGATGCAGGCAAAATGGAGATATGAAATGAAATTCTTAATAGCTGCCCTTGTTTTGATCTGCGGATCTGTGTCCGCACAAACTTATCAAGCTGGCGATTTGACACTCACAGATGCCTTTTCATATCCGACCACCGGCCGCAGCGGCGCAGGCTATTTCACCCTGACCAATGACGGCGCGGCCGATGCGCTTTTGGACGTTGAAGCAGATTACCCGAAAGTCATGCTGCACAAGTCCATGATGAAAGATGGTGTCATGACGATGGAGCATCAAATGCGCGTGGTGGTGCCACCCCAGGGCGAAATCGAATTCGCTCCTGGCGGTTATCATGTCATGTTCATGGGGCTTAAAGAGGGGTGGGGTGTCGGCGACGACATAAAGGCCACTTTGATTTTTGAGAAGTCTGGCAGCTTAGAGGTGACTTTCAAAGTGATTGAGCGCCCGTAAGACCAACTCTAATTTCCGATCTGGCCCTGATTGGCGCCGACTTGACCTCGGTGCAGCAACAGGTGATCCAAAATTACGCAAGCCATCATTGCTTCGCCGACCGGTACCGCCCTAATCCCCACACAGGGATCATGGCGGCCCTTGGTGATAATTTCTGTGTTTTCGCCAGATTTTGTGATTGTTTTTCGCGTCGTTAAGATTGATGACGTGGGTTTGACAGCGAAGCGCACCACCACATCTTGACCTGTGCTAATGCCGCCCAAGATACCGCCTGCATGGTTCGAGCTGTAAACTGGCCCGTCTGGGCCCATTGTAATTTCATCGGCATTGGCTTCTCCGGTCAGTTCCGCTGCGGCCATTCCCTCACCAATTTCCACAGCTTTGACAGCGTTGATGCTCATCATGGCTGCGGCCAAATCTGTGTCGAGCTTGGCGTAGATTGGCGCTCCCAGCCCTGCCGGAACCCCTGAGGCGATGACTTCAATAACCGCGCCAACCGAGCTGCCGGATTTGCGCAATTCATCTAGATATACGGCCCAGTCTTGCGCCGCTTGCGGATCCGGAGTCCAGAAGGGATTTTGGTCAATCTGCGACAGGTCAAACTGTGCGCGGTTTATCTTATGGGGGCCCATCTGACACATGAAGCCGGTAATTTTAAGCGATGGGGCGAGCAATTTGATGGCTTCGCGCGCCAATCCGCCTGCGGCGACACGGGCCGCGGTTTCACGAGCGGAACTGCGTCCGCCGCCACGGTAATCACGAATACCGTATTTTTGCCAATAGGTGATATCGGCATGACCTGGGCGAAACTTATCCATAATATCGCTGTAGTCTTTGGAGCGCTGATCGGTATTTTCGATCATCAATTGCACGGGTGTGCCGGTTGTTTTGCCTTCAAATACGCCAGAAAGAATTTTCACCTGATCGGCTTCTCGCCGCTGCGTGGTGTATTTATTTTGTCCCGGTTTGCGCTTATCGAGCCATTGCTGAATCATCGTTTCGTTAATCGTAACACCTGGAGGGCAGCCATCGACCGTTGCGCCAAGGGCTGGACCATGGCTTTCGCCCCAGGTCGTGACACGAAATAAATGTCCAAAACTGTTTAAGCTCATGGTGCCTCTCCTTTGGTCTTGCAATATCGCTGCGTGCAACGTGGAGCAAGGCCTATAGCGCGGGCTGATGAATGCAACAGCTGCGATTTGGGTGCGATAATGAAACAAAGCTGGCATGATTTTGGTGATGGTGGATATCTAGTATCGTCGGTATCGGAAGAAAAATAGCAAACATCTCCTTTCAGTTGCATGTCTTTTTTAATTAATTTAATAATAAACAGATGATTAATAAGATTGTGAAACTTATAGCAGTGGAATGAAAAAAATATTTTCCCCTTTAACGAGAAAAATTCTCGCGTAACGGGAGATATCTGTCGAAAATTTGCAACACTATGCGTTATCTTTAAAGGCGACAGGCTTCCGCAGGCACTTGAAATGCGGCCTGAATCCCTTTCAGGGGATGGGTTTGGTCGCCTCTAATATAGTGAGTAAATGCTTAAAACAGGTTAAAATTAGTTAAATTTATCCAGTGTTTTTTTATGGTTTTAAGAAATTTTATAAGGGTTAGCGGTATTATTGGTTTCAAATGAGAAGACCGTACCTTCAGATGAGAGAGAATTATAATGAATAAATTTTTGAGCTTGAGTTTATTGGGAGCAACATTGGCGCTGGTTTCAGCCTGTACACCTGCTGATTTTGAAACAGATCCTGTGACGCTGAAAACGGACATGGGTGACGTGGTTTGCCAATTGTACAGTCATAATACCGTCATGTTGGACCGTGCAGTCCATATGCCGCACGCCATGCATGTGGGAGAGGCCGATGCGCTTTGCCGCGCTGAGGGTGAACGGCGGGTGAAAAAATAGGGTGAAATTCTCCTAACGCAGGCAAACCTCCTCGACAGCCCTATCGCTGTCGGGAGATTTTGCCTTGGCAGGGATTGTAAAATCCCTCCGCCAGGACTATCCAGTTCCTACCTCGGGGCGCCCTTATGGGCTGAGACGCGTAAGCGAACCCGTAGAACCTGAACCGGCTAGTACCGGCGGAGGGAAGGTTTGGACATCTCCAATGCCTGACCCCGTTCGGCGATATGGAGATAAAAATGAAATTGACTTCCCTTTTCGCAGGACTGTTTTTAGCAAGCGCGGCTGTGGCCGAAACGCCTGTGCTGACGGTCTATACCTATGACAGTTTTATATCAGATTGGGGTCCCGGCCCTGCCGTTGAATCCGCGTTTGAGGCCAGATGCGGCTGTGACTTGCAGATGATCGGTGCGGGTGATGGCGCGGCATTGTTATCGCGCCTTAGGCTCGAAGGCTCCCGCACAGAGGCCGATGTTGTTTTGGGCCTAGATACCAACCTCACCGCCGCTGCTGCGGAAACGGGATTGTTTTCCCCGATTTCAGTGTCTGCGGACTATGCGGTGCCGGGCGGGTGGAGCGACAAGCATTTCGCGCCGTTCGACTGGGGCTATTTTGCTTTTGTGCATGATACTCAGCTGACCGCTCCAACAAATTTTCGCGACCTGGCTGCGAGTGATCTGAAAATTGTGATCCAAGATCCGCGATCGTCCACACCGGGCCTAGGGCTCCTGCTTTGGGTCAAGACTGCTTATGGCGATGAAGCGGGGGATATTTGGGCTGATCTTTCAGACAATATTGTGACAGTGACAGCGGGCTGGTCCGAAGCCTATGGCATGTTCCTAGAAGGGGAGGCGGATTTGGTGCTCTCCTACACCACGTCACCTGCCTATCATCTGATTGCTGAGGAGGATGCTTCCAAAACCTTCGCATTGTTTGAGGAAGGCCATTATATGCAAATCGAAGTGGCCGGGAAATTGGCCACTACAGATCAAAATGCTCTGGCGGATCAATTTTTGCAATTCATGGTTTCCGATGCATTTCAAAGCATTATCCCCACCACCAATTGGATGTTCCCAGCCGTTACGCCTAAGATGGGACTGCCCGATGGTTTTCCCCAGGCATTGAGCGCCGAGCAGTCGCTCATTTTGTCACCCGCGCAAGCCGCGGCGCAGCGCAGCGCAGCCTTAGATGAATGGCAGAGTGCACTGGCACAATAATGTTACGCATTGTTCTTGGCGGGGTGGTCTTGATTGCCCTGCTAATTTTTTCTCTTGGCACTGCTTTGGTTGTCGGTCTGCAAGGGCGTGGGCTTGCGGCGTTGAGCAGCGCTGATTGGTCGGCTGTAAAATTCACCCTATGGCAGGCGAGCCTCTCTGCGGTTTTGAGCATAGCGATGGCGATTCCCGTGGCGCGAGCTTTGGCTCGGCAAAGCTTCCCTGGCCGCCAAGTTTTAATCACCCTGCTGGGCGCACCCTTTATTTTACCGGTGATCGTCGGAGTTCTCGGGCTCTTGGCAGTTTTTGGGCGGGCCGGATGGATCAGCTCTGCGTTGGATTGGGCCGGGTTTGCCAAACTATCCATTTACGGTGCGCCCGGTGTTGTGCTGGCGCATGTATTTTTTAATTTGCCGTTGGTTACGCGGCTCTTGCTACAAGCTTGGACAGCGATTCCGGCAGAGCGATTTCGCGTGGCCGAGAGTCTTGGGGCCTCGCCATGGGCCTATTTTCGATTGATCGAAGGGCCGATGCTGCGGGCCACGGTGCCAGGGGCATTCTTGCTTGTGTTCTTGCTCTGCCTGACCAGCTTTGTCGTCGCACTGGCGGTCGGGGGTGGGCCAAGGGGCACAACAATCGAACTGGCCATCTATCAGGCATTTCGCTTGGATTTTGATTTGGGAAAAGCGGCCAGTCTTGCTCTGGTCCAGTTTACAATTTGTGGTGCACTGTCCCTTCTGGCGTTTATTGTGCCGTTGCCCCAGACCAATGGCCTTGGCCTTGACCGGGTTCCGCAGCGCTTGGATGGGCCGCGGCATCGATTGTGGGACGGGTTTTGGATTTTCGGCGCCGCTGCCTTTTTGGTGCTGCCGCTTGGTGCCGTTCTATTGCGGGGGCTGCGGCATATGCTTGAGGTGCCGCCGCAAATTCTAACGGCGAGTTTAACATCTTTGACCATCGCGATTGTATCAACGGCCCTCTGTCTTGCCATGGCTCTGTCGCTTTCGCTGGCCTTTGCCCGCCGCGGATCATTGGCACGCAGCCTGGCAGAGGCCACCGGCATTCTGGGCCTGGCCAGTAGTCCGCTGGTGGTGGGAACCGGTCTGTTTGTGTTGATTTTCCCCTATGCGCAACCAATGACTTTTGCTCTGCCGATCACCGCTGCGGTCAATGCGATGATGGCGCTGCCCTTTGCTTTGCGCGTGTTGATGCCGGCGGTGCAAGAGACTTATGGCGACTACCTGCATTTGCGCATGAGCCTTGGAATGGGACGCTGGATCTGGATAACGCGGATCCTTGGGCCACGCCTGCGCCGCCCCATAGGATTTTCGGCTGGCCTTGCTGCGGCGCTCTCTATGGGAGATCTTGGAGTGATCGCACTTTTTGCCGATCCCGATCTGCAAACTCTACCGCTGATGCTTTATCGGTTAATGGGTGCCTATCGAATGGATCAGGCCGCCGCCACTGCGGTGGTGCTTGTAGTGCAGAGTTTGTTTTTGTTTTGGATGTTTGATCGTGGAGGGCGTGGACATGCTGCAACTGGATAGGCTGCGTTACCAGCAGGATAGGTTCTCTCTCACGGCGGATTTCCAAATTGCAGCAGGGGACCGCGTGGCTGTGATTGGCCCCTCTGGCGGCGGTAAGTCAACGCTTCTCAACGGAATTGCTGGGTTTTTGGCCCCTAAGCAAGGGCAAGTGCTTTGGAATGAGACGCCCATGCCTCACCATCCCGGTGAACGGCCGCTCAGCATATTGTTTCAAGATCACAACCTCTTTCCGCATCTCACCGTGCTGGACAATGTGGCGATTGGCCTGAGACCTGACATGCGCCTATCAGCCCATCAAAAGGCACAGGCTATATCGGCGCTGGATCAGGTGGGACTGGGGGATAAGGCGATGGCCTATCCGCGTGACCTCTCGGGTGGGCAGCAGGGCCGAGCAGGATTGGCGCGCGCCCTCTTGCGTCAACGTCCAATTTTGCTGCTGGATGAGCCTTTTGCAGCTCTGGGGCCGGCGCTCAAGGATGAAATGCTTGAGCTGACGCGGGAGATTGTTCATCAGGCCGGTATCACGGCATTGATGGTCACTCATGATCCGCAAGATGCATTGAATTTCGCGCAATACGCTATTCTTGTTGTCGATGGTCAGGCCCAGGCGCCCGCGCCAATTGGCCCCTTATTTGACCAGCCCCCACCGGCTTTACAGGCATATTTGGGGCGGCGCGCGCCCTGAGCCCATAAAAAAACGCGCCCCCGAGGAGGCGCGTTTTTCATTGTCAGAAACTTAGTCTTTTCTGTATTTTATGGGACGCCAGAGCGCCTTATTGGCCAGATACAGAAGCAGTGTCAAAAAGCCCAAGATCAAAACGCCAACCATTCCGGCACGTTTGCGGTCGTTGAGTTTTGGTTCTGCGGTCCACATCAGGAAGGCCGAGATATCTTCCGACAGATGCTGAAGATCGTTTTTGTGACCATCTTCAAATTCGACTAGTTCGTCTTCCAGTGGTGGCCCCATGGAAATCCAGCCGCCGGGATAGGCGGTGTTTTCGTAGAGTGTCACGCCAGCGGAGGTTTTTTCATTGCCAGTGTAGCCGGTGAGCAGTGACAAAATATACTCTGCGCCGCCCATGCCTTTAACCAGCTGGTTGATGCCGGTGCCTGCTGGCCCATGAAAGCCTGCGCGGGCTTTGGCCATCAAAGACAGATCTGGCGCATTGGCATTGCCGCCCTTTGGGAAGTGATCGGCAGGAATTGCCGAGCGGTAATCGCCTTCACCCTCATTCAGATCTTGATCCCAAACTTCTATAAAGTCAGAGGCATAGGCCCGCACTTCCGCTTTGCTAAGATGTGGCCCGCCCTCATCGCCCAAGGAGCGGATAGGAACGAATTTCATGCCGTGGCAAGAGGAGCAAACTTCTGTGTAGATTTTCAATCCGCGCCGCAATTGTTCTTGATCGTAAGAGCCAAACGGACCTTCAAAAGAAAAGGCGTGGTCGTTAACATAGCCTTCACTTCCGGCAGCCTGCACCCCGCCAGTGGCGAGGAGCAAAGCCAGTGTGAGACCTGTTGTGAGTTTCTTGAACATATTTCGTTCCCTTCTCACTCTGCCGGGTGGGCAGCATTCGCTGCACCCGCTGCGCCGTTTTTGGCATTAAAGTCATCTTCGATCGTTGCAGGCGGTGTTGAGGGTTTCTCAATCACGCCCAACAAGGGCAAGATAACCAGGAAGTAGGCAAACCAATAGGTCGCACCAATCAAAGAGAAAGTGGCATAGGGCTCTTCCGCAGGACGTGCACCGAGCCACATCAAGAAGATGAAGTCCGCAACCAAGATGCCAAACCACCATTTGAACATGGGGCGATACCGACCAGAGCGCACGCTTGATGTGTCGAGCCATGGCGCAAGGGCCATAACTGCGATGGCACCGAACATGGCCAAAACGCCGAAGAATTTCGCGTCAATGATGCCGCCTGTGACAAAGCTGGCGATCTGAACAACCCAGACTTCGGAGGTGAACGCACGCAAGATGGCGTAGAACGGCAGATAATACCATTCAGGCACGATATGCGCCGGTGTCACCAAAGCATTGGCTTCGATATAGTTGTCAGGATGGCCAAGGTAGTTTGGCATAAAGCCAACGATTGCCATGAACACTGTCATAATGATGCCCAGGGCGAAGAGATCCTTCACCACAAAATAAGGCCAAAATGGCACTGTATCTTTTGCAGCCTCGGCTTTCGAACCACGGCGCACTTCAACCCCGGTTGGATTGTTGTTGCCTGTGGTGTGGAAGGCCCAGATATGCACGATCACCAGACCTGCGATCAAAAACGGCAGGAGGTAGTGCAGGCTGAAGAAGCGGTTCAATGCTGGTTGGCCGACGGCGCTGGCGCCCAAAAGCCAAGTTTGCAGAGGCTCACCAATGAAGGGGATCGCACCAAACAAGCCTGTAATCACAGCTGTTCCATGGAAGGACATTTGTCCCCAAGGCAAAACATAGCCCAAAAAGCCAGTGGCCATCATGAGCAAATAGATCAGCATGCCGATGATCCATGTGATTTCGCGCGGGGCTTTGTAGCTGCCGTAGTAGAGACCACGGAACATGTGCGCATAGACAGCAACAAAGAACAAAGACGCGCCATTCATGTGGAAATAGCGAATCATATGGCCACCGTTCACGTCGCGCATGATGTGTTCAATCGAAGCGAAGGCCAGATCGACATGCGGTGTGTAATGCATCACCAGGACAACACCTGTGACAATTTGCATGGCCAGGCAAAAGGTTAAGACAATGCCCCAAATCCACATCCAGTTCAGGTTTTTTGGAGTGGGGATCATCAATGTGTCATATAAAAGACCAATGATTGGCAGACGCGAATTGATCGCTTTTGTCGCCTTGGACTTCGGTTCGTAATGATCGTGTGGAATACCGCCCATTATGCGTTCTCCTTGCCGATAACCAGTTCAGTTTCACCATCGAAACGAGCGACTGGCACCAAGAGGTTTTCTGGGGCTGGGCCTTTGCGAATGCGGCCAGCTGTATCGTAATGTGATCCGTGACAGGGGCAGAACCAACCGCCAAACTCACCGGCGCCATCGCCCAAGGGCACGCAGCCCAGATGGGTGCAAACACCGAGCATGACCAACCATTCGCCGTTTTCGTCAAGCGCGCGGTTTTCATCGGTTGCCGGAAGATCTGGTTTATTGTCATTGCGGTCATTGCCGTCAATCAAATCGCCCATATCAACGGCCCGGGCCGCTTCAATTTCACTCTGTGTGCGCCGGCGAATGAAGACTGGCTTGCCCTGCCAAAGAACGGTAATCTGTGTTCCCGGCTCAACATCGGCCACATCCACGCGGATTGCGGCCAAGGCCAAAACATCCGCTGAGGGGTTCATTTGGTTGACCAAAGGCCAAACCGCTGCGCCCGCTGCTACTGCGCCTGCACCTGCCGTCGCGTAGTAGAGAAAATCTCTACGGGTGCCTTCGTGTTCATCTGTATGCGCCACGAGGTTCCTCCAAGTTAATTGCCAGCCATGACTGGCCCAAAGACTCGGACCCCACAAAAGTAGGGTCGCTCGAACCGGTTCCTAGCTCAGCCACAGCGCCGCGTCCAGCGGACATTCGGGCGCAGTCTGCAAGGTGCAAATTTGCCGCATTTTTGTAACAATTGCACCGGGCCGCTGCGGGTGTTGCTAGGTTTACCCGTCGATTTGTGTTGCCTGAAAGCTAGGGCGTTGTGAGAAGTTAGCAAACCAAGCCGCCAGCGCGTCATGTCCTTGCCGCCAATTGCGCGCGTCATGGCGCAAGTCTAGATAGCCCAACGCGCAAGCGATGCTGATATGCGCCATGGTGAGCGGGCCGTTCAGCAGCGCCATCCATTGGCTTTCCAAAGCATGACAGCCGCCCATAACCTTGGCCCATTGCGCTTCGGTCCAGTCGGTGCTGACCTGCTCTTGCGGACGCAAACGCAGCTCATAGGAGATGCTCACCGCGCTATCCATCATCGAATCGCCTGTGGCTTCTAGGGTGAGCACATCCCAAAGCCCGTCCTGTGGATATAGCCCGGCGGAGGCTTTCGCGTCCAAATATCGGGTGATCACGCGGCTGTCATAAAGCGCAGGCCCATCGGCGCGGCTCAAAGAGGGGATACGCCCGGTTGGATTGGCGGCCTTGGCTTGTTCATTGACCTGAAAGGGGGAGGTTGTGATGCTCACCTCTTCTACATCTTTCAACTGGCCGGTCTCGCGCAACAAAACCCGAACTTTCCGCGCAAAGGGAGAGGCTTCTGCCATAATTAATTTCATATCATTGACCTTTCTAAAGGGGATTACATGCAGCGCGGCTGCGTGGCTGCTCAACCGCGACGCAAAAGATCTGCTGGCCGGACCGCCTCGCCCGTGCGCGCCGATTCCGCCGCCGCCTCTGCCAAGGCAAGAGACATCAGCCCGTCATAGCCACTGGTGCGTGGCGCCTGCCCGGTATTTAAACAGGTCACGAAATGTTCAATCTCTGCCGCATAGGCCGCGATATAGCGCGTCATGAAGAAATCGAGCAGCGGCGGGCGGGTATAGCCTGCGCCATTGGCCAGGGTGACACGCGACTGGTGATGATTGTCCGCCGTCACAGAGCCGCCCGAGCCATGCACCTCGATGCGTTGATCATAGCCAAAGGTGGCACGGCGCGAATTGCTGATGGTGCATTGTTTGCCGCTGGCTGTGCGCAAAATGGCATTTGCGCTGTCAAAATCGCCACGATTGCCAATTTCAGGATCGGTCAGAACGGAGCCGGCCGCCTGGACCGTTTCGACCTCCTCGCCCAGTATCCAGCGTGCCACATCAAAGTCATGGATCATCATATCTCGAAAGATGCCGCCGGAACGTTCAATGTAATCATAAGGTGGCGCTCCGGGATCGCGGCTGATCAAAGTGACCATCTCAACCTCGCCAATATTACCTGCATCGATCTCAGCGCGCAGAGCTTGAAAGTCTGGATCAAACCGTCTTTGAAAGCCAACCATCAACGTGGCCTTTGTCTCTTCTACGACTTTTAGGCAGGCCTTCACGCGCGATAGATCCAGATCAACCGGTTTTTCGCAGAAAATGGCTTTTCCGGCGCGGGCAAAATCTTCGATCAAATCTGCGTGGGTGTCTGTTGGGGTGCAGATGATCACCGCATCAATATCTGCGGCATCTTTGATCTGTTCAATCGTGCGAACCTCGCAGCCATAGCTGTCGCGCACCATCTCTGCGGCTGCGGGCATAGGATCGGCGACCGCGACCAGCTGAGCGTTGGGCACCGACGAAACGGCACGGGCATGAACCTGGCCAATGCGCCCTGCGCCTAAGAGACCGATTTTTGTCATCATTTATTCCTTCAAATCCTGGGCAGGAATAGACCTGCAAGAAATCCCGCAAATTGATACGCGGTTATGGCGCTCATTCAAGGCCAGTCTGTCGCATTATGAGCAAAGCTGCATTTTATCCGCCGATGCTCTGCTCTGAAATTGCTCTGACTTGTAGGGCCGGCGATTGCTGGTTAGCAAGGGAGCTGAAGAGGATATATAATGAAAAGATCTTTGGTCGACCTTGGTCAACAGCTTTTGGATGCCGCGAAACGCGCCGGAGCGGATGCTTGCGACGCTATGGTGGTTGATGGGGTGTCGCATTCTATTGAAGTGCGCGGCGGCGAACTCGAGCAAGCCGAACGCGCAGAGGGGATTGATATCGGGTTGCGGGTCATGCTGGGCGCGCGTCAGGCCTGTGTTTCGGCCTCTGATATCAGCGCGGAGGCCATAGAGCTTATGGCCGAGCGCGCTGTCGAAATGGCGCGTTACGCGCCAGATGATGCCTACTTGCGTCAGGCCAGCACAGACCAACTGGCCCGAGATTGGGACGTCGAGGCGCTTGAGCTGTCCGATCCGAGCGAGGAGCCATCGGCTGCGCAATTGCAGGCCACTGCGCTTGAAGCGGAAGCTGCGGCGCTAGAGGTGCCAGGCATTATGCAATGCCAATCGGCAGCGGCAGCCTTCGGCGCGCGGCGCATTCAGCTGTGCATGTCGAACGGATTTAGCGGGGGTTATGCGCGCACAGATCATGGGTTTTCCTGTGTCGCCATAGCGGGCACTGGCTTAGAGATGGAACGTGATTATGATGGCGACTCTCGGATCTTTCGCGCAGATCTGCGCGCGGCTTCTGAGGTTGGTCGCCGCGCGGGTGAACGGGCCGCAGCCCGTCAAGGGGCGCGCAAACCTCCAACGGGCGTTTTTCCAGTTTTGTATGACGAACGTATTTCCAGCGGCTTGATCGGGCATCTTCTTGCGGCGAGCAATGGTTCGGCTGTGGCACGCGGCGCAAGCTGGTTGCAAAATGACATGCACAGCGCCGTGTTGCCGCGCGGGATCTCTTTGCTGGAAAACCCGCATCGCAAACGTACCGGCGGCGCGCGCCCTTTTGATGCGGAAGGCTTGCCAGTCGCGGAACGGACGATTGTGGCGGATGGGATCTTAGAGCAATGGACGCTTGATTTGTCCACCGCCGCGCAATTGGGCTTGCAGAGCACAGGCTCCGCTATGCGCGGTCCCTCCGGTCCGCCTTCACCGGGCGTGGGCAATGTAACGCTGACGCCAGGCCAGCAAAGCCGTGAAGATTTGATCCGCGACATGGGCACGGGCCTCTTGCTGACCTCTTTGATTGGTGCCTCGATCAATGACACGACTGGAGATTATTCGCGTGGTGCATCGGGGTTTTGGGTGGAAAATGGTGAGATTTGCTACCCGGTCAATGAATGCACGATCGCGGGAAATTTACGGGAGATGCTGCTGAATATTGTGCCTGCCAATGATGGGCGTGCCCATCTTTCGCGGGTTGTGCCGTCCTTATTAATCCCATCTATGGCGATTGCCGGTGACTGATCTTGAACTCATAACCCAAGCTGCGCGAGCGGCCGGGGATATTGCTATGGGGTTTTTTCAAAAAGATCCTGAGATTTGGGACAAATCAGACAATGCCGGCCCGGTGACCGAAGCGGATCTCGCGGTTGACAAAATGCTGTCTGCGGAGCTGCGCGCGGAGCGCCCTGCATATGGCTGGTTGTCTGAGGAGACTGAAGATACTGCGGCAAGGTTGCAACAAGAACAGGTATTTATCGTTGATCCGATAGATGGCACGCGGGCCTTTATAGCCGGGAAAGAACATTGGGCGCATTCGTTAGCCGTCGCCAAAGCTGGGCAAATTCAAGCGGCGGCGGTCTATCTGCCGGTGTTGGACATGATGTTCAGCGCATATTTAGGTGGCGGAGCCTTTTTGAACGGTGCCCCTATTGCAGTGTCGCCGCGCGCCGAGACCCAAGGGGCGGATATATTATCGGCTAAGTCTAATTTCGACCCTGAGTTTTGGCCGGGTGGGTTTCCTGATTTGAAACGCAGTTTCCGCTCTTCTTTGGCCTATAGGTTGTGCTTGGTGGCCAATGGCGCTTTCGACGGCATGCTGACGCTCAGGCCGACATGGGAATGGGATGTCGCGGCTGGAAGTTTGATTGTGAATGAGGCCGGTGGGCTGGCCACAGATCAAACTGGAGCCGCGCCGCGTTTCAACAGCGCAGCGGCACAGCTGAATGGAATGGTGGCGAGCAATCGAGATATTCACTCCGGTCTTTTGGCGGGTCTAACCTAGGGGCGGGCGGATATGACACCAGAGGCCAGAACAGACCGCCCGCTCATATGGGCTCATGCCAATACACCTGCCGCGATAGATGCGATCCGTGAGGTCCTGATGCGCGCGCAGTTGAGTGATCCAACATTATCTTATGTTCTGACGACTTCAGACTCGGCGCTTACTTTTGCACCGGATGTCGTGGTTTTGGATGAGGCTGATGCGGAAGCGGGTTTGGCTTGGTTGTCAGAGACCTCGCCAGATTTATGTCTTTGGGCGCAGGCCAGTGTCGCCTCGGCATTGTTTGGCCTCAACCATCGCCGGTCAATTCCGATCCTGTTGATAAACGCAGAAACCCGACCCCTGTGGAGCCGAACCTGGCTTTGGCGAAAGACGATCGCGCGGCAGACTTTGAAGCCTGTATTCTATGCTTTTGTTACGTCAGGCGACTCAACCGGCAGCCTGCGCAATCTCGGTTTACCGGCCCGCAATATTGAGGTCTTGGGACCACTCTTGGGCGGGGTTTTGGCGCCAGGCTGTGATGAGGGCGAACGAGATCGTATTGGCGAAATCCTGGCGGGTCGGCCTGTGTGGTTCGCACATGGGGTGCCCCATCAGGAAATGCGCGTGGTGATTGATGCCTTTATGCAAGTTCAGCGCAAGGCGCATCGCATGTTGCTGATTTTGGATTTGCTTGATCCCGCGGGCACGGAAGATTGCCGGGCGCTTTGTGCTGAGTTGGGATTGACCACGCATGCGCGGGCGGAGGAGGGCGAGCCAGATTCCCGAACCCAAGTCTTTCTTGCGGAAACGGGCGAAGACACGGGGCTTTGGTATCGATTGGCGGCACTTGCTTATATGGGCGGGAGTTTGACAAGCGGCGATGTGCCCAATCCAATGGTGGCTGCCGCTTTAGGGAGTGCGGTTGTACATGGGCCCGAAATTGGCCGAAATCAACATGCCTATGATCGCTTGCGCGAGGCTGGAGCCGCGCAGCCTTTGGCAACAGCGCAAGACCTGAGCCGCCGGGTGGCGGCGGTGATGGAACCTGATCAATGCGCCGAGATGGCTGCCGCGGGTTGGGAGGTTGTCTCAGAAGGGGCAGAGGTTACAGATAGATTGGTGGAAGTAACGTTGCAAAAACTGGGCCTTGGGGAAACACAATAATGATACGCACGCCGCAGTTTTGGCATCAACCGCGAGGGGTCTTGGCCTATAGCCTTTGGCCCTTGGGCTGGCTCTATGGTGCGGCAACGGCTTGGCGGCAAAGCCGGGCATCACAGGCGCATCAAGCGTCCTGTCCGGTGATTTGTGTTGGAAATATCAATGCTGGCGGCACGGGAAAAACGCCAGTGGTGATTGCATTGGCTGAGCATCTAAAGCAGCGAGGCCGGCAGGTCGTGGCCTTGTCGCGTGGCTATGGCGGTAGTGTCGCCATGCCTACTTTGGTGGATCCAAAGAGACATGGGGCGGCCGAGGTGGGCGATGAACCTTTGCTGATTTCCGCCTTTTGCCCTGTGGTCGTGGCCCGCAAAAGAGTGGAGGGTCTGGCGCTTGCTTTGGCACAAAATCCAGATGTGATTTTGATGGATGATGGTTTTCAAGATTCCACTGTGCGCAAAGATTTTTCGGTCGTGGTCGTCAATGCCGCCCTTGGATTTGGCAATGGGTTTTGTGTGCCAGCTGGCCCCTTGCGAGAGCCCCTGGCCAAAGGTTTGGCGCGTGCCGATCTTTGCCTTTCGATCGGCGATCCGGCAGCGCAGCAGCGGTTCGTGGCTCTGGAGCCAGGCCAGGCGCATTTGCGGGTTGAGGGCCAGATCAAACCTTTGCTGACAGGCATGCCTTGGCAGGGGTTACCGGTTCTTGCCTTTGCCGGGATTGCCCATCCAGAAAAATTCTTTGCCACCCTGCGCGATCTTGGTGCCAATGTCTTGGGCTGTGAAGCCTTGTCGGATCACGAGCCGCTGTCGCTGCCCTTGATGAAGCGGCTGGCTGCAAAAGCGCGGGCGCTGAACGCGCAGTTGGTTTGTACAGAAAAAGACGCGGCCAGATTACCAGCGCAATATCAAAGGGATGTTTTGGCCCTGCCGGTGCGGCTTGAGATCAAAGATTGGTCCAAGATTGATAATAAACTCATCAACCTTGGACTTTGACTTTTACTTTGACTTTTACTGCGCATCCAGAATTTGTTGCAATTCTGCGTAGGGCATATTGGAATATTTCACACCATTGATGATAAAGGATGGAGTGGAAGAGATTTCATCTTCGGCCCGGTTCGCCTCATACCAAGCCACAAGGTTTTGTGCTTTTTCCCCATCGGAAAAGCAACTTTGAACATCTTCTTGCGCCAGGCCCGCCGTGAGGCCAATGCGGCGCAAATTCTCCGCAATCTCGGCCGGCGTGCCTTTGGTCCATTCGGATTGTTTGGTGTAGAGAAGGTCTGTGATGGCAAAAAATTTATCTGCCCCGCCGCAGCGCGCGATGATAGAGCCCCAAAGCCCATAGCGATCGAAATAAATCTCGCGATAGGTGAAATGGAGTTTGCCTGTGTCAATATAATCCGCTTTGAGTTTTTGAAAAACATCTTTGTGGAAGGTGCGGCAATGGGGGCAGGTATAGCTGGCATATTCTGTCATCTGAATTGGCGCGTCTGTGGCTCCAAGTGTCATCTCAAGAACAGAGGAGGTATCAATTTCACCGGTTTCCGTAGCATTGGCGGCACCGAAGCTGGGAGCTGTCAATCCCGAGGGCGCGGGCGTGGGCGCTGTCACCATATAAGCACCAATGCCCAAGGCGACTACAAATACCAATCCGATCACATAGGTCTTTTTCATCTCAAGATCTCTTTTCATGTTTCATAATGTTTTCCCCGAAGGCCGCCAAAGCTGCTCTTAGGCCTTCGTCTTTGATCTCGCAAGCTATGGCCTTTGCTTTTTGAGATGTGGCGGGGCAGGGTGCTGGTATTGTGCTTTTTGGCAGGGCTCCAAACCGGGCTTCGCCGTCAGAAAATCCGATGGGGGCTGTTTGGGTGATGCGGATGCGGGAAATCGCGTTGTAGCCATAGCAGGCATTCACTTTTTCGCGTAGCTGCGGCAATTGCATGGCCAGCATCTCAGCCTGTGGCCCGGTGGTCAGGACGACCAATGTCGCACCAAACCCTTTTTGGGCGTAGCTGACTTTCACCGGTGTGCAAATCTGTGCAATTGGTGCACCGACAATTTCGGACCAATGTGTCAGCAGCCGCGTGATCGCAAAGCCCCGCGATTCCCCGGCATTTCGGAGTTTTTGTTCGAGCAAAGCAGAGGTGCGCCGAAAACCGGCCGCGCGTTTTTTAGATCTGCTTGCGTTATTTTGCATCGATTTTGCTGACTCTTCCTGATTTACCCTATTTTACCTGAAGCCGGGGGCAACGCCACCACTTTTGCAGAAAGTTATCCAAACGTGCATGATCTTGTGAATTCAACAGAGCTTTTGAAGTGGTATGACGGTCATGCGCGGGAGTTGCCCTGGCGTGTCAGCCCATCAGCGCGGGCGGCCGGGCTGCTGCCTGATCCTTATCGTATTTGGCTCTCTGAAATCATGTTGCAGCAAACGACCGTGGCGGCGGTGAAGGCTTACTTTTTGAAGTTCACAGCCCTATGGCCGACGGTTGTAGATCTGGCTGCTGCGGAAGATGCCGATGTGATGGCGGCTTGGGCCGGGCTTGGCTACTATGCCCGAGCGCGCAACTTGTTGAAATGCGCCCGCGTTATCGTGGCGGAGCATGGCGGAACATTCCCCGCCGATCGCGCGGCCTTGCAAAATCTGCCGGGCATCGGTCCCTACACCAGCGCGGCTATTGCTGCCATTGCATTTGACCATGCGGAAACGGTCGTGGATGGAAATGTTGAGCGCGTCATGGCGCGATTGTTTGATCTCCACGCACCGCTTCCAAAATCGAAGGGGGCGCTGACGGCATGTGCCGCAAGTCTGACGCCCGCGGCGCGACCTGGAGACTATGCACAAGCGGTGATGGATTTGGGTGCCACGATTTGCACCCCGAAATCACCACGCTGCAGCCTGTGCCCATGGCATGACATCTGCGCGGCGCGTAAAGCCGGCACTGCGGCGGAGTTGCCGAAGAAATTACCCAAGTTGAAAAAACCGACGCGCTTCGGAACGGCTTATGTCGCGCGGCGAAACGATGGTGCTGTCTTACTCGAAAAGCGCCCTGAACGCGGCTTGCTGGGCGGCATGTTGGGCTGGCCGGGGAGTGAATGGCGCGAAACGCTGCCGGAAGCGATCCCTCCGATCTCAGCAGATTGGGTCGAGGCACCGGGCGAGGTGCGCCATACGTTCACGCATTTCCATCTGCGTCTGCGGGTCATGGTGGCCAAGGTTGATGGTCTCCAAACCAATCAAAAATTCACCGCCGCTGAGGACTTCCGCCCGGCAGATCTTCCCACGGTTATGCGCAAGATTTGGAGCACGGCAGCGGCAGAGACCTAGCCAGCCTTGTCAGCGCGAACCGCAAACCTTAGTCTGAATTATGGGCATAATTTTTCTATTTGGCATTTTTCCGGGCCAGGGTTGTGCCGCCAAGACATTTTCAGCTCCGCATTGGCGCGGTATTTTGGGGACTAAAGGCAGTCATGCGCCTGATATTTAAAGGATTGAACAATGGCTGATCCGAGCCTGTCTTTGGAAATTGGGCACTGGCGCAAGGTTTTGCCCTTTTGGGTGTCTTATTTGCTGTTCCCCCTGATCTGGGCGAGCGCAATCTTGGGTGGCTGGTGGGTTTTGCTCACCCCGCTGCTGGCTTGGCATCTGTTTTCGCTGCTGGACCTGGCTTTTGGCCTGTCTCACGCCAATGAGGATCCGGCAACCGATATCTCGGCTTTGGCAGGCTACCGATGGGCCACTTTGCTGTGGATGCCTGCACAGTTCGTCAGCATTTTTGGGTTATTAATATATGTCTCGCAGTCGGGCCATTTGAATTTTTGGGAGCAACTGGGGCTATTTTTCAGTTTGGGCGTGATGTCTGGCACGATTGGTATCAATTATAGCCATGAGCTGATGCATCAAAAAACTGCGCATGAGCGCTGGATGGCGGATGGGCTTTTGGCGATGGTGCTGTATTCGCATTTTCGCAGCGAGCATTTGCTGGTGCATCATAGGTATGTCGGAACCCCGCAGGATCCGGTCACAGCACGCTATAATGAGAGTTTTTACCATTTCTTTCCCAGGGTGCTGAGACAGTGCTTTTTTTCGGCCATATCCGCAGAGCAGGCCATGCTGCGCCGGGCCGGGCGCGGATTTTTCCACTCAAAAAATCCGCTGTTGCGATATGTTGCATTGCAGGTTGGCTTTGTGCTCTTGGCTTTTGGTATCGGCGGTTTTGCCGGGACGCTCCTCTTTGCTTTTCAGGCTTTTATCGCTGTTTGGCAGTTGGAGCTGGTCAACTATATTGAGCATTACGGTTTGACGCGCAAGCATTTGGGCGATGGGGTTTATGAGCACGTCTTGCCGCGCCATTCGTGGAATGCGGCACATCGGGCGTCAAATTGGTTGTTGATCAATTTGCAGCGTCATTCTGATCACCACTACAAGCCAGATCGTCCCTATCCTTTGCTGCAAACCTACGCGCCCGAAGAGGCCCCGCAGCTGGCTTTTGGATATCCAATTATGGCTCTGATGGCGATGCTTCCCTGGTGGTTTCGCCGGTTCATGAACCCAAAGGTGCAGCGCTGGCGCAAAATGTATTATCCGGAGATTGCGGATTGGACCCCATATAACAAGGCCACAAACCCTTTGCCGCACTAAAAAATGCCCCACCAGAACGGCGGGGCATAAGGTGGCGCTTGGCATAGATATGCAAGCACAGGCGAAACTTTTGTGTTTGGATGGGTTTAGTTGGGGCGTTGACGCATTTCCGAGCGAATTTGCTGGCGCAGAAGGTCTATGGAGACCGTTTTGCCATCGCGGCGGAAATTCCAATAAGACCAGCCATTGCAGGATGGTGCGTTTTCCAGCACCGCGCCCACTTGATGGATCGAGCCAGCGGCCTCGCCGCTGATCAATGTGCCATCGGCGCGGACTTTGGCCTCTTTACCGCGTGGGCTGGTGAGCACTTCACCTGGCCGCAACATACCGCGCTCGACGAGCTGGCCGAAAGCGACCCTGGGTTCTGCTCGTTTGGACAGGCTGACCGTTAGAGCTTCACTGTCATATTTGCGCAGGTTGCCAATCCGCTTTTGGGCGACTTTGCGGTAAGCCTCTTCGCGCTCTATTCCAATAAAATCGCGGCCCAGCATTTTTGCCACAGCCCCCGTCGTGCCTGTGCCAAAGAATGGATCTAACACCACATCGCCGGGGTTGGTGGTCCCGAGAAGAACCCGGTGCAGCAGGCTTTCCGGTTTTTGCGTTGGATGGGCCTTGTCACCGTTTTCATCCTTTAACCGCTCATGCCCGTTGCAAATAGGCAGCACCCAATCGCTGCGCATTTGAATGCCCTCATTCATGGCCTTGAGCGCTTCATAGTTGAACGTATATTTTGACCCTTCCGCTTTGGATGCCCAGATCATGGTTTCATGCGCGTTGGTAAAACGCTTGCCGCGGAAATTCGGCATCGGGTTTGACTTGCGCCAGACCACATCATTCAAGATCCAATAGCCCGCATCTTGCAAGGCCGTGCCAACTCGGAAAATATTGTGATAGCTTCCAATCACCCAGATCGCGCCATTGGGCTTGAGAATGCGTCTTGCCGCTTTCAGCCAGTTGCGGGTGAACGCGTCATAGGCTGCAAAGCTGTCGAATTGATCCCAGTGATCGTCAACCGCATCCACCTTGGAGTTATCCGGGCGATGCAGATCTGCTTTGAGCTGCAAGTTATAGGGTGGATCGGCGAAGATAAGATCAACGCTGTTGTCCGGGAGTGAGTTCATGACATCGACGCAATCGCCATCGATAATTGTGTTCAGCGGCAGCCCATCGGGCGCCGTTTCATTCGGTTTTTGATTCATTTTTCTGCCTCTGCCCATGGTGCATTTTCGCACTCGTTGGTTAGGTACAGGATGAGTCAGGAACGAATCGGCGTCAATTTCTTTTTCTTATCAGCAGTTTAAATTTTTTCTTGATACAAGATGTTGTGTACCGGCTTGAAGGTTCGTCTATGGTGTGGGGTCACACCAAAATCTTGGAGGGCCTTTAGATGCTGTGCTGTCGGGTATCCGGCATTTTTTTCCCAGCCATAGCCGGGAAACTGTTGCGCTAAATCACACATGACCAAATCGCGCCTAACTTTTGCCACAATTGAAGCCGCCGCAATCGACACCGAAAGAGAGTCTCCTTTGACCAAAGCCGTGGCGGGGATTTCAAGATTGTGCGGAATGATATTGCCATCCACCAGCACATGATCTGGTGTTTGCTTCAAACCCGCCACTGCGCGTTCCATTGCCAGATGCGCGGCCCGTAGAATATTTATCTGCTCAATCTCACGCTCTGAGGCACTGGCTACAGACACATCCGCATGGGCCAGGATACTCTCCAGCAAGGCATCGCGCTTTTTGGTGGAGAGTTTTTTGCTGTCATTCAATCCGATGGGGATATGTTTTGGGTCCAAAATAACCGCGGCTGCAAAGACTGGGCCGCTGATCGGGCCGCGTCCGACTTCATCGACACCGGCAATCAATTGGCACCCTTGCGCCTGAAGGTTGCGTTCATAGTCATATGTTGGCAATTGTTTCATCAGACTTGAATACGCCCATTCGGTCAAATGTGCCATTCTTCAAAAGATTTTGATGAAAACGGGTTGGTTGCCGGGTCTCATGCTCTATAGATAATTAAAATAAATTTTGAACGGAGCTGCGCGGATGTCCTTCACCCTTGCCACTTGGAATATTAATTCGGTCCGCCTGCGTGAGGCGATTGTTTTGCAATTGCTCCGCGATGAGGCACCTGATGTCTTATGCCTGCAAGAGTGCAAAAGCCCTGTGGAGTTGATCCCAACCGCAGGTTTTGCAGACTTGGGCTATCCCCATATGGTGGCGCGGGGTCAAAAAGGATACAATGGCGTGGCAATACTATCTAAATTTCGGCTCGAAGACGCAGGGAGTTTGGATCTGGCGCAACTGGGCCACGCCCGGCATGTGGCAGGCCGTTTGCCCAATGGGGTCACCATCCACAATCACTATGTGCCCGCTGGCGGCGATGTGCCGGATCGCGCGCAAAACGAAAAATTTGGTCAAAAACTTGATTATCTCACCGAGCTGCGCGATATTTTTGCCGCACAAAAACCACAGCGCTCCATCTTGGTGGGTGATTTGAATATTGCGCCGCGTGAAGATGATGTGTGGGATCACAAGAAACTGCTCAAGATCGTCAGCCATACGCCGATCGAGGTGGCGCATCTCAATGATGTGATGTCTGCTGGCGATTGGGTGGATGTGACCCGGCAGGATATTCCCGATGGCTTACTCTACAGTTGGTGGTCGTATCGCGCCAAAGACTGGGATGCAGCGGACAAAGGCCGTCGCTTGGACCATATCTGGGCCACATCCGATATTTCCAGCTCGGCGCATTCCAGCCGGGTGCTGCGTGATGCGCGCGGGTGGGAGAAGCCGTCCGATCATGCGCCTGTATTTGCCAGCTTTGATCTGTAAGAGCCCTTGGCAAATACTATAGAGACACTCATATAGAGCCAATCACTAAAGGAATTTACCATGTTGGAACTGAACGCTGCCGCCCCGACACCCGATGCTGGCGAGTTGATAAAAGACGGATCAGAGCAGAGCTTTATGCAAGATGTGATCGAGGCCTCGCAGTCCGTGCCTGTGATTGTGGATTTCTGGGCCCCATGGTGTGGGCCTTGCAAAACGCTCGGCCCGGCTTTGGAAGCTGCCGTGACGGCGGCGCAGGGTGCTGTGAAGATGGTGAAGCTGAATGTGGATGACAACCAAGCAATAGCGGGTCAGTTGCAAATTCAATCCATTCCGACCGTCTATGCGTTTTGGCAGGGAAAACCGGTGGATGGGTTTCAAGGTGCGGTGCCCGGATCGGAAATCCAAGCCTTTGTGGATCGTGTTTCAGCGATGGGAAATGGTGCCCCGGACGGCGGGCTCGCCGATGCTTTGAGCGCGGCTCAAGAGATGCTGGCTGATGGCGATATTGAAGATGCGGCGCAAACCTTTGCTGCCATTTTGGAAGAAGAGCCATCCACCGTGGGTGCCTACGCTGGCCTGGTGCAATGTTATCTTGCGCAGGGTGATTTGGAGCAAGCAGAAGCGACCCTGAACGGCGCTCCTGCAGCTATGAGCAATGCGCCGGAGCTTGAAGCTCTACACGCGCAATTGGAGCTGGCCAAGCAAGCGGCGGATGCTGGACCTTTGGGAGACTTACAAGCTGCGGTTGAGGCAGAGGGTGACAATCATCAAGCACGGTTTGACTTGGCCATTGCGCTCCATGCGGCGGGTGATGCGCAGACGGCGGTGGATCATCTTTTGGAGCTGTTCCGCAGAGATCGTGACTGGAATGACGCAGCAGCAAAAACTCAACTTTTTACCATTTTTGAAGCGCTGCCGGCGAATGATCCCGTTGTTTTGAACGGGCGTCGCAAACTATCGTCTTTAATATTTGCATGATCCCAAAGCCGCGCTAACTATCCATCATGACTTTTAAATTCGATATGCCGGATGTGATCCCCGTCTTTCCCTTGCCCGGAGCGCTGCTTTTGCCGCGTGCCAAACTGCCATTGCACATCTTCGAGCCGCGGTTTCTCAGTATGATTGAGGATTGCATGAAAACTTCAAGCCGGTTGATCGGCATGGTGCAGCCGTATCAAGCGCGGGATGGTGAAACGCGCCTGCATTCGATCGGCTGCGCTGGGCGGCTCAATCAGTTTTCGGAAACAGAAGATGGCCGCTATATGGTGACGCTCTCTGGCATGAGCCGGTTTCGGATCAAAGATGAGGTCGAGGGCTTCACCCCATACCGCCGATGCCATGTGTCTTGGGCCGGTTTCGAGCGTGACTTGGGCAAGATGGAACGGGACGATAACTTTGACAGAGCCAGCTTCATGGGCGCGTTGAAACGCTATTTTGATGACAGGCAGCTCTCGACCGATTGGGACACGATGCAGGAGGCAGATGATGAGTTATTGATCAACTCTCTGTCCATGCTCTGCCCGTTTGAGCCTGAAGATAAGCAAGCGTTGCTTGAAGCGCCGAGTCTCAGCACCCGGCGTGAAACTCTCACCACTTTGCTTGAATTTGCCCTGCGTGGCGGGACGGATGAGGATCTGTTACAATGAGTGATATAGATGGAAAAATGCTAGAGGCATTGATTTGCCCTCAAACTGGTGGGCCCTTAGTCTATGACGCAAGCGCTCAGGAGCTGATTTCAAAATCTGCACATTTAGCCTATCCAATTCGCGAGGCTATCCCGATCATGTTGGTCAGCGAAGCCCGAGAAATTGATGAAACCTAGCTCTAAAGAGGGGCGCCCCTAAGCAAGCGCGGCCGATTCCCCGCGGCACCTGCGGCTGTGGCGACAAAGTTTTTCCGCAATTTCGGTGTGGAATTGATGAGCCCCATGCCAAGATCGCGAATGCCGCGCAAAAGAGGATTGTTGTTTGAGAACAATCTATTGAAGCTGTTGGTCGCCGTACATAGGAGCGCATTATCAAAGCCGCGCCATTTTTGGTATTCCGCAAGCGTGGTATGAATGCCGAGATCCTGACCTCGGCGCTTGGTGTCGCAGAGCACCTCGGCCAAAGCGGCGACATCTTTAAAACCAGAATTGAGCCCCTGACCGGCAATTGGGTGCACCGCATGAGCCGCATCACCGACAAGAGCCACCCGAGCGGCGATCATGCGATGGGTTGTGGACAGCGAAAGCGGGTAGATATACCGCTCGCCTGCCAGAGAAATGTCACCAAGAAATTCACCGAACCGCGGGCGCAGGATGCTCAGATAATCCTCATCACTGAGGCTGTGAATATTCTGCGCGACTTGCCGCTGTTCGGTCCAGACAATGCCGCTGCGGTTTTGCGTCAGTGGTAAAATGGCCAAGGGGCCGGAGGGCATGAAAAATTGATGGGCAATGCCGTGATGTGGTTTTTCATGGGCGATGGCACAGACCAAAGAGGATTGGTCATAATCCCATCCGGTGCGCGTAAGCTTCGCCATCTTTGCGGTGCGTGAGTTGCGCCCGTCGGCCCCAACCAGAACTGCAGCTGTGAGCGGGTGATGCCCTTCAATCGTGACGGTCACATGAGTGGGATGGATGGTTTGACCGGTGATGATCTGCCCGGTTCGGAAGGTCACGCCAGACATGTCCACAGCCTTTGCCAAGCGCGCCCTCAGGTGGCGGTCTTCCACCATGAATCCCATCGGACCGTGATTGAAATCTTCATCGCCAAATTGCATCACAAAGGGTGAAGGCATTTCGCCGGCGGAGCCATCGCTGACTTTTATTTCAACCATGGGCTCTGCGTGAGAGGCCAGATCGTCCCATAATCCCAGCGCGCTGAGCATCTTTTGACTGGCGGCAGACAGCGCATAGGATCGACCATCAAACTTTGGGTTGAGACTCTCTTGCGGTGCAAAGGCGTCGATCACCGCGGTTGTAATGCCCACGCTGTCCAGGGCCAAAGCCAAGGTGAGGCCGTTGAGCCCGCCGCCTGCGATGATAACGTCATAATCCATAGACAAGACATGGGGCAGAGAAGGTATATTGTCGAGGGGGTGCGACATCGTTAGCGTAGCCTTGATGCAGGAGGATCAGAGATGCAACGATGGTTAACCATGAGTGCCGCAGCCTTGGGCCGCGCGATTGCCAAGGGTGATATAGATCCCGTCGATTTGGCGCAGACCTATCTTGATGCGATTGATGCCCATCCTTTCACATCGCGCATTTATGCCTTTGTGACGCGTGACCGGGCTTTGGTTGAGGCACAGGCGGCCTCAGACCGGGCGCGCCTGGGGCAACGGAAATCTGAGCTTGATGGCGTGCCGGTCTCTTGGAAAGATCTGTTTGATACCGCAAATGTGGCGACAGAAGCCGGCAGTGTTTTGCTCGCAGATCGAATGCCGGCAGCAGATTGCGAGGTGCTGCGCTGCGCTGCGGAGCTGGGGCTGGTTTGCTTGGGCAAAACGCATATGTCTGAATTGGCCTTCTCTGGTTTGGGGTATAACCCCAGAACGGCGACTCCGCCTTGTGTGAATGATCATGATGCTGTGTCGGGTGGATCTTCCTCTGGTGCGGCCGCTTCTGTGGCCTTTGGTTTGGCGCCCTTGGCGATTGGATCTGACACCGGGGGGTCGGTTCGAATCCCCGCAGCTTGGAACGATTTGGTAGGTTTGAAAACCACGAGTGGGCGTTTGTCTTTGGAGGGCGTGGTGCCGCTTTGTGCGCGTTTTGACACGGTTGGGCCGCTGTGCCGTTCGGTTGAGGATGCGGCTTTGGCACTTGCGGTCTTGGAAGGCAGCAAGCCCGCCAATCTGACCAACAGCACTTTGGAGGGGCGGCGCTTGGCCATCTGTGACACGGTGGCTTTAGACTCGCTGCGCCCAGAACCGCGCGCCGCTTTTGACAAGGCAATTGATCGTTTGAGTGCGATGGGTGCGGTTGTCGAGCGGGTTGAAATTCCGCAGGTAGAAGAGGCTTTGGCACTTTCGGGAGTTTTATTTGCCGCCGAAGCTTATGGCACTTGGAAAGATACAATAGAGGCCAATCCAGATCTTATGTATGAGGAGATCTTGATGCGGTTTCGCGGCGGAGCGGATGTTTCCGCGCCAGATTATGTTGCGGCTTGGCAAAAATTAGATGGGCTGCGCCGAGAATATTACGCGGCAACCCGGGCGTATGACGCAGTTTTGATGCCGAGCTCTCCGATCCTTCCTCCAAATATGGAAAGATTGGGACGGGATCATGACTATTATGTGTCAGAGAACCTTTTGGCTCTGCGCAACACTCGAATTGGAAACTTGATGGGTGCTTGCGCCTTGACGCTGCCGACAGGCTTTCCGTCATGTGGTCTCATGGTGACCTGTCCGCCCATGCAAGAGCGACATCTCCTCCGATTGGGCGCAGCGGTGGAAAATGCATTGGCGTAGGAATGGTTTTGATTTGCAGTGATCGCCTGGCTGCCTTACGCCTAACCGCAAGAGGAGACACATTATGATGCCCACCCGTTTTGATGCTTTGCCGACCGCCACCTGGCCCCGTTTGCGCAATCTGTTGGATGGTCATGCTCCGGGTGGCCCGGTCATCAATATGACCATCGGCGAGCCAAAACATAAATTTCCCGATTGGGTTGGGCCGACATTGATCGAGGCAATGGAGGGTTTCAATAGCTATCCGGACAATAATGGCACGCCAGAATTACGCGGGGCAATCACTGGTTTCTTGCAGCGCCGCTATGCGATTGATTTGGACATGGACACTCAGGTCATGGTGCTCAATGGTACACGCGAAGGGTTGTTTAATGCGGTGGTGGCGCTTGGCCAAACGGATTCTAAAATATTGATTCCAAATCCGTTTTATCAGGTTTATACAGTTGCCGCCATGGCGATTGGGGCGCAATCGGTATATCTGCCGGCGCGGGCGGAAAGTGGATTTTTGCCGGATCTGGATGCATTAACACCCCAAGAGCTCAATCAAACCTCGGTCTTTTTTCTATGTTCACCCTCTAATCCGCAAGGGGCTGTGGCCTCGGAGGCCTATTGGTCTCGATTGCTACATCTGGCGGAGACTTATGATTTCAAAATCTTCGCCGATGAATGTTATAGCGAGATCTACAGAAGCGCCCCACCGCCCGGTGCTTTGCAGGTGGCGGCGCAAATGGGGGCAGATCCTGAGCGGGTGGTGGCTTTTCATTCATTGTCGAAACGTTCGAACCTTCCGGGGTTACGGTCGGGATTTGTGGCCTCGGGACCCAAAAATATCTCACGACTCAAACAGCTGCGTGCCTATGCCGGTTGTCCGGTGGCTGGACCTATCCAGCATGTTTCTGCTAAAGTATGGTCAGACGAGGATCATGTTGTTGCCAACCGGCAACTATATTGTGGCAAATTTGAGGCGGCGGACCACATTTTTGCCGGGATTCAGTCCTATAATTCGCCAGAAGCCGGGTTTTTCTTGTGGTTGCCCGTCGAAGACGACGAAGCCGCTGCATTAAAACTTTGGACCGAAAAGGGTTTGCGGGTGCTACCAGGATCATATCTGGGGCAAATCGCAAATGAGCAGAACCCTGGGTCTGGCTACATTCGGGTCGCTTTGGTGGCTCCAAAAGAAGAAATGCAGCGCGGATTAACTATTTTGCGTGACTGTTTATATAGATGATATTGAGGTACATATGGCTTATCCAACCCGCGGGCGTGATCCGTTTTTGGACGCAGCAACACAGGCTTTCTTAGAAAGACGGGGCGTTGAAGCGCTTGGTTTGATTATTTTGGCGGTGGGCGTGGCCTTTGCCCTGGCTGTGGCAAGCTATGCACCTGGGGATTCGGCTTGGATTTCTGCCGGTGGCCCGGAAATTCAAAACTGGCTTGGGCAGATGGGTGCCATCGTAGCGGCGCCCCTTATCAAGATTATGGGGCTCGGCAGTTGGGGTATTCCGCTGACATTTGTGGCATGGGGACTGCGGTTGATCGCGCATCGGGGTGCGGACCGCATGGTCATGCGCCTGATCTACGCACCCATTTTTTGGGCGCTCTGCTCGCTTTATGCGGCAACCCTCACACCTATCAGCAGTTGGTCACATAGTTTTTCAATGGGCGGCCTGTTTGGTGACACGGTGCTCTTCATGATTTTGCAGGTGCTGCCTGGGTCGGTAACTCTTGGCGCAAATATCGTAGCTCTGGTTTTGGGCGCTTTGGTTTTGATCCTCGGTGGCTATGTGACCGGGTTGATCTTCGGTGAAATTAAAACCTTTTTCCGTATCGTGAGCTTGTTGGTCAGCCGGCTGATTTTGGCTTTGGTTTTTGTTTTGATGCGTGGTTGGAGCGGGCTGCGAGGCCGTCAGGAGCGCCGCGCAGCTGAACGCAGTGATGTGAATATGGATCCCTTGTCGCAGAGTGAAACCGAGCGGGTCGCATCCGTGATTAGAGCCAATGCCGATATGCCAAATGCACCGGTGGGACTTGCTTTACCGCCGCAACCACAGCCTAAGTCACTTTTTGCGAGGGTGCTGAAGCGCGGGGTTGAGCCAGAGCCTGTGCAGGCCGCGATGGAGCCAGTTTTGGATCGCTCCTTGGACGGGGCGGGTGATCCAATGCAGGATCGTATTCGTGGAAAAATTGTCGAAGCCATTCGGTCGCGCGATCCGCAAGCGGCCATGGCGGCGCAGGGGCAAACTCCAATTGTGACCGCCAAACCTGGCCGGCCCACGGGTCCGGTTCCGATCATCTTGCAGCATCCTGCGCCGGAAGCGCCTTTTATCGAGGATGAGCCCGAGGCTCTTGAGGAGCACCAAGCGGTGCCGCCGCAATCTGAATATTTGGCCGAACCCCCGCTCACCGCTTCGCATAAGCAGGTGGTGCAACATGGGGCGCGGCGGACCATTAAACCGTCCAGCCAAGCGATTGCCGAAGCGCAGCCAACATTGGATTTAGAACCTAAGGCCGTGGATCAAACCTATGTAAAACCGCCTCTAAGCCTATTGATGAGCCCATCGTCGGTTGAGCGGCATGTCTTGAGTGACGATGCTTTGGAAAGCAATGCACGCATGTTGGAAAGTGTGTTGGATGACTACGGCGTCAAAGGTGAGATCGTGAGCGTACGCCCCGGTCCAGTTGTGACGATGTATGAATTGGAGCCAGCCCCCGGCTTAAAAGCGAGCCGCGTGATTGGTTTGTCGGATGATATTGCGCGCTCTATGTCGGCGCTCTCTGCGCGGGTCAGTACAGTGCCGGGCCGTTCGGTGATTGGGATTGAGCTGCCCAATGAGAGCCGCGAGATGTGTGTTCTGCGTGAAATTTTGTCTGCGCGTGACTTTGGTGATGCGAATATGCGTCTGCCTTTGGCGCTTGGCAAAGATATCGGTGGTGAGCCAATTGTGGCAAACCTCGCAAAAATGCCGCATTTGCTGATTGCTGGGACCACGGGTTCGGGGAAATCTGTTGCGATTAACACGATGATCCTATCATTGCTCTATCGTTTGACGCCAGAAGAATGCCGGATGATCATGATAGATCCAAAAATGCTGGAACTCAGTGTTTATGACGGCATCCCCCATCTTCTCAGCCCCGTTGTCACCGACCCCAAAAAGGCAGTGGTGGCCTTGAAATGGACGGTCGGGGAGATGGAAGAGCGGTATCGCAAGATGTCGAAAATGGGCGTGCGCAATATAGATGGTTACAATAGCCGGGTTAAAGATGCTCAGGCCAAGGGAGAGATGTTCAGCCGCACGGTGCAAACGGGCTTTGACGAAGCCACGGGCGAGCCACTGTTTGAGACCGAAAAGTTCAAACCCGAAACGCTGCCCTATATCGTTGTTGTGGTCGATGAGATGGCTGATCTGATGATGGTGGCGGGCAAGGAAATCGAAGCCTGCATCCAACGTTTGGCGCAAATGGCGCGGGCCTCTGGCATTCATATTATCATGGCCACACAGCGCCCTTCAGTCGATGTGATTACAGGAACCATCAAAGCCAACTTTCCAACGCGCATCTCGTTTCAAGTGACCTCAAAAGTCGACAGCCGTACTATTTTGGGTGAAATGGGTGCCGAGCAGCTATTGGGCATGGGCGATATGCTTTACATGGCCGGTGGCGGCAAGGTTACGCGTGTGCATGGTCCTTTCTGTTCGGATGAAGAGGTGGAAGATGTCGTTAATCATCTTAAAACCTTCGGCCCGCCAGACTATCTTTCAGGAGTTTTAGAGGGTCCGAGCGAGGGAACCGAGAGTGATATTGATGCGGTGCTCGGGCTTGGTGGGAATACGGACTCAGAAGATGCGCTCTATGACACGGCTGTTCAAATCGTCGCCAAAGACCGCAAATGTTCTACCAGCTACATCCAGCGAAAACTAGCCATCGGTTACAATAAAGCCGCGCGGCTTGTGGAGCAGATGGAAGAGAATGGGTTGGTGAGCGCCGCAAATCATGTGGGTAAAAGGGAAATCTTGATGCCAGAGCACAATTGAAGAGGTGCTGTGGTGACGCAATCGTGATGCTGGCAGGCTTTCCACCTTTTCGCAAACAGGCTAAGATTGTCATATGAAGATCATTTCTATCCTTTGCATGGTGCTGGCCAGCCCAGTTGCAGCCGAAAAAATCAGCCTCAATGAGATCTCATCGTATTTCAATGCGATGACCACGGCAGAGGCTCAGTTTTCGCAAATCACGGATACGGGGGAAACCTCTACCGGGCGGCTGTTCATTCGGCGGCCCGGTCGCATTCGTTTTGAATATGACCCGCCAGAGGCCACTTTGGTTGTGGTTGGTGGCGGTCAGGTGGCCGTTTTTGATCCCAAGTCCCGTGATGAGCCCTTGCGGTTTCCGCTGCGCCACTCCCCGTTGAATCTGGTTTTGGAACGGGAGGTGGATTTGGCGCAACGCGATATGGTGGTCGCGCATTTTGAGGTCGAGTCCCAAACCGCGGTGACGTTACAAGACCCGGAAAATCCTGATTATGGGTTCATTCAACTGATTTTCAATGACAATCCGGTGCAGCTGGATCAATGGGTCGTGCAAGACAATTCCGGCGGCCAAACCCATATCATCTTAGATAGCCTGACCGAAGGTGGAAAGCTGTCGAATATGTTGTTCAACATCCAACATGAGATGCGAAAGCGCAGCGACTGAGGCTTGAAAAGGGTCGGCTCATACCTGCTGCCGGCACGTCTGGCGGCTATCCCTTGCCACAGCTGATCAATTGCCGCTTATACATCGCCGCCCGGCGGTCGAGGCCATTTGCGATATTCACCAGCCAGCGCTTGGATTTATATGATCCGCGGCGGTAACCGGTTCGGCCCTCGTGATAAGCGAGATATTGGTTGCGGGTGTCGGACATGGCAATGCCAAGAGACCGGCGGCTTTGGGCCATATACCATCCCATGAAATCAGTGGCATCACGGATATTGGTGCGACTGGCACCCCAGCGACCCGCGCTTTTCTTATATTCTTTCCAAGTGCCATCAAGTGCCTGGGCATAGCCATAGGCAGAGCTTTGACGGCCCGCGGGAATGATCCAAAGTTTGTATTTCTTTGGCGTCTTGGCATTGGATTTGAATTTGCTTTCTTGCCAAATGATCGCCATTTGCGTCGAAATCGGCACGCCATATTTGCGCTTTGCCGCGCGAAAGGCCGGCAGGAAGCTGCGGCGCTGGTCCAAAATCGAGCATGCATTGTTCAAATTCCGAGGCGGATTTTTATGGACACCAGAGAAAGAGCACCCTGCTAAAAGGGTGATCAGAACGAGGCTGCGAAGAATACTGCTCATGGGCATGGTCACTTTTTGTTAATTTCGCCTGCTTTTACGCCAACCAATAGCGCCAGTTGCTGAATTTTGCAATGGTATCGAGGCCTTGCCAGCTCATCGGCTCTTTGCGGTATCATGGCAAATACTCGCATCAATTTTGCGTGACTGCATAGACATTTTGATCCAAATCCGCGTAGAAGGAGGTGCGATCAATAGGTGACCTGTGCAAGCTGAAGCGAAATATCATTTGGGCCAAATCGTGCGGCATAAAAAACACCCGTTTCGCGGGGTTGTTTTTGACGTGGATCCAGAGTTTTCCAACACGGATGAATGGTATGCAGCCATTCCGGAAGAGGCGCGACCAGTGAAGGATCAGCCCTATTACCATTTGTTGGCTGAAAACGAACAAAGCTATTATATTGCCTATGTCTCCGAGCAAAATCTCGTGGCGGATGTATCGGGGGACCCGGTGGACCACCCCGATATTGAGGATATCTTCGGCCCGTTTGAAAACGGCGCCTATCCTTTGCAATTTCAGCTAAATTAATAGCCCAGCGCGCAACCGTCTTTGCGGGGGTCAGATGCGCCTTGCAGCACGCCGTCCGCTCCAATTAAGATCGCCTGAGCGCCACCAATCGGCCCGGCGGGTATTTCGACTTTATGGCCCATATCTGACAAGTCTTGCGCAACCTGTGGCCCATATCCGCGCTCCACTTTCATGGTGCCTGCGTCGGAGAAGCAACGCGGTGCGTCAATCGCCTCTTGTGGGTCCAAACCGAAATCAACCATGTTTGACAAGAAACGCGCATGGCCGTTGGATTGGTATGAGCCGCCCATAACACCAAAGGGCATGGTGATCCGCCCGCCCTCAGCCAGCATTCCGGGGATGATGGTGTGCATAGGGCGCTTACCACCGGCCAACTCATTGGGATGGCCTGCCTCAAGCGAGAAGCCCGCCCCTCTATTTTGAAACAGAATTCCAAATTTGTTGGAGGCAATTCCAGATCCAAATGCATGGAATATTGAGTAGATCAATGAAACGGCCATACGGTTTTTATCGACAACGGTGATGTAAATCGTATCTTTATGGATCGCCTCGGACAGCCCATGCGGATCTGCCATGGCGCGCTTTGGATGGATCAACCCAACCAGCTGCGCGGCGGTTTCGGGTGCCATCATATGATCGACGCGGCTGGCATAATCGCCGTCGGCAATAAAGCGATTGCGCGCATCATAGGCCAATTTGGAAATTTCAGCTTCGATATGTGCCCGCTCTGTCCCAAAAGGAGCCATGGAGGCCATGTCAAAATGCTTCATCATATTCAGCATCAACAGAGCCGTCGCGCCTTGACCATTGGCAGGATGCTCGAGCATCTCAACACCCTTGTAAGAGGCGCACAAGGGTGTGCCATAGGTGGATTTGGTCGCAGCAAAATCCTCCAGAGTGTGACAGCCTCCCGCCGCGCGTAGACTGGCTTGCATATCTTCGGCCACAGCACCTGTATAAAACCCATCGCGGCCTTCTGCGGCCACGCGCTCGAGAACCGTCGCTTGGCCCGGCGCGGCAAAGAGTTGCCCAAGTTTCGGTGCGGCACCAGCGATTAGATATTTTTCACGCGCAGATGTTTGCAGCGCCTGCGTGTTTTGTGCCCAGTCGAACGCAACTTTTGGAGCAACTGGCACCCCTGCACGGGCATAATGAATGGCGGGTGCCAAACTGTCTTTTAAGGGCAGGGAGCCGAAATCTTTTGCTAAGGTGCAAAATCCGTCAATTGCGCCGGGTATCGTCACCGTATCGACACTGCGCAGCGGGATCGTGCTGTGCCCCGCATCGCGCAGGGCGGCTGCATTGGCGGCCAGCGGCGCACGCCCCGAGCCGTTGAGCGCGACGACGTCGGAGTTTGGATCCTTTTGGATCAGGGCAAACATATCTCCGCCGATGCCGGTCATTTGCGGCTCACAGATGCCCAGCAAAACCGCCGCTGCAATCGCGGCATCTGCCGCGTTACCGCCCGCTTTTAAGATATCAATCGCTGTCGCGGCGGCCAAAGGGTGGGAGGTCGCGACCATGCCATTGGTTGCGAAGACGGCCGACCGGCCGGGGAGGTGAAAATCGCGCATCTGCAGTTGAGCCTCATAGGTTGAATTTACCTAAACATAGCGAATAGTGCGGCGGAGGCGAGAGGGGCTGCGCCAGCTTTGTGATTTTCTGATGCAAAGCCTTGCCCCCAAGGTGCCGCCCGCGTCATAAGTGGGCTGGAAATATATCAAAGAGGCCTGTCATGGAAGATGTGTATATCATAGGAGCGGCCCGCACGCCGATGGGGGGGATGCAGGGGGCTTTGGCCGATGTGCCTGCAAGCCAATTGGGCGGTGTCGCGATCGCAGCGGCTCTGGCTGCCGGCGATGTTGCGCCTCATGATGTGGATGAGTTGCTGATGGGTTGCGTTCTGCCGGGTGGGCAGGGCCAAGCGCCAGCTCGGCAAGCGGGGTTTGCCGCAGGGCTGAGCGAAGATGTCCCGGCAACGACGATCAACAAAATGTGTGGCTCGGGCATGAAAACCACCATGATGGGTTATGACCAATTGGCTTTGGGCCAGGGTCAGGTGATGGTCACGGGCGGCATGGAAAGTATGACCCAAGCGCCATATCTTTTGCCCAAAATGCGCGGTGGTGCGCGGATCGGTCATGCGCAAGTGCAAGACAGTATGTTTCTAGACGGCCTTGAGGATGCCTATGACAAAGGGCGTTTGATGGGCACATTTGCTGAGGATTGTGCGATGCATTTTCAGTTTTCTCGCGCTGCACAAGATGCCTATGCGCTGCGCTCGCTTGAGCGTGCTCTGGCCGCGCAGGCCAGCGGAGCGGCCAGTGCTGAAATAGCGCCTGTGACATCGGCCGGGCGCAAAGCGAAGGTCGAGGTTGCAATGGATGAGCAGCCGGGCAATGCGCGTCCAGATAAAATTCCACATTTGAAACCCGCATTTCGCGAGGGTGGGACGGTGACAGCGGCCAATTCGTCTTCCATTTCTGATGGGGCGGCGGCCTTGGTTCTGGCCAATGCCTCTGGTCTCGCGGCAAAGGGTTACACTGCGCGGGCGCGTGTGATGGGTCATGCCAGCCATGCTCAAGCACCCGGTTGGTTTACCACCGCCCCTGTTCCGGCCGCGCGAAAGCTGCTGGATCGTCTCGGCTGGACGGTTGCGGATGTAGATTTGTGGGAGGTTAACGAGGCGTTCGCTGTGGTGCCCATGGCCTTTATGCATGAGATGGAACTTACTCCGGATGTGGTCAATGTTTATGGCGGGGCTTGCGCTTTGGGCCATCCTATCGGCGCTTCGGGCGCACGAATCTTGGTGACCTTGCTGAACGCTTTGGAACGGCATGATCTCAAACGCGGTGTCGCGGCGATTTGCATTGGCGGGGGCGAGGGCACTGCCATTGCTATTGAACGCATGTGAAGGCCGCGGATATGGCACGGGTGAATTACAAAGACTTGAGCAAAACCATCACGAGCCTATGTGCCGGCGAGGACGATATGATTGCTCTTATGGCCAGTGTGGTTTGTGAGCTGCATCATAGCGATGACCGCTTTGATTGGACGGGCTTTTATCGCGTGACCGGGCCGGAGATGCTCAAGATTGGCCCCTATCAAGGTGGGCATGGCTGTTTGCAAATACCATTCTCACGCGGGGTGTGTGGTGCGGCTGCACGCTTGAGAGCCACGCAGTTGGTGCCGGATGTTGAGGCCTTTGAGGGTCATATTGCCTGCGCCAGCTCGACACGATCTGAGTTGGTCCTGCCGGTATTTAACAGCGCGGGTGATGTGATCGCTGTATTGGATATAGATAGCGATCAAGCTGATGCATTTACCCGCGAAGATGCCGAGGCTTTGGAGGTCATTCTTGCTTCGGTTTTTAGCAGATAAAATCCTGTGAAAATTTATTGCTTTTTTTCATATCTTCTGCCAACGATGATTTTGAGAATGAAAAAATGCTGGAAAATTTCACGCAATGCTACAGGGCCAGACAGATCTAAACACGCTTGGGGCTGATATTCGGGCTTTGCGTAAGGCACGGGGATTGACCCTTGCGGAACTGGCGCAAACCCTTGGCCGTTCGGTGGGCTGGTTGAGCCAGGTTGAGCGGGATATGTCCGAGCCCGGGGTCAATGATTTGCGCGACCTGGCTCGGGCCTTGGATGTGTCGATTTCGTCACTGTTTGGATCCGGTCCCGCGCCCGCCGATGAGGCTGGATATGTGGTCCGCAAAGACAGTCGGCGTCCGATTGGCAGCCGAGAAGCAGGATTGGTCGAAGAGCTGCTTTCTCCTGATTTGACGGATGATTTTGAGATGCTCCATTCGACTTTTGAACCGGGCGCAAAACTATACCCAGCGGTCTCCCGCCCCACGCAGGAGGTGGGATATATTCTTTCTGGGCAATTGAAGCTCTGGATTGGTGATGCAGACTACCTTTTGGCACCTGGTGACAGTTTTCGGATCAAGGGTGATTTTTTTCGCTGGGAAAACCCAACAGACAAACCCTGCCAGGTGATCTGGGTGATCGCACCGCCGGTGTATTGATGACATTTCAGGGCTGGATCATATTTGCGGGATTTTGGGTGGTTTTCGTGACCACACCTGGCCCGAATGCGGTCAATTGCATTAACAATGGCATGAGCTTCGGTCTGCGCCGAAGTCTTTGGGCCGTTTTGGCGATTTTGACTCAAGCAACCGCGTTTTTGATTCTATCGGCCTATGGGATCACCGCGCTGCTCTTGGCATCCCCGACTGCTTTTTTCCTGGCCAAGCTAGTCGGTGCGGTTGTTTTGATTTTTCTAGGCATTCGCGGTTGGATCATGGCGGCCACTCCGCCTAAGCTTAACCCAGCGGCTGGCTCCATATATGGGCGCGCTTTGGCAATTGCGACGATCAATGCAAAGTCAGTGGCCGGATATTTGGCCGCGTTTAGTCAATTCGTGCAGCCTGATGTGCCAATTTGGGATCAAATGGCGGTGATTATGCCCACGGCTTTGGGTCTGACTGCGCTGTCCTACACGGGCTATACCGCCCTGGGTGCGGCTTTTGGCAGATCGGCTATGGCCAAAGTCTTCAATGTCTCTTTGCGGCGTGGGCTGGCGCTTTGCTTTATCGTTTACGGGCTTTTGCTGGGTGGCAGTTCCATGCGGAGCACGGCATGAGGGAGGCTGTTCAATGATATGGGAGATCCTTTGGGGATTTGAGCCTGCGCTGATCACCGGATTTGTAATTGCTGGCTTGATCTTAAACATCACGCCGGGAGCAGATTTTCTTTATATTATGTCGAGCGGTCTTTCTGGCGGTTCGCGCATTGGCGTGGCTGCGGCATTGGGTGTGAATCTCGGTGTCGTGGTGCATATTTTGGCCGCAGCTGCCGGGCTGTCTGCTTTATTATTTGCCCATCCAGCGGCCTATGATCTCATTCGCATCTGCGGTGCAGCCTATCTGGCTTGGATGGCTGTGCAGGTTTGGCGCCGCAGCAGCACAGTGGCGCGCGCGCGCAGCTTCCCCGATGTTCGCCAAGCGGCGCGGCGCGGGTTTTTCATCAATGTGTCGAACCCGAAAACTGCGCTTTTTATCTTTGCCTTTATTCCGCAATTCACCGACCCCACCATTGGCCCGATATGGGTACAAATCTTGATCCTTGGCGCGATATTTTTGCTGAACGGAGCGGTCTTCACGCTCTGCCTTGGTGTTGGGTCGGGCTATTTCGCGGCTGCGCTGGGCAGGCGGGTCGGCGTTCTGAACAAAATATCTGCAATTTTACTCGGCGGGCTGGCAGCTCGTTTGATTATCGACTGAGGGAGACCAAAATGAGTGATTTTCCAACTACGGCACGGGTTGTCATTATCGGAGGCGGCGTTGTCGGCGTATCGACTCTTTATCATTTGGCAAAAGCCGGGTGGACCGATTGTGTCTTGCTCGAAAAAAATGAGCTGACCGCCGGATCGACCTGGCATGCGGCGGGCAATTGCCCATCCTTTTCGACCAGCTGGGCCATTATGAATATGCAGCGGTATTCGCTGGGCCTTTATGCGGGTTTGGCTGAAGAGGTTGATTATCCGATGAATTATCATGTCACGGGCTCTATTCGCTTGGCGCATGATAAAAACCGCATGCTGGAGTTTGAGCGTGCACGCACGATGGGTCGATATCAGGGCTTGGACATTGAGATGATGTCCATCTCAGACATGAAAGATGCCTATCCCTTCTTGGAAACGCATGATCTGGCCGGCGGGCTTTGGGATCCCGATGACGGGGATATTGACCCCGCCCAGCTCACACAAGCACTGGCCAAAGGTGCACGGGAAATGGGTGCCAGTATTCAGCGGTTTTGCCCAGCAACAGGCGTCACACAGGTGGGCGATGAATGGATTGTCCACACAGACAAAGGCGATATCCGCTGTGAAAAAGTGGTCAATTGTGCCGGTTATTATTCCCAACGGGTTGGTGAATGGTTCAAACCCTATGGCGGACGCACAGTTCCGATGACGGTGATGAGCCATCAATATTTTTTGACGGAAGAAATTCCTGAATTGAAGGAATGGACAGAAGCCAACGGGCGCAAAGTGCCCCTGCTACGGGATGTGGATTCCTCCTATTACCTGCGGCAAGATAAACACGGGTTGAACCTTGGTCCCTATGAGCGCAATTGCAAAGCGCATTGGGTGACGCCCGAAGATCCAATGCCCGAGGATTTCAGCTTTCAGCTATATCCTGACGATCTAGAGCGTTTGGAGTGGTATATCGAAGACGCTATGGCGCGGGTTCCGATCTTGGGCTCTCAGGGTGTGGGCCGGGTGATCAACGGCCCTATTCCCTATGCGCCCGACGGGCTTCCGCTCATCGGTCCAATGCCCGGAGTGAAGAACGCTTATGAAGGTTGTGTTTTCACATTTGGCATCACGCAAGGCGGCGGGGCCGGTAAGGTCTTGGCAGAATGGATCACGGAAGGGGAAACCGAATGGGATATGTGGGCGGTCGATCCGCGCCGTTATACGGATTATACGGATCAAGATTATTGTGACCGCAAAGCGATGGAAGTTTATGGTCATGAATATGCCATGCATTTCCCACATCACGAATGGCCGGCTGGACGGGATAAGAAACTCTCGCCGGTGCATGATAAGGTGACCGCAGCGGGTGGCGTGATGGGGGCTTACAACGGCTGGGAGCGTGCCAATTGGTTTGCGCAGCCGGGAGATGACACCTCCCATGAGGCCACTCAAACTTGGGAACGACAGGGCCCATGGGCTGAACGGATCCGCCAAGAGGTTGAGGCCGTGCGCGATCATTGCGGTGTATTAGATCTGCCCGGGTTCAGCCGTTTCAATCTCACAGGCGCGGGGGCTGCGGAATTCTTGCGCGGCAAAATTACTGGCGGTTTGCCGAAGATTGGCCGTATGAATTTGGCCTATTTTGCCGATGATCGGGGCCGAATTTTGACGGAAATGTCGGTTGTGCGCCACGCCGAGGAGCATTTCACATTGATCACCGCTGCCAGCGCGCAATGGCATGATTATGATGTGCTCAATTCAGATCTGCCCGCCGGGTTGGAGCTGGTGGACCATACGAAAGACTTTTCAACATTGATTGTCACGGGTCCGAAAGCCCGCGAGGTTTTGACCAAAATGGGGACGGATGCGGATCTGTCTTTGGGGTGGTTGACCCATCAAGCTGCACAGGTGGCAGGGCAAGATTGCGCGCTTCTGCGCGTGTCTTTTGCCGGAGAGCTTGGCTGGGAAATTCATGCGCAAAATGCCAATATGCCAGCACTGTATGATGCTGTAATTGCGGCTGGGGCCAAACCTTTTGGCATGTATGCGCTCAATAGCCTGCGCATTGAAAAAGGATACCGTGCTTGGAAAGGCGATTTGTCGACAGATTACAGCCTTTTGGAAGCGGGTCTTGAGCGTTTTGTCAAATTGGACAAGCCACAAGACTTCCCTGGCAAAGCCGCCTTGCAGAACGAAAAACAACAGGGCCGCAAAAAGGCTTTTGCCAGCTTGATTGTGGAGGCGGATGCCTATGATGCGCCTTATATGTCAACCATTTGGCATGATGGTGCGGTCGTGGGTGAAACAACCTCCGGTGACTTTGGGTATCGTGTTGGCAAGTCCATTGCCCTGGCCATGTTGCGCCCCGATTTGGCCGTGCCTGGAACAGAGGTTGAGGTCGAAATTTTTGGCCAACGCTGCAAGGCTGTGGTGCAGGACGATCAACCGCTTTGGGATCCAAGCAATGAGCGTTTGCGCAGCTGATAGGGAGCGAATGAAATGATAATTCTCGATGGCGGTTTGGGCCAAGAGTTGGTCAAACGTGCTGGGAAGGCCACGGATTTATGGTCCATGCAGGCGTTGCTCGACAACCCGGATATGGTGCGTGCTGTGCATGATGACTATTTTGCTGCCGGTGCGCAGATTGCTACCACCAATACCTATTCGGTTCTGCCAGACCGGCTGGAGAGCAAAGGCTTGGCCGATAAACTGCGGCCTATGACAGTCTTGGCCTGCGAAATGGCTGTGGCGTCTCGGGATGCACATGGATCTGGGCAGGTTGCCGGGTCATTGGGTCCGATTGGCTTTTCGTACCAACCAGACAAGGCCCCACCAGCCGAGCAGGCCGCCGAAATCTATGCAGATATTGCGCGGCTCCATGCGGATTATGTGGATTTTCACATTCTGGAAACTATGGCCTCTGTAGACCAAGCGCGTGGGGGGTTGATGGGTGCGGGGGTGACGGGCAAACCGATCTATGTCTCCCTCTCTGTGGATGACAGTGATGGCACCAAGCTGCGATCTGGCGAGCCGTTGGCTGATGCGATTGCGATGCTCAGCGCCTTTAATCCAGCCGCGGTTTTGATCAATTGCTCCCTGCCCGAGGCGGTCTCGCAGGGCCTGCCAATCTTGAACGGTCACGGGTTTAACCTGGGCGCCTATGCCAACGGGTTCACAGGCATTCATAAGCAATTTAATTCGATCCATGCGACGGTGGACCTGCTGAAATCTCGAACCGATTTAGGCCCGGCTGAGTATCTCGCCTTTGCGCAGGATTGGGCCAAAAGCGGGGCGGAAATTATCGGCGGGTGCTGCGAGGTCGGTCCGGCGCATATTCAACTTCTAGCTAAGGAACTGGGAGATTAATACGATGCTTAATGCTTCTGCGGTGGCCTGCATTGAACAGGTGCGATTGGGGTTTGTGGCCTCTGTGACATCGGGAGGACGCCCCTCTGTATCACCGAAAGGGACCTTTGTGGTTTTAGATGAGTGCAAGATTGCTTTTGCCGAAATTCGCTCACCCGGCACCATCAGCAATATTGGCCACAGTCCCGAAGTGGAGGTCAATTTTGTTGACAGTTTTCGCCGCAAGGGCTGGCGCATGCGTGGGGTGACGCAAATTCTGCGCTGTGGCAGCGCGGATTTTGAGGAGATTTTTCCAAAGTGGGAAGCGCTCTGGGCAGACCTATCCGCGCGCATTCGGGCCATTGTGGTGATCCAGGTGAGCGAGGTCAAACCGCTGTCCACACCACCCTATGATGATGGGGTGACGGAGGCGGAGATGATTGCGCTCTACAAAGAAAAATATGCCGAGATGTATCCTTAGGGATCATCTTGCTCATCAGTTTAAATTCCATAGGAGATGGATATGGCTCAGGTTCCTACAAAAGCGCGTGCGGTCATTATTGGCGGCGGGGTTATTGGCTGCTCTTTGGCCTATCATTTGGCCAAATTGGGCTGGAAAGACGTTGTATTGCTAGAACGCAAACAATTGACCTCTGGCACCACATGGCACGCCGCGGGCTTGATTGCGCAGCTTCGAGCGACGGCGAATATGACGAAATTGGCGAAATACAGCCAAGAATTATATGGCAATCTGGAAGCGGAAACTGGCGTTGCGACTGGGTTCAAGCGCTGTGGTTCGATTACTGTGGCTTTGACCGATGAGCGCCGTGAGGAGATCTATCGCCAAGCGGCTATGGCACGCGCCTTTGGGGTTGATGTCGAAGAGATCAGCCCAGCTGAGGTTAAGGCAAAATATGAGCATCTCAATATTGATGGGGTGACCGGTGGGGTTTGGTTGCCCCTCGATGGGCAGGGCGATCCGGCCAATATTGCCCTGGCTTTGGCCAAAGGCGCGCGGCAGATGGGTGCGCAGGTGTTTGAGCAAACCAAAGCCACGGGCGTCACCCGCGCGGGTCGTCGGATCACAGCGGTGCAATGGCAAAATGAGACGGGCGAAAGCGGTTCCATCGCATGCGAGCATGTGATCAACTGTGGCGGCATGTGGGGCCATGAGGTTGGGCGGATGCTGGGCGTCAATGTTCCACTCCAGGCCTGTGAGCATTTTTATATCGTCAGTGAGGCGATTGAAGGGCTGAGCCAAATGCCTGTGCTGCGCGTGCCCGACGAATGTGCGTATTATAAAGAAGACGCGGGCAAAATGCTCCTTGGGGCTTTTGAGCCGGTCTCAAAACCTTGGGCCATGGAGGGCATTCCGGCTGATTTTGAATTCGACCAATTGCCAGAGGATTTCGACCATTTTGAGCCGATTTTAGAAAAGGCAGTGTCGCGCATGCCGATGTTGGGTTCGGCGGGTATCCATACGTTTTTCAACGGACCAGAGAGCTTCACCCCCGATGATGCCTATCACCTTGGATTGGCACCAGAGATGGATAATGTTTGGGTCGCGGCCGGGTTCAACTCTGTTGGCATTCAATCCGCCGGTGGTGCGGGCCAGGCCCTGGCGCAATGGATGGAAGATGGTCAAAAACCCTTTGATCTTGGAGATGTAGACATTGGCCGGATGCAACCGTTTCAGGGCAACAAACACTATTTGTTTGAACGCTCGAAGGAAACGCTCGGCCTGCTTTACGCCGATCACTTCCCCTATCTGCAAAAAAAGACGGCCCGCGGTGTTCGGCGTACGCCATTTCATCACCATCTCAAGGAAAACGGCGCTGTCTTTGGCGAATTGGCCGGGTGGGAGCGGGCCAATTGGTTTGCCAATCCTGGGCAAGATCCCAATTATGCCTACAGCTGGAAGCGGCAAAATTTCTTTGACAACGTGGCAGCTGAACATAAGGCGGTACGCAGCAACCTTGGGCTTTATGATATGTCCTCTTTCGGCAAAATTCGCGTGGAAGGGCCGGATGCTTGTGCGTTCATGAACTATATTGGTGGCGGTCAATATGATGTCCCCTCTGGGAAGATCGTTTACACGCAATTTCTAAATGACCGAGCTGGAATCGAGGCTGATGTGACGGTCACGCGCTTGTCTGAGACCTGCTATCTGGTGGTCACCCCGGCCGCGACCCGTTTGGCCGATCAAACCTGGATGATGCGTCACAAAGGGGCATTCAATGTGGTGATCACAGATGTCACCGCCGGTGAAGCTGTCTTGGCTGTCATGGGGCCGAATGCCCGCAAACTTTTAGAGCGGGTTTCCCCCAATGATTTCAGCAATACCCATAATCCCTTTGGGACGGCACAGGAGATTGAGCTGGGCATGGGGCTGGCGCGGGTGCATCGGGTCACCTATGTGGGTGAGCTCGGCTGGGAGGTTTACGTCAGCGCAGATATGGCGGGTCATGTCTTTGAAACGCTCTGGCAGGCGGGACAAGATATGGATGCAAAACTCTGCGGCATGCATATGATGGACAGCTGCCGTATTGAAAAGGGCTTCCGACATTTTGGCCATGACATCACCTGTGAGGATCATGTGCTTGAGGCTGGATTGGGTTTTGCGGTGAAAACAGATAAAGCGGAGTTCATCGGTCGCGATGCGGTGCTGCGCAAGAAGGACGCCGGGCTTGATGCGCGGATGGTACAGTTCAAATTGACCGATCCAGAGCCGCTTTTGTACCACAATGAGCCGATCCTGCGGGATGGCGAGATTGTGGGTTACCTATCTTCTGGCAATTATGGTCATCACCTTGGTGGTGCGATTGGCTTGGGATATATCCCCTGTGCAGGTGAGAGCGCGGCAGAGGTTCTGGCCTCCTCCTATGAAATCGACGTGGCTGGAACACGGGTCGTGGCAGAGGCGTCGCTCAAGCCGCTTTACGACCCGACAGGCGCGCGTGCCAAGGCTTAGGGCCCCTGGGCGGGCGCCTTCGGGCGCCTCGCCGCATTAACCATAAAGTTATTTTCCCGGCTCGATTCCACTGAGTTTCGTTGATCGCATTGTGCCATCAAGTTAATATTGGATTAACAAAATTACCTGGAACTTTTGAGGGGCTTAAATTTAAGCCACTGATTAGAAATGACTTTAATGAATCCCATGCGACGTTTAAACCGAACTTCAGCAGTGATATGCCTGTTATTGGCCTGCGCGCCCCGAGCATATGCGCAAGATATTGAACACGGTGAAGCCCTGGTTGCGTCAGCTCCTGAGAGCAAGCTTGCCGGTGTGTATCAGCATGGCCAGGGTGGCTCGCAAGTGCCTGCAAAAGGGCTTGCAGCCTATCATCAGGCGGCGTCTCAAGGAGATGTAGAGGCGCAATACGCTCTGGCCAGAATCTATGAGGACCAAGACCGCGTATCCTTCGACTACAGCAAGGCCCATAGTTGGTATAGATTGGCTGCCACCAACGGGCATCTTGGTGCGCAGAGCCGGTTGGGGCTATTGTTCGAATTTGGAAAAGGCGTGGCGCAAAGTCGGGTGCAGGCGCATATGTGGTATAGCATTGCGGTTTTGAACGGAAATAAAGCTGCTGCATTTTGGCGCGATTCCTTGGCAGAGGATCTTGAACCCTATGAAATTCTGACAGCGCAAATCTTGGTGCAGGAATGCCTCAGCAGTCGATATAGCAACTGCGGCGAGTGAGGTTTGGGCCAAACCGTTTTGGTGTTTCAACTTGGGATTTGCTGAGTGGCGCAATGGATCCCGCCGCCAATTTCTCCCAAAGGATCCGTATTAAGCGTGACAATCTCGCGGTTGGGATAGTGGCGTTGCAGGGCCTGCACCGCTACGCGGTCAGTCGTAGCATCGCCAAATTGTGGGGCAATCACCGCGCCGTTGCAGACATAAAAATTGACATAGGAGGCCACAAAATCATCTGTATGACGCATGCGGTGATGGCTGGGCTCTGGAATCACATCAACCGCAAGGCCGGCATTCACCAGCGTGTCATATGTCTTTTGTGCCGCCCGATGGAACGGATCACGGGCATCGGGTTTGGTCGGTAGATTGATCAACACGCGGCTCGGCCCGGTGAACCGCGCCAGACTGTCAATGTGATAATCTGTGATATCTTGCCCTTTAACGCCTTTTGACCATATCAACCGCTCCGCCCCAAAGGCAGTTTTCAAACGCGAGGCGATTTGATCGCGACTAAGACTGGGATTGCGATTGCCGATGACCCAACTGCTTTCATGTGCGATTAATGTGCCGTGGCCGTCCTGATCGACGCCGCCGGCTTCCCCAAAAAGGCCGCTATCATGAATTGCAAAGCCCAGTTTTTGGGCCACCGCCCGTGCCACTTCGCCATCAAAGCCATAGAGCTGTTTGCGGCCCCAGCCGTTAAATTGAATATGGCTGAGCAGGCGGTCACCGAGATGGTTGCGGGCGATCAGAGGGCCAGCATCGCGGGCCCAGAGATCGTCGGTTGGGATATCCCAGAGCGTGACGCCGGCGCTCAAGCGCGGGCGGATCATGTCATGCAGCGCGGCATCAGCGCAGAGGATCACCGGCTCAAAATGGGCAATAGTATTGGCAATTTCTGTGATGCACCGATGAAGCAGACCGCGAAAGTCTCGGTCTGGATAGATCTGACGACTTGCGGGCCACATCATCACTGTGGCTTCCTGCGGGCTGTCTTCTGCCGGCACGCAGAACCCAGGCGGCACCCCCATCACCTCAGCAACTGTGGGCAGCACAGGGGGCGCGCAGGCTGCCAAAGCCTGAGCAAGGAATTGGCGACGACGCATGGTGGCTCCATTGGTTTGCAGTCGACTAATATCTTATTTTTCGACATCCTGCACATGCTCTTGGATGTCTAAATATGCTGAAAAAAGATCGGCTTCACTCACAACCCCGATCATTTTTCCACTCGGCTGTTCAATCACCGGGATGGTCTCTCCGACGAAATCTGATGCCACTTCTATTGCTTCGAGCATGTCTTGATCCGAGTTTAAACTCAAAGGCCTGCGGTCCATGAGGTCTCGCACGGCTTGATCTTTATCAGCTTCCATCAGACGAATAATCGACAGCTTACCCTCCAAATGACCCTCTGGTGACAGGCAATATGCCTCTGTGTGTTGCGCCTGACTAAGTTGATTTAACACCGTCGTAACCGTGCAATTTGACGGCGCGGATACAAAATCATCGTGAGCGCGTTCACCGACGTAAGCTTGAGACAAGCTGAATTTTCCACGGCCAAATCGCAGATCAATGCCCCTGTCTAAAAGCTGCCGATCAAAAAACGAATTGCCAAATAAATTGGAGGAAATGACTTGGCTTACGATCACCGCAAGCAGGGTGATAAGCGTGAATTCATAAGAAAGTGTAAGCTCCAATACGATAAATATCGTCGCCAATGGCGCGCCAACAACGCAGGCCGCAACCGAGGCCATACCCGCCAAGGCCAGAGCCATGCCCAATCCGGGTAGACCTAAAAACGCGAAACATTTGGCCAAGACAGCGCCGGTTGCAGCGCCAATCAAGAGCGAGGGTGAAAAAACCCCTCCGAAAAAACCAAATCCGAGACAAAGACTGGTTATGATGATTTTGGCCAGCAGTAAGGATAATATAAAAATCAAACTTCCTTGGGTACTTAATACCTTGGCCAAAACATCAGTACCAAGGCCCAAGGCTTCAGGTATGACAAGGCTAACGGCAATCACCGCAAGAACCGCGACAAAAATTGTTTGATACGCAGGCCGGTTTAATCGACCGTTTAACTGGGCAAAATATCGCAGGCTGTGCATGAAAACTATGGCCACCAACCCAAATACAACCCCGGCAATAGCCACAGGTATAAATGCGCTGACCAAGGTCGGACCGGTCTCCACTATTTCAAGCGGATGCGGTATGTTAAAAAAGTAACGCTCCATCGCGGCTGCTACAATCGCACTTGTCGCTATCGGGGCCATGGCACTGGGCGAATAATGCCTTAAAATGGCCTCATGGGCGAAAATGACTCCCGCAATCGGAGCTGCAAAACCAGATGAAATCGCCGCGGCTACACCGCAACCTATGACTACATCCGTGCCAATTCGAAGGTTAAGTAACTTTTTTGCAGCTGTCCCAGCCGTGGCTCCAAAATGAACCAAAGGGCCATATTGACCAACAGAGGCATAACCCATTGCTGACACTAATGCGGCAATCGTCGATGCGATACCTGTCTTTATATCCAGTTGATCAAGGTTTTGATGTGCGGCGTAAATGGAATCCGCCGGACCATTCCACTTTGTGATATTGAACAGCTTCCTCAAAAGCAAAATAGAAAAAGCGGCCAGCGTTACAAACAGGCATATCTTTAGATCTAAAATGAAGATGCCGAAATTTATAAACCGCGCATCTGCAAGAAAATCCATATTTTGCGCAAATTGTACGAGGTAGACAAACCCACCTACTATTACAGACACTATCACACCGATAGCCGCTCCAATTCCTGAGCTTGCGTAAATGCTTAGGATGGATTTTGGTGCCAATTTCAGCTCAAAATGTTTGATTTCACACTCCCTTACCAAATTAATGAACGGAGAAATCTGACATTTCAACTCATTTTTATAACGGTTGGCGTGATTGCCGAGGTGGGTGTGGGGAATGATTTGCGGGATGCCGCAGCTGGCAGGACCATTGTGACAGGTGAAATTGCATTGCTCACCAACACCATCACCGCCGGCGCTCTTTTGGCGTCGCAATGGGCAGTGTGTGGATATCCCTTTGCGGGGCCGCACCATCGGTTCGGAAAAGCATAGATGGCCAATTTAGGCCAGTATGCGCCGATGCGCCGCCACGCGCGCGGATCAATTGTGGTGAAGCTCACTCTGAAATTGGTGCGACGCGCCATTGTCTTACCGGGAAAAACAAAAGGCCTAGGCCGCGAAGCCTAGGCCTTTGTATGAGTGGTGAGCCCTGATGGGTTCGAACCATCGACCTACTGATTAAAAGTCAGTTGCTCTACCGGCTGAGCTAAGGGCCCACTGCGGCGCTGTCTAGAAAGGGTGGAGGGCGGGGTCAAGGGCTTTTCTGATCTATTGCTGGATTCCTTTTAATTCCACCGATATATGGCCCTCATGACGCAGCAGATTTCCTTTATGAAGATGCATGGGCTTGGCAATGACTTTGTTATTGTCGATTCGCGCGGTCCTGGGCCACTGATTTCCGAGGAGATGGCCCGCAGATTAGGGAATCGTCATCTGGGAGTGGGGTTTGACCAGCTGGCGGTGATAAGTGATTCGCCGCAGGCGGATGTCGCCTTAACCTTTTTCAACGCGGATGGCTCGACAGCGGGTGCTTGCGGCAATGCCACGCGCTGTGTTGCGCAATATGAGATGCAGCGCTTGGGGCGGACGACTCTCTCTTTGATTACAGAGCGCGGCATCTTGCAGGCGCGTCAGCAGGGCGCTTTGGTAAGCGTCAATATGGGTCATCCCATGCTCAATTGGGACGAGGTGCCTTTGGCGCGCGAAATGGACACTTTGCACTTGCCGCTTGAGGGTCAACCAACAGCCACCGGCATGGGCAACCCACATTGTACGTTTTTTGTTGAAAATGCCGATGCGATAGATTTGGCGCAATTGGGACCAAAGTTTGAACATGATCCGCTGTTTCCAGAACGGACCAATGTGCAATTTGCGCATGTGCTGGGGGAGAACCGCCTGAGAATGCGGGTCTGGGAGCGCGGTGTGGGGGTGACGCTGGCCTCTGGCTCTTCATCTTGTGCCACGGCGGTTGCAGCGGCGCGTTTGGGCCTCACGGGCCCGACGGTTGAAATTCAGCTCGACGGCGGTTCGATTCATATTGATTGGCGCGAAGATGGCGTCTGGATGACCGGCGCAACGATGCATGTGTTCGACGGCCAACTGACTGTGCAATTCCTGGAGAGCTTCCAATGAATGCGCCAATCTTTTCAAATCATGGCTGCCGGTTAAACATGTATGAAACCGAGGCGATGAAAGAGCTGGTGACGCAATCGGGTCTCACCGATACGGTTGTGGTGAATACCTGCGCCGTGACCGCAGAGGCGGTGCGTAAGGCCAAGCAAGATATACGCAAGCTGCGCCGCATACATCCGCAAGCAAAATTGATTGTAACCGGCTGCGCAGCGCAGACCGAGCCTGAGAGTTTTGCGCAGATGTCCGAAGTGGATGTTGTGCTTGGCAATACGGAAAAAATGCAGCCTGCAACCTGGGCCGGCTTGGCAGGAGACTTTGGCACAGAGCCGGTGCAGGTGGATGATATCATGTCTGTGACCGAAACAGCCGGTCATTTGATCGACGGTTTCGGAACCCGCAGTCGTGCTTATGTGCAAGTACAAAATGGCTGTGACCACCGCTGTACCTTTTGCATTATCCCATTTGGTCGCGGCAATTCGCGCTCTGTGCCAGCCGGGGTTGTGGTCGATCAGATCAAAAGATTGGTGGATCGCGGCTATGCGGAGATTGTGCTGACGGGTGTGGATATGACGAGTTGGGGCGCAGATTTGCCCGCAACCCCGCGTTTGGGAGATTTGGTGCTTCGGATCCTAAAGCTGGTTCCAGATTTGCCGCGCCTGCGGATCAGCTCGATCGATTCTATTGAAGTCGATTCTGCATTGATGCAGGCCATTGCGACAGAGCCGCGCTTGATGCCGCATTTGCACCTGTCCCTACAGCATGGCGACGATCTGATTTTGAAACGCATGAAGCGGCGACATTTGCGCGACGATGCCATTAGGTTCACCGAGGAGGCGTTGCGCCTGCGTCCTGAGATGACCTTTGGGGCGGATATTATCGCAGGGTTTCCAACAGAGACCGAAGCACATTTTGAGAATTCCTTAGCGCTGGTTCGGGAGTGCAACCTCACATGGTTACACGTCTTTCCGTATTCAGTGCGCAACGGCACGCCCGCCGCCCGCATGCCGCAGGTGAACGGCCGTGACATCAAAGACCGGGCTGCCCGCCTTCGTCAGGCGGGAGAGGGGCAAGTTGCGCGCCATCTTGCCGCCCAGATTGGACAAGTTCACAGCGTGTTGATGGAAAGCCCCACGATGGGGCGCACACAGCAATTTGCCGAAGTGACCTTTGATCAGGCTCAACCTGAGGGCCAGATCATCTCTGCCGAGATCACATCAATGTCTGGCCTGCAATTACAAGGGCGGGCTGCGTGAGCTTGGAGATGTCGCTGCCTGCTTTGTACAGTTTTCGTCGCTGCCCCTATGCTATGCGGGCGCGGCTTGCGATTTTGGCGTCTGGCTTGAGCGTGGAGCTGCGCGAGATCGTGCTGCGCGAGAAGGCGCCGGAATTTCTCATCAGCTCTCCGAAGGGCACAGTGCCAGTATTAGTCTTGCCCTCTGCGGTGATTGAGGAGAGCTTGGACGTGATGCTCTGGGCATTGGAAAACTCAGATCCAGAAGGTTGGTTGGTCATGCCCGAGGCGGGATATGACTGGATCTCTCGCTGTGACGGTCCGTTCAAAACCGCATTGGATCACACGAAATATGCCGTGCGCTATCCCGATCTAAACCCGGAGCAAGAGCGCCAGCGGGCGGCGGAATTCTTGGTGGATTTAAATTTGCAACTTGCCAACTCAGATTGGCTTTTTGGCTCAAAATGCACCCTGGCAGATATGGCAATTGTGCCATTCATACGGCAATTTGCCAATAGCGACCGCAGCTGGTTTAACGCCCAGCCCTGGCCAAATTTGCAGCGCTGGCTGTCGGTATTTTTGGCGTCGGATCGCTTTGCCAATATTATGACAAAATACCCCAAATGGCAGGCGGGTGATCGCCCGGTGATGTTTCCCGATCCAGCTTAGCTATTTGCGTCTCAGCGTGTCACCATAGGCGATTTTGGGTGACAGTTCGATGACGTTGCCCATCGGTTCCAGCGAAGGATCGTTGCGCGAGGCGATAATTTTGGCCGCCATTTGACCGATCTCAAAACGGCAGCTGTCCATTGTCGCCAATTTCTGTGGCAGCCCGTCAATCAGTTCAACTTTGTTGAACCCTGCCAAACCCATTTGCCCAGGCACAGAGATCCCCTGTTCGCGCAGATGCAACAGGCCGCCTGCGCCAATCATATCGTTGGAATAATACATAAAATCTAATTCGGGCGAGCGTTCCATCATTGCGGCGGTCATCTCGCGGCCTTTGGCCAAAGCCGAACCGCCTGTGTAAAACTCCTGATCCATGATCTCGACACCCTGTTTGCCCAAGGCTTGCGTGAAGCCCTCAAAGCGTTTTCGGGCCCGATGATCGAGGGGCATCTGTGTGCCCATGAACCCGATATTTTGATAGCCAGATTTCAAGATGGCCTCTGCCATTTTACGCCCGGCGCGCCGGTGGGAAATACCCACCATCGCATCAATGGGTTCGCCGTCAATATCCATGATTTGCACCACGGGAATTCCTGAGTTGACGAGCATTGCGCGCGCGGTCTCCGATTGCTCAAGCCCGGCAATGATCACGCCAGAGGGCCGCCAAGAGAGCATTTCATAGAGCACTTTTTCTTCGCGTTCTGGTAGGTAATTTGTCACCCCAACGACAGGTTGCAAGGGGGTGTCATCCAATGCATCAGATATCCCGGTCATCACTTCGGGAAAAACCATATTTGACAAAGACGGAATAATCACCGCCACCAAATTCACCCGCTGCGAGGCCAAGGCCCCAGCAATTTTATTTGGCACATAGCCTAGGGTCTTGGTTGCGTTTAACACTTTCTCACGTGTTGCGGCCGAGACATCGCCTCGATTGCGCAACACGCGGCTCACCGTCATCTCCGACACGCCCGATACTTCAGAAACATCGCGGAGGGTCAGGGGGCGCTTTTGTTGACTCATGTCTTGATCCATATTTACCTTTCTCAAGGTTACCCAAGCCAATGGGGAATGTCCAAGCCTACTATGCGCCTGGACTGAATATGCCAAAAGGTACAAAATTCTCGCACTGGCATTCCCAAGATATTTTTGGCAAAACGCACGCGTGGCTCAGTGGCTCAACTGGATAGAGCAGCCCCCTCCTAAGGGGCAGGTTGCAGGTTCGAATCCTGCCTGGGTCACCATTCACCTTGGTTATTTATGTTCTTGGTGTTTGGGGATGTGCCGTGGTGCCGTGGGGGTTAGGAGTTCTGGAGCGTTTTTTCGATATAGGCCTCCAGCCCGTCAAGATCGAGCGGATTAAAGTGACCGAACCCCTGCATCCAGGCCCAGGCGGCTTGCATGGCATCGGGATCGAGTTTGCACCATTTCACCCGGCCGCGGCGCTCTTGTTGGATCAGTCCGGCGTTGCTGAGCACACTTAAATGTTTGGAGATCGCCGCCAAAGACATCTCAAAAGGTTCCGCCACATCGGTCACAGCCATGTCATCTTCCAGCAATAGGGTGAGGATCTGCCGCCTTGTGGGGTCGGAGAGGGCGGAAAAGATGAGATCAAGAGAGGTGGCCATGACCTGACTGATACCCAAAGCGCTGCGATCGTCAACCGAATGGTTGAATATCCTTTTTGATGCGATTTGCGCGCTTTGCGCCTGCCTTGTCATTGGTGACAGAAGTGGAATTATCCAAAATATCATGAAAACAATTGCTTATATCAAGAGCCGGCCTGCAAACTGGAATTGACTCTGCCGGCAGAGGCGACTATCTCCCCCGCAACACTCTTAGACAGGGGGTTTATGTGCCGACGCCAGATCCGCAGAAGCTCACAGAGCTCGAAAATCGCATTGCGAGGATGAAGGCGGCTACGGCACCAAAACCCGCCAAAGAGGAGCATTATACAATGGCCAATATGGCCTGGCGTATGGTGATAGAATTGGTGGCGGGTATCGCCATTGGATTTGGGATTGGGTACGGCTTGGACTGGCTGTTTGGCACAATGCCAATTTTCCTGATCTTGTTTATAGGTTTGGGCTTTGTGGCCGGTGTGCGCACGATGATGCGTACGGCTCAGGAAGTTCAAAACATGCACATGGCGAAAGCCACAGACGAAAAAGAGGGTTAAGACCTTGGCAACAGAAACATATGGCGAAGCAGAAGCCGGCCTGGTATTTCATCCGATGGATCAATTCCAAGTCACACCATTGTTTGGTGGCGGTACAGTAGAATGGTTCACAATTACGAATGTGACCCTTTGGATGGGCCTCACAGTCTTATCCATTGTCGCGCTATTGGTTTTCGGCGCCCGTGGCCGGGCTTTGGTGCCCACCCGTAGCCAGTCGGTGGCCGAATTGGCCTATGGGTTGGTCTATAAGATGGTGGAAGATGTCACCGGCAAGGACGGTGTTGTTTATTTCCCATATATCATGACTGTGTTTATGTTTATTCTGATGGCCAACTTCCTAGGCCTTCTTCCCCTCGCCTTCACCACCACAAGCCACATTGCCGTGACAGCGGTTCTGGCTCTGGCGGTTTTCATCGCCGTGACGGTGCTGGGCTTCGTGAAAAATGGGTTTGGATTCTTGAGCCTGTTTTGGATCTCATCCGCGCCGCTCATCCTGCGCCCAATTCTGGCGCTGATTGAAGTGATCTCTTACTTCGTGCGCCCTGTCAGCCATTCCATTCGTTTGGCGGGCAATATGATGGCGGGCCACGCTGTTATCAAAGTGTTCGCAGCCTTTGCGCCTTTGGTTCTTATTTCGACGGGTATCGGTCTGGTGGTGACACCGCTGTCGATCCTCGCGATCACCGCAATATATGCCTTAGAAGTGCTCGTTGCCTTCATCCAGGCCTATGTTTTCGCAATTCTGACCTGCGTATATCTGCGAGATGCGCTGCATCCGCACCACTAAGGTCTGAACTCTTATCTATCTATACTATAATCAAGGAGACTATGAAATGACTGGCGATATCGTACAAATGGGTGCTTACATCGGTGCTGGCTTGGCTTGTATTGGCATGGGCGGCGCAGCTTTGGGCGTGGGAAATGTTGTGGGCAACTTCCTGTCCGGCGCTTTGCGCAACCCTTCCGCAGCTGGCGGTCAAACTGCAACGATGTTCATTGGTATTGCGTTCGCAGAAGCTTTGGGGATCTTCTCATTCCTCGTCGCTCTGCTGCTGATGTTCGCAGTATAATCCATCCGTTCCTTAAGGTTCTGGGGCCTCACATGAGGCCCCGGTTCGCCCTCAGGTATTGGAGGAATTGATATGGCAACACAAACAACAGATGCGGGTCAAGCCGCGGCCGGTGCTGCAAAAGCAGGCATGCCGCAGCTCGATTTTTCGACCTTTTCGAACCAAATCTTTTGGTTGGTCATAACGCTTGTTGTGATTTACTTCGTTTTGTCGCGCATTGCTCTGCCGCGTATCGGTGGTGCTCTGGCGGATCGCGCGGGGACGATCACGAATGATCTGGCTGAAGCGGAAGACTTGAAGAGCCAGGCGCTGGCGGCTGAACAGGCCTATGAAAAAGCGCTGGCCGATGCCCGTGCTGAGGCTCAGAATATCAACGTCGCAATGCGCGCTGAAATTCAGGGTCAGCTGGATGAAGAATTGGCTAAGGCTGATGAACAGATTTCTGCGCGTACGGAAGAAGCGGCGGCAGCATTGGCTGAAATTCGCAAATCAGCGAAAGCCAATGTAAAAACTGTCGCCAAAGCGACTGCCAAAGAAATTGTTGCGGCGATGGGCGGTAAGGCAGATGCTAAAACCTTAACAGCTGCCGTGACTGAACGGATGAAAGGCTAAGACATGAAATATATCTCAGCCCTAATATTAACCGTTGTGGCCTCACCGGCGCTGGCCGCCAGTGGACCATTCTTCTCGCTCTACAATTCCAATTTTGTGGTTCTGTTGGCGTTTATCGGCTTTGTGGCCTTGGTTCTGTATCTTGGTGTGCCGAAAATGCTCGGCAAGATGCTGGATGCCCGCGCCGATGGTATTCGCTCAGAGTTGGAAGAAGCGCGTTCCTTGCGGGAAGAGGCGAAGGCTCTGCTGGCCTCTTATGAGAAGAAGCATGCCGAGGTCAAAGCTCAAGCCGATCGTATTGTGGAGGCCGCGCGTGTCGAGGCCGCTGCGGCAGCCGAACAGGCTAAGGCCGATATCAAAGATTCGGTCGCACGACGCATGGTTGCTGCGGAGGAGCAGATTGCATCCGCAGAGGCCTCAGCGATCAAAGATGTGCGTGATGAAGCGATTGTTGTGGCCGTGGCCGCAGCCCGTGACATCATTGCCAATCAGATGACGGCGGCAGATGGCAATAGTTTGATTGACGAAGCCATTGAACAGGCTGGCTCAAAGCTACACTAGCCGATGATGTGACCTATGAAACAAAAAGCCCAGGGTGCAAGCCTTGGGCTTTTTTGTACCGAGCGCGCGTCAGAACGGGGCTTTTAGGGACGCTCCAAAGCATGTGAAAAGCGCAGCTTGGCGACCTCTTCATTTTTATTTGCGCGCTCTTGTTCTTTCAAAACGCCACCGACGAAATCCAAGTGTAAATGCACCGCCTGCCGTGCTGCATCTGGGTTGCGTGATTGGATCGCATCATTGATGGCACCATGTTGTTCCAGCAGTTGCGACCGGCCACTCTTTTGCCGAAATGTTGCCTTGCGATTGTAAAACACGCCGGTCTGGAGCAGATCATACATTGAGCGCATCATATGTAGCATCACCACATTATGCCCCGCTTCGCAGATCGACATGTGAAACTGAGCATCTAATCGCGCCTCTTCGTCTGATGAGCGCTTGGATTGTGCCGCCTCCATTTTCTTGTAAATGGTGTTGATGACCTTGAGGTCCGTATCAGATCCGATGCGGGCGGCGCGTTCTGCGGCCAGGCCCTCCAAATCTTTGCGAAATGCCAGATAGTCGTAAACCGCTTCCTCATGGGTTGAAAACAATCGCATGAGGGCCGGGGAAAAGGCAGAGCCTAAAACCTCTGCCACAAAAATTCCTGCGCCTGCGCGCGCCGTAAGAAGTCCAGCTTGCTGCAACTCACTTAGGGCCTCCCGAAGTGAGGGGCGCGATACAGCCAGCTTTTCCGCAAGTTCTCGCTCTGAGGGCAGGCGCTCACCTGGACGCAAAATGCCGCGTAGGATCAGCTGTTCCACTTGCCGAACAACGGATTTTGACAGTTTTTCTGAATCAATTCTTTGAAACGGCATGCATCCCCCCATAGATTGGTCAAATTATATGACCAGTCTACGGAAAGCAACCGTCATCGCGAGACGCGGCGTTGCGTTACTTCAGCCAGGCGGCGGCGGCGCGCCGCCGCGTGATTTGAGGCCAGGTTACAGGTTTGGTCGGATTACAATTTCCACCCGGCGGTTCTGGGCACGGCCGGTCGCAGAGAGATTGCTGGCCACGGGTTCCCCCTCACCACGCCCAAATGTGCGCAAGCGGACGGGTGGCACGCCATTGCTCATCAAGACGTCCGCCACTGCATTTGCACGACGTTGCGACAGCGCTTGGTTGTAATTGGCGCTCCCGGTGTTGTCCGTATGGCCTACAATCACGATGGTGGACTCTGGATAGGCCTGTAAATTTCCGGCCACAACGCCCAAGTCGCGGCGCAAGTCACTGCGCACAGCAGCGCTATCCAAGGCAAATAGAATATCCTGTGGCATTGTGACGATGAGCTCGGAGCCAGTGTTTGTAATGTCGACTTGATCATTGTTCAGATCCCGGCGCAAATCAGCCGCCTGTTGATCCAGAGTTTGACCAATTGCATTGCCGGCCGTCGCGCCGACAATCGCACCAATAATTGCTCCCTTTTTGCGGTCATTTTTGCTCGACATCTCCATGCCTGCGATGGCACCAATCATACCGCCCATGATCGTACCTGCGGTGGTGTTATCACCCGGCTTGCTATTGGCCGCGCTCTCTGGCGTGACGCAACCCGTGAGAACCACCAATGCGGATCCGGCGAGTACAGAAGATAAAAGTTTCATGGTGGGTTCCTCAAATCAGGTCAAATTCTTGCAGCGTCTTGTTATGCGAGAATTTCCATTCTGGCGCAATTCACGGAATTGTGTGGCGGCAAGGCTTCGCTCATGAATGACAGATTATGTGCAAAAACACGCCAAGAAATTTTGGTTTAGTTTTGCGCAAATTTTTCATATAGATCTGCCATGGCAAAACAACTCCCCTATCCGGTTATGCGCGAAATCTTCTCGCGGTTTGAAAACAGCGAAGCTGAACCAAAGGGGGAGCTCAATCATGTGAACGCCTATACGCTCGTGGTGGCCGTGGCGCTTTCGGCGCAGGCGACAGATAAGGGCGTCAACAAAGCCACAGAGGCCCTGTTCAAAATCGTCGATACGCCGCAAAAAATGCTGGATCTCGGTGAGGAGGGGTTGATCGACCATATCAAGACCATCGGCCTTTATAAGACCAAAGCCCGCAATGTGATGAAGATGGCGCAGATTTTGGTGCAAGAGTTTGGGGGCGAGGTGCCCAATTCACGGGCTGCCCTGCAAAGCCTACCAGGGGTTGGACGTAAGACTGCAAATGTGGTGTTGAATATGTGGTGGCAGCAGCCGGCACAGGCGGTGGATACGCATATTTTTCGGGTGGGAAATCGCGCGGGCATTGCGCCGGGCAAAACGGTTGATCAGGTTGAACGGGCGATTGAAGACAATGTGCCTGCGGATTTTCAGTTGCATGCACATCATTGGTTGATATTGCATGGACGATATATTTGTGTCGCGCGAAAGCCCAAATGCCGCGCCTGCATTATCAGTGATTTATGCCAATTTGAGGAGAAAACTCAGTGAGCAAAGCCTATCAGGTGGTTGGTATTGGAAATGCCGTGTCAGACGTTATTGCGACCAGTAGCGATGAATTTTTGGCCGAACATGGGGTTGAAAAGAGTATCATGCAGTTGGTCGACCAGACGCGCGCTGAAGCGCTGTTTGCGGCGATGGACAGTCGAACAGATGCCCCTGGTGGATCTGTGGCCAATACGATTGCGGGTCTGGGATCCTTGGGTCTTCGCACGGCGTTTATCGGTCGGGTTGCTGATGATGATTTGGGTCTCTCCTACGCTTTGGCCATGCAGGCAGAGGGCACGGATTTTCCGAACCCGCCGGTGCGTAATGCCGATCTTCCAACGTCACGTTCCATGATTTTCGTATCGCCCGATGGTGAGCGTTCGATGAATACCTATCTTGGAATTTCCTCAGAGTTGGGACCGGAAGATGTGCCCGATGAGGTGCTCGCCGATTGTGAAATTTTGTTCCTTGAGGGGTATTTGTTTGATAAGGCCCCGGGTAAGGAGGCGTTTCGCAAAGCTGCATCGCTGGCGCGACAATCTGGGGCGCGGGCTGGAATTTCGCTGTCGGATCCATTTTGTGTGGATCGACATCGCGATGACTTTCGCGCGTTGGTATGCGGCCCGTTGGACTTTTTCATATGCAACGAGGAGGAGCTAAAGTCGCTGTATCAAACCGATGACTTGGCGCAAGCGCTCAAAATGGGGGCTAGGGATTGTGAATTGGTGGTCTGCACGCGCTCTGCGCAGGGCGTGTCGATATGCCAGGGAGATGAGCGATGGGATGTGCCGGTTGTCCCGGTGACCCCGGTGGATGCCACAGGCGCTGGTGACCAATTTGCCGCTGGCTTTCTTTATGGGGTGGTACAGGGGTTTGATTTTCCGACCTGCGGCAAGATTGGTGGCATCGCCGCTGGAGAGGTGATCGGCCATATCGGTCCGCGCCCCGCCAGTTCCATCGCGGAACTTCTCAAAAACCAGGGCATTATTTAAACTGGCGTTTAGGTTCCGCTCAATTTTGCGTGAATTTCAGCAAGATCAATCTCGCCGGTGGGCATCTTATTGGCGGGATCTTCAAAACTATATTTGAACAGATCAAAATCACGTTTGAACATCTCATATACCAAATGCATCGACAGATCGTCGAAATACGCTTCCACCGGATGCGCGCGCTTGGGGCCGTGGCCTTCGCTTTCGTTGAACTTTGGAATGGTCTTCAAGTCGACTTTATTGGGAGTTTCAATGGCGTCTAAAACCGTTTGCATTCCGTCATTGAATTTTTCGGTCCAAAAGATGTGATCATAGGTGCCGCCGTTGGCTACAAAAGTTGAGACATGGCCCGAGGTTGCAGACCAATGGATATCCGGATCCATTGGCTTGCGCCATTTTATCGTGTCTCTGGCGAAGAGTAGAAATCGCCGAAAACTCTTGATCTGATCAAATTGGAAATCATCATCAGGACTTCCCACTTCGATCCCATATTTCTGGATCAGAAGCGGGACCAGATTGCCGCGATAATAGTTGCCATTGCGTTGAATGCCGCAAATTTTGTCAAAAAACGAGCTCAATATCCGCGTATAAGGATTGCGGACACAGGTGAATGCATAGCTGCGATGCTCTGCCACATTCTGTGTGATTGCTGCTCTAGAATTTTCTTGAGACCATTTATGCAACCCAGCTTTCGAGTCGTGAATATCACCATCAAAAAATTCACCGTGGTCCGAGTAATACATGATCTGGCCAATGGTGGAACATGCGCATTTCGGCACAACACGATACACGACACTTTCGGACTCAGTCATCCAAGTTCCAGGAAAACCCATGTAAATTACTTTCTTTCAAACCGATTGACGCTGTACCAGCGGAAAATAAATTAATATAATGTAGATAAATTATGACCGAATTATTTAATCAGCAATAGAGATATCATTAATTTTATGGTGAGAGTTGCATTTATTCTATTATGTCATAAGGATGGCCGCTCAATTATTGAACAAGCGCGCCGCCTTGCGGCTGCCGGAGATTACGTCTCCATCCATTTTGACGCCGGTGGCGCGCGCGCTGATTTTCGGGCTATTCGCGAGGCCTTGGCGGACAATCCTAACATTTGTTTTGCCAAAAAGCGGCTAAAATGCGGGTGGGGCGCATGGTCGTTGGTGCAAGCCAGCTTGAATGCGCTGCAAGCTGCGGTTGATACCTTTGCAGATGCGACGCATTTTTACCTGATATCCGGTGATTGCCACACCATCAAAACCGCCGAATATGCCCATGACCTTTTGGGCCAACATGATTGTGACTATATTGAAAGTTTTGATTTTTTTGAGAGCAATTGGATCAAAACAGGTATGAAAAAAGAGCGATTAATTTATCGTCATTTTTTCAACGAACGCCGACGGCCCTTCTTGTTTTACAATAGTTTCAAGCTGCAACGACGCCTTGGGCTGACCCGGGCGATACCTGCGGATTTGCAGGTGATGATTGGGTCGCAATGGTGGTGTTTGCGCCGGCAGACCATTGAAAAAATGTTGGACTTTGTCAAAAAGCGTCGAGATGTGGTGCGGTTTTTCTCAACCACTTGGATCCCGGATGAGACTTTTTTCCAAACCTTAGCCCGGCATTTGGTGCCAGCAAATGAAATTCAAACCCGCCCACTCACATTTTTGATGTTCACCGATTATGGAATGCCGGCAACATTTTATAATGACCATTGTGACCTTTTGTTGAGCCAGGATTACCTTTTTGCTCGTAAGATAAGCCCCGAGGCCTTTGAGCTCAAAGAGCGATTGGGGCGCCTTTATGCTGAAACGGGCCGGAAGTTTCATATTTCCAAAGAAGGCCCAAAATTATTTACCTTTCTGACCAGCAAGGGCCGGGAGGGGCTGCGGTTTGGGCGACGGATCTGGGAAGAGCAAGCCAATATTGGTCGAAACCGTGAGCTGTTGGTGGTGATTTGCAAGAAATGGCATGTGGCGAAACGGCTGGTTGCGCGTATTGGCGGGGAGACAGACGTTGAAGCCCTTCTTTATCTGTTTCATGAGCACAATGCGGGTTGTCCCAACTTGGGCGGAGTTGAAAATCGTGTGCCCAAGCGCGGACGGCATATCAGGTCGTTTTTACATATGCTGTTCGATCAAAAGCAGACGGATCGTTTGCTGATCTGTGTCGACAGCGCGAGTCTGGAGTTGATCCAGGATCTTTACCAAGACAGTGCCAAGGTCAAAACTTTGCTGATGGTGAGCCAGTTTAGCGAGGCCTATCTCGTCGGTCATGCGCAACGTATCGGACTTGTGGCGGAAGGGGCGCCGCCGGAAGTTATTGAGCGCCTATTGCCGACGCTGCGTCAAGACGTTTGGCATGAGCACCATCGCTTGATTGATGCGCAATTCCCGCAAAGCTATCAGATGTACGAAGAGGCGTCGCGCGAGGAAAATGCCGTGCCATTGGCAGAGTTTTTGGGTATCTCTACTGAAAAGGCTTGTGCCATACTGGCATTGGACCATTTGTTTTCGGATTAGGAGCCTGTCGATGGCATATGAGTATGACGATCAAAACATCTTCGCGAAAATATTACGCGGGGAAATTCCCAACACCACCGTGTTGGAGACCGAACACAGCCTCGCCTTTCGCGATATTCAGGCCCAGGCGCCAGAACATATTTTGGTGATCCCCAAGGGCGCTTATGTGTGTTTTGATCATTTTGCCAATTCAGCCAGCGCCGAGGAGATTGTTGATTTCACCCGAGCAGTCGGTCAGGTTGCAACCGCTCTGAAGGTTGATCCCGGCAGCGGAGGTGATGGCTACCGTCTTTTGGCCAATTCAGGGCGTCATGGGGTGCAGGAGGTGCCACATTTGCATGTGCATCTCGTCGCGGGCCGGCCGCTTGGGCGCATGTTGCGCGAAGCTTAGGGGAGCTCTGGCTGTTTGGTTATTTCCAAAAAGACGTCCTGGAGATCCGGCTGCTCGGTTTGGATATCCAGAATTTTGACATCCGCGCGGCGCAGCGCGTCTAATATGTCACCGGGAGAGGTGGAACTGCGGCTATAGGAAAAGGCCAAGGTCCCATCCGTCCGTTGGCTTTGTGTCACCCCAGCCGGCAAGCTGATTTTCGCGGCGGATTCGGTTTCAACCACCAAGGTTTTTGTGTCCAGTTTGGACAGAAGGTTGGCTGTGGTGTCCAAGGCGCGCAGCGCACCCTCGTGAATAATGGCGATTTGATCGCACATTTCTTGGGCCTCTTCGAGGTAATGGGTGGTGAGAATTACAGTCATGCCGTCGGCATTGAGTTGTCGCACATTGTCCCAAAGCATTTGGCGCAGGCCAATATCTACCCCGGCTGTCGGCTCATCGAGCACCAAGATCTGCGGACTATGGACGAGCGCTTTGCCCAAAAGCAATCGTCGGCGCATACCGCCTGAAAGGCTGCGCGCATAGGCATTGGCTTTGTCTTCCAATCCGATTAAGCGCAAGATTTCATCGGTTCTGCGCAGCGCCTTTGGTACGCCATATAAGCCGGCCTGCATATCAAGCGAGGCTCCGGGCGTGAAGAATGGATCGAGGTTTAATTCTTGCGGCATCACCCCAATCGCGGCGCGCGATTGTCGCGGATTTTCATCCTGATCAAAGCCCCAGATATTGACTGAGCCTGCAGATTTTTTCACCAAACCAGCCAGAATATTGATCAAGGTCGATTTGCCCGCACCATTGGGCCCTAAAAGCCCGAAGATCGCGCCCCGCGGGATATCCAGATCAATGCCAGACAGGGCCGTCTTGGCTTCAGTTTTCTTGGTCGCGGCATAGGTTTTCTTCAAACCACGCAGCTCAATCGCATTTTGTGACATAGTCGGCCTTTCAAAGTGCTTGTGGGTTGCGCGTGTTTTGGTATCTTAGCCAGCGACATATGCGCAGCAAGGCCCAACAGCAACCAGAAGGCAAAAAAATGACAACTCAAGCACCTGAGACAAAAATTGTAGAGGCTTATCGCGTTGCCTGTGATGGTGGTGAAGGCGCTTTGGGACACCCACGCGTTTGGTTGCAGATCCCCAATGACCACGGCTGGGTTGAATGCCCCTATTGTGACGCCAAAATGGTGCATAAGGATTTTGAGGGCAAAGTCTAAAAACGCGCCTAGCTGAGCGGGATTTCGACCTCACCGCACATCAGCTTATTGTCCACTTGACCGCTCTGCTCATCAAGAAAATCTTGGATATAGTGGCCGGACCAAGCTCTTATGCTCACGCCATGGTTGGTGAGGCCGAATCCTTTGACCGTGCCGCTCTCATCGTCACGATAGTGAAAAATTACTTTGCCCCAGTGGCCATTGTCGCATTCGAAATTGGCCTCGCCCGTCCCGATAAAATTGCGAGAGACCCAGCTGCCCGTGCAAATCGCCCCAAAATTGGTTACTCCGGCCAAGGTTCCTTTATCGCGGCCCAGGGCTCGGCCTGCAAAATACTCACCACTATTGCCAAAACAAGCCAGCAGTGGCGAGCAACTGTCGCGGCTATCGACGCAGTTTTCATCGGGAACAGGCGCAGCTGCGGCTGCAAACATGTAACTGAGAGCCAGTAGCACTGGTAGGCATAAATTTTTCATGTCACAAACAATTCTAATCAATGATCTAAGGATAGCATCACCATGGCATTCGGTAAAGGGCACCATTTGCATCTGATCGACGGGTCAGCCTTCATCTTTCGCGCCTATCACGCATTGCCGCCGCTGACGCGGAAATCGGATGGTTTGCCGGTCGGTGCTGTGGCTGGGTTTTGCAACATGCTGCAACGCTATGTGGAAAACAACATTGGCCCCGATGCCCCCACCCATGTGGCCGTGATCTTCGATCACTCTGGCAAGACATTTCGCAATGACATGTATGATTTGTATAAGGCGAATCGATCCGCCACGCCGGAAGATTTGATTCCCCAATTTCCACTCACCCGCACCGCTACGCGGGCATTCAATGTGGCATGTAAAGAGGTCGAAGGTTTTGAAGCGGATGATATCATCGCAACATTGGCGTGCCGCGCGCGCGAAGCTGGGGGCGCTTGTACTATCATCAGCTCTGATAAGGACTTGATGCAGTTGGTTGGTGGCGGCGTTGTGATGCTCGATGCTATGAAAAACAAAGTGATTGATTACGACGGCGTGGTTGAGAAATTTGGTGTCGCCCCCGAGCGCGTGGTTGACGTGCAGGCTTTGGCAGGTGACAGCGTTGATAACGTGCCTGGTGCGCCCGGCATCGGCATTAAAACCGCAGCTTTATTGATCAACGAATATGGCTCTTTGGAAGAGCTTCTGGATCGGGCAGGAGAGATCAAACAGCCCAAGCGCCGCGAAAGCCTGGTGGACAATCGGGCGCAGATTGAACTGTCCAAACAGCTGGTTCAGCTGGAATGTAATATGGAGCTGGATTTCTCCATTGAGGATTTGGAAGTGCGGGATCCTGATCCTCAGGAACTCTTAGGCTTTGTGGCTCAGATGGAATTCCGGACTTTGAGCAAAAGACTGGCTGAAAAGCTGGGGGTTCAAGCCCCGGTCATAGCCGAGCCGGAGGTGCAGCAGTCGGCAGTCGAGGCTCCAGAGGCGGCGGTGCCTTTTGATGCCGAAAAATATGAGACCATCACAGATGCGGCAGGGTTACAAACTTGGATTGATCGGATTTATGCCCGTGGCTATGTGGCTGTGGATACGGAAACAACCGGATTGAATGAAATGCGCGCTGATCTGGTTGGCGTCTCATTATGCGTTCAAGCCGGTGAAGCGGCCTATTTGCCGCTCACGCACCGCGCCGGGCAATCTGACGATCTTTTTGGCACCGATGCTTTGGCAGAGGGGCAGATGGACCAAGACACGGCTCTGGCCATGCTCAAACCTATGCTTGAAGATTCCACCATTCTGAAAATCGGCCAGAATATGAAATATGACGCCAAAATTTTGGCGCGTGTCGGCATTCAAGTGGCACCGATAGATGATACAATGCTGATGAGCTACGCACAAAATGGCGGTTTGCACAATCATGGGATGGATCTATTGAGCGAGCGCTATCTCGATCACGCGCCCATCTCGATCAAAACACTGCTGGGCAGTGGAAAATCTGCGATAACCTTTGACCGCGTGCCAATTGATGAAGCCAGCCGATATGCGGCCGAAGATGCTGATATCACCCTGCGCCTCTGGCACTATCTCAAGCCACGATTGCACCTTAATCGGGTGACAGCGGTCTATGAAAGCCTGGAACGCCCCCTCGTGCCGGTTTTGGCGGAAATGGAGATGCAGGGGATCAAAGTGGACCGCGATGTTTTGAGCCGCATGTCGAATGGGTTTGCGCAAAAAATGGCGGGGCTGGAGGCTGAAATTCACGAAATGGCCGGGCGCAGCTTTAATGTAGGATCTCCCAAACAGCTTGGCGAAGTGCTTTTTGATGAAATGGGGCTGCCGGGGGGCAAGAAGGGCAAAACGGGCGCCTATGCCACTGGGGTTGATGTGTTGGAAGATCTGGCGACGGAGCATGAATTGCCCGGGCGGGTTTTGGACTGGCGTCAATTGAGCAAACTGAAGTCTACTTATACCGACGCGCTGCAAGACCATATTCATCCCGATACCGGCCGCGTGCATACGTCCTATTCTATCGCCGGTGCCAGCACCGGGCGTTTGGCCTCAACCGATCCCAATTTGCAAAATATTCCAATTCGGACAGAAGAGGGCCGTAAAATTCGAGAAGCCTTTGTGGCGGAGACAGGCAAAACCCTGGTTGCCTTGGATTATTCACAAATCGAGCTGCGCATTCTGGCTCATGTTGCTGATATTCCAACTCTGAAACAGGCCTTTGCCGATGGCATTGATATTCACGCATTGACCGCCAGTCAGATGTTTGATGTGCCGCTGGATCAGATGACCTCTGAGATACGCCGAAAGGCGAAGGCCATTAATTTTGGAGTGATTTATGGCATTTCTGGCTTTGGCCTTGCGCGCAACCTGCGCATTCCAAGGGCGGAGGCTCAGGCGTTTATCGACACATATTTCACCCGCTTCCCAGGCATTCGAACCTATATGGACGATACCGTCGCTTTCGCCAAAGAACATGGCTATGTGCAAACCTTGTTTGGACGGCGCATTCATACGCCTGAAATTGGGGCGAAAGGCCCGCATGCAGGTTTCGCCAAACGCGCCGCGATCAATGCGCCGATTCAAGGCACTGCGGCCGATGTGATCCGCCGCGCGATGGTGCGCATGCCCGAGGCGATTGCGCATGTACCAGCCAAAATGTTGTTGCAAGTGCATGATGAATTGCTGTTTGAAGTTGACGATTCTGCGGTCGAGGAGCTCATCCAAGTTGCCAAACAGGTGATGGAACGGGCCAGCTTGCCGGTGGTCAAGCTGGATGTGCCTTTGATTGTTGAGGCAGGATCGGGACTAAATTGGGCCGTCGCGCATTAGAGGTCGCGCATTATAGTCTGAGACAAAAGGGGGGAAATCCATGGTGAAACGTGGCCTATCAGCGGCAACCATCGCAGCGCAGGCGGGCGGATATATTGACGCGGCCAGCGGCGGGGTCGTGCCGCCCATTCAGCCCAGTACCACATTCGCACGCGACCGCAGCTATCAGCCGCATCCCACCGGCAATATTTATGCCCGTGATGACAATGATCTGTGCCGCATCGCCGAAGCACTTTTGGCGCAACTCGACAACGCCGAAGCCGCATTATTGTTTCCCAATGGCATGGCTGCGATTGCAGCGGTGTTTCGCGCTTTGCCAAGTGGGGCAACGGTCTTGGTGCAGTCGCAGATTTATTGGGGCACGACGAAGTGGTTGCGGGAGTTTTGTGCCCGCCGGTCTGTGACCCTGATCGAGGCGGATTTGAGTGATACCGTCCAGGCGCAGAGCCTCTGCGCGCATCATCAGCCCGATTTGGTATTTATTGAGACGCCTTCAAACCCATGGTTGCGGACCACGGATATTGCGCTTGTGGCGCAAGCGACCCATGCGGCGGGTGGGCGATTGGTGGTCGACGCTACGGCTGCAACGCCAATTTTGACCCGCGCCTTGGATTTTGGGGCGGATATTGTCATGCATTCAGCGACCAAAGGGATCAATGGCCATTCGGATGTGCTGGCCGGGGTTTTGGCGACCAATGCGCCTGCGGATCCGCATTGGCAAGCTATCGCAGTAGATCGCCATGATGCGGGTGCTGTGATCGGCAGTTTTGAGGCCTGGCTTCTCGTGCGCTCAATTCGCACCCTGCCTTTGCGGGTCGAGCGCATGTCACAAAATGCGCAGGTTGTGGCAAATTTTTTGCAAGGTCACGCTGCGGTGGACCGTGTATTTTATCCTGGCCTGCCTGATGTCGAAGGGCATGAGGTGGCCAAGCGGCAAATGACGGGCGGGTTTGGCTCACTCATGTCCTTTTGCGTGCAAGGCGGGGCGGCGGATGCATTGCGCGTGGCAGGTCGATTGAATTTGTTTCACCGGGCCACCTCATTGGGCGGGGTCGAAAGCCTTGTGGAACATCGCCATACCATTGAACCTGATACTGGCATTCCTGACTCGCTTCTGCGCTTATCAATTGGCATTGAAGACGCGCAGGATCTATGCGCCGATTTGGAGCAAGCATTAACGTGCTGATTTTGTTTAACAAGCCGTTCAATGTCTTGTCCCAATTTACAGATCGTAGCACTGAGGCCAGCGGGCGCGAAACCCTATCGCGGTATATCCGGATTCCGCATGTCTATGCGGCTGGCCGGTTGGATCGCGACAGCGAGGGGCTGCTGCTCTTAACTGATGATGGAAAATTGCAGGCTCGGATTGCCAATCCAAAACACAAAATGGCCAAAACCTATTGGGTACAGGTCGAAGGTGCCCCGCAGGAGGAAGCCTTGCACAGCCTGCGCCGCGGGGTGGAGTTGAAAGATGGTCTCACCCAACCGGCCAAAGTGCGGCTCATGGAAGAACCGGCGGGCCTTTGGCCGCGCAACCCGCCTATTCGGGTGCGCAAATCGGTGCCGGACAGTTGGATCGAGATGACCATTCGCGAAGGCAAAAACCGCCAAATTCGCCGCATGACCGCAGCCATAGGCCACCCCTGCCTACGCCTCATTCGGGCGCAAATCCGGGATTGGCATTTGGGCGATCTCAAGCCGGGGGAGTTTAAGCAGTTGACGCGGCTATAGCTCCAGATTTTGTTTTTGCGTCAATTGCTCAGCTCTTTCGACGGGATGATTGGGAAGAATGTGGATTGGGAGCGCAGACCGAACCAGCTTTCACCTTGCCATGTGTCATGCAAGCCCAGGTCGACCAAGCGGTAGAAGCTCTTGCGATCAATTAAGGCTTCCAGATTGCTGCGCACCAAAACATAAGGGGACGGCTCGCCGGTCTCGGGATTGCGCTCCACACGGATTGGGTGGTCAGGGCCGGCGATCATTGAGTCGCCGACCTGCGTGGTGAAATGCAAATCGCCATCGCGATGATCCACATCCACCGCGACAAAGGGGGCGTCATCCACTTGGATGCCAACTTTTTCAACTGGGGTTACAAGGTAATATTTTCCCGCCTCTTTTTTCAAAATGGATGCAAACAGCTTCACAAGTGCTGGTCGTCCAATGGGGGTGCCAAGGTAGAACCAAGTGCCATCCCGCGCGATGCGGATGTCCAGATCACCACAGAACGGCGGGTTCCAGAGGTGTACCGGCGGCAAGCCTTTGCCGCGGGTTGCGGCAGAGACACTGGCGGCGATATTTTCAGCCGATGGGGTCACGATATTTTGTCCGCTCATATCAGTTGTCATCTCTTTTTCTTAAGGTAGGCTAGATATATACCACATAGAAATTATTGCGAGGCAATCTTATGACCAGAGCTGAAATGCTGGCTCCACAAATTGAAGACCTAGGCCAACGCTTGGGCGCGGCGCGCGAGATGATCCGCGGGGTGTTCATCGGGCAGGAGCGGGTAGTGGATTTAGTGCTCATCACCCTATTATGTGGAGGGCATGGTGTATTGGTTGGCCTTCCGGGGGTTGGAAAAACCCGCCTGGTTCAGGCGCTGTCGACTGTCATGGGGTTGCGTGGCAATCGGGTGCAATTCACCCCTGATTTGATGCCCGCTGATATCTTGGGGTCCGAGGTCTTGGAGACCGCATCTGACGGCACGCGACAATTTCGATTTATTGAAGGGCCAGTATTTTGCCAATTGTTGATGGCCGATGAAGTTAACCGCGCCAGTCCGCGGACGCAATCGGCGCTGCTTCAAGCCATGCAGGAAAAATTTGTGACCGTCGCTGGGCGAGACCGGCCGCTGGGTGTGCCCTTTCATGTGTTGGCAACGCAGAACCCGATTGAACAGGAGGGAACCTATCCTTTGCCCGAGGCTCAGCTCGATCGCTTCTTGCTCGAAATTCAAGTGCCCTATCCGGACCGGGCAACCGAGCGCGACATTCTTTTGGCGACCACAGGCGCTCAGGAGGCGGAGGTCTCTGCGGTCTTTGACCCTGAACAGCTGCTGGCAGCGCAGGCCTTGATTCGCCGCATGCCGGTGGGCGAGGCGATTGTGGAGCTGATCTTGGATCTGGTGCGCGCGTATCGCCCCGAAGATCCAACAGCGCCGGAGCGGGTTCGGGAGAACATGCGCTGGGGTCCGGGGCCGCGTGCGGCGCAGGCCTTGATGCTGGCTGTGCGCGCGCGCGCCCTGCTGCGTGGGGCTTATTCCCCCTCAGCTCAGGATGTTGCTGATCTGGCACCTGCGGTGCTCAATCACCGTATGGCATTGGGATTTGGCGCGCGTGCACGCGGCATCACCCAGCTTGAGCTGATTGATGAGGTCACGCAGATGATCGTAGAAAAGCAGGCGGTGTCTTGAATTCAAATCCACCCTTAAACGCGGCTTTCGAGCTGGCGTCTGATTGGCCGCAGCTCTTATCGCAGGCGCAACAGCTTGCTCAGAGTTTTTCACTGGGTGGCCACGGGCGGAGGCGCGCCGGGCCGGGGGATGTCTTTTGGCAGTTCAGGCCGGCACAGGCGGGCGATGCTTTGCGCTCAATCGATTGGCGACGATCTGCGCGCGCAGATGAGCAATTTGTACGGGAAAACGAATGGCAGGCGGCGCAGGCGGTGCAGTTTTGGGTTGATAACTCCGCTGCGATGCAATTTTCCTCTCACGGAGAGAGTAAGCAGCACCGAGCGGCAACCATCGGTTTGGCTCTGGCAATTCTTCTCAACCAGGCTGGAGAGCGCGTAGGCACCAGCGATGGCGCATTACCTCCACAAACGGGCCGCGCGCAAATTTCTGCTTTGGCACAGGCGGTGGCGCGCAGGACGTCGCATGATTTTGGCACCCCCATAACCACGGATCTCATACCAAATAGTTTGGCGGTGTTTGCCTCTGATTTTTTTGGTGATTTGGCGGCGCTGCGCCAAAGGGTGACGCGGGCCGCAGCCCTGCGCGTGCAAGGTGTCTTGTTGATGGTATTGGATCCTCAGGAGCTTGACTTTCCCTTTCAAGGCCGCACGCTTTTTGAAAGCATGGCTGGCAGTTTGCGCCATGAATCCCAGAATGCCGATGATCTTCGTCCGGCCTATTTTCAGGCTTTAGAAGAACGCCAGGCGCAGCTGGCAAACTTGGCGCAGCACCTAGGCTGGCAATTTTTCATACATCACACAGATCAACCCGCCAGCGGTGCTCTGAGGGATCTTTATCACGCCTTGGAATATCGCCGATGATGCTTTTCTCCATGATTGGTTTTACTGCGCCGTGGTTGCTTTTGGGGCTTCTTGCTTTGCCGCTGTTGTGGATCTTGCTACGGGCCGTACCACCCGCTCCAATCCGACGGTCCTTTCCAGGCGTGGCGCTGCTGTTGGGGCTGAGAGATGAGACCGTGCAAGCGGATAAAACCCCGTGGTGGCTTTTGCTGTTGCGGGCTTTGGTGATGGCCTGTTTGATTATTGGCCTGGCCGGTCCGATTGTGAACCCGGCGCCAGTGGAGCAAACTCAGTCAAAGCTTCTGGTGATCTTGGAGGGCAGCTGGGCAGATGCTGAGGATTGGGATGCGCAGCAACGTGCAGCCTTAGATCTGGTGCAACAATCGGGCAACCCGGAGCGTCCCGTAATGTTTTTGCAACTGACAGCGCCTGAGGAAGATCTGGTATTTTCTGCAGCTTCCGAAGCTGCCCGAGCCATTCGGGCTGCTGAACCGAATGCTTGGTTGCCCAAAGGTAGCTGGCAAGGCCAGTTTGAGCCTTTGGGGGATTTTGACACGCATTGGCTGGCCTCTCCGCTCGATTGGCCGGGCCGAGACCAATTGGTCCGCGAGTTGCTGCGTCACGGATCTGTTGAGGTTGCTATGAGCCGCAGCAGTCCCATAGGTCTTTTGCCAATGCGGGCCACGGCAGAGGGGATTGAGATTTCGGCACTGCGGATGACCGCTGGAGCGGCGCAGGTGGTTGCGGTGGATATCGTGGGGTCAGATCCCTCTGGAGTGGAGCGACGACTGCAACGTGCGGATATCGAATTTGCAGCGCAGGAGTTACGTGCAACCACAGAAGTGCAATTGCCCTTGGAGATGCGCAACCGAATTTCGCGGCTTGTGGTTTCCGGGCATAGGTCCGCAGCGGCGGTACGCTTAACGGATGATCGCATTCAACGCCCAGAGATTGCTATTCTTACAGGCGAAACATCTGATCGCGAAGGCTTGATCCTTTTTGCGCCAGATCACTATCTGACCCAGGCGTTGTCGCCTGTTGCAGATTTGATTGAGGGGACATTGGATGATGTGATTTTAGCCAATCCTGATACCATTATTTTAGCAGATGTCGCCAAGATTGGCTCAAAAGAGGCCCTAGCGGATTGGGTGGCTGAGGGCGGTACCTTGGCGCGCTTTGCCGGGCCGCGTTTGGCCGCAGCACAATTTGAGGCGCGGGAGCGTGATCCGCTTTTGCCTGTGAAACTGCGCGCCGGTGGGCGGACGGTTGGCGGAGCCATGTCTTGGGGTGCACCGAAAACCCTACAGAGTTTTGAGATTGATACGCCGTTTTACGGTTTGCCAACTCCGGATGAGGTTACGGTGACCGCGCAGGTTTTGGCGGAACCCGGGCCGGATTTGGCGCCCCATGTGATCGCGCGGCTGAGCGATGGCACCCCATTGGTGACCCGCAGGCAGCTTGGGCAAGGGCAGGTTGTGTTGTTTCATGTGACCGCCAATACAGAATGGTCAAACTTACCGATTTCAGGACTCTTTGTGGCCATGTTGGAGCGTCTATCGGTCATCGGCAGCGCTGCAAATTTCGAACCGAGCTCTTTAGCTGGCAGCACTTGGCAATTGGTCCAGCAGCTCGCGGGCACCGGGAAATTGATGCAGGTGAATGATCGTGCCGGCATTGCAGGTGACCAGTTGGCACAGGCCGCGATTTCCCCACAGACTCCTGCGGGCCTGTATCAAGGGAAAGACCGCCGTTGGGCACGCAATATCCTCTCTGAAGACAGCCAATTCTCCCCTGCGCTTTGGCCTGATGAGGTGCGGCTGTTGGGACAAAATCCGGCGCGCTCGTATCGGCTGGGGGCTTGGTTTTTGGCGCTGGCTCTGTCGGCGCTGGTCGCAGATATTGTGGCTTCGCTTTGGATATCTGGCCGGCTGCGTGGCGGTGTTTTGGCAGTACTCGCAGGAGCCCTCCTGACAAGTATTTCCCCCGAGAGCGCATCGGCACAAACGCCGCAGGACCAAGCAATAGCGGCCAGTCGTGCGGTGGTTTTGGCTTATGTTGAAACCCAAGACGCGCGGCAGGATGAAATTTCCCATGCCGGTTTGCTTGGGCTGTCCCAAGCGCTTTTTCAACGCACCTCCATTGAACCGGCTGAGCCAATGGGGCTGTCATTGACCCATGATGAATTGTCGTTTTTTCCGTTCCTCTATTGGCCCGTCACATTGGGGCAACAGGCTTTATCTCCTGAGCAATTGCGCAAATTGAACCGCTACCTCAAGGGCGGTGGGATGATCTTATTTGACACAAGGGACAGCAACATTGCGCGGGTCGGCCAGACGACCAAGGAAGGTCGTGTGTTGCAACAACTGGCCTCACGGCTGAACCTGCCACCTTTGGCACCGATAGCGCCGGATCATGTGCTGACGCGCAGTTTTTATCTGCTGCAAGATTTCCCAGGCCGGTTTGCGGGTGGAGAAATTTGGGTGGAAGCTCCGCAAAATTCTGGTGTGGCGGTGGAAGGCATGCCCTTTCGCAACCTCAATGATGGGGTAACCCCGGTCGTGATCGGCGGCAATGATTGGGCGGCGGCTTGGGCCGTGGATGACGCCGGAGCGCCGCTCCTGCCTGTAGGTCGCGGCATGGCCGGGGAGCGGCAGCGCGAGATTGCCCTGCGGTTTGGGGTCAACCTGATCATGCATGTTTTGACGGGCAATTATAAATCCGATCAGGTGCATGTCCCTGAACTTCTCAAGAGGTTGGGCGAATGAAGCTTGATGCATTGCTTTTTGATCCGCTTTTACCGCTTTGGCTGATGGTGGCTTTGGCGGCCTGTGTGCTGGCGGCTTTGGCATTGGCAGCGGTGAGGCGACTGGCGGGCTGGCCCTATCGCGGTCTTGCAGTGGCTTTCGTTTTTTTAGCACTGCTCAATCCCTCACTGAAAACCGAAGAGCGGCAAGCCGAGGCGGATATTGTCATCGTGGTTGTCGACCGCTCGTCCAGCCAACTTCTGTCGGATCGCGCCGCGCAAACGGAGGCCGCCTTGGCTCATGTTACGGCGCAGCTGGCGGCACGGCCCGCAACCGAGATGCGGCTGGTGGAGGTGGCGGATGCGAATGGGCCAGGTGGTTCGGAAGTTATGACCGCTTTGGCGCAGGCATTGTCTGAAACAGCGCAGGATCGAATTGCCGGAGCGATTGTGATCTCAGACGGGCAGATCCATGATACGGAGTTTGCCCCCAAGGTGCCGGCGCCTCTGCATCTTTTACTTACAGGACGACCGCGCGATTGGGACCGCCGGCTGGTGGTCAAAAATGCGCCGGGGTTTGCGATTTTAGGCGAGCCAATCACCCTGACGCTTTTGATCGAGGATCAAGGGGCCGCGCCACAAGCGGCTTCGGCAGATCTCATCTTATCGGTGGATGGTGGACCAGAGCAGCTCTATCAACTTCCAGTGAACCGCGAGGTTGAAGTCGATGTGTCGCTGGGTCATGGCGGTATAAATATTTTGCAGTTTTCCACGCCTGGTATGAGCGGAGAATTGACCGATCGGAACAATGGCGCGGTTGTTCAGATCAATGCTCTGCGCGATCGGCTTCGGGTCTTGCTGGTGTCGGGGGTGCCGCATCCGGGCGAGCGCACATGGCGCAATTTATTAAAGTCCGACAGCAATGTCGATTTGGTGCATTTCACAATCTTGCGTCCACCGGAAAAACGAGATGGCGTGCCGGTGACGGAATTGTCTTTGATTGCCTTTCCAACCCGCGAATTGTTTCTCGAGAAAATTGGCGAATTCGATCTGATTGTCTTTGATCGCTACAAGCGGCGTGGACTGTTACCAGCAGAATATTTCGAGGCCATCGCCAATTACGTCCGCCAGGGCGGAGCTATTTTAGTGGCGGCTGGGCCTGATTATGCGGGGGTCAATAGCCTTTATCGCTCGCCCCTTGGCGCCATTGTGCCGGGCCGGCCGACCTCTCGGGTTTTTGAGGAACCGATTATGCCACAGGTGACTGAGTTTGGTCTTAAACATCCCGTGAGTGAAAGTCTGGAGAGTTTTGCGCCAGAGAGCGGATGGGGCCGGTGGTTGCGGCAGATTGAGGTTGAGGCGACCTCCGGGCAGGTGCTGATGACGGGGCGCGGGGAGTCCCCTTTGCTGGTTCTGGACCGTGTTGGCAAAGGGCGGGTTGCGCTTTTGGCCTCGGATCATGCTTGGCTCTGGGACCGTGGCTATGAAGGGGGCGGGCCGCAGGCGGAATTGCTGCGCCGCGTGGCGCATTGGTCGATGAAAGAGCCTGACCTGGAAGAGGAGGCGCTTCTGGCAGAGCCAACTGAGAGCGGGCTAAAGGTGACGCGTCGCAGCTTGACCGAGGGCCCGCTGGCATCGCTTGAGGTTACAACGCCAAGTGGTAAGCGGCTCGCGATCCCTTTCCAGCCTGTCGCGCCCGGTCGTTATCAGGCGGAAATCGTCAGTGAGGAGCTGGGGCTTTATCGTTTGGGCTCAGAAGATTTGGAGATCGTTGCCGCGCTGGGCCCGGCCGCACCTCGGGAGTTTGTCCAGACCATTGCCACCGATAGGGTGATGGCACCGATTTTGGCCAAAACCAATGGGGGAGCTTTGGCCTTATCTGAGGGGCTGCCAAAATTCCGCAATGTCCGCAATGGCCGGCCGGCTCATGGGCGCGGGTGGATCGGGCTGGTTTCGCGCGAAGCCTATGCTGTGCAGGGTGTCGAGATTGGGCAGTTGTTACCCGCCTGGGTCTATCTCATTTTTGCCGCTCTTAGCCTTTTGACCGGCTGGTTGCGCGAAGGGCGCTGGGATAAATGATGTGTCTGCCTCCATCATCCCCGTTTTTAAAACTGCGCTGGCCTGTGATGAAAACTCACGGTTCCAGAGCATCCAAAGGGTAATCAAAAAGGCCGCAAGTAAAATCGGAGCGCCAGCCAGCCACGCCAGAGATGCAAGCGCGAAATACATAGCGCGCAGCCCGCGGTTGAAGCTGAGCGCTGCGCGAATATTTATCTCTCCTGCCATAATCGCGCGGGGTATAGCTTGGGGGTGATCTGGATCATTCGGCACGGCGGCCATCAAGACGGCGCAATATCCAAACAGGCGGCTGGACCATACAAATTTCAAAAACGCATGCACCAAAAATAGAGCTGCAAACGCCAATTTGAATTGTAATTTGAGCGCAGTCGCCTCCTGCGATTGGGTAAGGGCATGGGTAAACTCAAGCAGGCGATCTGGCGTGCCCATGATTGCCAATAGCCCGCCAATGGAGATTAAAGCTGTGGATCCGAAAAAAGCAGTGCTTTGGCGCAGAGAAGCCAGCGTTTGTGAATCAAAAATGCGGGGATCGCGGTCTACAAAATTGAGCATCCAAGCGCGTCGATAATAGGACATTAGAGCTGTGACAGACGCGCGTGATTTGGGCGGGTTCTCTATCAAATGGCCGATGAGGAAGGCGGCGAGAAGGCCAAATCCGACGACAAAAATATCTAATGTGGTGAGTTGCGAGAGGATTACGTCGAATATCATAGCCCCAGTGTAACAGAGGATTTGCTCTTGCGATCCCCCAAAATTGGTTATAATTATTTACCAATTGGAGGGTTAAACATGGAAATGCCACAACCAAATTCGGAGATTCTGTCGAAAAAGGCGAAAATTGCAGCGGCCTTGCGTGCTGTTCTGCCCTATGATGCCGTGATCGATGACCCTTCTGAAACGCGGGCCTATGAGTGTGATGCGCTCACCGCATATCGCTGCCCGCCGATGATTGCAGTCTTGCCTTCGACCACGCAGGAAGTCTCAGATATCTTGAAGATTTGCCACCGCGAGGGTGTGCCGGTTGTGCCGCGGGGGTCGGGCACATCCTTGGCCGGCGGTGCGCTGCCAACCGCAGATTGCGTGATCCTGGGCGTTGCAAAGATGAATAACGTTCTGGAAACGGACTATGAGAACCGCCTGATCCGGGTGCAAAGTGGTCGGACAAACCTCAGCGTGTCTGGCGCTGTGGAGGAAGAAGATTTCTTCTATGCGCCGGATCCCTCCAGCCAGTTGGCCTGCGCGATTGCGGGTAATATCGCGATGAATTCTGGCGGGGCGCATTGCTTGAAATATGGGGTGACCACCAACAATCTGATGGGCGTGACCCTGGTGATGATGGATGGTGAGATCGTTGAGATCGGTGGTGGCTATCTTGATGCCCCTGGGCTCGATATTTTGGGTGTGATCTGTGGATCGGAGGGCCAGCTTGGCGTGGTCACAGAGGCCACTTTGCGGATTTTGCCCAAACCCGAGGGCGCGCGTCCGGTGATGATCGCTTTTGACAGCAATGAAGTGGCCGGCGCCTGTGTGGCTGATATTATCAAAGCGGGCGTTTTGCCCGTGGCGATTGAATTTATGGATCGTCCAATTATTGAAATTTGTGAGAGTTTCGCCAAGGCGGGATATCCGGACTGCGAGGCGCTGTTGATTGTCGAGGTCGAAGGGTCAGAGGCAGAAATCCAAGATCAGCTGGGTCGCATCAGTGTGATTGCGCAAAAACACAATCCGGTTGAATTGCGTCAAAGCCAATCTGCCGCTGAAAGTGCTGCGATTTGGTTGGGCCGCAAATCCGCTTTTGGCGCTGTGGGGCAAGTGGCGGACTATATGTGTTTGGATGGAACCATTCCTGTGTCTGCCTTGCCAGAAGTGCTGCGCCGGATCAAAGAGCTATCGGAACACTATGGTTTGCGCGTTGGCAATGTGTTCCATGCGGGCGATGGCAATATGCACCCGCTGATCATGTTTAATGCCAACAAAGAGGGCGATCTTGAGCTCTGTGAAGCGATGGGCGCGGATGTCTTGCGGCTCTGTGTTGAGGTGGGTGGCTGCCTGACCGGTGAGCATGGCGTCGGCATTGAGAAACGCGACTTGATGGAGGACCAATACACTGCGGAAGATCTGGATATCCAAATGGCGGTCAAAGATGTGTTTGATCCCGGTTGGCTTTTAAACCCTTCCAAGGTCTTCCCCCTGTCGGTGTCTCAATCGCGGCGGGCGTCATGAGTGATAGGCTTTATCCTGAAAGTGAGGCGGCCCTTGTTGCCGCGCTGCGTGAGACCGCGGAGCCCTTGCAGATTATGGGTGGCGGGACGCGCCCGATTGGCAACATCGCGCCGGCACAAATTCTGAGCACCAGTCGCTTGCAGGGGATCACCCTCTACGAACCTGGCGCTATGACGTTAGTGGCCAAATCGGGCACAACTATTGAAGAGATTGAGACCGTTCTGACGGCCGAAAAACAGCGGCTCGCTTTCGAACCGATGGATCATCGCGCGATTTTGCGCACATCCGGTCACCCAACCCTTGGCGGGGTGATCGCCGCCAATGTCTCGGGTCCGCGCCGTATTCAAGTGGGCGCGGCGCGTGATTTTGCGCTGGGCGTGACCTTTGTGGATGGGACGGGGCAGGTGCTGAGCAATGGTGGACGGGTGATGAAGAATGTCACCGGCTATGATCTTGTGAAGTTGATGTCCGGCTCTTGGGGCACGCTTGGGGTTCTCACGGAGGTGGCGTTGAAGGTTCTGCCGATCGCTGAGACCCAAGCAACTTTGAACGTGCATGTTGCCACCTGGGCGGATGCGGTCGCTTGCATGTCGGCGGCGCTGGGCACGCCGTTTGATGTCAGCGGCGCTGCGACAGTGCAGGCGGAAGATGGCGGCTTCGACAGTTTGATCCGGGTTGAGGGATTTGAAACCTCTGTTCAATACCGCGTGACTGAATTGACCAAGCGCCTTGCGCAATTCGGTGCGGTTGATGTGGTTCATGATCCTTGGGCAGAGGTGAAAGACCTGAGTGCTTGGGCGGGTTTGGACACGGTGTGGCGCATTTCCCTACGTCCCACCGACAGTTTGAAACTCATTGCCTTGATGCAAGAGCTGAACCAAGAACGCGGGTTTCACTGTCAATTGGATTGGGGTGGCGGCTTGATCTGGCTTGGGCTGGAGGCGGTGCAAATTGCAGATGCACAGGCAGGACTGGCTTTGCATCATGCTGTGCAGGCACTTGTGGCTCAACTCGGTGGTCATGCGACTCTGCTGACATCGGATCTGCTGCGGGATCAAGAGCTGCGCCATTTCCAACCACTTGGACCCGCAATTGAGCGCGTTTCTCAAACTCTGCGCGAAAAATTTGATCCGCGTGGCATCTTAAACCCAGGGCGGATGAGCTGATGCAGACACATTTCACAGAAACGCAGCTCGCTGATCCCAAGATCAAACGCACCAATGATATTCTGCGCAGCTGTATCCACTGCGGCTTTTGCACTGCGACATGTCCCACCTATCAGGTTCTGGGTGATGAGTTGGACAGCCCTCGCGGCAGAATCTATCTGATTAAGGATATGCTGGAAAATCAGCGGATCCCGGATGAGAAAACGGTTAAACATATTGATCGCTGCCTGTCCTGTCTGGCCTGTATGACGACATGCCCCTCCGGTGTGAATTACATGCATTTGGTAGATCACGCGCGGGCCTATATCGAGCAAACCTATAAGCGCAGCTGGTCGGATCGTGTTTTGCGCTGGGTTCTGGCGCGTATTTTGCCCTATCCTAACCGCTTTCGGCTGGCTCTGTTGGGTGCAAAAATCGCGCGGCCCCTTCGGCACTTGATGCCCGATCCTCGGCTGAAAGCGATGCTTGATATGGCGCCCAGGCAAATACCTGCGCCCAGTCCCAATGATGATGCACAGATTTTTCCAGCGCAGGGTCGGTTGAAGCTGCGTGTGGCGCTGATGACTGGCTGTGCGCAGCGGGCTTTGAACACGGATATCAATGACGCAACCATTCGGCTCTTAACGCGACACGGCGCGGAAGTGGTGGTGCTCAAGCAAGGCTGTTGCGGCGCTCTGACACATCATATGGGCAAGCTGGACGAAAGTCATCGCACAGCGGCGGTGAATATCGAAGCTTTTGCCGCCGAGGATGCCGCGCGCGGTTTGGATGCGGTGGTGATCAATACGTCAGGCTGCGGGACCACAGTGAAAGATTACGGCCATATGTTTGACGGCAGCCCTCTGGCGGAGAAAGCGACGCGTGTGGCACAATTGGCGCGAGATGTGAGCGAAGTGTTGATGGAGCTCGATTTGCCAAAACTGCCAGATCAAGGCCTGAGAGTGGCCTATCATGCGGCTTGCTCTTTGCAACATGGTCAGCAGATCAAGACCTATCCGAAAGACCTTCTGCGTCGCGTGGGGTATAAGGTCTTGGAGCCGGAAAACAGCCATCTGTGCTGTGGCTCTGCGGGCACCTATAATTTGATGCAGCCTGAGATCTCTGGTCAACTCAAGGCACGGAAAATTGAAAGTCTGCAAGCCAAGACGCCGGATGTTATTTCGGCGGGGAATCTGGGCTGTATGATGCAAATCGGCAGCGGCACGGATATTCCGATTATGCATACGGTTGAGTTGCTCGATTGGGCCACCGGTGGCCCTGAACCTCGCGCTTTGTCGGGCCAACCGGCAGCTGGTCAGGTGCCAATCCTTCGGTAATCTGAAACTGTGCGCAAATTAGGGATTCCTTTGGTGCGTCTTGTTCGGCATAGAGTATTTTTACTTGATATTGGGGCATGAGGTATCGCCAATGGTCCAAGCTCAGAGGGGCATTGGTTTTCCAATCATGGCCGAAGATGCGATGGGGGTAGGATGCAATATTTGTTAAAGCAGGCTTGTCTTGTCCTTTGTATCCTGCAAGGGGCGATGGCTCCAAACGCCGCCTCTGCGATGGATATAGATAGGCAATGGCTGGCGGTGGGACGGTTGAATGTGACGGGCGGCGGGTTTTGCACCGCAACGCTCATCGGAGAAATGCATGTCTTAACCGCAGCACATTGTGTCTATGACGCGCAGTCTGGCGTTCGTATGGACGCCGATGATTTGGAATTCCGGGCCGGTTGGCAAAATGGGCAGGCCGAGTCCTATCGCAAGGTTGCGGCCGTTAAGGTGCATCCAGATTTTTCCTTTGCCGAGCAAGAGGGGCTTAAGCGGGTGGCGAGTGACTTGGCCATTCTGCGGTTGCGCACCCCCATTTCCCATCCCGGCATTATCCCCTTTACAGTCGCACAGATGCCAACGCGTGGCGCGCGTGTCGCAGTGGTATCTTATGCGCATGACCGCAGCCAGGGACCGAAAGTGCACCGAGACTGCACCATCTTGGGGCGCAAAGAGAAGGCGCAAGTATTCGGTTGCGAGGTCGACTATGGCTCTTCTGGTGCACCGGTGTTTCGCATGGACCTTGGTATGCCGATGATCATCTCGGTCATTTCTGCCAAATCCACACATGCCGGACAGCCAATCTCCCTCGGTGCGGCTGCCGGTGAAAAATTGGTGACTATGCCATCCCGCGGCGCAAATTTTCTGCGGCCATGAGGTTGGGCCGGCTCAGTCAAGGTTATTTCTGGAAGTAATAATACAGCATCCCATCTTGTTCTTTTGCGGTTTCGGGCGGCATGCCTGCTCTATTTAAATAGATCGAAACGACGGCCCAGCCGTCATTGTACATTTCTCCAACAGATTTTTCGGCCATGCGGATATTATCGCCATATTGGCTTTGCTGGAAACAATTGAGATCGGTGGCCTCAAAACCTCCCTTGCAAAAGGCGAAATCAACAGCAGCGGCGATGCTGCCCGCAAGGCTGAAGCTGCAAAAGGCAGCACCAGCGCAGAGATAGGTTTTAAGTTTCATATTGTACCTCTCGTTCGTAATGAGCCGGGCCTCAAGGAACGGCGGCCCAGGCGGCTGAGACGCTGGGGGTTTCGCCCTGGGTGGCCCATTGATTTTGGATGAAAATTAGAGGTTTACCCTACGTCACTTGATTGGAGCTGGCTGTGCCCCCCGCCCGCCGGGGATCCCAAGGGCAGGCGGGTAGGTGCCGCGCTAAAATGTAACAGTTTGTCAGCAGAGCAGGTTGAGCAACGGTGTTTTGTAACATTTCCTCGGCGCGGCTCCCGGATCACCTGGCACTAATTTTGTGAAACATCCCAAGAATCGGCCAGCCTCCATTTCTCCTAACTCAAACATGCGAGGCTCTTGAACTGTGCTGCTCCGCTTCCCACCTATAGTTAAGATCGCCCGAATGGGGATCTGGAACTTATCAGGCTGCGCCCAAATGGGGTGGCCACATTGGACTCGCTTTTGAAAGGATACTCCTATGCGTTCGTTTGACTTTGCACCGCTTTACCGTGCCAGCATCGGCTTTGATCAAATTGCTGACCTGCTCGACCGTGTGTCGGCCCATGAGGGCGGACAATCAAGCTACCCACCCTATAACATCGAAAAAACTGGAGAAGATGGATATCGCATTTCCATTGCGGCTGCCGGATTTTCGGAAGCGGATCTGGAAATAGAGGTAAAGGAAAAAACCTTAAACGTTTCGGCGAAAAAACCGAAAGCTGAAGACAAAAAGACCTATTTGCACCGCGGTATCGCCACGCGTGCCTTTGAGCGTCAGTTTCATCTTGCCGACCATGTGCGTGCGGTCGGCGCGAGCTATGAGGATGGGATGCTGCATATTGAATTGATCCGTGAGGTGCCAGAGGCCCTCAAACCCCGGCGCATCGAAATTCAATCAAAATCACCATTACAGGTGGAAGCCAGCTTGGCCTAATTTTCTCGAAGGGCTCATGCAATCAAAGGCAGGGAGACCCCTGCCTTTGTTGTTAGGGCGCGACACTTAGACTGACATACAGATATATTTCAGCTCAAGATATTCATCCATTCCGTGGTGGCTGCCTTCCCGGCCAAGACCGGATTGTTTAACACCGCCAAAAGGAGCGACCTCAGTTGAGATGATGCCTGTGTTCACGCCGATAATGCCATATTCTAGCGCTTCGGCGACTTTATACACTCGGCTCAGGTCTTTGGCATAGAAATAGGCGGCCAGTCCAAAAATCGTATCATTGGCCATGGCAATCACATCATCTTCATTTTCGAACTTGAACAGAGGTGCCATAGGCCCGAATGTCTCTTCCTTGCTCACGGTCATGTCTTGCGTCACACCGGTGAGAATGGTTGGCTCAAAGAAGGTGCCGCCCAGATCATGCGGTTTGCCCCCCGTGGCGACAACTGCGCCCTTCGATAGCGCATCAGTGATATGGTCTTGAACCTTCGCGAGAGCTGGCTCGGAGATGAGCGGGCCAAGATCCGCCCCGGCGAACCCATCCCCCACTTTCATGGCTTCAACCGCGACTTTGAAGCGTTTGGTGAATTCCTCATAAACGCCCGCTTGCACATAAATCCGGTTGGCGCAGACACAGGTCTGGCCATTGTTGCGGAATTTACAAGCCATGGCCCCAATCACAGCCTCATCGAGGTCTGCATCATCAAAGACAATAAAAGGCGCATTGCCGCCCAGCTCCATAGAGCATTTTTTCACCTGCGTAGCGGCTTGACCCAAAAGAATGCGACCAACGCGCGTCGAGCCGGTGAAGGTGAGTTTGCGTATTTTCGAATTTTCACAAAATTCTTTGCCCGAAGCGGACGCGTCGTTGGAGGGTACAATTTGTAATATCCCCGCAGGCAAGCCCGCGCGCTGAGCCAAAACACCCAGCGCCAAAGCGGATAAGGGGGTCAATTCCGATGGCCGGGCAACGAAAGCGCAGCCGGCGGCCAGCGCGGGTGCCGCCTTGCGGGTGATCATCGCATTTGGGAAATTCCAAGGCGTGATCGAAGCGGCCACGCCGATGGGCTGTTTGATGACGGTGATCCGTTTATCGGCCTGATGACCGGGAATGGTTTCACCATAGTTGCGCTTAGCCTCCTCGGCGAAGAATTCAACGAAGGAGGCGCCATAGGCAATTTCACCCATGGCTTCGGCAAGGGGTTTGCCCATTTCTGCTGTGAGGATCATCGCCAAGTCAGACTGATGTTCCATCATCAAATTATACCAGTTGCGCAGGATATTGCAGCGTTCCTTTGCGGTGAGCGCGGCCCATTTCTTTTGGGCGGTCTCAGCGCCGTCAATGGCCTGTGCCAAATCAGCACGCGACAGGTCTGCGACCTTTGCGATCACATCGCCGCGCGCGGGGTTTGAAACGGCAAAGGTTGCACCATTTTCCGCGTCAACCCATTGGTTGTTGATGAAGGCTTGCGTTTGCAGCAAGCTAGGATCTGAAAGCATGGATTTTAGATCTGTGGATGAATCAAGCATTTTGGCCTCCCTAGGTTGGAGATGTGAGACCATCAGATCGCTTATTTGTCCAGAGGAGAAGCGAATTGAGCCTTGATGATGCCTATGCAAATGCCGCCTATATTCCCGATGCGGAGAGGTTTTTAACCTATTGGGATGAAACCGCGCGCAACTATCGAGAGGCCGAGCATATGCTGGGCCGGGCACAGTTGAACCAGCCCTATGGGGCGCATCCAGACCAAGCTTTTGATTTATTTTTTCCCGCAGGACGCCCGCTGGGGCTGATGATTTTTGTGCATGGTGGCTATTGGCTGCGGTTTTCGCGGCGAGATTTTTCTCATTTGGCCCAGGGCGCTTGCGCGCGCGATTGGGCGGTGGCTTTGCCCAGCTATCCTTTGGCCCCCGGTGCATCGATCCGGGAGATCACGCAATCGGTGGCCTTGGCCATAGGTCAGATCGCGCGCCGGATCCCGGGACCAATTGTTTTGGCGGGCCACTCTGCCGGGGGGCATTTGGTGGCGCGTATGGGGCAGATGGGCAGTGGCTTATCTTCCGAAGTTCGCACGCGACTCCAGACCATTGTGCCGATATCGCCGGTTTCCGATTTGCGGCCGTTAATGCAGACCCAGATGAGCGGGCCACTGGGGTTGACTGAGGAAATTGCCAAGGCTGAAAGTCCGGCCTTGCACCCGGCTCCCGACAAATTGCGCGCGCATGTTTGGGTTGGCGCGAATGAGCGGCCGGCGTTTCTCGAACAAGCGCAGCTTTTGGCCACAAATTGGCAATCGAGCCTGACCATTGAGCCGGGAAAACATCATTTCGACATCATATCCGGGCTGGAACATCCCGAAAGTGAGTTGCTTGAAGCAATGCTCGGGCCGGCCTCTTAGGGTCTGTGGCGCAAAGCCACAAAGGAGCCAAGATAGGTCAAGCGATCTGTTCCAGCCGTGTCCAACTCAGCTTGCGCATGTTCAAAGATGATGACGCAAGTGGTGTTGAGGCCCAAACGATCCTCAATGGATGCGCTATCGCCATGCGAGAACCAATGTTCCAACCTGGGTTCTGGGTTTTCATTGCAAATCACCTCAACACGATCTGGAATAAACGCCGGGCCGGCTGCGCCGCGCAAATGCGCGAATACTTGTTGCTGGTTGGCAAAGCGCCCGGCATAAATATCTGCCGTTTGGCCTAGGGAACTGGCCGGGATCAAATGCAGCGCCCCCCGTCAACTTCCAGCGCCACTCCCGTGATCATACTGGCTTCATCGGAGCATAAGAAACTGGCGGCATGTCCCATATCCTGCGGCGTTGAAAAGCGCCCTAGCGGAATGGTGGAAAGAAATTTTGCCCGCATCTCTGGCGTGTCTTCTCCCATAAAACTGGCGAGCAATGGTGTTTCACCGGCCACAGGATTGAGCGCATTAACGCGAATGTTAAAGGGGGCCAATTCAACGGCCATAGCTTTGGTGGCGGTAATCATCCAGCCTTTTGAGGCATTGTACCAATTTAAATTCGGTCTGGGCGATACGCCGGCGGTTGAAGCAATATTCAAGATGGCGCCAGACCTTTGGCGTTTGAGCAGCGGCACAAGGTGGCGCGCGGTCAAGTAAACGGATTTGGCATTCACAGCGAAGACCTGATCAAACTCTGCTTCGCTAACTTGATCCATCGCCTGCGGCAAATGGGTGATGCCAGCATTATTGACCAAAATATCAATCCGCCCCCAAAGAGCCTGGGCTGTAGCGATCATATCGCCAACAGAGCTGTCGCGCGAGACATCCACATGCTGCGCTGTCGCGTCAAGCGGCTCTGCGATGGACTGTGCGGCATCCAGATTGATATCAGCAACCATCACTGTTGCGCCTTCGGCGGCAAATTTTTGAGCTATGCCGGCTCCAAATCCAGAACCTGCCCCTGTGACAATTGCGGTTTTGCCTTGAAGTCGCATGTTTTCCTCTCCCTTTATCAATTCAAGATGCGCAACCGCGCGCAGGTTGGCAATATAAATCCACCCGCAGCCGTGCCTGCCCACAGATTGCGGCGTAACTTCACAGTGGTGATACTTTACACCCCTCCTATTGCGCGTATTACTCTGCGCATAAAAGCTCACAACAGGTTTTAACGCGCTGATGATTTTTTTGTTCGCCTTGCCTTTCCCCGTGCTTGTGGCGCTGTATCTTGGCTGGCGCGCGGGCCGGCGGGATCCGCAAGGGTTCAGGGAGTTTTGGACGCATGCGGCGGCGGCGCTTGCCTGGGGTTTTGCGGTGGTTTTCCTATGGCATTGCCTTTGGATCACCTCACTTATTCCAGCCTCTTGGCAAGAAACAGCCCTTTCCGGCGCGATTTGGACCGTTGGGACTGGGGCGGTTTGGGTGCCGATTTTGATGATTTTCTATGTTATAACGGCGTTGAAAATTCAGCGCATGGAGTAAAAACGCGCGGAAAATCAAAGCCAGGGGCTTCTGATTGGCCCCTTTAAGTCCTATATAGGCCCAAGGTGAGACATCCCCCAAAGGAGCTGTTTGGATGCTGGTCAAAATTAGATGGATTTTGAAAGTGCTTTTGGCCCTGCTGGTCCTTGCGGTGTTTCATTATAATTTACCCCAACGCGATATTGTGCGCATCACCGGCACAGAGATTTTGCGTAAAGACTTATCGGGCTGGACTGGCATGTTCTATGCGGCTGCGCAAAGTGGTGAGACGCAAACTCAGAACCGTGATTTGAGGCTGATCAATACGGTCCGGGCCAATGGCAAAGTCAGCGTGTATCGCAATGAGGACACGGGTTTTAACTGGCCGCCCTATTTCAAGTTTGACAGCTCGAACCTCCAGGCCGAAGCAGAAGATGCCGTCTCGAGTAAAGAAGCTCCAGAATGGTATATTTTGCGGCACTATGGCTGGCGCAACACATTTTGGTCGATTTACCCCAATGCCGTTAGCCTCAAGCCGGTCGCCGGGCCGGATATACGGTTGATCCCCTGGTTCAATATTATCTTCTTGGTCTTATTGGCCGCTTTGATTTGGGCAATCTATGTGCGGCTCCGTGGGTTTTGGGCACGGCGCGTGAACCCAGTCATTGACCGGATTGATGCGGCGGCTGAGGAGACCTCTGACCGCGTCAAAGGCTGGTTTCGCCGCAAATAATGCAGCATTATTCGCCGTAGGGGATCCAGATGGTTTTGATCTCTGTGCCCGCATCAAGCCAGCTGTTGTGATTGTCTTGTGCTGCCCCTTGCCAAACGCGTTTGATATTGCTGCTGGCCTGCGCTTGCACCGTTTTGGTGAGCTGTGCCCCTGATAGGCACCACACAGTTTCCAGCCCCATATGCGCGCCCAGGTGAGAGGCCAAGTCTGCCTGCGGTCCGGTGAGGATATTCACCACCCCAGCCGGCACATCTGACGCTTCAAGGATGTGCAAGAAATCTGTGGCCGCCAAGGGAAAAGCCGTGCTGGCGCAGAGGGTAATAGAGTTGCCAGTGCTGAGTGCGGCTGCCATGGGCGTGACCAAGCCTAAAAGCGGATTTTGATCTGAACACAGAGCCGCAATTGCGCCCACGGGTTCACGCATGGCCAGAGCCACTGCGCGCATCGGTACAGATTTGGCCCGGCCCTCGAATTTATCAGCCCAAGCGGCATAGGTGAATAGGATGTCGACCGCAGCAGCCACTTCCTCAGCTCCCGTGCCGAGGCCTGTCATGGCGTCCAAGCGCTCTGCAAACCTAGTGCTTTGGTCTGCAAGATTTTCAGCGATGTAATAAAGAATCTGTGCCCTTAGGTGAGCGGTTGTTTTGCCCCAGCTGCATGCCATTTGCGCCTGTACCGCGTTTCGAATATCCTTGCGATTGGCGATGGGTGCGTGGCCGAGCAGCTCGCCTTTGGGGCCGAAAACTGCTTGGCTGTAGCCCCCATCTGGCCGGGTCTGTTTGCCGCCAATAAAGAGTTTCGCGGTTCGATCAATATCATCTGTAGCGGCGCCCTGCCCGGTGAAAGGCGTAACGCGGGCCGGTTCGGGTAGGGTTTGGGCTGGCTTGCTATAGGCTCGCAACCCTTCCCAGCCCCCTTCACGGCCAAAGCCACTTTCGCGCGTGCCGCCAAACCCGGCCGCGGCGTCAAACAGGTTGGTCGCATTGACCCAGACCACACCGGCCACGAGTTTAGGGGCGATCTCGAGCGCAAGATTGATGTTTTCGGTCCAGAGCGTCGCTGCCAAACCATATTTGGTGTTATTGGCAATCTCCACAGCCTCCGCTGGGGTGCGGAAGGTGGTTGAGACGAGAACAGGGCCAAAAATTTCTTCCTGCATCAGCGTATCCGCAGGGTGCAACCCGGTGATCAATGTGGGGGGGTAAAAACAGCCCGCTGGTACGGGCGTTTGGGCGTGATAGGTCTGCCCGGCCGTATTGCTATCCACCAGCGCTTTGATCTGTTGCAGTTGGATGGGATCCACAATCGCGCCGACATCAATAGATTTGTCCAGCGGGTTGCCGATCCGTAACTTATCCATTCGCGCTTTCAAACGGTCGTGAAAATCATCTGCAATGGCTTCATGAATGAGCAGGCGCGATCCGGCACAGCAAACTTGACCCTGGTTGAACCAGATTGCATCCACGAGCCCTTCGATGGCGCTGTCGATATCGGCATCATCAAAGACAATATAGGGGGACTTGCCGCCCAATTCGAGGGTGAGGGATTTCCCACTGCCGGCCGTTGCCTCTTGAATGTGCCGCCCGACCGAGGTCGAGCCAGTGAAGGCGATCTTATCCACATCCGCATCCACCAGCGCGGCCCCTGTGCTGCCGTCTCCTGTGACGATATTCACCACACCAGGGGGCACGCCGGCCTGGCTGCACAGATCGGCAAAGAGCATGGCGGTCATCGGCGTATATTCCGCGGGCTTGAGCACAACTGTATTGCCCATCGCCAAGGCGGGGGCGATTTTCCAAGCGAGCATGAGCAGCGGAAAATTCCACGGGATAATTTGCCCGCAAACGCCTAAAGCCACACGATCCGATAGGGCCGAAGGCATCAACTGTGCATGGCCTGCGTGATGGTAAAAATGGCGAATGGCGAGGGGGATATCAATATCTCGGCTCTCGCGGATGGGTTTGCCATTGTCCAAACTTTCCATCACGGCGAGCAATCTTGCGTGTTTTTGCATTGCGCGTGCAAGGGCATAGAGCACGCGGGCACGCGCTGCCCCGCCTGCTGCGTACCAGCCAGGTTGCGCGACCCTGGCGCTCTGCACCGCCTGTGCCACCTCATCGGTTGTGCATAGGGTCATGCCCGCAAGCCTCTCGCCTGTGGCCGGATTGCAGATGGCCAGATCATCTCGCGCAGGGGCGAAGACGCCATTGACATAGGGGCCAACAAGGCCGCCGTGATCGGTAATCCACTGAAGCGCTATGCTGTGATCCTCAGGGGCTGTGCCATACTCCATCGTATCAAAAATGGTTTCTATACTCATCTGATTATCCAATCGGGTGACGGTGATTGGCAGAGTATCCGCCAGTGAGGTGATGTTCGAGCTGCCGTTCAATATCACCGAGCAAAGAGGAGGCGCCAAAGCGAAACAGATCAGGGCGCAACCAGCGGTCGCCCAGTTCTTCTTTCATCAAAGCGAGATAGGTGATGGCGTCTTTTGCCTTTGATATTCCGCCCGCTGGCTTATAGCCGACCCGAAAGCCCGTGCGATTATAATAAGCACGGATGGCGCGTAGCATGACCAAAGTCACCGGCAGGGTCGCATTGACGCTTTCTTTACCGGTTGAGGTTTTGATAAAATCAGCTCCGGCCATCATGCAAATTAAACTGGCACGTCCCACATTGCGCAGGCTGCCAAGTTCACCCGTGGCGAGAATGGCCTTCACATGCGCATCGCCACACGCAGACCTAAAGGCTGCCATTTCGTCATAGAGTACTTGCCAATTCTGCGTCAAAACATGGCGGCGAGAGATGACGATATCAATCTCAGAGGCTCCGGCTTTTACACTTTCGCGAATTTCCTCAATTCGAAGATGCAGCGGCGATAGGCCCGCGGGAAAGCCGGTACTGACTGCTGCTACGGGAATGCCGCTGCCCTGCAATGCGGTCACAGCGGTTTCAATCATGTCATGATAAACGCAAACCGCACCTGTGGTCAGATGTGGCAGGCCAATTTGTTGCAAAATGTCGTGCCGCACGGGCTGGAGGGCTTTGGCGCAAAGGCGTTTGACCCGGCCCGCAGTATCATCGCCGGAGAGCGTGGTAAGATCAATGCAGCTGATGGCTCGCGCGAGCCAGGCGGCTTGATGATCTTTTTTGACAGAGCGCCTTGCGGGCAGGCTGGCGCAGCGCCGCTCAATGGCAGAGGTATTGGCTTGAATGGAAAGTGCCCAATCCAAATCAAGTGGCAATCCTGGATTGCGTGGCTCGAGTGTCTGCGGCAACTGCGTAACTGTGGTCATCTTTTGGCTCATAAGCCTTGTGTGCATGGGATTGCTTGGCAATTCAAGCATTCTAGTGCGTGACAATCGCGCCTTGCCACGATAATTGCTGCGAAACGATATAAAGGTGAGCCTATGTCTTTCGACCGATCTGTAAAAATTGCCCCCTCAATTCTCTCTGCCGATTTTGCCAATTTTGGAGAAGAAATCCGCTGTGTCGAGGCTGAAGGTGCTGATTGGATTCATGTCGATGTCATGGACGGGCATTTTGTGCCCAATATCACATTTGGCCCCGCGACCTGTGCTGCGATCAGGCCGCATATCAAAACTGTGATGGATGTGCATTTGATGATTGCTCCGGTTGATCCCTACATTGAGGCCTTTGCCGAGGCCGGTGCTGATGTGATTACCGCCCATGTTGAAGCTGGCGCGCATATTCACCGCAGCTTGCAAGCGATCCGAGCCAATGGCGCGAAGGCGGGGGTGGCGCTCAACCCTGGCACGCCGGCCAGCGCAGTTGAGCATTTGCTCGACATTACGGATCTGGTCTGCGTGATGACTGTGAATCCCGGTTTCGGCGGGCAGTCGTTTATCCCCCTGGAAAGCAAGGTCGCACAGTTGCGGGCGATGATTGGCGATCGGCCGATCCATATTGAGATCGACGGCGGTGTGACTCCGCTGACCGCGCCAGGTTTGGTGCGTGCCGGGGCGGATGTCTTGGTGGCAGGATCGGCTGTTTTCAAAGGTGGATCTGTCTCAAATCCGGCCCCATATGGCGAGAATATTCGTGCGATCCGCGCTGCGGTTTAGAGCCGGTGTCAGCGCGCTTTAACTCTGGAAAAACACAAACTCATCAGGGTCTGTGGAGTTATAATGCGCGATGCGAAACTCTGCGGCAGCGCTGATCAGGGTGGTTTGAGAGGGGCCAGCTGTGAGCGCTTGGCCGGAGCCATCATCCACTCGCCCCTTGATGGACTGTAACGCCATTGTATCAATCGTGGCCGCAAGCTCGGTCGCAAGCGGCGCGCCTTGGCTGACAAAAACGAAACTGTCGGTACTGGCTGCGGCTGGCGTTTGGCCCGCCACTTGCTGCGCGGTCGTAACCGCCGCGGCTGTTTGGGTTTGCACGCTCCAATTTTGTTGACCTGTCAGGCTGGCGAAGAGGGCTTGGTGTGACACCGAAAAACTTGTGTCGGCCCCGAGCGTAGCGCTAAGATCTGTTGGCTGCAGGGCGATGACATTTACGTTGGTGAAATCTGTGGCGGATAGGCTGGTGCCATTGGCACTGTCCACAACGAGCTGTTCATTGCTGAAACTTAATATGGCACCGGTGGCTGTGCTGGTCACTGTTAATTGTTGGACATGGGTGAAACCGGCCCAATGGGAGAGGTCCAAGCGATCTTGGCCCAGCTCAAAACCGGTAATGTGATCGGTGCCGCCATCTCCAACGAGCATGAATGTGTCCGCTCCAGTTCCGCCTGTGAGCTGATCCACTCCCGCGCCATCGCGCAGCAGATCATCCCCGGCACCGCCATTGAGTGCTTGCCCCGAATCCTGTGCAAATAAAATATCGGCCTGGGCACTGGACGTTGTGCTCAGGCTTAGGCTGAAGTGACCTATGCCCGCCTCTGAGCCAGAGACCGTGAACAATTGAACATCACCGGCAATAATATCGACATAGATATCTGTAATGCTGTTGATTGGCATATTGAGTTGGTCGGCCATCGTATCAAGATGCACAAGCTGCCCATCGCCCAAAATCCGAAACAATGACAGGCCGTTGTCTTGCCCGGCAGCGATGACATAGGCATTTCCTTGATGGGTGAAGGTCTCTAGTATCTGAGCGCCCTGGAACCGTGTATTGAGGCTGTCTGTCACCTGATCCACCGGCGATAAGACACCCGCAGAGTCGAGCGACAAGACAGTTAATGACCCTGTGCCCGCACTGGCCAGGACAACGAAGCTTTGCCCTTGCAATGAGACCGTGGCCATATCTTGCGGCGTGGCAATGGGCAAAAATTGCTGTGCGCCCAAAGTGGAGGCGGGCGAGAGCGTGCCGTTGGATGAGACTGCATAGGCGGTGATACTATGATTGCTGGCGGAGGCGGCCAAAACAAAGCTATCGCGTCCCACGGTTGCAACGCTCAGTGCGGAGATTTGGTCGGTGAATGCGGGCTGTTGGGTGGCCAATTGGTTTTGCTCCATCAGCCTCCCGTTGTTGGCGACTTGAAACGTGGCCAGCCCATTGCCGGTCGTATCTGCGAGCACCACAAGACCTGTGTTGCCAGTCTGTAGGTGCACCGCCTCAAAGCGATCTGCATATCGGCCGGTATTGCCTGAATGCAGGGTTAAAGAACTGTCGGATCTGCTGTTTTGAACCGCGGCCAAATCCTGATCTGAAATGGTGATGACCCGCCCGCCAAGGGTCACATTTTGGGACGGGGCATTGACACCAATTGGCGCGCTGTGCGCGAGGGTGGCTGTCTGATTGGCGGCGGTTGAGAGAGTAACAACGCCTTGCCCGCCATCGCTGGCTAGGGTAATTTGCCCATTATTCTCGTAAAATCGCGCATCCCCAAGCGGGTTGTTCAGGATGGATCCTGAAATTGCCCCATTAAACCGAAAGCTTCCCACGACAGGTCTCCAAAATGCGCGTAGGAACGTTCTCACAGGTAAAAATTAATGAGATCTTATCGTCCGGATTCAAGTGTGAACAATTTATGTGAAATCCAAATGGCTGCATTTCAGGCATCCACCTCTTGACCCGAACTGCGTTTACAGCGTTTGTGCAAGGCAGACAGGGGGAGCAGCTAATGTCATGGGAATTTTGGGTAGATCGCGGAGGCACGTTCACGGATATTGTGGCGCAAGATCCGGCTGGCGAGCTTCACAGTCACAAGCTTTTGTCCGAAAACCCGGAGCAATATAATGATGCAGCCGTCGCTGGAATACGCCACATTCTTGGCGATGCAGCTCTAGAGGAGGCTGATATTGCCGCGGTGAAGATGGGCACAACTGTGGCCACCAATGCCTTGTTGGAACGCAAAGGCGCAAGAGTGCTTTTGATGATCACCGAGGGTTTTGGAGATCTTCTTGAAATCGGGTATCAGACCCGGCCCGATTTATTTGCCATGCAAATTTCGCGACAAGAGTTGCTCTATGAAACTGTTGTGGAAGTCTCCGAGCGTCTTGATGCGGCAGGCAGCGTTTTGACACCCTTGGATCTGTCCCGCGCGCGTGAAGATATGAAGGCGGCCCGTGCGGCGGGGGTGCAGTCCATTGCGATTGCCTTGTTACATGCCTATCTGAATCCGGTGCATGAGCAGCAATTGGCACAGCTGGCCGCCGAGCTTGGCTTTTCGCAAATCTCAACCTCCCATGAGGTGTCTGGCCTGGCCAAGCTGGTTGGGCGCGGGGATACCACTGTGGTGGATGCCTATCTGTCTCCAATCTTGCGGCGCTATGTCGATCAGGTGGCGGGGGCTCTAAATGTCGGCGGAAATTGCAAGGCTTTGATGTTTATGCAGTCGAACGGTGGGCTTACAGATGCGCGAAAATTCCAAGGCAAAGATGCAATCCTATCGGGTCCCGCTGGAGGGATCGTTGGCATGGTGCAAACTGGCCAACACGCAGGGTTTGATCAGCTGATTGGCTTTGACATGGGGGGCACCTCCACCGATGTCAGTCATTTCGCGGGCAAATTTGAGCGCAGTTTTGAAACCGATGTGGCCGGCGTGCGGATGCGGGCACCGATGATGGATATCCACACGGTGGCGGCTGGTGGCGGTTCGATTTGCTGTTACCGTGATGGCCGGTTCCAAGTGGGGCCGGAAAGCGCTGGCGCCGATCCTGGCCCAGCCAGCTACCGCCGCGGCGGGCCTTTGACCGTTACAGATTGCAATGTGATATTGGGTGCGCTCTGTGCGGATTATTTCCCGGCTGTTTTTGGTGCATCTGGCACATTGCCTTTGGATGCTGGCGCGGCTGTCGCGCGACTCGAAGCTCTGGCAAGAGATCATGGCTTGGAAGGTAATGTGGAGGATATGGCGCAGGGGTTTTTGGATATCGCTGTGCAGAATATGGCCAATGCGATCAAGAAAATCAGCGTAGAGCGCGGCCATGATATCACGTCCTATACGCTTCAGAGTTTTGGTGGAGCCGGAGGGCAACATGCCTGTCTGGTGGCCGAAGCGCTGGGTATGGCGCGGGTGATGGTCCATCCTTTTGCTGGCGTCCTATCGGCCTATGGCATGGGGCTGGCCGATCTGCGCTGCCTGCGTGAGGGGCAGTTGGATTGCGATCTCTCGGATGAGGATCAAGTGGCGGCGCGATTGGCATCATTGCAAGAGGCTGCATGTGCCGAGTTAATGAGCCAGGGCATCACAGATCCGCGGCTCGAAATCACTGGGCATTTGCGCTATGAGGGATCGCATCAATCTTTGGGTGTCAGCTATGGCACGCAACAGCAGATGGCTGAGGATTTTGAAGCTGCACATAAGGCGCGCTTTGGCTTTGCCTCTCCTGATCGCAAGCTGCAATATGAGATGCTCAGCGTTGAGGCTATTGGCGAGATGACCCATGCGGCAACTCCACCTCAAGGCTTTGGCGCGGGGGTGCCGATTGGTGAAAGCAGGCTGTATCGCAAAACCTGGCATAAGGCCGAAGTCTATGACCGCGGGCGTTTGCGGGAAGATCAGGTGATTTCGGGGCCAGCCATCATTATTGAGCCCACCGGGACCAATGTGGTGGAGCCGGGCTGGCAAGCACGGCAAGATGCCTTTGGGAATTTGATCTTGGAGCATATTGCCCGCACGCATCGCGATCTGGCCAGCACCAAGGCAGATCCGATCCTCTTGGAGGTCATGTCAAACCGCTTTATGTCTATTGCTGACCAAATGGGCGCCACATTGGCCAACACAAGCTGGTCGGTGAATATCAAAGAGCGCTTTGATTTTTCCTGTGCCATTTTTGATGGTCAAGGGGATTTGGTGGCCAATGCGCCGCATGTGCCGGTGCATTTGGGCTCAATGTCGGACAGTATAAAAACCGTCATGCAGCAAAACCCGTCGATTGCACCGGGCGATGCTTTCATGCTGAACTCACCCTATAATGGCGGCACGCATTTGCCAGATGTCACTGTTGTAACGCCGGTTTTTGTTGCGGGCAAACCGGCCTATTGGCTTGGCTCGCGTGGCCATCACGCGGATATTGGTGGCCGCACGCCAGGATCTGCGCCACCAGACAGCCGGCACATCGAGGAAGAAGGCGTTCTGATTGATAATGTGCAATTGGTCCGCGCCGGAACCCTTTGTGAGCGTGAGGCCATCGACGTTTTGTCATCGGGCCGATACCCCTGCCGCAATATTTCGCAAAATATGGCCGATCTTAAGGCGCAAATTGCTGCCAATGAAACGGGCCGGCGCGAATTGTTGCGTATGGTGGACAGCTATGGGGCGGAGGCGGTCACGGCCTATATGGGGCATGTGCAAGCCAATGCGGAACAAAGTGTGCGCGCTGTGATCGCGGGTCTCAAGAACGGAAGCTTTGTCTATCCAATGGACACTGGCCAGCAGATTAAAGTCGCCTTGACAGTCGATCAGGACTCTGGCCGAGCCTGCGTCGATTTCACAGGCACGACTGCGCAGCATCCGGGCAATTACAATGCGCCTTTTGCGGTCTCGCGGGCAGTGGTGCTGTATGTTTTCCGTATGATGGTTGGCAAAAACATTCCGCTGAATGAAGGCTGTCTTAAACCGATTGATATCATCGTACCCGAGAATTCCATGCTCAATCCTGCCTATCCGGCAGCGGTGATTGCAGGTAACACAGAGGTCAGCCAAGCGGCCTGCAATGCTTTGATCGGAGCGCTGGGCATTATGGCCGGCAGCCAAGGCACGATGAATAATTTTGTCTGGGGCAATGCGGAGTTTCAAAACTATGAAACCATTGCTGGTGGCACGGGGGCTGGACCTGGATTTGACGGCTGTGACGCGGTGCAAACCCATATGACCAACACGAAAATGACGGATCCAGAGATTTTGGAAAGCCGTTTTCCTGTGCGCCTGCGCAGCTTCGCCATTCGGCGGGGATCAGGGGGCGCTGGCCGCTATCGCGGTGGAGACGGTGCGCTGCGGCGTCTGGAATTTTTGACGGATGTGACAGTGACAACCCTATGCTCTCACCGCACCATCCCACCCTTCGGAGCTGCCGGAGGCGCCCCCGGCGTGACCGGTGAAAATTGGGCGGAACTGCCGGACGGTCAGAAGGTCGATTTGCAAGGAAACGATGAGATTGACCTGCCCGCAGGATCCATTTTCGGATTGGCAACCCCAGGCGGCGGCGGCTGGGGCGCGGGTTAAGCACAGCCGCATGGCGTTCTGTCCGGTCCCCAAAGGGACGTTTTCATGCAACTGTCCAAATGGCGTCGGGTAATTATTTTATAATATTGTAGGGCAAAGGGAGATTTGCATACGTCCACTCCTAACAAAACGTGCCATGTCTCGCAGCTTTGTCTGTGCCCGTGTCTCCACAATCGGCCAAGCCCCCGAAAAATAGACCCGTGAGATCGAAGCGGCTGGGTTCAGGATGAAGCCACACTGGATTACCACTGAGACGATATCCGGTTCCTTGGAGATCGCGCAGCACTCGGGGTTTTCCAGGCTTCTTGATAAAATGAAAAAGGGTATGCACCTTTATGCAGACGTTTCTATTGATGAAGCGTAATTGGGACAGTATGTTGGTAAATATATTAGAAAAGACAATTGGATTTATAAATGATTGTAGGACACTGCCGTTTCTCTTGGGTTGGTTTTTCTGATACCGGACGCCTGGCGACCGACATTGAAAGAGCAAAGTTAGAGTTGTGGAATCCCATGAGGATGGCGATCAGGTTTTGGCTTTTTGAGCAAGTTTTGTTGCCATCATTGGACAATCAAATTGATCAGGATTTTGTGGTTTCGCTTTTAATATCAGATGATTTACCACAGAAATATCGCGATCGAATTGAGGCTATCGTGCAAGAAAGAAAGACACTTCGTATTCACGCGACAACAAAAATAGATATTGATGAAGCTTTGCGCGAGCAAATTTCTGCCTCACAGCTTGATGGGCACAAAGAGGTCCACTTTCGCATTGACGACGATGATGCTGTAAGCTCAAAATTCATCGAAAGACTGCGCCATATTTTTACACGATATGATTTAGCTGAAGGAACCGTGATTTGTTTTCCCAGAGGCTTTCGATCCTTTATTCACAATGGAGTCGCAAAGCAATCTGGTTTTCACAATCCTTATCATGCACAGGGTCTAGCGTTTGTAGTGGGCCAAAAATCCCAGATTCTTCCTTTTAAAATGCAGCATGGCAATGCTGGTAAACGGCTGCCATCCTATGTTGACCCAAGTTTTTTATCATTTAATTATCTCTTACATGCCGCCAATACCCGAAAGGGTTATAATGCAACAACAGAAGAACAAATTGAAATCCTGCGTAGCGCATCTTCATCACACGCAAACCGAATATTGAAGCAAGACGATAGTTTGATGGCAGGCCTACCAATTGATCCTGTGACTGAGAGAAAATTCAATGACGCGGGCTTTGGCTATACATCTGAAGAGTTCAGAGCCAGATTAGAGCGCACGCTTGAGCTGCATATACTCGCTGAGGAATACGGATTTTTATAGAGAAACGATTTTTGTGCACTTTAAAGTGCAACACTTCGGTTCCATTGGCACAAGGGTAGAGTCTGTCGGAACAAATGGATTTTTTGGGGTCTGCTTGGGCTCAGTGTTAAATCGTACAGTCAGCGCGACAAACAGAAACTATGATTTTGGCAGAAAACATGCTTCCTATCTCATGTCATATCAGAACTGCGCAAATGTTTGGGGTGTAGGCTCGTCAAGAGAGACAAACCTTCTATCCTGCACCGACCTGGAGTAGAACACTACCAGAGCAGCCAAGCCAAAACACTTTGACCGCTGCCCTCATTTCTTTGTTGAAATGGCATTGTGCAGAGATTTCAGCCCAGGCGAGACGGCGCGCGAAGCCGTCCCGCTGGCTGAGCCTGGTTAGATGGCTTTGAGCCCCACTCGCAGATCATCCAAAATCTTTGACACATCCGCGTCTGTCAGTGTCAGGGGCGGGGACATTAACAGATTGTTGCCACCCATGCGCACCATCGTGCCAGATTGATAGCAGGCTTTATGGGCGCGTTTGAGGCTGGGCATGTCCATCGGCGTTTTTGCAGCCCGATCAGTGACCAACTCAACCGCAGCCATCAACCCATGTCCTCCGCGGACATCGCCAATAATATCGAACTCTTCTTGTAGCGTTTTTAATCCGTTATAAAGCTGGGTGCCGCGGGCTGCGGCGTGGCTCTTGAGATCCAAACGCACCGTCTCGTTCAAACAGGCATTGACTGCTGCCATGCCCACGGGATGGGCTGAGTAGGTATAGCCGTGAAAAATTCCGCCCTCGCCAGATTGATCGCTTTCAAAGGTCTCGGCCACTTTGGCATTCAGCAAAGTGGCTCCAACAGGGAAGTAGGCAGAGGTGATGCCCTTGGCCGTGGTCATCATATCCGGTTGCACGCCCCAATGACGCGCGCCAGACCAATCACCCGTCCGACCGAAGCCAGTGATGACCTCATCTGAAATCATCAAGATGCCATATTTGTCGCAAATGTCGCGTGCGAGTTTCATGAAGCTCTCATGATAGACGATCACCCCGCCTGCGCCTTGGATCGGCTCAAGGATGAAAGCGGCGATGGTGGAAGGATCTTGAAACAAGATCTCATCTTCCATGGTTTGAGCCACCAACTGCGCCAATTTTGCCGGATCGCTTTCGTTAAACGGGTTGCGATAGCTATAGGGCGAGGGCAGGTGATAACAGCCCGGCAGCAAAGGCTCATAGGCCGTGCGGAACCGCGCGTTTCCATTGACCGAGGCGCCGCCAAAATGCGTGCCGTGATAGCCTTTCTTGAGGCTGAGAAATTTGATCCGCTGTGGCTGGCCGCGTAAGCGATGATACTGGCGCGACAACCGCAGAGCGGTTTCCACCGAATCAGAGCCGCCAGAGGTGAAAAATGCCCGTGCCATGCCATCGGGTTTGAAGAAATTCACCACCGTTTCCGCCGCTTCAATCGCAGGCGCATTGCTGGTGCCGGCGAAGGCGGAATAATAGGGGAGCTTGGACAGTTGATCTGAGATGGCCTGTTTCACCACATCGTTGGAATAGCCCAGATTGGCGCACCAAAGACCCCCGACAGCGTCAATGGCTTCATGGCCGTCAATATCAGTGATGCGAACGCCTTCGGCGCGATCAATGATGGTGGGGGCATTGGCTTGTAAATCGCCGGGGTGGCCCATCGGGTGCCATATTTGCTTTGCGTTTAGGTCTTTGAGCTCTTGAATGTCTTTCATGTCACATCTCCTGAGACTGTGAAGGGTATTTCATACCAGTATTCTTCTAAATTCGCGCTCTTGCCTATTCGATCCACGACCGCAAATAGGCCAGGGGCGAACAGGGGGGTTAAAACACCGTGCCAGACATTGCGGTGAAAATTAATCCCCTGCCCGGCCTCTGTATGAAAGGCCAAGGGGCGGCCGGGCGTGCCGTTTTCATCTGGCGCTACAATCACTAAAAAAGGGTTTTGGGTCATGGGAATAAAGGCTTGTGAGCCTTCTGGATGCCGCTCTACCAGCTCCAATACATATGGCAGGCTGCGTGGTGTGGCGTCAAATAGGCTGATGCCCGCCCGTCCATCCAGTCCGAAATCCATCAAGGCTAAATCATGATGTCGACCACAAAGCCCTTGATTGATCAGCTTATCGGGTGCCGGTTTCAGCGTGAGAATATCACCATAGGGCGCGAATGCCTCTTTGGTGAGGCGTTGGATGGGGATGTCATTCATGTGTCAGACCTTTTCAATTTCAAACCTAGCCTATCTGCTTGGTCGAGAAGGTCCAGCTTGTGATTTGGTGATAGGGTGCTCCGGGACGCAATATGATATCGGGGAAATGACTCTGCGCCAATGAACCCGGCCAGCTTTGTGCCTCGAGCGCGGGCGCGGCATAGGGGCCATAGGGCGCGCCGTGATGGGTTGGATAATCGCGCCCGTCAATCGTGCCGCCGTCATAGAGCTGCAGCCCGCATTCGGTTGTGGCCATCTGCATGCGAACGCCGTCCACTCCGGTCAAGGTCGCGATTGGGCGCAGCGGGGCTTTTGTTGAGCCAAAGCAGAGGTTGAGATCATAAAATTCGCTTTCATCGCCGGCCAATCTGCGCCCGGCACGAAAATCATAGGGGCTGTTGTCCACCGGCAAAATGCGTCCTGTGGGCATTAACTGTGCATCCGGTTCACTGTAGTGATCGGCAGCAATCTGGAGCGTTTGCCCGCCATAGCCCGGCTTGGAGTCCAAAGACCAATAGGAATGATTGGCAGGGTTGAAGGGGGTGGGTGCATCGGTTGAAGCCGTGGCGGTCAGGCGCAGACTTGCCTGCTCAATGTCATAACGAACTGTGATCTCGCGGTTCCCGGGAAAGCCGCCCAATCCATCGGGCAAATGTAACGCCAGAACAACATAGTCCGGTCCATATTCGGCGATCTCCCAAATCTGCCGATGCATGCCCGTGCTGCCGGAGTGCTGGGTCAAATTTCCGCAATGGTGCTTTTCGAAAGTATAGGTCTTGCCGTCAATCTCGGCGGTACAGCCTTTGATCCGATTGATGACCGGTCCCATGAAGGAGCCAAAGCTGCTCAATTGTCCCTCATAGCTCGCCACATCCGGGCTGCCGAGGGTAAGAGGCCAGGCCACGCCGCTCAGCCGAACATCATTGATCACCGCGCCGAGGGTCAGGATCGAGACGGTGAGCTGTTCCGAGCGCAGGGTGATTTTTTGCACATGGCGCCCATCGGCCGTATACCCAAAGCTTGCGAGTGGCATTATTTGGCCTCCCAATGCACACCTGCGGCAGGCAGGGTCAACTCTTGGTAGGTGACGGCGCGCGGTCCGTAGTTAAACCAAAACCTATGGCTATCTGTTTCCCGCAGGCGCAGATCTGGCGGTAAATTCAGCAAATCAAGTCCGGCTTGCTCGGCCAGCATTTCCAAAATGCGCCGCCAGCCGGCATCATCGGGCCATCCTGCGATATAGATCATCTGCCCCTGGCGCACAGCGGCGGGCGCGCCTCCTTCAAGGTGCAAGATCACCGCGTCAGTCGTCTCAATAGCCTCGCGCCATTTGATAAAAGCTCCACCGCCGGCCAGGGCCATCGGTGCAAAAGGTGGCAGGCTTTCCACAAAAGTGACTTTTGTCGACAAACCGGCAATATCGGGGCCAAGACCTTCAGGGATGGTCAGCTCTTCGGTTTTGGATCCTGCCCGCGGTCCCGCCACAACCAAACCGCCGTGCAGGCTCTCCGGGACGGTCAAAAGCCCAGGGGCGAAGGTGATTTTATAGGCGCTTGGATCCACAGATTTCGGCACGACATCCACCGAAAGACCCGCCCGTCGCAAAGCTTGGTAGCAATTAAACACCAACTGGAAATAATCAAAATCTGCACCCTGCGGCTGGCTTTCCCACGCGTAGGCGCTGTCATAGTCAAAAATCAGCGCAACTTGGGCGCGTGCCGTGCCAACATCGGGCATCTGTGCCAGCTCTGCGGCGACCTGGGCGGCCTCCGCCAGGGCCGGGGCAGGGCTGCGGTCGGGGCGCAATAGGCCTGCGTGCATTTGCTCTTGGGCGAATGGCGCTTGGCGCCAGCGAAAATAGCACACGGTTTGCGCGCCATGGGCAAATGCCTCCCATGCCCAAAGGCGCGGCATGCCAGGGAGGGGGGCTGGGTTCCATGGCGCCCAGTTGACCGGGCCGGGCTGTTGCTCCATCACCCACCAGCGCCCAGCGGAGGTGGCGCGGTAAAGATCATGGTGGAAGGCTTGAAAGTCCGGGTCGCCTTGGCGCAAATAATGCGCTTGCGCGGCTTCATCGGCGCCCACACGGTCTAGCAAAAACCCCATGGGATAGCTGTCCCAAGAGGATATATCCAAATCAGCGCCAAGATCATAATGATCAAAGGCGGTGATGCGCCCCATGAAATTATGGATGATGGGACGATCAGAGTATTTGCGAATTTCGTCGCATTGGACCCGATTGAACAGGACCACTTGATCGGATGAGAACCTGCGAAAGGCTAAGACATGGCTGGGGTTCGGTTCGGTGACCGTTTGATTGGGCAGATCCAATTGGTCGAAACTGTCGTATTCCATTGACCAAAAGACATTCCCCCAAGCCGCATTGAGCGCTTGTGGAGATTGATAGCGCTGGGCGCACCAATCTTGGAAGGCGCGTTTGGCGTGAACAGAATAGCTGATGGCTGTATCGTGGCAATCATACTCATTGTCGGTTTGCCATGCGGCAATCGTGGGGTTCGTGCCATAGCGCTCCGCCATTAGGCGGGCAATACGCCGGGCCTCGTCTCGATAGGGCGCGTGGCTAAAACAATAGTGGCGCCGCGAGCCAAATTTGCGGATCTCGCCTGCGCTGGTGTGGCCCAGCATGTCTGGATATTTGTCGAGCATCCAGCGTGGCGGCGTGGCGGTGGGTGTGCCCAAAATGACCTTGAGGCCCGCTTGGCCCAAGGTCGCAATTGCCCGGTCGAGCCAACCCCAGTCAAATTGACCAGGCTGCGGTTCAAGGCGCGACCAAGCAAACTCACCAATACGCACCCAAGTAAGGCCCGTTTCAACCATCTGTTGGGCATCGCGGGCCCAAATCTCTTCGGGCCAATGCTCTGGATAATAACATACTCCGAGACTGCGTTTCATTGGCACCTCACAAAATGACTTGATGTTCAAGCTGTCCGATGGCGGAGACCTCAGCGGCAAAGGTTTGGCCATCACTTGCAGTCAGGGCTTCTGGCGCGATGCCTTCGGTTGCGCTGGTGCAAAAAATTCGGCTACTGGCTCCGGCAAAGGCGGGGCATGTGGCCTGCACCGCGCCAATTTCCAGCGTGTCCAATAAGGTGCCTTGCGGGCTATAGCAGGCGAGACGTGCAGCGCCCCATTGCGCGTTCCAAATATTGCCCTGCGCATCCACCACAGCACCGTCGGGGTTTTCTGCGGTTGCCGTTAGATCCACTGCCACGCGCGGCGCGGCGCATGGCCAGCCCTCTGCATCCAGATCAACTGCCAGAATTTGCCGGAGCGGGGTGTCGGTAAAATAGGCGGTATGCCCATCTGGTGCAAAACATATGGCGTTGGGAATGGTGATCTCAGAAAATAATTGCACCAAATCACCGCGATAATATCGGTAAATCGCTCCGGCCTTAGCCTCTGCTTTCTTGCCCATCGTGCCAATCCAAAACCCTCCCTGCGGATCGCAGCGCCCGTCGTTGGAGCGTGTGATGGGGTTGTCCGCTTCGAGGTCGCAGATTTTAGTTTGACTGTGATCGCGCAGGTGAAAGCGCAACAGTTGACTTTCAGAAGCAATGAGCAGCTCATCTTGGCTGATCCATCCAGCCGCAGAGACATATTCATCAAATTGCCATAGGGCGGTCTTACTGAGCAATTGATGGGCGTTGATGTCAAACCAGAACAGCTCGCCGCGCAAAGGGTGCCAAAGCGGACCCTCGCCCAGGCTGCAGGGGCGGGTGTCGAAAACGCTTACCATGCGGCGTCGAATGCGGCGACAATGGCGCGCGCCTTTTCTTTAACGGTCTGTGGGGTGTCACCGGGTTTGTATATGGCCGAGCCAAGGCCAAAGCCATCAGCGCTGGCGGCAATCCAATCGGCGAAATTATCTGGCTGAGCGCCGCCCACCGCATAGACCTGCGTTTTGGCGGGCAAAATCGCCCGCATCGCCTTTAGACCGCGCGGCTGCGCCATATCGCCCGGAAATAGTTTCAAGCCGGTTGCGCCGGCTTTGAGAGCTGTCAAAGCCTCACTTGGGGTGAATATCCCAGGCCAGCTTTGCAGACCGGCAGCGACGGTGGCACCTATGACCTCAACATCGCAATTGGGCGACACCACCAAACGGCCCCCGGCCTGTTCCACCTGTGCCACCTCTTGCGGTGTCAGAACCGTTCCGGCACCAACCAAGGCATGAGAGCCATAGGCCTTTGCCAGAGCTTCAATGCTGCTGAGGGGGGAGGGAGAATTCAGCGGCACTTCGATTTTTTCGATACCCGCTTGCAAAATTGCATCGGCAATTGCCAAGACCTCCTCTGGCGTTACACCGCGCAGAATGGCGATAATGGGACGGGTCATTGCGGTTCCTTCCAAGTGGCATAGGCTGCTTTGAGCCCGGCGAGGGTCATTTGGCTGGCATCCGTGCGCGTGACTGGCACGTGCTGCGCTGAAAGCGCGGCTGCGTAGCCATCGCAGAGGTCTTGCGCGCCAATCATGGCAATAGATTGTCCAATCCAATAGGGTTTCGCAGCGGCCAATTCTGCGCCGACCAAAAGGCCAGATAGGCGCGCGCGGGCAGAGGCGGGCTGCAGATCATGCAGAAGATCCTGGGCTCGGATCCCAAATAGCCGCGCCGCCAAGGCCTCTGGCCGCGACATAGCCTCGTCCACTGCGGTCAGGAAGGCGTCAGCCTCCCAATCCTCGCCGCCCACAGAGTGGCGCAGAACCGAGGCGGTGGACAGAAGAGCGAAAATTTCTCCGGTCATAAAGGTTTGAAAGCTCACGATCTCGCCAGCACTCATTTGCACCCATTTGGTATGGGTGCCTGGTAGGCAAATGACCCCATCCCATTTGGGATTAAGGCGCTGAAAGCCGGCGATTTGTGTTTCTTCGCCGCGCATGACATCGGCTGGATCGGATTGGCTGACGCCAGAGATGATGTGCACGTTTAGCCTTGGATCTCGGGTGGGCGCCGCGGTGAAACGAGATTGCGGTTGGCAGGGGGTGTCTGAATAGGTTGCTTCGATCCAGCCCTGTTTGGCACCGACCATGCCGCAGGCGATGACCGGGGTTGATTTGGCCGGTTCAAGCCAAGTCTCGACCAGCCTGAGCAGTGCCGGTTCGAACTCCGCCGAAGTTAATTGCCCCATGCCTTCTGCGCTTGAGGCGGTGGCCACATCCTGCCCATCATGGCTCATTGCCCAAGCTCGCAACGTGCTTGTGCCCCAATCTACGGCGATCCAATCGGCTGTTATCGTCATCCTGTTGTGACCACGCCGCCATCTATGACCAAGGCTTGGCCGGTCATCATTTTTGAGGATTGAGAGGCCAAAAACAGGCATCCCCCAAGGATATCTTCCGGCTCTAACGTATCTTTGAGGCATTGCCGTGCCACATGGGCTGCCAATCCTTCTTCTGTGACCCAAAGATCCTTTTGCTTTTGCGTCAAAACCCAGCCTGGTGCCAAGGCATTCACCCGAATTTTGTCGGGCCCAAACTCCCGTGCTAGGCTGCGGGTCATGCCGTTGATGGCCGAATTGCAGGCGGTGTAAATCGGATAGCCCGCATTTCCCATCATATAGCTGATAGAGCTGAAATTTATGATCGATCCAAAGCCGGCGGCTTGCATCTGTGGCAGGGCAGTTTGGCAAGCAAAGAAGTAGGCTTTGAGATTGATTTGTATCATCTGGTCCCAGAAATCTTCCGTGACTTCTGGCGTGCTGTGCCGCGCATCATTGGCCGCATTGTTGATCAGGCAGGTGATGGGGCCATGCGCCTCTTTGGCCTGGGCCATGCTGGCTTGGAGCGCGCCCGTGTCGGTGATGTCTCCTTGAATGAATAGCGGAGGGTTGTCATATTTTTCAGCCAGATCAGCGGCGAAACCCGTCGCGTCAGATCTTCCGATAAAGGCCACTTTGGCCCCCTGGGCTACAAAGCCTTCGGTGATGGCCGCGCCGATGCCAGAGCCGCCGCCGGTGATGTAGACGGAGGCCTCTTTGAGATCGTTAAACTGGGCGCTGGGCATGATGGGTCTCCTTGCGACGGATTTGGTGCCTTGTGAGAATAAAGTCAGAGTTTTTGCCCTTCAACAACCCATATTGAGCCGGGCATAGCATAGGGTAAATGCAGCCCATGGGTCATTAACCAAGCTCCAGAAGCTTGCAGATCTTGCGATTTGAGCAGCGGTGCGCCGCGTGAGAGTTTTGACACCTCATCGCGGTTGCGCAGATGCAGCACATAGCGCGCCTTCGGATCAAGCCCGGTCAAGCGCAGGGGACGCGGTAGGATTTGTTGTGCGCTGTGCAGTTGATTAAAAAATACCACAAAGCGAGACGCATCAGATGCCAGCTGCATCTCTGCCAGAACCGAAGGGTCTGAAGTGTCTAATCGTAAGATATCTGCTGTGGCCAGCCAGCCCCGGTTATCTTTGTACCACTGGGTTACCTCGCTGAGGACCTGCGCCTCTTGCGCCTCCAGCTCGCGCGGATCCATCTCAAAGCCCATATGCCGTTGCGCCGCGACCCAAGCGCGGTAACGCATATCAAATACTCGGCCCGAGGTATGACACAGGCGAGGGCCAACGTGGCTGCCGGTCACAAGTGAGGGTAAAAACAGTGCGGCGCCATGTTGAATCTGGCTGCGCTCAAGCGCGTCATTGCTGTCTGACAGCCAGACCCGCTGGCAGTGCTGCAATATGCCAAAATCAATGCGCCCGCCGCCAGAGGCACAGCTTTCAATCTCGACATGGGGGAATGCGGCGCGCAAGCGGGCCAGAAGCGCATAGATTCCCCTAGTTTGCGTGACATTGACTAGGGGCAAGATCCGGTTGTGATCCCATTTCAAATAGCCAATATCATAGCTCTCAAGCAGGGCGGAGATGCAGTCATAAAGATGGGATTGCACCTCATCGCGTGCCATGTCGAGCACCATTTGTTGACGCCCAAGCAGTTGATCGTGCGGTCCGAGCACCCAATCGGGATGGGCACGATAGAGATTGCTGTCGGGATTTACCATTTCCGGTTCAACCCAAAGACCGAATTGCAGGCCTAAAGATTTGACGTGATCAATCAGCGGATCCAAACCATCTGGATATTTGCGCGCGTCAATCTGCCAATCACCAAGCGAAGAGCTGTCATCATCGCGTTGACCAAACCAGCCGTCGTCTAACACAAACCTTTCTGCACCAAGATCTTTGGCGCGGGTTGCGATATCCTTTAGGCTGGCCAGATCATGGTCAAAATATATCGCTTCCCAGCAATTATAATGCACGGGACGCGGCAGGGAGGCTTTGGGGAAGGTTAAGATATGATCGCGCAGGTGCCTTTGGAAAGCCATGCCGCAGCCGTTGAGCCCATTGTCGGAAAATACGGTGTAAAGCTTCGCAGTTTCAAAACTATGTGCCAGGCCGTCGTGGCTGTCACAGGCATGGCCAAATTGGATTTGTCGGCGTCCATCAGGCAGTTCTTCGGCGATCATTTGATGCCCGCCTGACCAGCCATAGTGAAACCCATAGGCCCTGCCCGTGGTGTTGCGCGCTCCAATTTCTGGAAGGATGAGGCCGGGGAAATGTTCATGTCCGCTGCGGCCCGTGCGGCTCTCTCGCTTGTGAATGCCGGGGCGCCATGGGATGGAGTGGGTCTGAAATTCTCCGATCCAACGCCCAGAAAAGCTCATCATGGCGTCGCTCAACTGCGTTGCGGGAAACACGGGTGCGGCCAGCCAATTCAGCATGAGCGGCTGCGTCGCCTCCAGGCGGCTCCAGCAGGTGAGTATGTTCGAGCTGGCTGTCAGTTCAAAATGGGCCTCATAGGTCAGGCCCAAATCTTCGTCGGCATAGGTGAGGCATAGGTTTTGCCCCTGCGCCAGGTCTTTTACAAAACGAAATTCCGGGCGCAGCACGCGCCCCAGCGCATCGCGGCAAATGAGACCCGGTTGACCGGGAAACGACTGGCTGGCTTCGGGACAGATGGACAGGTCTGGGTTGGCATCGAGCATACCGCCCGTGACATCCAAGGCATGGGCGGCGGCGAGCGCTGTGCAATCGTCACTCGCGGGCAGGGGCGGGCCCCAATAGATAACCTGCGGCAGCCGTTTTTGCTTTGCGGCAAGAACCAAGGTTTGAAGGGGCCCATCTAAGCGCCAAAACTGTGACATCGCGTGCTCCTTGGCGGCTCGGCTTTGGGTTACTTGACCGCGCCAAGTGTCAGGCCGGCTATGAAATGTTTCTGCATGAGGAAGAACATCAAGACAGGCGGCAGTGCGGCAATAATCGAGCCGGCACTCATTAGATGATACATCGCGCGAAACTGTGCGTTAAAGCTGGTGATCCCAGCGGTCACGGGCTGGGCATTTTCGCCCTGGGTCAGCACAATCGCCCAGAAATAATCATTCCAGATGAAGGTAAAGATCAAGACCGACAGCGCGGCAATAGCGGGTTTCATGAGCGGCAGGACCACAAACCAAAATATCCGCCATTCCGCGATCCCTTCGACCCGAGCCGCTTCGATCAGCTCATAGGGCAGGGCTCTGATGAAATTGCGCATGAAGAGCGTGCAAAATCCAGTTTGGAACGCGATGTGAAACAAGACGAGCCCGGTCTTGGTGTTATACAATTCCATACTAAGTGTCAGGTCGCGCACGGGCACCATGAGGATTTGAAAGGGCACGAAATTGCCGGCAATGAACATGAAAAAGATCAGCAAATTGCCGCGGAATTTGTAAACGCCCAGCGCAAAGCCGGTCATGCAGCTGAGCGCCACCGCTCCGATCACCGTCGGGATGGTGATCAAAAAGGAATTCATGATGTAGCGCGGCATGGCAGAGGTGAAGACCATCATATAATTGTTGATCATTTCAAAGGATGTCGGCCAGCCCCAATAATTGCCAATGGAGAAATCAGAGTCCGGCCGGATTGAGAACAGTGCCACCGCGAGCAGCGGTGCTAGCCACAAAAGCATCGCGACGGGCAGGAGGGCTTGATATCCGATTTGCCAGGCGCGGTGAGATTTTTCGATCGGTTTAGGAAACATCAGCGAGGGCTCCAAAATGGGCTGTTATGGCTCATCGGCTTGCGGCTTTCTCATCTTGGTACATGCGCCAGAGGAAATACCCAATAAAGAACATCATGATCAAAAACAAAATGACAGCAATTGCGGCACCGTAACCCATTTTGAAGCCATATTCGGATAGGGATTTCTCGAACATGTAAAAGCTCAAAACGCGGGACGAGCCGAAGGGCCCGCCGTTGGTCATGATGGAGATCAGATCAAATGACCGCAGCGAGCCAATCACTGTGACCACAAAGGCAATGAAGGTCGCCGGGCGCAATTGTGGCAAAATGACATGCCAAAGCATCCGCAGCCCTTTAGCTCCATCCAGCCGTGCCGCTTCGATTTGCTCAGGATCTACGGAGTTCAGCCCAGTGAGATAGAGAATCATGCAATAGGCGGTTTGCGGCCATATCCCGGCGGCGATGATGCCATAGGTCGAGAGTGTGGGGTCGCCCAACACGTTGATTGGTTCAAAACCCATGAACCCAATGATGCCATTAAACAGCCCATATTGCGGGTCATAAAACCAAGTAAACACCAGGCCAACAACAATTTGTGAGATGACAAAGGGAAAGAAAAACAGAGATTTATACAGCCGAATTCCGCGTACAGTTTGGTTAAGAAATAGTGCAATGAACAAACCAGCCGGTATGGCTGCGAGATAAAAGATTAGCCACTTCAGGTTGTTCCAAAGCGACGTGTTAAAGGCTCGGTCGCGGGTGAGGAGCTTTTCGAAATTGGCCAAGCCAACATAGTCAGCATGGGTGGCCAGCGTGCCCAGACCATCCCATTTATAAAGTGAAATACGAAAGCTCTGGAAGATCGGGAAAATCACATAGATTGCAAACATGATCAGCCCCGGCACGAGAAACAGCCATGGCGTCACCGCAATCTCATTGCGCTTATACCAGCCCTGTTTGGCCAGAGGGGGGATCGATTGAGGTGTTGTGGCCATATGGGCGCCTCCGCGAGCTGTGAAGGTCAAAATCAGCACAGAGAAACGTCGTTTCGCGCTTGTCACTGCTGATGGCGAGGTGGGATGCACAGGGTTCCATGCATCCCATGATTAACAATGCGCTGGACCCGCGGGCCCAGCGATAGGTCTTAGTAGACGTCCTGGCGTACGGATTCCAAACGCTCAAGGATATCATCCAAGTTGTCTGGGAAGACCATGAATTCCTGCATGCCTTCCATGGCGGCTTTGGCCATTTCTGCGGGGAAGTCGCGGTCAAAGAACTGCGCCACGCCGCCGGGGCTATTGCTCGAGAGCATGGTGAAGCCCTCGTTCAGGAATTTGTCGTCGTCGATGGCGGCTGCTGAGTTGATTGGCAACTGGCCAAGATTGGACCCGTTGTTGATGATTGTTTGCTCAGCAGGAGACACGAGGTAGCGCAGGAATGCACGTGCGTTGTCTTTGTTTTGTGCATTAGCTGCGATATGGAATGTATCCGTTGGCGCATCTTCTGCCATTGCCACGCCGGGGGTGATGGCGGGGAACTGGTGGAAGTCAAGCTGGTCATCTGTCAGACCGGCATCGCGCAGCGGAGCTACGGCGAAGTTGCCCTTCAAGATCGCACCGGCCTCACCGTTAACCACGAAAGGCAGAGACTGCTGCCAGTCTTTGTTTTGGTGGTCATCAATGAAGGCACCCATGCGTACCAATTTGCCCCAGTTGTCGAATGTCTCACGGACGCGTGGATCGGTCCATTCAATCTCGCCGCGTGCCATTTGCATGTGGAAGTCAAAGCCATGGGTCCGCATGTTGAGATAATCAAACCAACCAGAGGCTGTCCAAAGCCACTTCGTACCGATGGCGTAGCATTTGCGACCCGACGCAATCATCGCTTCGCAGTTTGACAGCATCTCATTGAAGTCTGCTGGCTCATTCAAACCCAGCTCTTCATAGATGTCTTTGCGGTAATAAATACCCCACTGATAATAGGTATAGGGCACGCCCCATTGCTTGCCATCAATGGTCATCGCGCCTTTGGTGGAAGCCAGGCTGCCAGCAATGGCAGCTTCATTCCACATGTCAGACACATCTTCCAAGAGGCCTGCGTCGACATAGGGTTTCATGCGGTTTGCTGCATACCATGTCAAAACATCAGGTGCATCCGCAGATAGAAAGTTGCGAATCTGAGTTTTATAGGCTTCGCGGTCAATCACCGTGGTGGTGATGTTCAATTCAGGATGCAGCGATTGAAAGCGAGAAATCATCGCCTCCATGGTCGCGCGGGGCGCCGGGTTCGATGTATCGAGATTGATCTTTAGATTGCCGGTCAATTCTGCAGATGCAGGCCCAGCCAATGCAACAAGTGTTGCAAGCGACACAGCTGTCGCCTTTAAAATGGAACGCATGGTATCCTCCCTGATATTACCACATTTTTGTTTCAAATAGTGAAACTCGGTTTTATATATTGATATTCTAATCGTAACCCGCCTATGCTTGTCAACATAATCATCGGTGTTCGTGACAGAAACTTTGTTTCAGCACCGCGTTGATTTGGAAATGAAGCGCAAGAGGCAGATATTGGGACTGACATTTTAAAATGTATGACGCACCACACGCAGATGGAACCGTCGGCAAGGCGATGCAGGTCTTGGATCAAGTGGCGTCCTTTCAGCGCCCCGTTCGCTTTTCCGAGCTCTTGGCCAATAGCCCCTTCCCAAAGCCGACGCTTTATAGGTTTGTGCAAACCCTGACCAATCAGGGGATGCTGGCCTTTGATGCGGAACGGCAAACCTATTCTATGGGGCTGCGGCTGGTGCGTTTGGCCCATGCGGCGTGGCGGCACAGCTCCCTTGCCTCCGTCGCCCGCCCTTTCATTGAGGCCTTAGCCGAGGAGATTGGCGAGGCGATTCACTTGGCGCAAATCGATCATGGTCATGTGCTCTTTGTTGATAAATACAAAGCGACTGATAAGTTCGATACTTTGGCGCAGGCGGGGAAAATTGCGCCGGGCTATTGCACAGGCGTGGGGAAAGTGATTCTGGCGTTCATGCCAGAGGCCGCGCAAAATCGCGCATTGGATGAGCAATCCTTTGTTGCCTGCACCCCCAATACGCACCGAAACCGTAAAACTCTGGCGGCGGAATTGTCGACCATCCGCGAGGCAGGAGTGGCCTATGACCGCGAAGAGCATGAACTTGGAATCATTTCCATCGCCTGCCCGATTTTGACCGGGCAGCAGCAAGTTGTTGGCGCCTTGTCCATTGCCACCTCCACCAATCGATATTGTATTGATGATTTGAACAAACATTGGCCCGATTTGCACAACACTGCAAATTCCATTGGGGCCCAAGCAGAATTATGGCAGGTTCCGATATGGGGCTGACCAATTGGGAGACGAGATAATGTCTGGTGTAACTCTATCTAATATAACCAAGAAATACGGTGAAACTCAGGTCATACATGGGATTGATCTGGAGATCAAAGACGGAGAATTTTGTGTCTTTGTTGGCCCCTCTGGTTGCGGCAAATCCACTCTGCTGCGGATGGTGGCTGGGCTTGAGGACACCACAGGCGGTGCAATCTCTATCGGTGCACGAGATGTCACACGAGAAGACCCGGCGCGGCGCGGCGTGGCGATGGTATTTCAAACCTATGCGCTCTATCCGCATATGACCGTGCAAGAAAATATGGGGTTCGGTCTGCGGATGAATGGCCATCCAAAGGCTGAAATTGCTCAAAAGGTCGCAGAAGCCAGCCGAATTTTGAAACTTGGTGATTACCTCAAGCGCAAGCCTGCGGCTCTTTCGGGCGGGCAGCGTCAGAGGGTGTCCATCGGTCGGGCCATTGTGCGCGGGCCAGAGGTATTTTTGTTCGATGAACCTTTGTCGAACCTCGACGCGGAATTACGAGTTGAGATGCGCGTGGAAATTGCCCGATTACATAAGGAAATCGGCGCGACCATGATCTATGTCACCCACGATCAGGTCGAGGCTATGACCCTGGCGGATAAGATCGTCGTTCTGCGGGGGGGGGTGATTGAACAGGTTGGAGCGCCAATGGATCTTTACCGGGATCCAGACAATAAATTTGTTGCAGGTTTCATCGGCAGTCCGGCAATGAATTTTTTGTCGGCTGTGGTGAAAAATGGTCTGGTGGATGTGCCGGGTTTGGCATGCACGGTGGACATGCCCGTCACCCTGCCTGCTGATGGCGTCGCGGTTGAAATTGGGCTGCGTCCTGAGCATCTGACGCTTGATCCTGAGGGCAACACCCACCGCATTGAGATGACCGAAAGCTTGGGTGGCGTCTCCTACGCCTATCTGAAGGGCGCAACTGGCGAGAAAATTGTTGTCGAGGAACGCGGTGAAACCCGCTCAAGCGAGGGCGATACAGTGGGGCTGATCCTTGATCCTGCTGCTGCCCGCCTATTCGATGCGCAGAGTGAAATCCGCATTCGATAGGGCGCGCGGCCGGGTGGGGCTAAATCCCAAGGACCATCCGAAAGATACCCCAAGTGGCGAGGGCCAGCAAAAGCACAAGGCAGAACGGCTTGTAAAAATGTTCCCATCGGGGGACGAAAGACAGCTGTCCCAAGATAACCCCCAGCGCCGCGGGTCCAGCCATGGCCAATCCGCGGGCGATAGCGGTTCGGTCCATCAATCCAAAAGCCAGGAGGCTCAGCGCCGTCGTGACACTGCCCAGAAACAAAAACACCACCAAAGAGGCGCGCATTTCGCGCGGTGGTGCGTTTTGCGCTAAGACGTAGAGCGCAACGACCATGCCGCCAACACTGGCCAGCCCCGTGGCCAGGCCCGCCATCCAACCTGATCCGTACAGCCCCCAATTGCTCGCCAAAAAGCGCAATTGCACCCGAGCAAGCTGTAAGGCGGCGAGACTGGCGATGACGCCCAGCGCGATGAGCTTTGAGGTTTCCACATCCACCTGTGTTGTTAGGGCCAGACCAAATGGCACGCCAATGGTTGAGCCAATGGCCAGACCCAGCGCGACCTTGCGATTGGCTTCCCGCCAGCCGCCGCGCATCATGAAAAGTGAGGCGGTCATTTCAAGCCACCAACAGACGGGGATCAGTTGCACAGGCGGCAGGATCAAAGCACCGGATGCCATGACCATGGCGGAAAGTGCAAAGCCGGAAAAGCCGCGCACCACCCCGGCAAGAAAGCAAATCAGACCGAGCAAGGCAAGGTGATCTGGCGGCAAAGCCAAGGCTGCGGAGCCAGATTGGATCACGGGTGCATTTCGCTGGCGATCAGCGCCACACCTTCGGCAATCTTCCGAACGGGAAGCGAGCTATAGGCCAAGCGATAGTAATTTTTTGGCGCATTTTTCTGGGTGAAAAATGGCCGGCCCGGTTCAATCAACACGCCCTTGTTGCGCAAACGCTCTGCAACTTTTTCGGTATCAACCTGGGTTGGGGCGCGCATCCAAAATGAGCTGCCGCCAAAGGCGCCTTGCCCGGCAACGGTAAGGCCATGTTGGGCGAAGGCCTCCTCCATCGCCAGGCGCCGGGCATGAAATTCGGTGCCCATCCGGCGGATCAGCGCGTCGTAATGACCGAGTGATAGAAAATAGGCTGCCGTACGTTGAATATGACCGGGAGGATGGCGCAGCACGGTCGAGCGCAGCGCGCGGGCCTCGCGGATAAATGGCTTGGATCCCACCAAATAGCCAAGTCGCAACCCTGGAAATAGTGATTTAGAGAAGCTGCCAACATAGATGACGCGCCCCTCACGGTCTAAGGATTTCAGCGCTGGAGAGGGGGCCTTAAGAAATGACATCTCAAACTCATAGTCATCCTCAACAATTAAAAAATCATGCTCTGCCGCGCGATTCAGGAGCGTTCGGCGGCGCTCCAGAGGCATTGTGGTGGCGGTTGGACATTGGTGGGATGGGGTGGTGAAGACCACATCGACATCAGACGGCAATTGATCTGGTGGCAATCCGCCTGCATCCACCTCGACACTGGCGACTTGGCAGCGCGACTGGGTCAAAACATCGCGCAAGGACGGGTAGCAGGGGTTTTCCAATACAGCTGTTCGCCTTTGATTGAGCAGAACAGTTGCGGTCAACCAAAGCGCGTTTTGCGCGCCCATGGTGACCAAAACCTCATCAGGTTCCGCCCGAATGCCCCTTCGGGGCAGCGTGTGACGCAGGATGAATTCAATCAACTTTGGATCATCTCGATCGAAATAGTCACTGGTCAGCGTATCATAGTCTTTCGAGCCCAAAGCTTGAAGCGCACAGAGCCGCCAATTTGACCGGTCAAACAGGGTTTCATCGGCTTGGCCATAGATGAAGGGATATTTGTAGCTGCCCCAATCGGAGGGTTTCATCAGTGTCGCCCCGCCAGAGAATTTTTGCCCAATCGCGCGGACCCAATCGACTTTGTCTTCGCGGGGCATGATGGGGAATTTTGGCGGCTGAGGTGCATTTGAGCTGACATAATAACCGGACCGCCCGCGGCTCGTGAGATAGTCATCTGCCAGCAGCTCTGTATAGGCGAGGGTCACTGTGATCCGGCTCACTCCTAAATGCGCTGCCAATTTTCGACTTGAAGGCATTTTTTCACCGGCCCGAAACCGTCCGCTGAGAATGGCTTCAGCGACCAGCTGTTGGATCTGGTTCTGCAGCGTGCCTTCCGAATCGGGCGGCAAAAAGAAAGTCTCTTCAGAAATCGCCATTTTGGACCTAAGGCTCTACGAGTTTTGGATCTATAGATGCCGCGTTTTTCGTAAGGGCGCAAGGTCAAGACCCAGGTCGCACGCTTGGATAGACTTGGCTGGGTCTGAAAAGGCAGGGGCGCGCCCTGCCTTTTTACTTAGCCTCTCAGAGGATTAGCCAAATACGCGGCTCAGAGCCTGATCTATGGCATCGGTGATGAGATCAATATCCTCAGCCGTACAAATCAATGCCGGTGACAGGCAAAGAGTGTTGTTAAACCCTGGTAAGGAGCGGTTTGTCGCGCCGATGATGACGCCCTGCGCCATGCAGTCTTTGACCACTGCCTGCACCTTTGCTTCCGGTGCCGGCTCGCGGGTTTCGCGGTTCGTCACCAGCTCCGCACCGCAGAACAGGCCTTTGCCACGAACTTGGCCAATGATGGCGTGTTTCTCTGCCAGGGCCTCGAGATTGGCAATCAACTGCGCGCCGCGGGCTTGGCAATTTTCAAGAAGATTCTCTTCCTCAATGATGCGCATATTTTCCAGCGCTGCTGCCGGACCTGCAGTGCAGCCGCCGAAGGTGGAGATATCGCGGAAATAGCCCATGTGATCGCTGGCATCTTTAAACTGCTCGAACACCTCTTCAGTGGTGACGGTCAATGAGATGGCCGCATAGCCAGAGGCGACACCCTTGGCCATTGTGACAATATCTGGCTGGATGTCATAATGTTGGTATCCAAACCAGGTGCCGGTGCGCCCAAGACCGCAAACGACCTCATCTATCATCAGCAAAACATTATATTTTTTGCAGATTTCCTGTACCCGTGGCCAGTAGCCTTCGGGGGGGACAATCACGCCGCCGCCTGCTGTGATGGGCTCAAGAATCAAGCCGCCAACAGTGTCTGGACCTTCGCGCAGGATAACATCTTCAATGGCATTTGCCGCGCGCAAGCCATAGCTTTCGCCCTGGCCAAGGTTATCTTGTGCCGCTTCGCGATATTCAAGGCAATGAGGCACAGAGATGAAACCCTCGGGGAAGGGGCCATATTGCGCGCTGCGCTCATGCTGTCCACCGGCCGCCAAAGTCGCAATGGTGGTGCCGTGATAATCGCGCTCGCGGTACAAAATTTTATTTTTCTTGCCGCCATATTTCTTATGCGCGATTTGCCGGATCATCTTGAAGCCTTTTTCATTAGCTTCCGACCCGGAGTTTGAGAAATAGGCCCGGCTCATGCCAGGCATTTTTTCGATCAAGCGTTTGGCAAAATTGGCCGCAGGAATAGAGCCAGCGGAGCCGGCAAAATAATTCATTTTGACCAATTGATCGCGCACGGCATTGGCGATGCTTTCGCGGCCGTAGCCAACGTTTACGGTCCAAACCCCACCGGAGACCGCATCCAAATGCTCCTTGCCGGCTTGGTTCCAAACCCGCATGCCTTTGCCCTCAACAATGATATTGGGATCCGCTGTCTCGAACATTTTATGTTGCATCAGGTGATGCCAAATATGAGCTTTGTCGTTGGCGACAACTTCACTCAAGTCATTTTTCAGATTGCCGTCCATAGGCCATGCTCCTTTATTGATCTTTTGGGGTGTTCGGATTCTATATTCGTAGTTGACCGCCATCAGCGCAGAAAAGCCATGCCAAAAATAGGGCCAGATACATAGCCTTTGTATATCCAAAAAGCATTTCCACTTGCCGGACGCGGCGACTGTTTGCAGTGTGACGCGGATGATGCCGCATGCTGGCGCTTAGATCAGCAGAGGTTCGTTGTAAAACTGGGAGGGACCAAGTCAAAAGCTGTGCACGCCTGGGTAAATATTTCCCTAAATGCTTGAGTGATGTCGAAAAATTATTCAAAAAAGTTTAGGAATATGCTTTGCGTGACTCTTATTTTGTGCTTCGGTATACTCCTCAAATCTGCCTCTTTTGACCGTGCAAGCCGGTCTCATGCGGCAAGATAGATTAAGAAAACAAGCCGGGCATCAAGCACCGGCCCAACTGGGAGAAAAGATATGAAATTGAAAACTGCGTTGAAGGGTGCTGTTGCTGGGGTGACTTTGGTGTCTGGCTCCGCTGCATTTGCGGGCGGACATGGCGAGTTGAATGTCGCGTATTTCCTTGAGTGGCCAATGCCATTCCAAGCGGCAAAAGTTTCAGGCGCCTATGATGCCGCATTGGGCATGAAGGTGAACTGGGTTTCTTTCGACACTGGCACAGCAATGTCTGCGGCCATGGCCTCTGGTGATATTGATATTTCGGTGTCTCAAGGTGTGCCTCCTTTCGTAGTTGCAACATCTGCTGGCCAGGACTTGCAGATTGTTGATGTGGCCGTGTCTTATGCGGACAATGACAACTGCGTGGTCGCATCCGGTTTGGAAATCGACAAAAGCTCCGCCGGTGAATTGGCTGGCAAGAAAGTCGCCGTTCCATTGGGTACTGCGGCACATTACGGCTTCTTGAAGCAAATGGAGCATTTTGGTGTATCCTTGGACAGCCTGACTGTTGTGGACATGGCACCTGCTGAAGGCCAAGCGGCCTTGGCTCAAGGCGCTGTAGACATGGCTTGCGGCTGGGGCGGTGCGCTGCGCCGTATGAAAGAATCTGGCAACGTCTTGCTGACAGGTGCAGAAAAAACTGATCTGGGTATTTTGGTCTTTGACGTGACCACAGCGCCCTCTGGTTTTGTTGCTGAAAATGCCGATATTGTTGCGAAATTCTTGGCTGTGACAGCCGATGCCAATACGGCATGGAATACCTCGCAGCCTGAATTCATGGCCAATTTGATCGCACAAGATGCGGGTATGAGTGTTGAGGATGCAAAAAGCTCCATGAGCACCTTTGTTTTCCCAGACATCAACACACAATTGTCCAACTCTTGGCTCGGTGGCAATGCACAGACCTTCATGAAAGGTGTCGCGGATGTCTTCGTGAACGCCGGTTCAATTGATAGCGCCAAAGACAGCTATGCTGACAATGTAAACACAGGCCCACTGGCAGCTGCCAAAGGCATGTAATTTTTCAATGAGGTAGGCGGTTTCAGATCGCCTACCTCTCTTTTTACTGTGTGATTAGTCCGCGGGAATCCTCCGTTAACATGAGAGAAGGCCAAGCATTTGGCCAGATGGGAGCTTCAGGTGTCAGGCCTGCTTATTGACAATATTTCTATGCGCTTCGATTTGCCCAATGGGGGATCCGTACAAGCGCTCAAAAACGTAACCTTGGACATAAAATCTGGTGAATTGCTAAGTGTTCTCGGCCCGTCAGGCTGTGGCAAAACCACATTGCTGAATATCGTGGCCGGGTTTTTGGCGCCCACGGAAGGGCAGGTCGTTGTCAATGACCATGCGGTCAAAGGACCAGGGCCAGAACGGGGTATGGTATTTCAGCAAGGCGCCTTGTTTGAATGGATGACGGTGCGGGAGAATGTTTCTTTCGGGCCCGATATGAAAAATATGCCCCGCCGAGACAGCGTGAAAATTGTAGATCGTCTGTTGGAAGTGGTGGGTTTGCAAGATTTCAAAGATAAGGCGGTCTATGAGCTGTCTGGTGGTATGCAGCAGCGCGTGGCTTTGGCCCGTTGTTTGGCAAATGAACCAGATGTGATCTTGATGGATGAGCCTTTGGGGGCTTTGGATGCTTTAACCCGTGAAAAGATGCAATCTTTGGTTTTGGATCTGTGGAAAGAGACCGGCAAGACGATCATTTTGATTACGCATTCGGTGGAAGAAGCTTTGCTCTTGGGTGAGCGCCTTTTGGTTATGGCGCCGCGTCCGGGGCGCATCCACAAAGAATACCGCCTGCCCTTTGCAGAGATGGGTGTTGGCGCGGATTTGCGCGCGGTTAAGAAACATCCCGATTACGCCAAAACCCGTGAGGAAATTTTGGCAATGATTTGGGAAATGGAAGAAGAAATAATGGGCCGCACGGAGGAAAGCGCATGACTGGTTTGATCCTTCTTGCCGTATATATCGCGATTTTCGTGGTTAGTCTGGTGATTGTGGCTTGGGCCACAAAACAATTTTTCACCCGCGCTGATTTTACCTCGCTCAAGACGGTGACGTTTGGCGATGAAAGCGCCGTAAAGGCGAACCGGGCGGCTTCTGTGATTTCGGTTCTGGCGGTTTTTGCCCTATGGGTGGCTTTTACCAATTCATCCTTGCCACTGTTTAAGGCCAAAGGTCCGTTCGAGGGCTTGGTGGAATTCACCTATACCTCCACCCTGCCGGATGGCCGCAGTGATGACGCCACTGTTTCCATTTTGGTTTATCCGGAAGATGTTCAGCTGACCGAAGATGAAAATGGCGCGCCGGGAAAAATTCCGGGCAAACCTGACGTTGATCTTGGCGAGGGATTCGCAAAGAATGACACATTGGTCATCCCGCGTTATGGATCAAAGCTGGTGTCCGTATTTAAAAATGATGAGTTCAACAAATCCGATGGCGCTGTTGTGACCCATCTCAATGGGCAGGCCCTCAATCCTGGGGAGCAGGTTCTCCTATCCGAGGGGCGCTTGGCACTTACTGAAAAAGGCACGCCCTTCTTTGAGCCCTCAACCGGGTTCCGTATGGCGCGGCTCTACCTGCCAGCTCCCGAAGTGACGACGAACCGCTTTTTACAGCTCAATCGGGAAGGCTATCGCAATTTTACTCTGTTGGAGCACACTTGGGCCTCTTTGCAGCGTGTGTTGCTTGGCTTTATGTTTGGCGCGCTTTTGGGTATTCCTCTTGGCTATGCCATGGGTCTGACAAATTGGGCGCGGGGCTGGTTTGATCCGATTGTCGAATTTATGCGCCCTGTGCCGCCTTTGGCCTTAATACCGTTGATGATTATCTGGTTTGGCATTGGTGAGATGTCCAAGGTGATCTTGCTCTTTCTTGCAGCGCTCTGGATCATGGCAATTGCAGCGCGCTCCGGCGTATCTGGTGTGGCCATTGCCAAAGTGCATGCGGCCTATTCTTTGGGTGCCAATAAATCGCAGATTTTGCGCAAGGTTATCATTCCAAACTCACTGCCTGAGATCTTCACAGGCGCGCGCGTGGCTATGGGCGTGTGTTGGGGCACGGTTGTGGCAGCCGAATTGGTGGCCGCGGAAAAAGGTCTTGGGATGATGATCATGGTCGCGGCTAAGTTTCAGCTGACTGACATCGTGATTGTGGGGATTATTCTGATCGGGGTGATCGGTTTTGCCATCGACATCGGTATCCGCAAGCTTGAAGACTGGCTCGTGCCCTGGAAAGGCAAAGTTTAACGAGACATAAAACGGGCCCTAGGGGCCCGTTTTTTTATCCGGCTCTAGCATTTGACCCGGCTGTGATCTGGATCAAAAACTGGCTCATCCAAAACCCTGGCCGCATAGCGCTGGCCGATGATCTCAACACAAAGACCCTCTGTGATATCGGGCTGGACAAAGGCATAGGCGATATTCTTGCCCGTGCGGTGGCCCCAGTCGGCAGAGGTGACCGAACCCACCAGCTGCCCGCCTGCATAAAGGCTGTCGCTGGGCTGTGGACTTGCATGTGTGGCGTCGATCTCAAGCATGCGCAGCTGGCGGCGCTTCTTGCCACCTCGGCCCAGCAGCGCTGCTTTTCCGAGGAAGTCTTTGTCCCGGCTCACAAAGCGGTCGAGCCCGGTCTCATATGGGTCAAATTCAGTGATCAAATCTGATTTCCAGTGTAGGTAGCCTTTTTCCATGCGCATACTGTCCACTGCACGCGCGCCAAAATGCCCGATATCATGGGCGGCACCTGCCTGCATGAGCGCGGAATAAGCGGCAAAGAGCGCAGAATTTGGAACATGAATTTCATAGGCCAATTCACCCGAAAAGCTGACCGACATGACGATTGCCGGCGCATGGCCAATGCGGGCTTCGCGGACCGAAAGCCAAGGAAAGCCCGCGGCTGACCAATCGCCTCGGGCGCATGCGCTGAGCACCGCGCGAGATTTTGGCCCTGCCAAGACTAAGATCGTGTGGTCATTGGTCAAACTGCGCAGCGCGACGGAGCCATCTTTCGGAAGATGTTGGTCCAACCAATCCATATCATGGAATTCCGCGGCCGCGGCTGATCCATACCAAATGCGGCCATCCGGGAGATTGGCAATTGTGGCTTCGGCTTTCACATTGCCATAATCATTGAGAAGATATCCAAGCCCCACTTTTCCTAATCGGCGCGGCACCCGTGAGCAGATCATGTAATCTAGCCAGTCATGCGCGCCAGAGCCGGTGATCTCGATCCGGTTGAACCCATTCACTTCCGCAAGCCCCACATGAGTATGCACCCGCGCCACTTCGGCGGCGACCACCTCATTCACCTGTGTGAAGGCATAGCCATAGTCCTCTACGAAATCTGGGGAGGGTTTGAAATAGTCAGAGCGTTCCCAGCCATTAACCACAGTGAAATGCGCACCAGCCTGATCCAAGATCGGGGTCAGGGGGGTTGTTTTGGCTGGGCGCCCGGCGGGGCGGTGCTCATGAGGCAGATGGAAGCGAAATTCGTTTTGATAGTCTTGGATGGCGTAGAGCGACGTCAGCTCTTGCGTGGCATGGCCGGTGAAACGCCGCGGATCTAAGGCCCATGTGTCATAGCAGGCCTCCCCGTGAACGATTTGCTGGGCTAAGAGCCAGCCATGCCCACCGCCCTCGCCAAGCCCGGCCCTGAGACCAATGATGCAAAAGGCATTGCGTTTGCCGGGAATTGGCCCGACCAGAGGGGTGCCATCAATCGTATAGGTGATTGGACCATTCACCACTTGTTTGATGCCAACTTCCGCCAGGGCGGGCATGCGGGCAATTGCCCCTTCTAACACATCCATAACCCGGTCTAAATCATCGGGACATAGATCATTGCTGAATTTGGGATCAATCCCATCCATACCCCAGGTCTTGCAATCTTGTTCATAAAACCCGACCAAAAGGCCATTCTTTTCCTGCCGTGAATAATAGTCGGAAATGGGGCAGCGCAGCAGTGGGATCCGATGCCCGGCCTCCATAACGCCCGGCATATCTTCGGTGATGAAATATTGATGTTCCATGCTGGCCACAGGATGCTCAACACCCATCATCGCACCGACCTCATTGACCCGGTAGCCGCAGGCATTGACCACAATCTGAGCGCGTATATCGCCCTTGTCGGTCTGCACCGTCCAGCTGTCATCGGCATGTTGCGTCAAACCCGTTAACGAGGTGAAACGATAGACCTCAGCGCCAGCGGCGCGGGCTCGGCGCGCCAAGGCTTGGCACAGCTGTGCTGGGTCGATATGCCCGTCGGTTGGATCCCAGAGGCCACCCATTAAATTTTCGGTCGAGATCAGCGGGTGCCGCCGGGCGCATTCCTGCGCATCCAACACTTCGAATTCAACCCCCATGCCCTTGGCCAGACTGGTGAAATGGGCGTATCCATCCATATGAGCTTGGGTATTTGCCAGCCGGATGCCGCCATCTCCAAAATTATATCCGACAGGGTATTCGGGATCTGCGGCCAGCTCTTGGTAGAGTTTGATCGAGTGGCTTTTGAGACCAATCATCACCTGCGACATGCCGAAATTGGTAACCTGTGCCGCCGAATGCCATGTGGTGCCGGAGGTTAACTCATCGCGCTCCACCAAAACCACATCGCTCCAACCTTCTTGGGTCAAATGGTAAAGGGTTGAGCACCCGGCGATGCCTCCGCCGATAACGACAACGCGTGCCTGAGATTTCATTGGTGGCCTCCTTTGGAGATTATCCCCCGCCATATCGCGAAGCTGCTTTAAAATTCTAACTTCACCGACATTTGGCGTAAAGAAATAACACCTCATCGCACGGCATTTTTCTTGACGGAAGCTTGATCGCGCGAGACGGTAAATCGAGAAGGCGCATCGGGACGGTGCATGCGGCAATAAGCGAAAGGAGTGATATGGCGCGCGCGACAGGTGGCAGAGCGGGGCGACATCTGCGACGCAGTCAGGCCCTGCCGATCAATCCCGCGCCCCCCGGCGGGGGTGGGGGCCAATATAAGCCTTTGAGCATTTCTGATATGGAGCAGATCTATGAGATGGCCCTGCGTTTGCTGGAAGACCTTGGGGTTGGTGAGGTGCCGGGCCGCTTGCGCGATCTCTTTGTGCAGCAGGGGGCGCGATTTGAAGCTGGGCGGATCCATATCCCACGTCGTTTGATTGCCCAGGCTATTGCCTCCGCCCCAAAAACCATCACGCTGCACGGGCGGGATGCCGCGCGCAGCATCCAAGTGGGCGGGGATCGGGTGCATTTCGGCACTGGCGGCGCGGCGGTGCAGACTTTGGATTTGGACAGCGGTGACTATCGCGCATCGACGCTTCAAGACCTCTATGACTTTGCCCGGCTACAGGACCAACTGACCAATGTCAGCTGGTTCACGCGTTGCTGCGTTGCCACCGATTTGGTGGGGGAGGAGGCTCTCGACGTCAATACAGCCTATGCTTTGCTCATGGGCACCAGCAAACCTGTGGCCACCTCGTTCACCTTGGCGGAACATGTGGCTCCGATCGTCAAGATGATGGATATGGCGGAGGGTCGCGAAGGCGCGTTTTCCGAACGGCCGTGGTTGGCGGCCCATATAAGCCCGATGATCTCGCCCCTGCGATTTGGGGCGGATGCGGTCGAGGTCTGTTTTGAATGCGTGGCCCATAATATCACGGTCAGCTGCATCACCGCGGCACAATCGGGCGCGACGGCGCCGGCCACTCCTGCGGGATTTTTGGCGCAATCTTTAGCGGAAACATTGGCGGCTCTGGCCATGGTACATGTGATGAAGCCGGGCCATCCGATGATTTTTTCCAACTGGCCCTTCGTGATTGACCTACGCAGCGGCGCGTTTTCAGGTGGCGGCGGTGAGATTGCCCTGATGAATGCCGCATCAGCGCAGCTTTCAAATTGGCTGGGCCTTGTCAGCGGAGTGGCCAGCTCCATGACGGATTCTAAGGCGATTGACGCGCAATACGGGGCGGAGAAAGGGGTGACGGCCCTTGCGGCCGCGCTTTCGGGTGCCAATATGATCTATGAAAGCGCCGGCATGACCGCAGCGTTGCTTGGAGTTTCTTTCGAGGGCTTTGTTCTCGACAACGATATGCTCGGCCATATTTATCGCATGTTGCGCGGGATTGAGGTGACAGAGGAGAACCTTGGCTTCCAAGTGATTGTGGATGCGGTCCAAGGAGACGGGCATTTCCTGGGTCATCCACAAACCATGGCTGCAATGGAGCGGGATTATTTCTACCCTGAGACCGCCGATCGAGAGGCGCCGATCACTTGGCAAGAACGGGGCGGCATGGATGCGCAGAGCCGGGCCAAAGCCAAGGCGCGGAGTTTGTTGCAGTGGCATCCGACCTATGTGTCGGCGGAAGCCGATGCCCGCATTCGCGCGGTCTTTGACATCCAACTGCCACCGCAGCGATAGGTTTATTCGATCGCGGCACCGCTGAGCATGGCGTTGATCCAGCCTTTAGTCTCAGGTGTTTTCGCAAGCCGAAGAAAGGCGGCGCGCTCACGGTCGAACATATCTTGTTCAGTGACCTCTAGCGGGGCATCTGAGGTGGTGTTTACCACTATGGTTGCGATTTCCATCGCTGTGGTTTTGTTGTGGGGTTTGAACCAGCCCTTGGCCACACCATCGGCCATGAATGCGTCCATTTTTGCATAGACGGCCTGACCGGGCAGGGTCATTTTGGGGGGCTCTGGCGGTGTGTAACCTGGCGCCATCTCGCGGATCATAGCGCTGGCGCGGGTGATGAGCTTGTCGCGGTTCATCACGGTTTCGTCATGGCCGGGCTGAAAATACCGCAGTTTTGTAGCCTGCTCCGGGCTTTCGCCAGTTTTGCCATAGCCGACTTGCATCCAGCTTTCCCAAGCGGCGATTTCTGCATCGCCTGTTGCCTCAAACCAGCGTTGGTGGGTGGTTTTGACCCCACCACCGCCGGGCACAACTCCAACGCCGCTTTCCACCAATCCCAGTACGGAATTGGCATGGGTGAGCAGACGGTCGCAATGCAAAAGTACCTCGAAGCCCCCGCCGAGCGAGAGACCAGAGGGCGCACCAACAACGGGCACGGGGCAATACTTCAGTGCCGCCACCGCTTGTTGGAAGTCATTGAGAAAGGCATCCATTTCCCCCCAGGCTTCGCGGGCAATGAAATCGGCAAAGCGATTCAAATCAACCCCTGCACTGAAGTGCTGCGCATCGTTATGGATCAAAATACCCATGCCATGATCCTCGGCTGCTTGGCGCACGATGGTCATGCTCTCGCCTGTGAGCGCATTGGCTTTGGAATGAAACTCCACCAAGCGCAGATCACCGGGCAGGCGCCAAAGGCTGGCTGCGCGATTGCTGGCTATGGGCGTCAAAGTGCGGCGCGTCAGGCTAAAGCGTTCTGTGCCTTCGGGCAGCTGTACGGGTTTGAGCTGGGATGTGGTTTGATCAAAATTGCGCACCACCAAAGTGGCATCTTGCACCTGATAGAACGGGCCGTGGTCCGCGGATGTTTGCAGCGCTTGGGGTATCGCGCAACCGGCGTCTTGGGCCAGTTTGATGACGACTTCAGCGCCCAAAGCATCAATCATTTCAAATGGACCGCGAATCCAATTAAATCCCATCTTCATCGCGTCATCAATGTCTTGCGGCGTGCTGGTAACATGCGGGATTAAATCAGCTGCATAGGCGAGCACGCGGCCCAGAAAATTGCGACAAAATTGGTGATGCGCCCCGGAGCCCTCGGTCATCATGGGCAGGGTTTCACGCCCATCTTGCTGCGCATTCGCGGCTTGTTGCGCCAAGGCCGGCAGCTCTGTGATACGCGGGCGCAGCGCGCCGCTGGTCAAGTCAACGGCCTGGTCCTCGCGATAAAATCCGCCTTTGCCAGATTTCAAGCCAGTGAACCCTTCTGAGATCATTGTATTGATCAAAGCGTTTGCCGGGTTGTTTGAGCGTCCAACTGCGTGAAACACGTCATTTTCAGGGAGAATATCGCCCAAAGTGTCCACCACATCAGACATGAGGTCCACGCCGATCATATCATACAGACCAAACACCCCGGTTTTTGGAATGCCCATCGGCCGGCCCATCAAAGCATCGGCATCTTCGATGCAAAGACCCTGTTTGAAGGCCTCATCCATTCCCACCTGGAGCGCAAAGACTCCAACGCGATTGCCTAAAAACCCAGGGGTGTCATTGCAAGGAACCACGCCCTTGCCGAGAATTTCGTCATTGTAGCGCGATAGGCGCTCTATCACATCGGTGCGGGTATCTGCGCCGCGGACAAGCTCCAAAAGGCGCATGTAGCGCACAGGGTTGAAATAATGGGTGATGGCAAATCTTTGCCGGAAGGCCAAAGGCATTTCGGTCACCAAAAGTTTGATTGGAATTGTGGAGGTATTGGAGGTGACGATACAGTCCTCACGGATCACCGCATCCAAACGTTTGTACAGATCGCGCTTGATATCGAGACGTTCGACCACGGCTTCAACAATCCAATCGCATTCCGCGAGCTTGTCAAAATCAGCCTCGATGGTGCCCGTCTCAATCAGATCAACATTGCCGCGCTGGTGCAACGGCGCGGGTTCAGATTTTTGCAGCCGCTCCAAAGCGTAATCGGTCGCTTTGGTTGTGAGATCCAACAGGAGAACCTTATGGCCTGCATTTGCGATTTGTCCGGCGATGCCAGAGCCCATGGTGCCAGCGCCGATAACTGCGATGCGTTTGAATGTCATGCTCTATGTGCCTGTTAGAAAAATGCCCGTAGGGCTTTGTTGACGTCAAAAGGGTGTTCGGTGATCGACATATGGCCCGATTGGGCAATTTCGACCAGCTCACCCCCTAGCGCAGCCTGGAGGGCCAATCCAGTTTTACGGGGCGTCATACGGTCTTGGCCGCAGACCACGGTCAAGGTGGGACAGGTGACAGACTGCGCGGCGGCGGCGCCGTTGCTATAGGCGTTACAAGCCACCAAATCTTTATGCAGCGTTCCAGGTGCATTGCCGGCCATAAGGCGGCTGCCATAAAGCATATGTGAGGTGCCGGGCATTGTGTGGTCATGAATATGCCCGGCCGAGCCATGGCCCCAATCCATCATCGCGGAGATGGCGGCACTTTCTTTTGTTGCGGCCAGATTGATCAGCGCATCATTGACGGGGATCGCCAGCGCTGTGCTGATAAAGGCCGCTTTGCTGACGAGATCAGGATAACGGCTGGCCAATTCCAATTCGATCAAACCGCCCATGGAATGGCCAACCAAAATTGCGTTTTGGATGCCTAGGGCCTGCATGAATTTTGCATACCAATCGGCCATGGCCTCCACAGTTGTAAGCGCCTCGCCCTTGGACAGCCCATGCCCTGGCATATCTGGCGTGATGCATTGAAAGCCACGATTGGCAAAGAAACGATGCTGCAACATGAAACCGAGATGCGATTGGCCAGAGCCGTGCACGAAGAGCACGACGGGGCCTGATGGATCAAACTCGCGCCCGCCGGTTGAGGCAAAAATTTCGATATTATCCAGCGTCAGTCTCATGCGCCTGTTCCTTTTGCCTTGGCAGAGGTTAATTTTCCAGCGGTGCGCAGTGCCTGTTTGAAATCATCAATAATGTCGTTTTGATTTTCGAGCCCAACTGAAATCCGAATTAAATCGTCGGTCAGCCCTGCGGAGGCCATTGCCTCTGAGGTGAGATGCGAATGGGTGGTGGAGCCGGGGTGGATCACCAGAGTTTTGGCGTCCCCCACATTGGCCAAATGGCTTGCCAGCTGCACGGATTCGATAAAGGCGCGCCCGGCATCGCGGCCGCCTTTGATACCGCAGGCGATGATTGAGCCTTGGCCTTTTGGCATGAGCCGCATTGCGGTGTCATGATCTGGATGATCTGGCAAGCTGGGGTGTTTGACCCAGGCGATTTGCTCGTGACCCACCAGGAACTCCAGCATTGCTGCGGTGTTGGACATGTGTTTTTCCATCCGCAGACCAAGGGTTTCGAGACCTTGCAAGATGTAGAACGCATTTTGCGGTGACATGCAGGGTCCGACATTCATCATGCCTTCCGTGCGGATGCGCACCGATAGGGCTGCCGGTCCGAATTCTTCCCAAAGCACCGCGCCCTGATAGCCGAAATGCGGGGTTGTGAGCATGGGGAATTTGTCATTTTGGCCCCAATCGAAATTGCCTCCGTCAATCACCGCACCACCCAAAGCAATGCCATGGCCGCCCATCCATTTGGTGAGCGAATGGATGACCACATTTGCGCCCAATTCAATTGGTTTGACCATCCAAGGGGTGTTAAACGTGGCGTCGATGACCAAAGGAATGCCCGCAGCCTGGGTAATTTTGGCCACAGCCGGCACGTCCATGATATCCATGCCGGGATTGCCAATTACTTCGCCAAAGACCATTTTGGTATTTGGGCGAATGGCTTCAGCAATGGCTGCAGGGTCATTGGGTGCCACGAAGCTGGTCTCGATTCCGTAGCGTTTCAACGTGTGTTCAAACAGGTTGATATTTGCGCCATACATTTGCGAAGAGCTGACAATGTGATCACCTGCCGAGCATAGGGCCAGAACAGTCACAAAGAGCGCTGACATGCCGGAGGCCGTGGCAACAGCCGCGACCCCACCATCCAAAGCGGCCAAACGTTGCTCGAGTACGGCGACAGTGGGATTGGTCAGGCGCGAATAGATATGCCCGCCAACTTCCATATTAAATAGAGCAGCTGCGTGTTCGGTGCTGTCAAAAACATAGCTGGTGGTTTGGTGAATAGGGACGGCCCGGCTGCCAAAGCGCGCATCGGGGCTTTGGCCGGCGTGAAGCGATAGGGTGTCGAATTTATAGTCAGCCATGAGAGTGCTCCTGGGCAAGAATTTTCCAGAACGTTGCTAACTCGCAATGGAGCATAGCTCAAGCGCCTGCGCCATGTAATCTCGGGTGTTGCGATCATATATATCTGAAATCACAAGAATATTGCGAGATGTGACGTAGGGTGAGATTGAATGCGCATCGGGGGGCGTGAGCGCCTGGTGCGATTTATTCTTGCGCAATGGGCCTGTGATGGGTTTTAATAATTGTGTTATGACGTTGATATTTCTCATATTATTTTTTTTGTGGCTTTTTGTGGTGCTGATTTTCTTACTTTACAAGCTCCACCTTGGTCGCGTTGAGCGTCGGAGAATGCGCCGCCTGATTGAGCGGTTGCGGCTGTCGAACTCCAAGCTCTCTCGCTATGTTGATCTTGATGATCTGACCGCGGCGCAATCGCGTCGGTATTTGGTGGAGCGGATAGACCGTCCTGAACGCACCGAAACCCACGCGCTGCTTTATGTGGATTTGGATGATTTCAAGACCGTGAATGACACCTATGGCCATGATGTCGGCGACGCGCTGCTGATTGAGGTGACCGATGCCATGGTGGCGGCATGTCGGCCCGGAGATTTTGTCGCGCGGCTCGGTGGGGATGAGTTTTGTGTCTTTCTTAAAGGTTGTGACTTGGACCGGGGTGGGCAGGTGGCGCACCGCTTTCTGCAAGCGGTGGTGGAGGCGAATGTAGAGGTTGCGGGGCGCCGGGTGATCCGCACCGCCAGCATCGGCGTGTGCGAATTGCGCCTAGATCAAAAAATGGAAAGCGCATTGAATGTCGCTGACGCGGCGCTCTATGAAGCGAAGTCTAAGGGCAAAAACCAGATTTTAGCAGGGGATCACGAGGTTGTGCGCCGCATGCGGCAAAAACAATCACGCCCCTCCGCAGAAGAGGTTGGAGCAGCTTTGGAGAATGGGGAAATCACCTATTTTGTTCAGCCAATTTTTGATTTGGAACAGGATCGAATTGAGGGGGTTGAGGCTTTAATCCGATGGGTCAAACCGGATGGCGAGATTTTATTGCCAGGGCAATTTTTGGATCTGATGGCAGACAGTTATAAACGCGGCGTGCGGCCACCACTTGAAGCGGCCAATGAGGCTGCGATTGGTTTTTCTAAATTGGACCCGCCGATCTACTGCGGATGGAATATTTCGAGTAAATTCCTGAACAACACCGTGATACCGGGCTTAGACGCAGACTGGCTCAAAGCTCTGTTCAATGGGTTGCCGCCAGAGATGACAGTTTTTGAAATTGTCGAGAGCACAGTGATTGATAATCCCGAGGCCACCAAAACTCTGATCAAAACTCTGAGATCAAGGGGCGTGCGGATTGCGTTGGATGATTTTGGCATTGGTATGTCCAACCTAGAACGGTTGCTGGAATACCCAATTGATATATTGAAAATTGACCGAAGCTTCGTGCAAAGCCAGACACGAGAAAGCCGCGAAGGCATTATGCACGGCCTGGTCGAGATGTCCAAAACCATGGGTTTTCAAATCATCGCAGAGGGAATCGAGACGCAGAGTCAATTGGACCTCGTGCGCGCAGCGGGAATCACCCATGCGCAGGGGTATTTTCTTGGAAAACCGCAGACAGCTAACTATTGGCTCGAAGAAATATTGCGCCAGCGGTCTCAAAAAACGACATCTGGCTGAAATTTTCGAATTGGATATATTGGAGGGTCGAAACTGGCCCTAAATATGTCATTGTCTATGCCCTAATAGGAGGGCAGAGATACACTCACAGAGATGCCGCGAGAGAATGCCGTGGCATATGCAATCCCTTTAAGGAGCTGACCCATGAAAATGACCACAGAAGAAGCCTTTGTAAAAACGCTTCAGATGCACGGTATCCGCCACGCTTTTGGGATCATTGGTTCTGCCATGATGCCGATTTCTGATATTTTTCCAAAAGCTGGAATTATGTTTTGGGACTGTGCCCATGAAGGGTCTGCAGGCATGATGGCGGATGGCTACACCCGCGCCACGGGCGAAATGTCCATGATGATCGCGCAAAACGGTCCTGGTATCACCAATTTCGTCACCGCGGTCAAAACTGCCTATTGGAACCATACACCTTTGCTTTTGGTCACACCGCAAGCTGCCAACAAAACAATCGGTCAGGGTGGCTTCCAAGAAGTTGAGCAAATGAAATTGTTCGAAGATATGGTTGCCTACCAAGAAGAAGTGCGCGACCCGAGCCGAGTGGCTGAAGTCCTCAACCGAGTGATTATGCAGGCACATCGGGCCTCCGCGCCAGCACAGATCAACATTCCGCGTGATATGTGGACCCAGGTTGTTGATATTGAACTGCCAAAAATCGTTGCATTTGAGCGCCCACAAGGCGGTGACAGCGCGGTTGCGGAAGCGGCTGAATTGATCTCCAACGCGAAATTCCCTGTCATCTTGAATGGCGCTGGCGTTGTCTTGGCCGATGCGTTTGACGATGTCGCAGCCTTGGCTGAGCGTTTGGATGCACCAGTTTGCGTCGGCTATCAGCACAATGATGCCTTCCCCGGCTCGCATCCTTTGTTTGCGGGTCCTTTGGGCTATAATGGCTCAAAAGCGGGCATGGAGCTGATCTCACGGGCTGACGTGGTGGTTGCGCTGGGCACACGGCTTAACCCCTTCTCAACATTGCCGGGCTATGGAATCGATTATTGGCCAACAAATGCAAAAATCATTCAGGTGGATATCAACCCAGATCGGATTGGTTTGACCAAACCTGTGAGCGTTGGCATCGTTGGGGATGCGAAAAAAGTGGCGCAGGGTTTGCTGGCCCGCCTGTCTGAGACGGCTGGTGATGCAGGGCGCGAGGAGCGCAAGAACTTGATCGCCACAACCAAATCAGCTTGGGCGCAAGAGCTGACCTCAATGGATCACGAAGATGACGATCCAGGCACCACCTGGAACCAGCGTGCGCGTGCGGATAAGCCAGATTGGATGTCTCCGCGTATGGCGTGGCGCGCTATTCAATCGGCTCTGCCAAAAGAGGCGATTATATCCTCAGATATTGGCAACAACTGCGCCATCGGCAATGCCTACCCGTCCTTTGATGAGGGCCGTAAGTATCTCGCACCCGGTCTCTTCGGTCCCTGTGGCTACGGTCTGCCCTCGATTGTCGGCGCGAAAATTGGCCAGCCACAAGTTCCTGTCGTCGGTTTTGCAGGTGACGGTGCCTTCGGGATTGCGGTCAATGAGCTGACAGCGATTGGCCGGGAAGAATGGCCCGCTGTGACACAGATCGTGTTCCGCAACTACCAATGGGGCGCTGAAAAGCGTAACTCTACCCTATGGTTCGACGACAATTTTGTCGGCACTGAGTTGGACACCAAAGTCTCCTACGCCGGGATCGCCCAGGCGTGTGGCCTGATTGGTGTGCAGGTGAAAACTATGGACGAGTTGACCGATGTGTTAAATCAAGCCATCAAAGATCAAATGGAAAACAATAAAACCACTTTGATCGAGGTCTTGTTGAACCAAGAATTGGGTGAGCCTTTCCGTCGGGATGCAATGAAAAAACCTGTTCAAGTTGCAGGCGTGTCTTCGACAGATATGGCGGCTGAATAAGGAGCTTCGGTGTGGCGGCATTTCGCGATATTCTTGCCGCCACCTCCGGCGCAACGCCAACGATAGTATTGAGCGAGGGTGCGGACCCTCGCGTTGCAGAAGCCGCGGTCGCGGCTTCTGCTGCGAATTTGGCCAAGATTATTTGCATCGGCGACCCGGCCTTGGTGCAACCGGCGCTGGCTGCGGCGGGCGGAACTGGCGATATCCTCATCGAAAACCCCGCCACAAGTGCGCGATTGCCCGGCTATGTTGCGGACTATGTCCGCAAGCGCGCGGCCAAGGGCATGACGCCCGAAAAGGCCCAGGTGGAATTGTCCCAAGCCAATTTTTTCGCGGCAGCGATGGTCGCGGCCGGGGATGCCGATGGCACGATTGGCGGGGCGGTCTATGCCACGCCGGATATCATTCGCGCAGCACTCAAGGTGATTGGCACCGCAGAGGGTACAAAGCTGTTATCATCTTTTTTCTTCATGCTTTTCGAAGATCGCCCAGATCTACCCAGCCCTGTGAATGTCTTCACTGACTGTGGTTTGGTGATTGACCCAAGCGCTGAAGAATTGGCCGATATTGCGATGTCTTCTGCAGAATCGATGCGCAGTCTCACCGGGCTGGAGCCAAAAATCGCCATGCTGTCGTTCTCAACGCATGGCAGTGCCAAACATCCCAATGTCACCAAAGTCAGCGAGGCCACAGCTTTGGTTCAGGCGGCGCGACCGGATCTTGTGGTCGATGGCGAATTGCAATTTGATGCCGCCATGGTGCCGTCAATCGGCGCTGCGAAAGCACCGGGTTCACCCGTCGCTGGGCAGGCCAATGTCTTCGTCTTTCCGAATTTGGATGCAGGCAATATTGGGTATAAAATTGCGCAGCGTTTTGGTGGTGCCAAGGCCATTGGCCCGATTTTACAAGGCCTGGCGAGACCCGCAAATGATTTGTCACGCGGCTGTACTGCGGATGATATCACCGACATGATTTGTGTAACGGCAGCTCAGGCAGCCGTCCAAAAAAATACCTGACTGGCAGGCAATAGGGGGTCCTACCCATGGGGTTTGAAGAACCAAAACTGAACTTGTCACCCAAAGTGAGTGATGAGATACGCAAGACCACTTGCTATATGTGCGCTTGTCGTTGTGGGATCAATGTCCACATGAAGGAGGGCAAGGTTGCCTATATCGAAGGCAACCGCGATCACCCTGTGAATAAGGGGGTTCTTTGTGCCAAGGGCTCGGCGGGTATTATGCAGGTCAATGCCCCCTCGCGCCTGCGTGCGCCACTCAAGCGGGTCGGGCCGCGGGGCTCCGGGGCTTTTGAAGAAATTTCATGGGACGAGGCGCTACAGCTGGCGCAGCATTGGTTGGAGCCGGTCCATAAAGAAAACCCCGAAAAACTGGCGTTTTTTACCGGGCGCGATCAATCACAAAGTTTCACCTCCTTTTGGGCCCAGGGGTTCGGCACGCCTAACTATGCAGCCCACGGTGGCTTTTGCTCGGTGAATATGGCCGCCGGCGGCATATACACCATGGGCGGCGCTTTTTGGGAATTTGGACAACCCGATTGGGAGCGGACAAAATTGTTCATGCTCTTTGGCGTGGCCGAAGATCACGACAGCAATCCGATCAAAATGGGTTTGGGCCGTTTGAAAGAACGCGGCGCGAAGGTGATTGGTGTGAACCCAATCCGCACGGGCTATAATGCAATCTCCGACGAATGGGTGGGCATCACGCCCGGCACGGATGGGCTGTTTATCCTGTCTTTGGTGCATTTGCTGCTCAAAGCTGGCAAAGTTGATTTGAATTACCTCTCGCAGCTGACCAACGCGCCTGCGCTGGTGGACAGCACCGAAGGGCCAAATAAGGGCATGTTGCTGCGCGGCGCAGATGGCAAGCTTTTGGTTATTGACCGTAAATCTGGAAAACCTGTGGCCTTTGACACCAAAGGCATCACACCAGATTTGGCCGCCACCTATGAAGGGCATCGTACGGTGTTCCAACATTTGGCCGAGCGGTATTTGTCTGATGACTATGCGCCAGAGAATGTTGCGGATCGCTGTGGAATCTCCGCAGACCGGATCCGGGCCATCGCCGCAGATTTGGCCCGCGTTGCCTTTGATGAGGCCTTCGAGCTTGACCAGCCCTGGACAGATTTCCGCGGCAATAAGCATGACAAAATGATTGGTCGCCCGGTGTCGTTTCACGCCATGCGGGGCGTATCGGCTCATTCAAACGGTTTTCAAACCTGCCGCAGCCTGCACCTATTGCAAATCATCTTGGGCACGGTTGAGGTTCCTGGCGGCTTTCGTTTTAAGCCTCCCTATCCAAAACCCGTCTCTGCGCATCCCAAACCGCACTGCAAGGTCACGCCTGGCGCGGCGCTGGACGGGCCGCATTTGGGGTATGTACAGGGGCCGGACGATCTTTGCCTCAAAGAGGACGGCAGCGCCGCACGCATTGATAAGGCCTATACTTGGGAAAACCCCATGTCTGCGCATGGTCTGATGCATATGGTGATCTCCAACGCCCATGCTGGCGATCCCTATAAAATTGACGTCCTGTTCATGTATATGGCGAATATGAGCTGGAACAGCTCAATGAACAGCGGTGGGGTTATGGAGATGCTCACCGATAAAGACGAAAACGGCGAATATGTGATCCCGAAGATCATCTATTCGGACGCCTATTCCTCGGAAATGGTGGCCTATGCGGATCTGATATTGCCCGACACGACCTATTTGGAGCGCCATGACTGCATCTCATTGCTGGATCGTCCAATCTGTGAAGCCGGTGGTGCGGCCGATAGCATCCGTTGGCCAGTGGTGGAGCCGGACCGCGATGTGCGCGGCTTTCAATCAGTTCTGGTCGACTTGGGCGCGCGTATGGGGCTCAAGGGCTTTGTCAATGACGACGGCTCTGCAAAATACAAAGACTATGCAGATTACATCGTCAATCACGAGCGTCGCCCCGGCGTAGGGCCGTTGATTGGGTTCCGCGGCGAGACGGGCCAAGAGGAAGGCCGCGGCGCCTCTAATCCTGATCAAATGCAGGCCTATATCGATAATGGCGGCTTCTATGAGATCCACGTTCCTGAAGGGGCAGATTACTATAAGCCATGGAATGCCGCCTACCAAGATTGGGCCGTCAAAATTGGTATTTATGACGCGCCACAACCCTATCTTTTCGACATTTATTCCGAGCCCATGCGCCGTTTTCAATTGGCAGCAGAAGGTCACGGAGAGCGTCAACCTCCAGAGCATCTGCGCGCGCAGATCCAGCAGACCTTGGATCCCTTGCCCATGTGGTATGCGCCCTTCGAAGATGGCGCGGTAGATGTGGAGGAATTCCCCATCCATGCGCTGACTCAACGCCCGATGGCGATGTATCATTCATGGGGGACACAAAATGCCTGGCTGCGGCAAATCCATGGGCAAAACCCGCTCTTTGTGCCGACCAAGATTTGGCAGGCCAATGGTTTTGCTGAGGGCGACTGGGCGCGGGTAACGTCCGCCCATGGTTCGATTGTTGTGCCGGTTGCGCATATGGCTGCGCTGAACGAAAATACCGTTTGGACCTGGAACGCGATCGGCAAGCGTAAGGGGGCTTGGGCCTTGGATGAAAAGGCACCAGAGGCGACCAAGGGTTTCCTGCTCAACCATTTGATCCATGAGCTGCAACCGCCTAAGGGCGATGGGCTGCGTTGGTCGAACTCCGATCCGGTGACTGGCCAAGCGGCCTGGTTCGATCTGCGGGTGAAAATCGAGAAGGCCGAACAACAAGCCGAAAGCAGCCCGCGCTTTGAGCCAATCACCTCGCCGGTTGAAAAAGGCCCCAATGCGATGCAGTGGAAAGTTGGTGAATGAACCGCAAGCATTGCATAACTGGCCATGGTGGTGTGCAGCTCTGCGTGCATGATCTCGGGCCAGAAGCGGCACCGGCGATCATTTTGGTGCACGGCTGGTCGCAATGCCACCTGTCTTTTGCGCGGCAGTCCGAGCTGGCGGAGCGGTTCCGGTTGATCTTGCCCGATCTGCGTGGCCATGGGCAATCGGATAAACCTCTCGATCCGGTCTGTTATGACAACAGCCGGCCCTGGGCAGAGGATATGCAGGCGATCATTAAGACCCTGGGTCTTGAGGCGCCCTTGCTGGTCGGCTGGTCTATGGGTGGCTGGGTCGTGATGGATTATTTGGAGCATTTCGGCGATGCTGCTTTGGCGGGTATCGGCCTGATTGGCTCCTCCATCACCACTGGGGCGCATTTGCCGCCTGCGGCTGCAAAGGTGCGCAATGATCCCCCTGCAAAGGCTATGGGCATGTATTCCGAGGATCTGGCAGAAAATCTTGCCGCCGTTCAAGCCTTTGTTGCGGTGTGTTTCTATCAACAGCCCGATGCTGCTACATTGGCGCAGGCGGTGGGCTATAATATGCTCGTACCGCCGAAGGTGCGGGCCGCGGCGCGGTTGCGCCAAGAGGATCGCCGGGCCGTGGCCGAGGCGACGGTTAAACCCGCTTGGGTGGCCTGGGGCGCGCATGAGCGCTTGGCCCCGGCGGAAATGGGGCAACAAGCCCTGTCGCATTTTCCGAAGGCGGAAGAGCAAATCTATCACAAGTCCGGCCATTCGCCTTTTTGGGAGGAGGCTGCGGCCTTCAATGCCGATCTTGCCGCATTCGCAAACCGCTGTTTCACACCCGGCCTCGCGCCGGTCGGGGAGGGGTGACTTTTGGATCTGCCGGTTGGAAATGCAAATGAACTCAGCAGCTGCCTGCTCAATCAGCCAATACAGGCGAAGCAAGTGGCGGCGTATCGCGGGGTCACACCTGCCTTGCCGCTCCTTGCCGATGCTGCCCTTTTTTACCCTTTGCTAGATGTGGCGCAAAATTCTATCTCCAGAAAGGTAGGCTCATAATGATCTTCGCTATGATACCCGCTCGGTCTATGACACCGGGCCGCGCAGGAACCGCCCCTCGACCGGGCGGGTGCGTCACGCCAATCCCGCGCGGTTCATCCGCTGCCCATATTTCAGGAGGTCTGCTATGACAACCTTACCCGAACCCTCGACAAAAAAGCTGGGCTTGGTCATTGACCTTGACACATGCGTCGGTTGCCACGCCTGTGTGGTCAGCTGCAAAGGCTGGAACACCGAGAATTATGGCGCGCCTCTGTCAGATCAAGATCCCTATGGGGCGGATCCATCGGGCACCTTCCTGAACCGTGTGCATTCCTATGAGGTACAGCCAGAGACAGGTCCGGCGCAGTTGATCCACTTTCCGAAATCTTGCCTGCACTGCGAAGATGCGCCCTGCGTGACCGTTTGCCCCACCGGCGCGAGCTATAAGCGCAGTGAGGACGGGATCGTTCTGGTGAATGAGGATGCCTGCATTGGCTGTGGTTTGTGTGCTTGGGCGTGTCCCTATGGGGCGCGGGAGATGGACCAAGCGGCAGGTGTGATGAAGAAATGCACGCTTTGTGTGGACCGCATCTACAATGAAAATCTACCTGAAGAGGACCGCGTTCCGTCCTGTGTACGCACCTGCCCCTCTGGCGCGCGGCATTTTGGTGATTTGGGCGACGAAACCTCCCAGGTGTCACAATTGGTTGCGGCGCGTGGAGGCATGGATCTGATGCCTGAGCTGGGCACCAAGCCGGTGAACAAATACCTGCCGCCACGTCCGAAAGATGTGCCGGCTGATCTCGATATTCTGGCCCCTTATTTGGAGCCGGTCTCTGGTACGCAAAAAGGCTTCCTTGGGTGGCTCGACAAAGCTTTGGAGAAACTCTGATGCATCCTGCTGGTTCTGTAATACTCTTCACTGTCGCTTCTGGTTTGGGCTTTGGCCTGCTCACTTGGCTGGGGCTTGGCCTGCCTGATGTGCGCGGCTGGGTGGCGTTTTTTTATTATGCTTTGGCCTTTGCGCTGGCGGTGGGCGGGCTTTTGGCCTCGACCTTTCATTTGGGCAATCCGCAGCGGTTTCTGAAGGCCTTTTCGCAATGGCGTAGCAGCTGGTTGAGCCGTGAGGGGTGCTTGGCTGTTGCCTGTTTGCTGGTCATGGGGGTGTTTGCTCTGGGGGCTGTGTTTTATGATGCTGCTTGGCAGGCTTTGGGCTATATCGGCGCGGCTTTGTCCGTTCTGACCGTTTTTGCCACCTCGATGATTTATGCGCAGCTGAAGACCGTTCCGCGTTGGAACCATTGGAGCACGCCCGTGCTGTTTTTGGCTTTGTCGCTTGGTGGCGGTGGATTGCTTGCCGGGCAGGTTGGCCCCGCGATTGGGCTTTTGTGTTTGGCTGGGGTCATCCAGTTATTCGCCTGGCTGTCGGGTGATGGACGTTTTCAGGAGCGAGGTACGGATATCGGCACAGCAACCGGCTTGGGCGTGCGTGGCATCGTGCGTGCCTTCGAGCCGCCCCACACGGGCAATAACTATCTGTTGAAAGAGATGGTGCATCAGGTGGGTCGCAAGCATGCGGTGAAGTTGCGGATGATCGCCTTTGCGCTGATGATTGCTGCACCTTTGGTTTTGGTGATGATCTCGAGCAGTGTACTCATGATTTGTTTGGCTGTGACCTGCCATGCACTGGGCACCTTTGCGCAGCGCTGGTTGTTCTTTGCCGAGGCGGAGCATGTGGTGGGGCTTTACTACGGCAAGCGCTGAGCCCTGTGCGCCTTCACATGCGCAGAATAAAGGCGGGAGGTGATTTTTTCACCCCCCGCCTCATGTTTGTTCATGGCGCGGTTTTTACTGCGCCACTGCCTGACTAGAACGGATTGTTTTCGGACTTGCCGCGGCTGTCAAAAAACTCCTTTGTAATCTTAAAGACGATCGGGCTAAGCAATGCCAAGGCCACCAAGTTTGGAAGGGCCATAAGCGCGTTGAGCGTATCGGCCAAAAGCCAAACGAAGCTGAGCTTCAAGGTCGCGCCGACGAGCGCAGCCACAGACCAGACTGCACGGAATGGCATGATGATTTTCACGCCGAATAGATACTGTAGCGACCGCTCGCAGTAGTAGCTCCAGCCCAGAATTGTTGTGAAGGCGAAAATCGTCAAGGAGACGGCGATGATATAACCGCCAACACCTGGCAGCGCTAGATCGAAGGCATGGGACGTCAAAGCGGCACCGGTCTCTCCGCTGGTCCAAGCGCCTGAGGCGATGATGGCCAGGGCGGTGAAGGAACAGACGATGATGGTATCAATGAACGTTCCCAGCATAGCGACAAGGCCTTGGCTCACTGGGCCTTTGGTCGATGCGGCCGCATGAGCAATGGGGGCAGAGCCGAGACCTGCTTCGTTCGAGAATACGCCGCGTGCAACACCAAAGCGAATAGCCGCCCAGACAGCTGCGCCGGCAAAGCCGCCAGTTGCTGCGGTGGGGGTAAAAGCATGGGTGAAGATCAAGCCAATCGCCGCAGGAATTTCTGCAACATTGATCAACAAGACCAAGGTGGCAGCGGCAATATAGGCCACGGCCATGAAGGGCACCAATTTTCCGGCTACGGTTGAGATGCGCTCAATACCGCCCAAGAGGACGGCGCCGACCAACAGCACCAGCGCCAAGCCAGTGACCCATTCTGGGATGGCGAAATTGACGTTTAATGCATTGGCGATGGAATTGGCCTGTACCATATTTCCGATGCCGAATCCGGCAATGCCGGCAAATAGGGCAAAACAGATCGCCAGCCACTTCCATTTCGCACCGAGCCCATTTTGAATGTAATACATAGGCCCGACAACCTGCTTGCCGCGCTCATCGGTTTCGCGGAAGCGTACGGCCAGAACGGCCTCTGCGTATTTGGTGGCCATGCCCACGAGGGCGGTCATCCACATCCAGAACACCGCGCCCGGCCCGCCGAGGAAGATCGCGGTTGCAACACCAGCAATATTCCCGGTGCCAATGGTTGCGGCCAGGGATGTCATGAGGGCGTTGAAGGGGCTGATTCCCTTATCGTCGCCCGGGATACGGCCCTTCCAAAGCAGGTCAAAGCCGAATGGAATTTTAATGATGGTCAGAAGTTTAAGGCCAAATGTGAGGTAAAGCCCGACCCCCAAAATGAGAATCAGCATTGGCACGCCCCAGACGATGCTGTTGAGGTCACCAACGATTTGTGTGAGTGCTTCCATAGTCCCCTCCTCAGAGTAAAAAATTATTTTGAGACAATTCAATTTAAATGCCTTGGAAATTTCCAAAACGTGATGGCACTATAAATGGTCGTGTTAATAAATCAATTAATTACATATGTTTGAGAATTGGTTAACGGCGACAGGGGACAGGTTTGACCCCGCAGGGGGCTGTGCCTTAGATCGGAAGCTCTGGAGAATTGTCGTCAGCCACTGCGGCGCGGTAATGTTTGCGGCAGAGCGATAGGTAGGTTTCATTGCCGCCAATCTGCACTTGATCCCCGGCAGTGACCGCTTTGCCCGTGCTGTCAAAACGCACCACCATCGTCGCCTTTTTGCCGCAATGGCAGATGGTGCGCACCTCACGCATTTCATCGGCCAGGGCCAAAAGCGCGGCGGATCCCGGAAATAGCTCTCCCATAAAATCCACTCTCAGACCGTAGCACATGATCGGCAGGCCAAGATCATCCACCACCCGGGCCAACGCCCAAACTTGATCCTTGGTCAAAAACTGCGCTTCATCAATAAAGGCGCAAGCGACGGGGCCCTGTGCCAGTCGGGCTTTTATCTTCTCAAACAGATCATCGTGAGGGGTAAAAGTGTCTGCCTCTTCGCCAATGCCGATGCGGGAGGCAATTTTTCCCTGTCCTGCCCTTGTGTCCATCTGCGCGGTGAGCAGATAGGTCTGCATGCCGCGCTCTTTATAGTTATGCGACGCTTGCAGCAGCAAGGTCGATTTTCCGGCATTCATCGTGGAGTAGTTGAAGTAGAGCTTAGCCATATGGTTATGTGCCCCGAGCGCGAAGGCGATGCAAGAGGCCGGGGCCAATCCATAGGGAGGTGCGCACGGCTTTTCTTGCACCTGTAATGGTGCTAATTGCGCGCCACACATTGACCGGAGGAGGGGAGAATGTCCCAAACTGACGTGCCGCTTTATGATCCCAACATGCTGCGTCCGATTGATTTCTCGGCATTGGCTGGACAGGGGGATGATGGGCATGCACCGCGCATCTTGCTGCTTTACGGGTGATTGAGGCCGCAAAGCTATTCGCGGGCGGTGGCCGAAGAGGGTGCACGAATTCTGCGCGCCTTGGGCTGTGAAACAAAGTTCTTTGATCCCACTGGTCTGCCTCTGCCCGATGGCGCGCCTGACAGCCATCCCAAGGTGCAAGAGCTGCGCGAATTGGCCCTGTGGAGCGAGGGAATGGTTTGGTCGAGTCCGGAACGGCACGGGGCGATGACCGGGGTTATTAAAACTCAAATTGACTGGATCCCACTGTCTGCCATCGGAGGAGTGCGCCCGACACAAGGGAAGACTCTGGCATTGATGCAGGTTTCCGGCGGGTCGCAGTCTTTTAATTCGGTCAATCAAATGCGGATCCTGGGGCGCTGGATGCGGATGATCACAATCCCAAATCAGAGCTCTTTGCCAAAGGCTTGGCTTGAATTTGAAAATGGACGGATGAAGCCGTCGCCTTTTTACAATCGGGTTGTGGATGTGATGGAGGAGCTGGCGCGTTTCACCGTAATGACGCGTGGGCGCAAGGAGATGCTCGTGGATCGCTATTCAGAACGCGTTGAGACGGCGGAAGAGCTGCATAAACGCGTCTCATTGAAAGACATATAATTTAGGTAGCCCCCTCCCCAAACGGTCACTCCGCAGGGGTGGGGTGCATGCGTATTTATCCTTGCAAGGCTTTGACACCCACATCGCCCTCAGCATGGGCTTTGATGGCGAAAGCGGCGGCATGGCTGCCGGCCAGGGTGGTAAAATAAGGAATTTTATCCATTAAGGCCGCGGCCCGCATGCTGCGGCTATCGTCTACGGCCTGCGCGCCTTCGGTGGTGTTCAAGATGAGGGCGATATCGCCATCTTTGATCTGATCAACAATATTTGGGCGGCCTTCATAGACCTTATTAACCACGGTGCTTTGAATTCCAGACTGGGCAAGGAAGGCTGCGGTTCCAGAGGTGGCCGTAAGGCTGAGGCCCATTTCCACCAAACAGCTGGCCGTTTCGATCAACATTGGACTCTTGTCATCATCTTTGATGGATAGGAAGACTTTGCCAGCGGTGGGCAATTGCGTGCCGGCGCCCAATTGTGCCTTGTAAAAGGCACGGTGGAATTTGCTGTCAAATCCCATGACCTCGCCCGTAGAGCGCATTTCGGGACCAAGCAGCGTATCCACGCCAGGGAAGCGCGCGAAGGGTAAAACCGCCTCTTTCACCGCGAAGCCTTTGATGCTGGCTGGATCAACCAGGTCAAAATCGCTCAAGGTTTCCCCGGCCATGATTCTGGCAGCAATGGCCGCAATTGGGCTGCGCACAGCTTTGGCCACGAAAGGTACGGTGCGGCTGGCGCGTGGGTTGACTTCGATCAGGTAGATATCGCCATCCTTGACGGCGAATTGCACATTCATCAATCCCACAACGTTCAACGCCAGTGCCAAGGCTTCGGTTTGCCGTTTCAATTGGTCAATGATGTCTTGTGACAAAGAATAGGGCGGCAAAGAACAGGCGCTGTCACCCGAATGCACACCGGCCTCTTCGATATGCTGCATGATCCCTGCAACATGCACATGCGTGCCGTCGCAAAGCGCGTCGACGTCAATCTCAACCGCACCGGAGAGGTAACTGTCGAGCAGCACCGGACTGTCGCCCGAGACCACCACGGCTTCGGAAATATAGCGCTCAAGGTTGGCTTGGTCGCGGACAATTTCCATGGCGCGGCCGCCCAAGACATAAGAGGGGCGAATGACCAAAGGGAACCCAATGTCGGCCGCCATCTCCAAGGCTTCAGCGTCAGAATGGGCGATGCCGTTCTTGGGCTGTTTGAGCTTGAGGGTATTTACCAGATCTTGGAACCGCTCGCGGTCCTCGGCCAGGTCGATTGCATCGGGTGTGGTGCCCAAGATCGGGATGCCGGCGTCTTCGAGCGCGTTGGCAAGCTTGAGAGGGGTTTGCCCACCAAACTGCACAATCACGCCATGCAGCGTGCCGTTCTCTTGCTCAACTCGCAGGATTTCCATCACATGCTCATAGGTCAGAGGCTCGAAATACAGTCGGTCTGAGGTATCATAATCTGTGCTTACCGTTTCAGGATTGCAGTTGACCATAATGGTCTCATAGCCCTGATCTGTGAGAGAGTAGCAGGCGTGGCAGCAGCAATAGTCAAATTCAATGCCTTGCCCAATCCGGTTTGGACCGCCGCCCAGAATAACCACTTTTTTGCGATCAGATGGCCGGGCTTCGCATTCGGTTGAGCCCATCGCTGGAGCTTCATAGGTGGAATACATATAGGGGGTTTGGGCTTCAAATTCGGCCGCGCAAGTGTCGATCCGCTTGAAGGAGGCAACAATGCCAAGCGATTGCCGCGCGTTGCGAATATCAGCCTCGGTGCGGCCCGTTAAAATAGCAAGACGGCCATCGGTGAACCCCATCATTTTGATGCGGCGCAGCTCTTGTTCATCATGGGGCAGGCCCTTGGCCTTGATGAGCGTTTCCATTTCGATGATCTCACGAATGCGCGCTAAGAACCACGGATCGAAGCGGGTGATGCTGTGCAATTCATCATCGGAGAACCCAAAGCGCATCGCGTGTCCAATGACCCGCATCCGGTCGGGAGACTGGATCGCAAGCTCGCGGGTCAGCGCCTTGTCGATCGCCATTTGAGCGTCAGGGCTTTGGCCCACTAAGATCCCGTCACGCAGGACCAAATCATCCGCTCCGGGCATGCCGTCGATCTCGACCTCATCAAAACCTGTGAGTCCGGTTTCCATAGAGGCCAGTGCCTTTTGCACCGACTCATGAAAACTACGGCCGATGGCCATGGCCTCGCCAACAGATTTCATCGCTGTGGAGAGCACCGCTTGAGATCCTGGGAACTTTTCGAATGCGAAGCGCGGAATTTTTGTCACGACATAGTCAATGGAGGGCTCGAAGCTGGCTGGGGTGACTTTGGTGATGTCATTGTCCAATTCATCCAGCGTATAGCCAACCGCCAATTTGGCTGCGATTTTCGCGATGGGAAATCCAGTTGCCTTGGAGGCGAGCGCCGATGAGCGCGAGACGCGCGGGTTCATTTCGATGACCACCATCCGGCCATCTTCCGGGTTCACAGCCCACTGCACATTCGAGCCACCGGTTTCAACGCCAATTTCCCGCAGAACGGCAATGCTGGCGTTGCGCATGATTTGATATTCTTTGTCGGTGAGCGTCAGGGCCGGGGCCACGGTGATGCTGTCGCCAGTATGCACGCCCATCGGGTCTACATTCTCAATAGAGCAGACGATGATTGCGTTATCCGCGGTGTCGCGCACCACTTCCATTTCATATTCTTTCCAGCCCAGGAGGCTCTCATCAATCAAGATTTGATTGACTGGGGAAGCGTCCAAGCCGGTTTTACAAAAATGCTCGTAATCCTCTCGGTTATAGGCCACGCCGCCGCCTGTACCGCCCAAGGTGAAGGCCGGGCGAATAATCGCGGGCAGGCCAATATCATCAAGCGCGGCCATACATTGCTCCATCGTCTCAGCAATGGTGGCGCGTGGATTTTCGAGGCCGAGCCTATCCATGGCTTCGCGAAAGAGCTTGCGATCTTCAGCCATTTCAATCGCCGGGCGCTTGGCGCCAATCATCTCTACGCCAAACTTGTCCAAGACGCCCATTTCCTCAAGCGCAAGCGAGGTGTTCAGGCCAGTCTGTCCGCCCATGGTGGGCAGCAGCGCGTCAGGGCGCTCTATCTCAATGATCTTTGCAACGGTTTCAGGTGTGATGGGCTCGATATAGGTCGCATCGGCCATGTCTGGATCAGTCATGATGGTGGCTGGATTTGAATTGACCAAAATCACGCGATAGCCTTCTTCGCGCAGCGCCTTACAGGCCTGGGCACCGGAATAGTCGAACTCACAGGCTTGACCGATCACAATAGGGCCCGCCCCAATAATCATAATGGATTTTATGTCAGTTCTCTTCGGCATGAATCTATCCTTCAGTGTCGGGCGCAAACTGTCCTGCCTTATAGGGAAGGCGGTCATGGGTGCAAGGGGCTTTGTGATATTCAAGGCCAGTTTGCGACGCCGAGATTTCAAGACCGGCAGTCTCGCCTCGTGCCGCGCCCTACGGCAGAGGCAGTTCTGTTGTATCTTTGAGCTCTTCCATCACGAAGCTGGCACTGATATCAGCCAGTTCGATACGCGAAATGAGCCGTTGATACAGATCGTCATATGCTTGCACATCGCGGACGCGCGCTTTGATCAAATAGTCTTGATGCCCAGAGGTGCGATAGGCCGATTGCACCTGCGGCAGGCTGCGAATGACCTGTGTGAACTGATCGGCCCAATCTTTGCTGTGGCTGCGCACGGAGATGGAGACAAAGACAGTCAAACCAAGCCCCACCTTTTGCGCATCCAAAAGCGCGACGCGTGCCTTCAAAATACCACTGTCTTGCAGACGCTTGACCCGCCGCCAAACCGCATTGCGGGACAGATGGGTTGCTTCGGACAATTCCTCGAACGATTGTGCCGAATTGCGTTGCATTTGTTGCAATATCGCCCGGTCATAATCATCAAATGTTACAATTTTATCTGGCATTGCGGAAAAATATCACAAAACTTTGGTATAAGAAAGAAAATTCGGCAAAAACTTTGGCCGCGGGTGATCTACACTGTCATTAGAATTTTGGAGCTTTGAGATGACCCCTGCACCGACTTACTTTACCGCGCATTTGAGAGAGATTGACGGAAGCTACGTCCAGCCAAATCATTTTCAAACGCCACAGTAAAATGACAGCAAGAAAGCTGATTGATGCACAATCTTCCCCTTATGGCTGAATTTTTGCCAAAGGCTGGGCAGAAATCAGCGGATTGGCTTGACTTTAGGCGTCTGTCGGGATGTATCAGCGCGACCGCTTGAAGGAGCCTGAGCCATGCACGCCTATCGCAGCCACACCTGTGCCGATTTGACCATCAACAATGTCGGCGAGACAATTCGCCTTTCGGGATGGGTGCACCGCGTGCGCGACCATGGGGGTCTGCTCTTCATTGATCTGCGCGACCACTATGGGATGACACAGGTGCTTTGTGACCCGGACAGCCCGGTGTTCAAAGACGTGGAAAAACTGCGCAGCGAATGGTGCATCCGTATTGATGGCACGGTTAAAGCGCGCGACGCTGATTTGGTGAATCCGAAAATCCCGACCGGCGAGATCGAAGTGTTTATCCGTGATCTTGAGGTTTTGGGCGCCGCGGAAGAGTTGCCCTTGATGGTCTTTGGCGAGCAAGAATATCCCGAAGAGACTCGATTGAAGTATCGTTACCTCGATTTGCGCCGCGAGAAGCTGCAAAAGAACATGAAAATGCGCTCTGACGTCGTGGCCTCAATGCGCCGCCGGATGTGGGATCAAGGGTTCCGCGAGTTCCAGACGCCGATCATCACCGCCTCTAGCCCTGAGGGCGCAAGAGACTTTTTGGTGCCATCGCGCCTGCATCCTGGTAAATTCTATGCGCTGCCACAAGCGCCGCAGCAGTTCAAACAGCTGATTATGGTCTCGGGCTATGACAAATACTTTCAGATTGCCCCTTGTTTTCGTGATGAAGATCCCCGCGCGGATCGCTCACCCACCGATTTCTATCAGCTTGATTTAGAGATGTCATTTGTTGACCAGCAAGATATTTTTGACACGATACAACCTGTCTTGACCGGTGTCTTTGAAGAGTTTGGTGGCGGTCGAAAAGTGGATCAAACATGGGAGCAAATCAGCTATCGTGATGCGGCCCTTTGGTATGGCAGCGATAAACCAGATCTGCGCAACCCCATTAAAATGCAAGTGGTTTCCGAGCATTTTGCCGGTTCGGGTTTTGCCATTTTCGCAAAGCTCTTGGAGCAAGAGGGTACGGAAATTCGTGCTATTCCGGCACCGAAGGGCGGCAGCAGAAAATTCTGTGACCGTATGAACGCTTTTGCGCAAAAAGAAGGGCTGCCCGGAATGGGCTATATCTTCTGGCGCGACCAAGGCGAAGGCATGGAGGCGGCTGGACCATTGGCCAAGAACATTGGTCCCGAGCGCACAGAGGCCATTCGCCAGCAGTTGGGCCTTGGCGTTGGTGACGCTGCATTCTTCTTGGGCGGCAAACCGAAAGCGTTTGAAGGGGTAGCTGGTAAAGCGCGCATGGTGATTGGTGATGAATTGGGCCTGACAGACAAAGATCGTTTCGCCTTTGCCTGGATTGTTGATTTCCCGATCTATGAGAAGGACGAAGAAACCGGCAAGATTGATTTTGAGCACAATCCCTTCTCAATGCCGCAAGGCGGGATGGAGGCGCTCCAGGGCGATCCTTTGCAAGTTTTGGGCTATCAATATGATCTGGCCTGCAACGGCTATGAGCTGCTCAGTGGTGCGATTCGGAATCACCGCCCTGAGATCATGTTCAAAGCCTTTGAGATTGCTGGCTATGGCAAGGAAGAGGTGGAAAAGCGGTTTGGTGGCATGGTCAATGCCTTCCAATACGGCGCGCCGCCCCACGGTGGTTGTGCGGCCGGTATTGACCGGATTGTGATGCTTTTGGCTGATGAGGCAAATATTCGCGAAGTGATCATGTTCCCGATGAACCAAAGGGCAGAAGATCTTATGATGGCCGCCCCGTCCGAGCCAATGAATGAGCAATTGCGGGAATTGTCGCTGCGGGTCATCGCTCCGGAGTAGCGCCTATAGCCTAGGGTCGGCGCGATGGGGCCGGGTGGCGTGCCTGCGCTGGCCCCTGTCAGACCGCTATTTTTCAGCCAAAAAATCTGTTAATGCGGCGCGGAGGTCAGATCGGTTCTGCGTGTTTGAATATTGCTCGGCGGCGCGCTCCAAAGTTGGATCTGAGGCTGTGCGGGCCACGCCAGCGATAAAGGCTGCGAGATAGTCTGATTGCGCCCCTGCCTTTTCGTGGTTGTTGAGTAATTCTAGCGCGTGAACCACATCCTCTTGTAGCGCGCGTTGATCTGCTTCAAATGCTAAATCTGGCAAGAGGCGTATGTCCATTGGGCGACGATGATGTGGCAGATTCATCAAGATTGCACTTTGGAATCCCGCGATGGAATTGAGTGGTTTTTCGATAAAACTATCCGCGCCCGCCTCTATCGCAGCTTTGGCCCGGTTCGGATCTGCAGAAAGTCCGATGATTGTCTGAGTGCGCGGATTGGCCTGCGCCAGCTCCGAGATCAGCACCGCGCCATCCCCATCTGGGAGGCCCATATCAACAATGGCCACGTCGGGACGATAAATTCTGAGGTGCCGCCGCGCGCTTTCGATACAGTCTGCGCGTCTTAATCGGGCGCCGGAGGTTATGCAGATTAAGCGCACGGCCTCTCCCGCCGTGAGGCTGTCTTCCACCAGCAGGACCATCAAGCCATGCAATGGTCTCCGGCTGGTCGGTTTGAGTGAGTGTAACGTGTTCGACATCCCGGTCATGATCGCCCCCTTATTTCCAGATCATGGATCAGTTTTGCGCTCAAACACTCTAATGCTTGGTTAATGGAACTTGCCTTATTTGGGGGTGCGGCTTTACAAGACGAAAAACAGGAGATGAAAATGATTGGACGGCTGAATCACGTGGCAATTGCAGTGCCTGATTTGCAAGCGGCTGCAGCGCAATATGAAACAACTCTGGGGGCAAAAGTTGGCCCGCCACAAGATGAGCCTGATCACGGTGTGACAGTTGTTTTTATCGAGTTGCCAAATACAAAAATTGAGCTTCTGTTCCCTTTGGGGGAGGGCTCGCCAATCGAGAGTTTCTTGGCTAAAAACCCTTCTGGTGGCATTCATCATATCTGCTATGAGGTGGATGATATCCTCGCAGCGCGGGCGCAATTGCAAAGTCAGGGCGCGCGGGTATTGGGCAGCGGCGAGCCAAAAATTGGTGCACATGGCAAGCCCGTGCTCTTTTTGCATCCCAAGGACTTCACGGGGTGCCTCATTGAGCTAGAACAAGTCTAAGTTTAAATAAATTATCAGGGAACTCTCATGCCAATCACCTCTGCGCTCGTCCTTTTTGCCGTCATTTGGTTTTTGACCTTGTTCATTGTCTTGCCGCTGCGCTTGCAAACTCAAGGGGATGTCGGCGAAATTGAACCTGGCACCCATGCGGGCAGCCCTGAAAATCCACAAATGAAAAAACGTTTTATGGTAACAACCGTTGTCGCCCTCGGGATTTGGGCGGTTGTTGCAGGCACGATTATCAGCGGTGTGATTTCTGTTCGTGACATTGATTGGTTTAATCGGATGGCAACGCCCGAAGTCTCTCGAACTGATGGGTAAAGGTTGCGGCACCCAGAATCGGAATGAATAATCCCACCAGTGGAATGGTCAGAGGAATCGCCATCAAGATCCCAGCGATCCAAATAGAGCCGCGATGGCGCTGGAAGAGCGCTTGCGCTTGTGCGCGTGGCAGGCGTCTCATGGCGGCCATGTGAAAATATTCCCGGCCCATGAGATAGCCGTTGGTGGCCCAGAATACGAAGGGTGCCAAAAGTGGCAAAATCATTGAGATAATCAAAGCGCCGATGTTGGCGAGGATCAAAATCCCTAAAAATTTGATGCTGACCAGAATTTGATCTGTCAGCTTGGGCGCTGTTTGATGCGGAAGATGCGGATAGTGGCGCTCCTCAACCGCGCGTGCGACCTCATCTAGAAATAATGCGATAATCGCTGAGGCCACGGGAACCATCAGCCAAATTGACAGGGCTATGGTGAATAAAACACCGCCAATATTGATCAAGGTGCCAAGCCAAGTTTGATCGCCGATCAGCCCAGCCACTAAAGTTGAGGACAGCAGTTGGTTGACGCCAAAGATCACCAATAGGCAGGCGGCGACCAATAACACGATGGTAAGCCCCAATCCGCGCCATAGCACGCGGCGAAATCGTGGGTCATCAAATTGGGCGATAGATTTAAGAAAATCTGAGACAATCATTCATGAAGCCATTGGGTGAGTGCGGTAACATCAGGGCGCGGACGGTCAGGCATCTGGGCCGGTCCGGTGCCAATGTGAACAATACCGGCGACAGTTTCATGCGGTGCAAGGGCCAGGGCTTCGGTGCAAAAATCCCGGTTGTGCGAGGCCCAACCCGAAAGCCAGTTGGCCCCCCAACCGCTGGCCAAAGCCGCGTTCAGCAGCGCCAGGCAGACCGCGCCGGCGGAATAGGTCTGCTCAATTTGTGGAAACCTATCGCAGGGTTTTGGGCTGGCGACGACCACAACAGCCAATTGCCCGTTTTCGAATTGCTGGCTGGCTTTGTCCGGGTCAACCACTTCTGGCCCGACCGTCTGTGCCAATTTACGGGCCAAAGCGCCCAGGCGACGCAATGCGGCTTGCTCGAGAACAATGAAGCGCCACGGCTCCAGCTTGCCATGATCTGGTGTGCGCGCAGCAGTGCAGAGAAGCGCCTCTAGCGCCTCCCGGTCAGGCACCGGCGCAGTTAAGATTTTCGCCGGGCGAGAGCGGCGGGTTTTCAAAAAGGTCAAAGCATCTGTCATGAGCTATGATGTGGGGCATTGATCGGGGTTTCGCAAGGGTTTTGGCCGCGTAATTTAGCAGCGATGAAATGCGGCCAAATCATCAACCCAACTGTGAATGAAATCAGCAAACTTGCCGCGCGGTTGGCGCTTGGCAAAGGTTTCTGCAAAAGGGTCAGGAGCCACAATTGTGCTGTTGGCCAAAGTGGAAATGGTGGCATGGCCGCAAAAGGGGACATAGACCTCAGAATATCCTCCCTCATGGACCAAAACCAAACGGCCAGAACAGAGCTCTTCCGCGCTCGCTTTTATAGCGGCGGTCATGGCGCTGAAGGTCTGCGCTGTCGCAAGCATGCGGGACAATGGATCAATAGCTGCGGCATCATAGCCACAGGCAACAACGATCAAATCTGGTTTGAAACGTTGCAAGGCAGGCTGAACGATATGTTCGATCACCTGCATGTAGCTGGCATGGCCGGCGCCAGGCGGTAGGGGGATGTTGATATTGCTCTTATCCACGCCGCGAGTATCGGCATCCCCGCTGTCCAGCGGATAATTTCTTTCTTGATGGATGGAGAGGGTTAGAACAGCGGGATCGTCGATGTAAATCGCCTCTGTCCCATTTCCGTGATGCACATCCCAATCCAAAACAGCCACTTTCAAATCCGGTTGCTGGCAGCGGGCGGCCTCAATCGCGACCGCAATATTAGCCAAAAGGCAAAACCCATTTGGAAAGTCTGGCAGGCAATGATGCCCCGGAGGACGCGACAGAGCATAGGCATTGCTCACACGCCCCGCCATCACATCCGCCACCGCCCGGCAGGCGAGACCCGTGGACAGCGCCGCCTGCTCATAGCCGCCACGGCCGAAAGGCACGCGCAGGCCAAGCTCGCCTCCATTGTCCTTTGAAGCCTCTTCAAAAGCGTCGAGATAACTTCTTGGGTGCACCCGCAATAGCGCTTCACGCGTGGCGATATCCGCGCTCTGGCTGGCAAGCGTCTGGGTCAGACCGGTGACGTCCATCAAATTTTTCAACCGGCGCTTTGTTTCGGGATTTTCTGGAATCCCGCCAGCTGCGAGGGGCTGAACCAAACCGCCCACGGGCTGGGTGAAAGCATAATTCCCACCGGAAAACCAAAAGCAGCGCTCATCCCAATAAAATCCGGTGGTCATCTTTGGCTCTTTCTCATTCTCGGTTAAGGTTCGGCCCTTTGGTAGACGCCTTCGGGCAAGTCCAGCGCCGCGGCAAGGTCGCGGGCTTGATTCATGGAGAGCGTGATCCTGTGCATACGATCACGGGTGGCGTCCCATTGCTCAATTACAATTCGGTCGTCATAGGATTTGATGCACACATCTTCCAATAGCGGGCCGACTGTATCATCGATCAAAGTGATAGAGGTGGCCTCAAAGCCATGTTCAATGGTAAACATATGCTAACAATAATCAGATTTACTTACTGTGCAAGTGACAAGCGCCCCAGTGATTTCTTGCCGCACGGACCGGATTAAAGGGTTGGTTTGCGGCGGTTTTATGGGTAGGCTGCCACAGAGGTTAAAGGAGAGCGGAATGCGGATCATTCCCCTGATAGTGGTGTTGGCGCTGGCCGGTTGCACTCTCAAGCCAGTTGCGCGATCTCCCGTGGAGATGGCGCAAGAGGCGCGCGTATTAAAAGCTGAAGATGTGCCTGAACGATTTGCCATTGCTGTGCGGCGGATGCGTCCGGTCCTGCGCGCGACCTGCAAGTCAACCAGCCCGGATTCGAATTGTGATTTTTTGATTGCCATTGATCCAGATCCTGACAGCGCGCCCAATGCGTTTCAAACGGTCAATGAAGAGGGGCAGCCGATCTTAGCATTCACCCTCACCCTGCTGGAAGATATGTATAACGCCGATGAGGTGGCCTTTGTCATCGGTCACGAGGGTGCCCATCATATTTTGCGGCATTTAGAGCGGCAAGATCAATCGGCGCGCGGTGGGGCGACACTCTTTGAAGCGCTGGCGGCGGCCTTGGGCGGCTCTAATCGATCGGTTGATGCGGCCTCTGAGATTGGCGCGGCGGTGAGCCGGCGCAATTATTCAATAACCTTTGAGCTGGAAGCGGATCGCCTGGGCGCGCAAATGACGCATAAAGCAGGTTTTGATGCGGTGCGCGGCGCGGCCTATTTCACGCGTATTCCAGATGCGGGCAACCGCTTCTTTGGCACCCACCCGCGCAATGCAGATCGCATCGCCGGGGTGAAGGCTGCGGTGGCAGGGCTATGAGTGGAGACGCGGCGCGGGCCTTGACCCCAAGGGCAGGATTGTGAGGAAATTGGGAGTGATCCTCAGCGACCGCGGCTCGAAATATGCGGTCTCAGGCGGCCGAGTCGCAGATCGGGCGGCAATTGATGCGGCACTGCGAGATTTGAAGCGAGACAAGAAATATGCCAAGGCGACCCATAACAGCTGGGGCGTTCTGCTCGATGGGGTGCCGCTGAAGTCAGACGATGGAGAAAGCGGCGCTGGGATGGTCATTCTGCGTATGTTGGAACGGGCTGAGCGGCGCAATGAGCTGATCATCGTGACCCGCTGGTACGGCGGCAAACACCTCGGCGGCGATCGCTTCCGCCATGTGCAAGAGGCAACGCGTCTCTACCTCGATCACCCCGCGCCCTAAGGCTTGGCGACTGGGTTGTACGGAGATCACTTTAAGAAATTTCAACAAATTTCAATATTTTAAGAGATAATTCGGCCCCAGAGATCATAGGCACCGGCCTCGTCAACCTCGACCGTCACAATGTCGCCGGGGCTCAGGGCTTCGGTGCCCTCATCAATAAACAAATTGCCGTCAATCTCGGGCGCGTCGGCCATTGTTCGGCAGGTGGCGATGCCCTCTGCGTCCAGCTCATCGACGATAACCTCCATATGCTGGCCCAGTTTTGCCGCCAGTTTGGCCTCGGAAATCGCCTGCGCTTTTTCCATAAACCGGTCCCAGCGCTCTTGCTTGACCTCATCAGAGACATGACCGGGCAGATCATTGGAGCGGGCACCGGCGACATTCTCATATTGAAAACATCCAACCCGGTCGAGCTGCGCCTCATCCATCCAGTCGAGCAGGGTTTGGAACTCTGCTTCAGTCTCGCCGGGGTAGCCGACAATGAAGGTCGAGCGCAGGGTGATCTCTGGGCAATCTTTGCGCCAAGCGGCAATCTCATCCAGCGTTTTGGATGCCGCAGCGGGGCGGGCCATGCGTTTGAGCACATCTGGATGAGCGTGTTGAAAGGGAATATCGAGATAGGGCAGGATCAGCCCCTCAGCCATCAGCGGGATCAAATGGCGCACATGCGGGTAAGGGTAGACATAATGCAAGCGCACCCAAGCGCCCAATTGCCCCAATTCGCGGGCCAGATCTGTGATATGCGGGCGCAGATCGCCCTCGGCAGTCGTCTTAATATCGATGCCATAGGCGCTGGTGTCTTGGGAGATGACCAATAGCTCGCGCACCCCGGCCTCAACCAATTTCTCTGCTTCCCGCAGGATCGCACGCGGCGGGCGGCTGACCAATTTGCCGCGCATATCGGGGATGATGCAAAATTTGCACTTGTGATTGCAGCCCTCTGAGATTTTCAAATAGCTGTAGTGCCGCGGGGTGAGGGAGACGCCAGAGGCGGGCAGAAGATCCACGAAAGGATCTGGCGCGGGCGGCACGGCGGCATGGATGGCATCCAAAACCTGCTCATATTGATGCGGTCCGGTGACGGCCAGGACCTTGGGATGCGTGCCGGTGATATATTCCGGATTGGCCCCCAAACAGCCGGTGACGATCACCTTGCCGTTTTGATGCAGAGCCTCACCAATCGCCTCAAGACTTTCGGCCTTCGCGCTGTCGAGAAAGCCGCAGGTGTTGACAATCACCGCCTCTGCGCCGGCGTAATCGGGGCTGATCGCATAGCCCTCCGCGCGCAGGCGGGTCAAAATGCGCTCGCTGTCAACTAAAGCCTTGGGACAGCCAAGCGACACCATGCCGATGGTCGGCTGGCCCGGGCGCGGGGTTTCAATCCGCGCTTTGGGCGCGAGGTCAGGGCGGAGGTGGGGAGGATTCTGTGCCATAGCGCCGCTATAGCAGAGATTGCCGGGATGTGTAGATGTCAGATTGCCGAGGCTAAACCCCACCGATGGCCCAAGCGAAGGTCTCAAAAATCCAAAGCACAGCATTTAATGTCGCGCCGTGGTCATGGGTGATGACCGCTGCGATGATCCAGATCGGGACCCAAAAGGCGAGGGTGATCATAGCGCAGATACAGACGCCAGAGAGGAAGCTCGCCTGCCGGCTCTGTGCACCGCTTTCCAAAAGACCGGCCACAAAATTGCGCCAGCCTGCGGGATAGTGCAGCGCCAGGGTGAGCAGCACCAGCGATAGATGCACTAGGGTGGGCAAGAGGGTGGAAAATAGCGTCATCATCAACCAGATATAATCGCCGGGGGCGGTGCGTAGATTGGCGAAAAGCTGCGCCAAATCCACCAGCGGCACCCCATCGGCCGGGGTCACAAAGGTGACAAAGGTGATGAGCGAGCATCCCAAGGCAAAGAAAATGGCAATTCCGCCCAGCCCATCTAAAATCGCCCGCCAAACCGCCCGTTTTTGCTCAAGCCCTAGGCGGAGCAAATAGCGGGTCAAACCGGCGGATAAGAAATCAAATAGCGCGTTAAAAAGCGGCAAGAGGCCAAAGGTCAGCATGAAGAAAACCGCCCGGTTACGTTGGCCCGCGCCAAAATCATCTGGCATTTTGATCGCCATGACCAAAAAGGCCAGCAAAACGCCGCAAGAGAATAAGCGCATGACCATCGGGCGGGAAGAGCGCTTCTCTGCGACTGCGCCTGCGACTGCGGCTGCGGCTGCGGCTGCGCCTGCGAATGCGACTGCGCCTAAGAATACGCCTAAGAATCCGACTGTGACTGCGAATCCGCCGACATTCCTTGGGACAGCAAAGTCATCGGCGTAAATTGATCCCAAAATGAAAATCCCCATAGCCAGGATGAGCCATAGCAAGGACCATCGGGATTGCGATAACATATAAAAAATAAACAAATTGACGCAGATCCGAGCCAAACCAAGGCAAATATCCGTGCCTGTGGCGGGCTGGCCGCAATCATCTCCTGTCCACCAAAATCAATCGCATGGCCCCAAAACCATTGGACCATCATGGCCGAAATAGGGTAGGCAAGGGCAAGGGCCATGGTGATGTCGAGCAGGCCAGAGCTCCAAGCCTTTTGCGCCGGGCCTTTCTGCGCCTCAAGGGAGGAGAGGCGGGTGTCGAGCCAATCCAACCCTCGGCGCATCACCGAACGGTAAAATTCCGCTGTGGAATTGCCGCGCAGCCCTTTAAGCCATCTGTCGCGATCCTTCGGATTTTGCGCCGTGTCGCGAAATGCCGGCATGCACATCAAAGCCATGAAACACAAAAAAGGCCAACCGAGCGCCCAATGCTGGCGCAGGCTCCAATCCAACAGCTTTAAAACAATTTCCACGGCATCCCCGCGCTCAAAATTTTCTTTTCAGAATATCAAGCGGCTGGGTATTTTCAAGGCAGTTGGCTTACCTGCGGCGGTCGCGGCGGCTGGACATGGGCTGGAAGGCCACACCGACATGCGCTTCGCAATAGGGTTTTCCGGCTTTCACAGCCAGACCACAGAACCAAAAATCATCTGTTGCCGGATCACCGACCGGCCATTTGCAGGTTTTTTCGGTCAATTCCATTAAGCTGATCTTCTTGGCAGTCTTTTCGACTTCGCTGACCTTCGCCAGAGCTTCGGGGCTGATCTCATTGGCTGAGGGCTGCGGCGGCAGAGGCTGGCCGGCCGGAATGATCTTGCGCACCGCAGGCGGGGTCACGCGCATGGTCTCGGGCGCCGGGGCGGCTGGTTTTGGCGCTGCGGCTGGTGTTGCCGGCGCGGCGGGCTTCGCCTTGGCCTGCGTCTTTGCCTTTTCCTTGGTGGCGGGCTTGGCCGTGGTTGAGGTCACACGGTTGGACAGGCCCAAACGGTGCACTTTGCCAATCACCGCATTGCGGGTCACGCCGCCCAATTCCTTGGCGATCACACTGGCCGATTGGCCCTCGCCCCACATTTTTTTCAGAACTTCGACGCGTTCATCAGTCCAGGACATCACGCCCCCCCTTGAATTTCGTAGCAATACCGGGTGATACCCATGCAGCATCCTACTTTAGGCTCAACTGAGGCTAAGGACAACCACCCAAGTGGAGATAAGCTATGTCAAATGTTTCTCAATACGGCGTGAGACGCTTCGGACGGGTCAATTGGCTGGGCCTTTGGACGCTTATTCGCCGCGAAAATATGCGCTATTTGGCGATTTGGCAGCAGACGATTTTTGCGCCATTAATCACCGCAGCATTGTTTCTATTGGTTTTTTCGATTGCCATTGGGCCGGGCCGCGCCGATGTTATGGGCTTTGATTATGTGAGCTTTCTAGCGCCGGGTTTGTTGATGATGACGGTGATACAAAATTCTTTTGCCAATACCTCATCCTCTATGCTTTCCGCGAAAGTCATGGGCTCAATTGTTGATACTTTGATGCCGCCGCTCTCGCCTTTGGAAATGACCATAGGATTCTTAGCCGGTGGGATCGGTCGCGGATTGCTGATCGGCGCCGTGCTCTGTTTGTCTATGGGGCTGAGCCTTGGGATTTGGGTCGCCCATCCGATTTGGACAGTGGCCTTTTTGGTATTGGGCGGCATGTTCATGGGCGCGCTGGGGCTTTTGGGCAGTATCTATGCTTTTAAGTTTGACCAGATGGCCGCGATTTCGAATTTTGTGATCACACCCTTGGCCTTCTTGTCTGGAACCTTCTACTCAATCCAAGCCCTGCCATCACTGATGCAGCCGCTGATCCATGTGAATCCGATGTTTTATATCATTGACGGTGGCCGCTACAGTGTTTTGGGAGTGTCAGATGGCAGCCCATGGATGGCTTTGGCAGTGATTTGCGGGGCGAATATTTGTGCGGTGGGTTTGGCGTGGTTTTGGTTGTCTCGCGGCTATCGGTTGAAATCTTAGCAGGGGTTGCCGCAGCGGATATTTGGACTTTCCATAGCCGGGGGGCTTTGGTATGGTAAGAGGATGAAAACGATGATTGAAATCACCTTGCGACGCCGACGTCGCTGACATGACCGCTGCACCGCGGCCTGCCCCTCGTGTTCCCACGCTGCGAAGCCTATCCCTCAACTCGTTTTCTCTTTGCCCTCCTCGTTAGAAAGATTTTCCGATGATCCCTTCGATTCTGCCGACCTATAATCGCGCTCCGTTTTCATTTGTCTCTGGCACAGGCAGCTGGTTGACCAGTGATGATGATCGGCGATTTTTGGATCTGGGTGCTGGCATTGCGGTCAACAGCCTGGGGCATGCGCATCCGAAACTGGTGGCAGCCTTGACAGCGCAGGCCGGCCAATTGTGGCACACGTCCAATTTGTACCATATTCCGGCCCAAAACAAACTTGCCGATCAGCTGGTCGATCTCACCTTTGCCGATACGGTGTTTTTTACCAATTCTGGCACGGAGTCCTGTGAATTGGCCGTGAAAATGGCGCGCAAATATTTCTATGACAAGGGCCAGCCTGAGCGGGTAGAGATTATCGCCTTTGATGGCGCTTTTCATGGGCGCTCCTCCGCAGGGATTGCGGCGGCTGGCGCAGAAAAGTTGACAAAAGGGTTTGGGCCTTTGTTGCCCGGTTTCCTGCAGGTGCCCTTTGCAGATCACGACGCGCTGCATGCGGCTGTCAGTGACAAGACTGCCGCGGTCTTGATTGAACCGATCCAAGGGGAGGGTGGTATCCGCCCCGTGCCGGATCATTGTTTGAAGGGTTTGCGCGATTTTTGTGACAGCCACGGGATTTTGCTGATTTTTGATGAGGTGCAATGCGGTGTCGGACGGACCGGGAAGCTGTTTGCCCATGAGTGGGCAGGAATTGATCCCGATATTATGATGGTGGCCAAAGGTATTGGCGGGGGCTTTCCCATTGGAGCCGTTCTGGCGACCGAAGAGGCCGCAAGCGGAATGGGGGCTGGCACACATGGTTCCACCTATGGCGGCAATCCTTTGGGCTGTGCAGTGGCAAGCGCGGTCTTGGACGAGGTGGCTGCTCCTGAGTTTTTGGCAGAGGTGAGCCGCAAAGCCGGGGCACTGCGCCAGGGGCTCGAAGGGTTGGTGGCGCAATACCCCGATATGTTTGAGGGGGTGACCGGTGCCGGGCTGATGCTGGGTCTGAAATGCAAGGTCAGCAATATGGATGTGGTCACAGCCGGGTATGACTGCGAGGTTTTGACCGTGCCTGCGGCCGATAACGTCGTGCGCGTGCTTCCGGCGTTAAATATCTCAAACGCCGAGATTACTCAGGCGCTGGAGCGGTTGGAGATCGTGGCGCAAACGGTTCAATCTGCGCAATAAGCAGCGCGGTTTTCACATTTCGGCGTATGGTGCAACGGTGCATATCGCCTGCCTATAGGACAGTTTAAAGATGCAGAATTTTCTCGATATTGATCAGGTTGATCCGCAAAATTTGCGGGGCATTTTGGATGAGGCCGCGCGGATCAAAACCGCGCGTGCTGGCGTGTCCAAAGGCGCGCTGGATGCCGAAAGGCCGCTCGAGGGCAAGATGGTGGCGTTGATTTTCGAAAAGCCATCTACCCGCACCCGCGTGAGCTTTGATCTCGGTGTGCGGCAAATGGGCGGTCAGACTATGGTTCTGTCTGGCAGTGAGATGCAGCTGGGCCATGGCGAAACCATCGCGGATACGGCACGGGTTTTGAGCCGCTATGTCGACATGATTATGATCCGTACGTTTGAGGAGGCAACTTTGCTGGAAATGGCTGAATATGCCAGCGTGCCAGTAATTAACGGGCTGACCAACCGCACCCATCCGTGTCAAATCATGGCTGATATTTTGACGTTTGAAGAGCATCGCGGCTCTATTCAAGGCAAGCGTGTGGTCTGGACAGGCGATGGCAACAACGTCTGTGCGAGCTTTATCCATGCCGCTGGGCAATTTGGATTTGATTTCGTTTTCGCCGGCCCAGAGCCGCTGGATCCTGAGGCGGATTTTGTCGAGAGGGCGCGGGCCAAAGGCGTGAAGATTGAGATCCAGCGGGACGTGAAAGAAGCGGTGCGCGGGGCGGATCTGTTGGTGACGGACACTTGGATCTCTATGCATGACAGCCAGACTGCGCGCGAGCGGCGTCACAATCAATTGCGTCCCTATCAGGTTGATGATGCTTTGATGGCGCAGGCCAAGCCGGATGCGCTTTTCATGCATTGCCTGCCCGCACATCGCAACGAAGAGGTGACGAGCTCTGTCATGGATGGGCCGAATTCAGTGGTATTTGACGAGGCGGAAAATCGGTTGCATGCGCAAAAGGCGATTATGCGCTGGTGTCTGGACTAACACTGGCGCTTGGCCTGTGCTTTTTGTATCAAATCTTTGCTTGGCTCTGGTTCTGTGCGGATTTAAGTTTCAGCAGCGCGGAGCGCGTCTCATAAAGTGATCTATCATCATGTCCTTAAATATCGGATGTTTGGTTCGAAAATTCGATTGGATGCAGCGATGGCGCAGGCCGACGCCGCTCGATTGGTTGGACCGACAGGGGCTTGCTGTGCAATCAGTTCAGGTGGATGAAGCGCATCCCGATTATTTTCAAGACGCAGACCAGATGGTGGTGTTTTCGCAAAAGACCCAAGAGATTTGGCTTGGTCTTGGTGTGAGTCATCTTTTCAATAGGTTGTGCCAGGCCCAAGACTTCAAAGGCTTGGGTGAGGGTGTTGCCATGGTCGCGGATGATGCGCATGGCTATTACGGCCTCCAAGAGTTTGCGCGCGGCGCGGCCGGTTGGGGCGCGCAGGTGACAACCAACCCAGCCAGCAGGTGGATGCGCCAGTCCGCAGATGGGACTGCAAGCCCCCAACGCGCCACGGCGCTCCAGTCGGTTGCAGATCTTTTGGGCGCGCGGGTCGCAATTGTCGAAGCCTGTGTTACTGCACAGGGCGCGGATGCGGCCTGCGGCATTGCCTGGCATGGGCAGAAGCAAGATTGGGTCTTGGCAGTGGTGGCAATGGATGGGAAAGCTTACCAAGAAGTTGAGAGCTATAACCTTTTGCCGACCGGAACTTTATTTGACGCGGTTGACCCTCCGGGGGGTTGGCCGCGTTATTGGCGGCAGGGAGATCTGTTTGCCGCGATGCAAGATCATTGGAGCCGCGCCTGGTGTGGTGTGGGATTGAGTGAAATTACCCTTAACCATCCGATGCTGCGGGGCCCCGGCCTCTTGATCGAAATGACAACGGATAGATGACATAAGTGCTTTGGCGCTGGAGGTGAAACGATGACACAGGCACATATCGGCGTGATTGGGGTTGGAACGATGGGTTCGGCGCTGGCGTTGAACTTCGCGGAAAAGGGCCAAAATGTTGCTCTTTGGAACCTCGAGCTGGACATGGTTGATCGGCTGATCGCCTCAGCCGGGGATTTGTCCGCTCGGTTGCAACGCTGCGAGAGCCTGGCCGACTTGGTCACGGCGCTGCCCGTGCCGCGCGCCATTGTTCTCATGATTCCGGCCGGCAGGCCAGTGGATCAAACGATTGCCGCGCTTCTGCCTTTGTTATCCGCAGGTGATACAATAATTGATGGCGGCAATTCAGATTTTCGCGACACGATGATCCGAACCAAAACGCTTGAAGACGCCGGGCTGTCCTATTTGGGGATTGGGGTCTCTGGTGGTGCTGAAGGCGCGCGGCGGGGGCCGTCCATGATGGTGGGAGGCACCGGCTCTAGCTACAGCCGTGTAGCGCCTATTCTCGAGGCGATTGCAGCCCGCTACGCGGGTGATCCCTGCGTGGCGCATTTGGGACCCGACGGGGCTGGGCATTTTGTAAAAACTGTCCACAACGGGATCGAATACGCTGATATGCAGATGATCGCCGAGGTCTATGGCATGATGCGCGACGGCGCGGGTCTTGCGGCCAGCGATATTGCGCCAGTCTTTCGCAGCTGGAACCGTGGCCCGCTGGAAAGCTATCTCATTGAAGTCACCGGGGAGGTCTTGGCGACCAAAGATCCACAGACCGGTGAGGATATGGTGGATCTGATTGCCGATCAAGCTGGGCAAAAAGGCACTGGCCGTTGGACCGTGATTGAAGCGGTGCGCATGGGGCAAGTGGCGGGCATCATTGAGGCGGCGGTTGGTGCCCGGGTCATGAGCGCGCAAAAATCCACCCGTGAACGCGCGGCCAGATTGTTGGTGCCGGCGGGCACCGATACGATGATTCCGGTCTCAGAACATGATTTGCAATCTGCTTTAATTGTTGGGCGGATTTTGAGCTATGCGCAGGGGTTTGAAATTTTGGCGGCTGGATCAACAGAATTCAATTGGTCGTTAGATTTTGCGCGTATTGCAGAGATCTGGCGTGCCGGCTGTATTATCCGTTCAACGATGTTAGATGACATCGCCACAACATTCCGCAGCCAGCGCCCGGCCGGGCATTTGGCCCTGTCTGACCATTTCATCCCCATGCTCACAACCCATGTCGCAGGGCTGCGTCGAGTGGTCTCTGCCGCAGCGCTCAAAGGGCTACCCACGCCCGCACTGGCAGCGGCTCTAAGTTGGTTTGACATGATCCGCCAAGAGCGGGGAACCTCAGATTTGATCCAAGCGCAACGCGATTACTTTGGGGCGCATTCCTTTGAACGGGTGGATGCTGAGGGATCGCATCATGGCCCATGGCACGCCGGCTGATCGCTCAGCGCTTGCGGGGCTTGGCCCGTAGCGTTGGATCGGCTTGGGTGGGATCTTCTGGCCAAGGGTGCTTTGGATATTGCGCCCGCATATCCTTGCGCACATCCTCATAGCTCCCGGTCCAAAAGCCAGGGATATCCGTCGTCACTTGGATCGGTCGGTGTGCGGGTGACAGCAAGGTGACTTTCATCGGGTGATCGCCGACCATCGGATGGCGGGTCTGCCCAAAAATTTCTTGAATCCGCAGTTCAATGGCCGGGCTGTCACCGCTGTAATCAATCGCGATTTTCCGGCCAAGCGGCGTGGTGAAATGCGCCGGGGCGATTTGGTCAAGCTGGCGCAGCGCAGTCCACCCAATATAGCCCTGTAAAGCCGGTAGCGGGTCAAAGGCCTTCCAATCTTGTTCTGTTGTTAGCCCTGAAAGATAGGGGGCGAGCCATTCCGGTGCGGCCTCGAGAAGCGCCGCATCAGAGCAATCGGGGAATTGCCCGGTTGGAGCGACTGCCACGCGGGCCTGTAAGAGCTGGGCGGCTTTGGGCAGGCGCAGGCCCATCAGTTTCACGCCTTCCAGCATGGCGGCGGCCAGTGCTTCGGCGGGCGCATCTCGCCAAACCTCTTGGGACAGCGACAGGGCGCCGAGTGTTTCACTGCGACTTGCAATGACCCGCCGGTGGCGCTTGGACCAGTGGCAGCTGGTCTCCCATGTGATGTGATCGGCAAAGACCTCTCGAAGCTCGGCCTCCCCCAGCGCAAGGGCCCTGCGGATTTTGGGGTCTGGGCCGGTGCTGGCATGCGGATTTCCCAAATCGGATATCACCAAATATCGGGCATTGGCCAAGGCGTCATCACTGGCTAAAACCGCGCCCTTCCCTCCGGCCATGATATAGCGTGGCTGCGTGCCGGGGCGACGCTGCGCAACACGTTCAGGATAGGCAAGTGCCAGGCATTGCGCTGGGCTTAACGCGACCTCGCCCGTGCCTTTGGGAGCCAGCTTGCTGAGGCGTTTGGCCTCCTGCCTTATCCGGTCCAGCGCGGCGTGATCGCGAATGGTGCCGGCCTGTCCCTTGCGCGCGCCGGGCCGCGTTAGGGCTGTGAGGGCGGGTGTCAGATCGCAATTTTGTGTGGCGAGGATGTCTCGATCCGACAAAAGTGCAGCCAATGGCGCGGCGCTGGGACCAGCCTGCAGCAGCATTTGCGCCAAACGCGGATGCAGCGGCAATTTGGCAAGCGCCGCCCCATGGGGCGTGAGGCGCCCGTCTGACAGCGCGCCAAGTTGACCAAGCAAGGACGTCGCCTGGGCCCAAGCGCCGGGCGGGGGAGCTGTCAGAAAGGCTAAATCCTCGGGTCGTGAGCCCCATTGCGCCAGCTCAAGCGCCAGCGGGGCCAGGTCGGAAATTTCGATTTCAGGCGGTGCGAAGCCGGGCATGGCCCCTTCTTCAGTACGCGCCCACATGCGGTAGCAGCGCCCGGGTGCAATGCGCCCTGCACGGCCTGCGCGCTGGGTGGCTTCAGCCTTACTTACCCGTTCGGTCACCAGCTTTTGCAGGCCCTTTGACGGGTCATATCGCGCCCGGCGCGCGCGGCCGCAATCCACAACAACCCGAATGTCTTGGATGGTCAGAGAGGTCTCGGCAATGGCCGTTGCCAAAACGATCTTGCGCATATTTTTCTGCGCTTCAGGCTGGATGGCCAGCTGTTGCTCGGCAAAGGGCAGGTTTCCTAATAGCAGACGCAGAACGCAATTTTTCGGCAGGTGGTTTTGCAGCGCGGCCTTGGTGCGGCGAATTTCAGCCTCGCCCGGCAGGAAAACCAAGAGCCCGCCCTCCGTATCGGCGAGAGCCTGCATGATCAGGTTGCGCGCTTGCGCTTCAAAGGGCAGATCTTTGGGCGCTGGGCGTGGCAGATAGGTGAGTTCCACCGGAAAACTGCGTCCGGCGCTGGTGACGATTGGCGCATCGTTGAGCAGGGCCGCGACAGGCGCGGCGTCTAATGTGGCCGACATGACCACGAGCCAGAGATCCTCTCGCAGAGTTTCGCGCAGCTCCCAGGTCAGGGCCAACCCAAGATCGGCGGCCAAGGAGCGTTCATGAAATTCATCAAAGAGAATGGCGCTGACGCCGGGCAGCTCTGGGTCTGCTTGTATCATGCGGGTGAGGATGCCTTCGGTGAGCACTTCAATGCGGGTATTGGCGCCGATTTTGGATTGGCCGCGAATGCGATACCCCACAGTTTCCCCCACGGGTTCTCCCAGCGTGTCTGCCATGCGTTCTGCGGCGGCTCTTGCGGCCAAGCGCCGGGGTTCGAGCATCAGAATTTTGCCAGCGCACTGTCCTGATTGCAAGATTGCCAAGGGTGTGCGTGTGGTTTTCCCAGCCCCTGGCGGGGCTTGCAGCACCACACGGCCAGACTGTGTTAAACAGGTCAGCACTTGCGGCAGAACCGCATCTATCGGTAAATCAAATGTCACCCTGCCCTTATCGGCGAGAAAAACTCGCGCGTCCACGGCTGGTTTGCCTCTGACGCGTTTTGAGATGCGAGACCGTTGGGGAATAAATTGTGTCGTGCCGGCCCTTTGCAATTGCGCAGCTGCTCGCTAGATGGTCAATTCAAACAGATATGTCGGCGGTCAGAGTGCCGGACGCCGCCCTGGAGGACTGATGAGTACAGCAGAATTCGCACCAGAGGCCACCGCCCGTTTGATAGAGCAGGGCAATCGACGGGCTTTGGCGCGGGCGATTACTTTGGTTGAAAGCGCCCATCCTTTACATTGGCAGCAAGCCACGGCTTTGCTTGCCGCACTGCGAAAAGATCGACAAGCCATTCGCATCGGATTGTCCGGAACGCCGGGTGTTGGCAAATCCACCTTTATTGAGAGCTTTGGGTTGCAGCTGGTGGGGGACGGTCTCAAGGTTGCCGTCTTGGCGGTAGATCCTTCGTCTGCGCGGTCGGGCGGGTCTATTTTGGGTGATAAAACCCGTATGGATCAGCTCTCGCGCCATCCGGGTGCCTATATCCGCCCCTCACCCAGCCAGACCCATTTGGGCGGTGTGGCTCGGCGCACCCGAGAGGCCACGGCCCTCTGTGAGGCTGCAGGGTTTGATGTGGTGCTGATTGAGACCGTAGGCGTGGGGCAATCAGAGACGATGGTTGCGGAAATGGCGGATCTATTTGTGCTGCTGCTCGCGCCGGCTGGCGGCGACGAGCTACAGGGCGTGAAGCGCGGAATTATGGAAATGGCCGACTTGATTTTGATCAATAAGGCGGACGGTGACCTTAAATCAGCCGCCATACGCACCTGCGCCGATTATGCTGGGGCTCTGCGGTTGCTGCGCAAGCGGCCACAAGATCCAGGAGACTTTCCCAAGGCGCTGACTGTATCTGCTGTGGAAGGCGCGGGGCTGCAGCAAAGTTGGGAGGAGATGCAGGCTTTGGTGGCTTGGCGCCGTGCGCAGGGCGTTTGGGCGCGCACAAGAGCGTCACAAAATGCCTATTGGTTCAATGCGGAATTGCGGCATGCGCTGTTCACGCGTCTTGAACATGATCCAGAGGCTGCGGCGGTCTCGCGAAAATTGCAAAAAGCGCTTCAAGCGGGGGATATTGCCCCCTCAGTAGCGGCGGAGCAAGTGGTGGAAACTTTCTTGCGGGCCAAGGCATAGCGGGGCGATCGATTCGGATGTCTTGCCCGACTTCAAGACTGTTTGAGGCGATATTTCCAACATTAATCATGAAAAGCCTAAAAACCGGTGTTAAAGCACAGCGGAAGATGGCAAGAAGGCTTGACCTTGCATTGGGATGCTCCTAAACCCCGGCAACGAGTTTTCACCCGAAGCCATTTGGCGCGGGTTTTCAATATCTGAATAAGGACGCATAAGATGGCACGCCGCTGCGAACTGACGGGCAAAGGCCCAATGAGTGGAAACAATGTAAGCCACGCCAAAAACCGCACACGTCGTCGGTTTTTGCCAAACTTGAACGAACTGACTTTGCATTCCGACGCTTTGGGACGTGGGTTCAAGCTGCGCATCTCTTCAGCTGCTCTGCGCACTGTGGATCATCGCGGTGGCTTGGATGCTTTCCTTGCCAAGGCAAATGACGCAGAATTGTCTGATACAGCATTGAAGATCAAAAAAGACATCGCGAAGGCACAGGCGACCGCCTAAGGGCTAAGTTCCGATGTAACTACGAAAAGCCCCGCCTGCGCGGGGTTTTTGCGTTTTGGAAGCGGCATTATTGGGGCAATCTGGCGGATTTGTCGAAAAAAGTGCCGCATTCATCGAGCGTTTGATATCGGCGATTGATTTTAAGTTCATATCGTGTAGCTTTTCTATATTAATTTCACTGGATTTTAGTATGAACCCATTTTTAAAAACCCCAATCCAATATTGGGTTTTCTCCTGCATCGCTGTTTTGTGGTTTGCCATGGGGGTCATGGACTATGTGATGATCTCCTACAAAATTCCCACCTATTTGCAATCTATGCCGGAAGATCTGCAGTATTGGTTTGACCGGCGACCGGTTTGGTTCACGGGCGTTTGGGCTGTAAGCGTTTGGTCTTCGCTGCTGGGATCTTTTTTATTGCTGCTGCGGCGCAGGCAGGCGTTGCGCCTCTTTGTTCTGGCGCTGGTGGGTTTTCTCATTGCGGCGCTCTGGCCGTATTTGTCTGACGCTGCAAATATGGCGCATATGCAATCTATAAAAGTCCATATTTTTAATGGGTTGATCCTGTTTTCGCTGGTGTATTATATATTTTTCTGCCGGCGACATATTCAAACGGGTGTTTTGCGCTAGGCGGCATAGGGCCATTGGGCTCCATTGGGTTGGTAGATCATGCTCTTTGCGCCTTGAGAAGGCGGGGATCTTCACTCTGCGGATGTTGATCCCCCATTGACCAAACCCCTACACTATTCCATATCCCATTTATGACAGCTCTATCTCACATCAGAAACTTCTCGATCGTGGCGCATATTGACCACGGAAAGTCCACTTTGGCTGACCGGCTGATCCAGGAGACTGGAACCGTTAAGGAACGGGATATGCAGGCGCAGATGCTGGACAGTATGGATATTGAGCGCGAGCGCGGGATTACCATCAAGGCCAATACGGTGCGTATTGATTACACGGCCCTGAATGGTGAGAGCTATGTGCTCAATCTTATTGATACGCCAGGCCACGTAGATTTCGCCTATGAGGTGTCGCGTTCCATGCGCGCTGTAGAAGGCTCGCTTTTGGTGGTAGACAGCTCGCAAGGGGTCGAGGCGCAGACGCTTGCCAATGTGTACCATGCGCTTGATGCGGATCATGAGATTGTACCGATTCTCAATAAAATCGATTTGCCCGCCTCTGATTGCTTTCGCGTAGCCGAGCAGATTGAAGATGTGATTGGCATTGATGCGACAGAGGCGATACAGGTCTCTGCCAAGACAGGCCAAGGGATTGTCGAAACGCTAGAAGCCATTGTGCACAAGCTGCCTGCGCCCCAGGGCGATATCAATGCGCCCTTGAAGGCGATGTTGGTGGACAGCTGGTATGACTCCTATTTAGGTGTGATTGTTCTGGTGCGGATCATTGATGGAAAGCTAAAGAAGGGTGAACGCGTTAAGTTCATGTCGAATAGCAGCACCCACCATGTGGATCGCATTGGTGTTTTCCGGCCACAGATGGAAATGATTGATGAATTGGGGCCGGGCGAGATTGGGTTTCTAACCGCTTCGATCAAACAGGTGCGCGATACCCGCGTTGGTGATACCATTTGCCATGATAAGCAAACTGTAGACGTTCTCCCTGGGTTTAAACCGGCGCAGCCGGTGGTTTTTTGTGGCCTGTTTCCTGTGGATGCGGCGCAATTTGAAGACCTGCGCGACAGTATTGATAAATTAGCCCTTAATGATGCAAGTTTCAGCTATGAGATGGAAACTTCGGCCGCGCTCGGCTTTGGCTTTCGATGTGGCTTTTTGGGATTGTTGCACCTTGAGGTGATCCGTGACCGAATTGAGCGTGAATATGCGATTGATCTGATCACCACAGCGCCTTCTGTGATTTATGACATTCACATGCGCGACGGGAGAGTTGAGCAGCTGCACAACCCGGCAGATATGCCCGATCTTACCTTAGTTGATCATCTTGAAGAGCCGCGGATCAAGGCAACGATTTTGGTGCCGGACGACTATCTTGGCGATGTTTTGAAACTCTGCCAGGATCGCCGCGGTGTGCAATTGGATCTCACCTATGCAGGCGCGCGCGCCATGGTGGTTTATGATCTGCCGCTCAATGAGGTGGTGTTTGATTTCTACGATCGCTTGAAATCTGTGACCAAAGGCTATGCCTCTTTTGATTACCAAATGATCGGCTATCAGCAAGATAATTTGGTGAAGATGAGCATTTTGGTCAATGACGAGCCAGTGGATGCGTTGAGCACCATGGTGCATCGAGACCGTGCAGATTCGCGGGGCCGGGCGATGGTTGAAAAGCTCAAAGATCTGATTCCCCGCCATATGTTTAAAATCCCAATCCAAGCGGCCATCGGTGGCAAGGTGATTGCGCGGGAGACGCTGAGCGCGATGCGCAAGGATGTTACGGCGAAATGCTATGGTGGTGATGCCTCGCGGAAGAAGAAACTTCTGGAGAAGCAAAAAGCTGGTAAAAAGAAGATGCGCCAATTTGGCAAAGTCGATATTCCACAAGAGGCGTTTATTTCTGCATTGAAGATGGATGGTTAGGCGCGCTGAGCGCCTAGGCTTCCAAAAATATGCGAACAGCAGCTTCGAATTCACGCGGCTTCTCCGCGTGTAACCAATGCCCGGCTTGCGGAATTTTGGCGAAACGGGCTTTGGGGAAAAGGGCTTTGATGATGGGGCGATGCTCGGGGCGCAGATAGTCTGATAGGGCGCCGGTCAGGAACAGGGTCGGGGCCGTGAAACAGCCTGAGATGTCAGGAAAGCCGATGATGTCATCCATTGAGGCGCTAAGGGCCGGCAGGTTGAGCCGCCAGCGCCGCGCCGTGATGTTCAAGCTTTGTAACAAGAAACTGCGCAGGGCTGGATCATCAATATGGGCGCTTAAGGCGTGATCGGCCTCTGCGCGGCTGGTGATGTGATTGAGGGGTACAGATTGCATGGCGTCGATGACGGGTTGCTGGCTATGGGTGTAGCGGACCGGGGCAATATCGGCGACGATCAGGCGGCGGATCGGTGTGCCAGAGAGGGCGGCGACCATGGCAGCTTTACCGCCCATGGAATGGCCTAAAAGATCAATCGGTTGACCCAGGCTTTTGGCCAGCTCTGCAATATCTGCGGCCAAAGCGTGATAGCTGTGATCCTCATACCACGGGCTTGCCCCATGGTTGCGCATGTCCAAGGCGATAACCCGGCGGTGATTGGCCAATCGTTTGGCAATAACACCCCAATTGCGGCCAGAGCCAAAAAGCCCATGGGCGATCACCAAAGGCGTGTCGGTTTCAGAGCCATTTTCAGGGCCATGGGGGATCATATGTAACATATCGGCAACCTAATCTCGCTTTGCACTCTGTACCAGCCCCGCTAGGGTGGTTTTGCTGTAATGAGGAGAAACTATGTCAACGCTTTCCCAAACCATACCGACCCAAGGGCTGCATCATATCACTTTGACTGGAGCGGGGCGGAAGATTACGTTGGATTTTTGGGAGGGGGTCTTGGGCATGCCCTTCGTCTTTGAACAACCCAACCTGGACAAGCCAGACGAGAGCCATTTGTATTTTGATCCTGGGGATGATCGTTTGATCACGGTGTTTTGCGATGAGAAACGTTCAGCTCTGCAGGGAAAAATTCCGATTGTGCCAGGCGCAGTGCATCACCTTGCTTTTTCGGTCAGCCAAGCGGTTTCGATACATTTGCCGCAAAAATTGGACGAGCTTGGCATTGCGCATTCGGGTTTGAAAGATCGGGGGTTCATGAGCTCAATTTATTTTCGCGAGCCCTTGGGACTGTTGATTGAATTGGCGTCTTATAAGTTCATCCCGCCCCAGGGGATGTCGCATGCGCGGGTTTTATTTGAGGCGCATCGTATTCGGGTGGCGGCGGGCGATGCTGCGATTGAAGATCGGCATGTCGCTGAAGCCTTGGCGGTGTTGGTGCATGGGCAAGTGCCCAGTCTGACGAATTTATAGGACGGCGAGTGGCGCTATATGATAGCGGGCATGGCCCGCATCACAGGCGCCCCACCCGCCGTCCCGTGGATCAGTAAATCGGAAAACGCGCGCAGAGTTCGGCGACTTCGGACCGGACTTTGGCTTCAACGGCTGCGTTTGCCTCTTCGCCATTGGCGGCCAGCCCGTCGACCACTTCAATGATCCAATCCGCGATTTGGCGGAATTCTGCTTCACCAAAGCCGCGGGTTGTGCCCGCTGGGCTGCCAAGACGGATGCCGCTGGTGACGGTTGGCTTTTCCGGATCGAAGGGCACACCGTTCTTGTTACAGGTAATATTGGCGCGGCCGAGTGCTTTTTCGGTGGCATTTCCCTTCACACCCTTCGGGCGCAGGTCAACCAGCAACACATGCGTGTCTGTCCCATGGGTCACCGTATCCAAGCCACCTTTGATCAGTTGATCAGATAAGGCCTGCGCATTCGCGATTACATTTTGCATATAGGTCTTAAACTCAGGTTGCAAAGCTTCGCCAAATGCCACTGCTTTGGCGGCAATTACATGCATCAAAGGCCCCCCTTGAATGCCGGGGAAGATGGCGGAATTAAACTTCTTGGCGAGCGCCGCGTCATTGGTCACGATCATACCACCACGAGGACCGCGAAGGGTTTTATGCGTGGTGGTTGTGGCCACATGTGCATGTGGGAAGGGGCTTGGGTGTTCACCCGCTGCGACGAGGCCCGCAAAATGCGCCATATCGACATGCAGATAGGCGCCAACGCTGTCGGCGATCTCACGCATGCGCTTGAAGTCAATTTGCCTTGGAATAGCAGACCCGCCCGCCACAATGAGCTTGGGTTTATGCTGGGTGGCCAGTTCCTGAACTTGTTCGTAGTCCAGCAGGTTATCTTGTTTGCGCACGCCATATTGCACCGCATTGAACCATTTGCCCGATTGGTTTGGCGCGGCTCCGTGTGTCAGATGCCCGCCCGCGTCCAAGGACATGCCAAGGATCGTATCGCCGGGCTGCAGCAGCGCTTGAAACACACCCTGGTTGGCTTGGCTGCCGGAATTTGGCTGAACATTGGCAAATTCGCATCCAAACAGCTGGCATGCCCGTTCGATCGCCATGGTCTCGGCAATATCCACATATTCACAGCCGCCGTAGTAGCGCCGCCCAACATAGCCTTCGGCGTATTTGTTGGTCATGACAGAGCCTTGTGCCTGCATCACGGCCTTGGAGACAATGTTTTCAGATGCGATCAATTCAATCTCATCGCGCTGGCGTGTCAGCTCTTTATCAATGGCCTCAGCCAAGGCTGGGTCGGTGTCGGCGAGATTTGCATTGAAGAACTGGGAGAGGCTGGATGTCATGATTTTGCTCCTTGGGCGGTTTGGGTCTTATTGCGTGTTTCCTATCGGAAATGTCAAAGGTTCCTGCCGCGACCTTTTGACCTGATTCCCGTTATTTTGGCCATGGCTTGCGTTTTTAGCCTGCCCCAGCATAGGGTGCGGAAACGGAGTTTCCGAAATGCACAAGACACAGAGCAAACGCATCGCCTTTTTGGCCAGTACCGCAGATTTGGCGCAATCTGCAAGGAATACATTTGTGCACAGTTTTGGCGATTGCGACCCGAGCGCGGCAGAGGTGATCGTGGCGCTCGGTGGCGATGGGTTTATGCTGCAAACTTTGCATGCGACTCAACATTTGAACGTACCTGTCTACGGGATGAATCGCGGCACCGTTGGGTTTTTGATGAATGAGTTTTCAACTGACGGCTTGATGGCGCGACTGGCGGCGGCTGAGGAGGCTGCCATCAACCCGCTGCGGATGCGAGCAACCTGTGTCGATGGTCAAACCCAGACGGCGCTGGCGATCAATGAGGTGTCACTCTTGCGTCAGGGACCGCAGGCGGCAAAACTCCAGATATTTGTCGATGATCGGCTCCGGTTGAGTGAATTGGCCTGTGATGGGGCCTTGGTCGCGACGCCAGCGGGCTCAACAGCTTACAATTACTCCGCGCATGGTCCTATTTTGCCGATTGGTTCCGAGGTTTTGGCGCTGACCGCTATGGCTGCGTTTCGGCCGCGCAGGTGGCGCGGGGCGGTGTTGCCTAAGGCGGCGAAGGTGCGGTTTGAAGTGATTGAACCTGTCAAACGTCCCGTCATGGCCGATGCGGACAATTGCTCTGTCAAAAATGTAAGGTCGGTGGAGATTGAAAGCGCCGGGGATGTGGCGCACCGTTTGCTGTTTGATCCAGATCACGGATTAGAAGAGCGGCTCATTCGCGAGCAATTTGCCTAATTGGGCGGAACAGTCGGGCCCGCATGCATGGCCCGACTGTCATATACTTAGGTGCCTGAAGAAGAGGCCAAGCCAACTGTTGCCACGATTGCAACCAGTGGCAAGATGTTCGCAATGCTGGATGCAGCGAGTGTACCTTGTGCGGAAGAGGTTGTGCCAACCATGGATGCAGCGAACGCACCTGCGAGAACGAGTTTTTTCATAATGGATCTCCATTTCAAATATTTTGACGTCATCAGCGTCGAAAACGGCCCTAAAAGGCCACGACGCCCTTTTACTGATAACAAGATGTTACCAGAAATAAAGACCTATGAAAATATTTTGTATTGGTTAACATAACCTTAGGATCGCATGGGGCAGAGAGCATCTGGTAGGAATTGGCGGCCTGCCTCATGATTGCGCGTATCCTAGGTTCTGCAACGCCAAACGCACCTCGTCCAAAACAGCGGGATCATCTATCGTTGCGGGCGCCTTATAGGCTTTGCCGTCAGCGATGCTAACCATTGTCGCACGTAGGATTTTACCTGAGCGGGTTTTGGGCAAGCGATCTACCACACAGGCCAATTTGAACGCGGCAACAGGGCCAATCTTCTCGCGGACCAATTTGATGACCTCGGCGACAACCTGCTCGGCCGTACGGGTGCAGCCATCGTTGAGGCAGAGAAATCCAAGTGGCAATTGCCCCTTGAGCTCATCGCTCACACCAATCACCGCGCATTCGGCCACATCCGGATGACTGGCCAAAACCTCTTCCATGCCGCCGGTTGAGAGCCTGTGCCCTGCGACGTTAATGACATCATCGGTCCGCGCCATGATATAGAGATAGCCGTCTTCATCAATCATCCCGGCATCACCGGTTTCATAATAGCCCGGAAAGGTGGTGAGATAAGATTTAACGAAACGATCGGATGCGTTCCACAGGGTGGGCAGGGTGCCAGGGGGGAGCGGCAGCTTTACTGCAATAGCGCCCAGCTCTCCGACGGGCATTTGATGTCCCCCTTCATCCAAAATTTGCACATCATAGCCCGGCATGGCCACGGTTGGGGAGCCAATCTTGACCGGCATGGCCTCAATACCCGCCGGATTGCCGGCGATGGTAAAGCCAGTTTCGGTTTGCCACCAGTGATCATAGACGGGCACGCCCATAACCTCTTGGGCCCATTCTATCGTGTCTGGATCGGCCCGTTCACCTGCCAAATAGAGCGCGCGCAGTCGACTCATATCGAATTTCTTGATCGAATCGCCTTTTGAGTCTTGCCGTTTTATCGCACGGAAGGCGGTGGGGGCCGTGAAGAAACTGCGCACATCATGCTCGGCGATGACCCGCCAAAAGGTCGTGGCGTCGGGCGTGCCAACCGGTTTGCCCTCGAATACGACAGTTGTATTGCCGTGAATCAACGGCGCATAACAAATATAGGAATGTCCAACGACCCACCCCACGTCTGAGGCGGCCCAAAAGACATCGCCCGGATCCACGTTGTAGATATTTTTCATCGTCCAGTTCAACGCCACCAAATGCCCAGCAGTGGGGCGTACAACGCCTTTTGGAGCGCCGGTTGTGCCGGAGGTATAGAGAATATAAGCCGGATGATCACCAGAAACGGCCACGCAGGGTGCCGGGGGCACGCCCTCTTGCAAGTCATACCACTCGACATCCTGTGGACCCAATTCAGCTTCACATTGGGGACGCTGGAAAATAACTCTAAATTCAGGTTTGTGCGTCGCCAGCTCAATAGCGCCATCGAGCAGCGGTTTATATTCGACAATGCGGCCCGGTTCGATGCCGCAGGAGCCTGCAATAATTGCCTTTGGTGTGGCGTCATCAATACGAACGGCCAGCTCATTTGCCGCGAAACCGCCGAAGACAACCGAATGGATCGCGCCGATACGGACACAGGCCAGCATGGCCACCAAGGCTTCGGGAACCATCGGCATGTAAATGACAACCCGATCGCCAGCCACAACGCCTTTGGCGGCCAGCCCGCCAGCGAGAGCGGCGACTTGCTTTTGCAATTCTGCATAGGTGGTTTTGGATTTTTGCCCTGTAACGGGGCTGTCATAGATGATGGCCACCCGATCACCATTTCCGGCGTCAACATGACGATCAACGGCATTGTAGCAGGTGTTGACCTGCGCGTCCTTGAACCATTCGTACAATGGGGCGTCATCGTCCCACAGAGCTTTGGAGGGCGCTTTGATCCAATCAATTGCCTCGGCAGCTTTCATCCAAAATGCCTCTGGGTCTTGCTGCCAACCAGCATAAATTTCTTTATAGGACATTTCTTCGCCTCCGCTTCAATTTCGAGAAGGTTATTCCCTATCGCAGGCTTGGACGCAACATTGGGCTTGCGCTAACAGTTTGGCATGCGACGATCCGCCATTGCATCATGCAGACCACTCGTGGAAAATAGCGATTAACCCACTGTGATATGAGAGAGAGACTATGCAAAACATACGCGCCGAAGTGGTGTTACCGACCAAACAATTGCGAGATGATATTCCATTTTTCACCAAAACCCTTGGGATGCGGATGGATGAAATTTTTCCGGCTGATGATCCCAGCGTGGCGGTGTTCTCTGGCTATGGCTTGCGGGTGCGGGTGCAAAAGGACGCTCAGACTCTCCCCGGGTTGTTGCGCATCCTTTGCGATGATCCGATGTTGATTGCGGGTGGTCAAACCGAATTGATTGCGCCCAATGGCACGCGCATCGAAATTGCCGCTCTTGCCTCGCCCGTCGAGATGCCGCCGGTCGCGCATGAGTTTGTGATGCGCCGCATGGCCGATCAAGCGCCCTGGGTTATTGGGCGCGCGGGCATGCACTATCGTGATCTGATTCCCAGCCGTTTGGGCGGTTCAATCATCGCCAGCCACATCCGCATCCCCGGCGGCGGGCCTGTGCCGGATATGGTGCATTTCCACTCCGTCGGCTTCCAGCTGATCTATTGCTACAAAGGCTGGGTGGATTTGGTTTATGAGGACCAAGGTCCACCGTTCCGGCTTGAAGCTGGAAATTGTGTCATCCAACCACCGGAAATTCGTCACCGCGTGCTCTTTGCCAGTGAGGATTTGGAGGTGATTGAAATCGGTGTGCCCGCCGAACATATCACCACCTTAGATCACAATATGGAATTGCCAACGGAGCATATGCGCCCCGACCGGCTGTTTGCGGGGCAGAAGTTCGTTCATTACAAAGCGAATGAAACTGAATGGCGTCCGTTCCGCCTGCCGGGATTTGTGGCGCGCGATACGATGATTTGTGCCAATACAGGCGCGGTGGCCGGGGTTCAGGTGGTCAAACCGGGGCCGGGCGCGCCTGTTTGGGCCCGTCACACGAGCGATATTCACTTCACCTTCGTCTTGCATGGTCAATTGACGCTGCAAAGCAAAGAGCAGGCGGCGCAAACGCTTGTGGCTGGCGATGCTTTTGTCATCCCGCCGAATATGGCCTGCCTCTATAGCGCAGCTTCTGAGGATCTTGAGCTTTTGGAGGTCAGTTTGCCGGGTGAATTTGAGACCCATTTCGAAGATGGGGCTCAAGAAGACAGGGCTTAAAAAGATGGGGCTTAAACTGTTAATCGCTGTAGCTTTTGCAGCTAGACGGGGGCCGCCATTGCGTATGTAATACAAGACAGCGGCGCTGGGCGTCGATTTTGAAAGGTAACAGTCATGAGCAATGATCTAATTCTCGCGGCATCTGAGGTTCGCCTGAAAGCCTATGTGCCCTATTCGAATTTCCCTGTTGGGGCTGCTTTGCGCACTGTCAGCGGTGCAATTTATGTTGGTTGCAACGTCGAAAATGTGGCCTATCCCGAGGGAACCTGCGCTGAGGCTGGTGCCATTGCTGCCATGTGTGCCGGCGGGGAATATGAGATTGCTGAAGTGGCCGTTATCGCCGGCGGAGACCGTCCCGTGCCGCCCTGCGGTGGATGTCGCCAAAAGCTGGCGGAATTTGCCAAAGGGCCGGTGACCGTGACGTTACTGGCGACCAATGGTGCGCAGGAGCGCACATTGGTGGGAGATTTGCTACCCGGTGCTTTTGATCTGGATCATCTGACGGCTGGCACGGAGGAGCCGAAAGCCTGATGTTGACCCGTGACCTTCTTTTGGCTTTGCGAGAAGGCCGGTCCGTGCCGCCTGAAGCGGTGCAGGCTTTTGCAGCCCATTTGGGCACGTCTGATATCAGTGATGCACAGGCCGGAGCATTTGCTATGGCAATTTGCTTGCAGGGACTAAGCGAGCAGGGGCGTGTGGCTCTGACACTGGGCATGCGAGACAGCGGCAAAGTGCTCGACTGGAACCTGCCGGGCAAGGTGATTGATAAGCATTCCACCGGCGGCGTCGGAGACTCAGTCTCGTTGATTTTGGCACCGATGTTGGCGGCAGCTGGCGCCTATGTTCCAATGATTTCTGGGCGTGGATTGGGGCATACGGGTGGAACCTTAGACAAATTGGAGGCGATACCGGGCTTAAAAACGCAACTCAGCGAGGTCGAATTTCGAGCCATTGTGGCTGAGGTTGGCTGCGCAATCGTGGCACCAAGCCCGGATATTGCACCGGCCGATCAACGTCTTTATGCGGTGCGCGATGTGACTGGGACCGTCAGGTCTCGTGATCTGATCACAGCCTCTATTCTGGCCAAAAAATTAGCTGCGGGCCTGGAGGGCCTGGTGCTGGACGTTAAAACTGGCTCGGGAGCGGTGATGTCTGATCTTGGCCAGGCACGCGAGCTGGCACAGGCTTTGGTGGCCACTGCCAATGGAGCAGGTTGCCCCACCAGCGCGGTCTTGACGGATATGAGTCAACCTCTGATCCCCTCTATCGGAAATGCGCTTGAGATTGCCGATGTCATGCGCGCCTTTGAGACTGGGCAAGGGGCGATGGTCGAGGTGGCGTTAGAGCTTGGTACGCAGCTCTTAAAGCAAGCACAGGTGTTTTTTACCGAGACAGGCGCGCGTGATTGCTTACGCGCAACCTTGCAAGATGGCAGTGCAAAAGCCCGGTTTGGAGCGATGGTGAGAGCGCAGGGCGGCCCGGAGAATTTTGCAGATCGCTGGCAAGATTATTTGGAAATCGCGCCGGCCTATGAGCTGCGCGCAGGCGGCACAGGCTATTTGAGTGAGATAGATGGGACCGCGTTGGGGCAGGCCGTGGTTGCGCTTGGCGGCGGGCGGCAGCGCGAAGATGATCGGATCGACCATTCCGTTGGCCTGTCGGATATTGCTCGGCTGGGCACGCATCTGCGCAAAGGCGCGCCGATCGCGCGGCTGCATTGTCGAAATGCGAAGCAAGCGGAGGTCGCCCTGCGCGCTATTGAGAGTGCCCTCACTTTAAGGTCCGAGCCACCGGTCTTGCCGGATTTGATCATCGAACGGGTTATGCCAACAAAGGCTGAAAAACATGGCTAGAGCTTTTGTGATTGTTCTGGACTCTCTGGGCTGTGGTGGCGCGCCTGATGCTGCGGAATTTGGCGATCTGGGGGCCAATACTCTGGGCCACATCATTCAGGCGCGGCAGGGTGATTTGCATATGCCGAATTTGGCAGCCTTGGGCCTCGGCGAAGCGCTCCAACAGTCCAGCGGTCTCCCCTCTCCATGGCCGGCGGCGAGCGCGGGGGTTTGGGCGGTGGCGCGTGAAATATCCAAGGGCAAAGATACCCCATCGGGCCATTGGGAGTTGGCGGGGGTGCCGGTGCCTTGGGATTGGCATTATTTTCCCGATGAAACGCCAGCATTTCCGCCGCAAGTCCTAGCGGCACTTCAAGATTTTGCAGGCGGCAGCCTGGCCAATTGCCACGCCTCCGGTATGCCGGTGATTGAGGCTTTTGGCGCTGAGCATCTGCGCTCTGGCTTGCCGATTTGCTACACTTCAGTGGATAGCGTGTTCCAGATTGCGGCTCATGAAGATCATTTCGGATTGCAAAATCTATATGATCTTTGCCAAGATATGGCGGGCATTGTGCATGAGATGAAAGTCGGGCGGGTGATTGCTCGGCCCTTTGTTGGGTCGCCAGAAACGGGATTTCAACGCACGTTGAATCGCAAGGATTTCGCGATGGACCCTCCGTCTGCGACCCTGTGCGAGTGGGTGATGCAGGCCGGCCGGCCAGTCCATGCGATCGGTAAAATCGGTGATATTTTTTCGATGCGAGGCATTACGCGCTGCCGCAAGGGCAGTGATGCGCAGCTGATGGAGCATTTGGCTGATGAGATGCAGCAGGCACCAGAGGGCAGCTTCATTTTTGCAAATTTTGTGGAATTCGACACAGTTTTTGGCCACAGGCGCGATGTGGAAGGCTATGCGCGGGCACTGGAATGGTTTGATGCGCAGATTGGTCCCATTTTGACCCAAAGCCGGCCGGATGATCTGGTGATTTTCACGGCCGATCATGGCAATGATCCGACATGGCGCGGCACAGATCATACACGCGAGCAGGTGCCGGTTCTGGTTCATGGACAGAATTTGCCGCAAAAACAGATTTCTGAACGCGTGATAGCGTTTCAAGATGTGGCCGCAACGGTGGCTGCGCATTTGGATGTTGTCGCACAAGGGCAGGGTAGGAGTTTTTTATGAGCTGGAAAACATTTCCGAAAATTGAATTGCATCTGCATCTCGAGGGCGCGGCGGATCCGGCCTTTATCCGCGGTCTGGCGCAAGAGAAATCTGTCGATATCGGTGGGATTTTTGATGATTTTGGGGCTTATAGATACAGCGGATTTGGTGAGTTTTTGCAGGTCTACGAGGCGGCCACCCAAGCATTGCAAAGCCCAGAGGATTTTCAGCGCCTCACGCAATCAGTTTTGGAAAATCTCTCAGAGCACAATGTGATTTATGCCGAGGCCTTCGTCTCCCCTGATTTCTGTGGTGGCAGAGATCTGGGCGCTTGGCGCGAGTATTTACAGGCCATGCAGGAGGCGCATGTTGACGGGGTCACGCTGAAAGGGATCGTCACCTGCATCCGCCACTTCGGCCCCGACAAAGCGCGGGAAACGGCCCTTTGTGCTGCGGAGACGGCGGGGGACTGGGTTGTTGGCTTTGGCATGGGCGGCGCTGAGGATGTGGGCAAGGCTGGGGATTTTGCCTATGCTTTTGACATGGCGCGCGAAGCAGGGCTGCGCCTGACCTCCCACGCCGGTGAATGGGGCGGGGCGCAATCGGTCTGGGACACGGTCAACGATTTGGGCGTTGAGCGGATTGGCCATGGGGTGCAAGCGATTGAGGATCCTAAGTTGGTCGACCACCTTGCACAAACGGGGATCGTATTGGAGGTGAACCCTGGCTCCAATGTTGCCCTTGGCGTTTATCCCAACCTGGCACAGCATCCAATCGCAAGGCTGCGCGATGCCGGGGTAAAGGTCACTGTCAGCACCGACGACCCCCCGTTTTTTCACACCGATATGACCCGAGAGTTCGAGCAGTTGGAGCGGGTGTTTGGTTGGAGCGCAGATGATTTCCGCGCGCTCAATGCCACCGCCCTTGATGCGGCGTTTTGTGATGCAGGCACCAAAGAGGCTTTGGCCAAAATTTTGAAAAATTGAGGTCTGGTGTCACGCCGCTACAATCCTGGCGTCATGCAAGGCAATGGCACATTGTCAAAACTGCAATTTTGCCCCAGTATGCAGTGATAACTTCCTTATAATTGGGCCAAACCTCATGACCCTCACCATTGTTGATCACCCGCTCGTGCAACATAAGCTGAGCTTGATGCGCGATAAGGCGACACCGACCAATCAATTTCGCCAATTGCTGCGTGAGATCAGCCATCTGATTGCCTATGAGGTGACGCGGGATTTGCCGCTGGAGCTTTGCGACATTGAAACGCCAATGAGCTCTATGCAGGCGCCAGTTTTGGCCGGGAAAAAACTGGCTTTGGTCTCCATTCTTAGGGCGGGGAATGGGTTGCTGGATGGGATTTTGGAATTGATTCCCTCAGCAAGGGTAGGGTTTGTGGGGCTTTATCGCGATGAAAAGACCCTCAAGCCGGTGCAATATTACTTCAAAGTGCCCGACGACTTGCAAAATCGGGTTGTGATTGCTGTGGATCCAATGTTGGCCACTGGCAATTCGAGTGTTGCAGCGATTGATCTGCTCAAAAAGGCCGGTGCGCGCAATGTCAAATTCCTCTGCCTCTTAGCCGCGCCTGAAGGCATCACGCGCATGCAAGAGGCCCATCCTGATGTCGACATCACAACGGCTGCGGTGGATGAATGCCTCAGCGATATTGGTTATATCCTTCCTGGCCTTGGCGATGCGGGAGACAGGATGTTTGGGACGAAGTGACGGGTTGAATTGCTTCCAAAATGCAAAGCTTGCATAATCTTTGAAGCTCATTCATGTTTCACCACGTTAGAGTGCTCTCGATAAGACGCTCAATATTTTTTTGATGTAAGTTATTATATGACCAAGAAACCCACCTCGACGACCGCGCTAGAACCGACTGAAATTGCGGCAACCCAAACCATAATCCGAGCTGATAACGGGGATGTGATTGTTGCAGACGAGACCGGTTTGCGGATGCGATTGTCAGACCGAGTGATTGAAGATATCGCGACCCGCCTTGGAAAATTGGGCCATAGCTTTGGGCACATGCATCGACATGGCGATCCCCAAAATTCTCTGGGAGATGGAGACCCCTCGTCACAGGCGGAGGAACTGAGTTATGTAAACGGTGAAAACATTGATTGTTGGGCCGTTCAGCAAAGGCGAGAGTTTGCCTCTTTCATGGCGAATTTGCTTTTCATGCACGAATGCATTGTCAATGATTTGGATGTAATGGGGAACTGTGGTCAAACATCTGGTCGTGATCTAGTGAAGTTGGGTTCGGAATCGTGAGGTCCATTCAACAAGACAGCGCTCATGTTGTTCTCGGCGCGCAAGAGGCCATCACCCCGGACTGCAAATTGCTTGCAGGCCGAGCCATGCGCCGTCGGGAAGGGGGAGGGCTGTGGGTGGCTGCGATGTTGATGTGGGTCTGCGGTGATCTGACAGGGCTATTTTTGCCAGTTGGTCCACCTGCCGGCTTGAGAGCTCGTTTGAGGTGATCAGGCTGATGGAGACGAAGGGCCCGGCATCTTCGAGGTAGAGGCCAAGCGGATCTGCGCTATTTAAAGTGGCGATGGCAGAGGCGACATAGCCTGCCGTCACCACCGGATCGTCCGACTGCCCCACCATATTATCAAACAAAATAACTTTGCCGCCGGGTAAAACGATGGGCGCGGCGCGTTGTCCGGGAAGGACGCGCAGCTCAAGTGGGGTATTCGGTGCCAAGCGCTCCACCATGAGCGCGGCGCTACGAATGCCTTCGGGGCTGGTGCAATAGGGCCCCGCCAATTGGCCGATCCGCTCTGCAAGCACTCGGCCGAGTTGTACGCGTTTGGCCTCAGGCAAGACCTTGGTCGCATAGCTGACCATAGCTTGCGGGCCCCAGATCAGCGTTGCTAAACTTAGAAGGACGACACTTGAGACCGCAAAGATAAAACGCAATCTCCCAGGATGTGGTCGGCTACGATCAATGGCTTTTTGCACCTTGAGCAGGGCCTCAAGCATGGTTTTATCCGAAATTTCCAAACTTTCTTCAGAGCCTGGTGCGGGCCTTAGGGTTGCTGCATCCTCTTTGTGGGTTTGAACATCTACGGCCGCCAAAGACCAATGGGCCAATGGGCGGTTTTGCATATCAGTCAAGATCAAAGTGGCTTGGCCGCAAGAGACCACGACCTCACGCCTTTGCATCGCAGGGCCGCTGCGCCAAAGGCCGGTACATTCCAGCCGATCATATGCTTTAAGTGCGGTCATATGGGCCTGCTCTGCCTATTTGCCGCAAGATAGGTTGATCCGGTCACCGACGCAATGGCCTGTGGTAATCTGCGCTGATGTTCGCCCGCCCTTAGGTTGTTTTGGCGATGCCGCGAAGCTCAAATTTCTGGATCTTGCCTGTGGACGTTTTGGGCAATTCTTGGAAGATGATTTGCTTTGGTGTTTTGAACCCAGCGAGACGAGCGCGCACAAAGGCAATCACCTCAGCTTCTGTGGCTGATTTGCCTTCAAGCAGCTCAACAAAGGCGCATGGGACTTCCCCCCATTTATCATCGGGCTTGGCCACAACGGCGCAGAGGCTCACGGCCGGATGGGCCATGATTGCGCCTTCGACCTCAATGCTTGAGATATTCTCGCCACCGGAGATGATGATGTCTTTCATCCGATCGGCAATTTGCATCATACCATCTGGATGTTGAATAGCGATGTCTTCGGAATGGAAAAACCCACCAGCAAAAGCCTTCTGCGTTGCCTCGGGGTTTTTGTAATAGCCCTTCATGACCGAGTTGCCCCGCATGACGATTTCGCCCTGTGTGACGCCATCCATGGCAATTTGCTGGCCTGTGTCATCGACAACTGTGGTCAAGTCCATCATCGGCATGGCGATGCCCTGGCGAGCTTTGCGCGCCGATTGCTCTTCGGCCGGCAAACTATCCCAAGCCGGGTTCCAAAGCGATTCCACCACATGCCCATAGGTCTCGGTCAGCCCATAGACTTGTGTGACATTGAAACCCAATTGGCCAATCGCGGCCAAAGTGGCCGGAGCGGGTGGGGCGCCTGCTGTAAAGACCTCAACCTGGTGGTCGAAGTTGCGCCTTTCGCCGTCTTCGGCGTTTACAATCATGTTCAGCACAATTGGCGCACCGCCGAAATGGCTGACCCTTTCATCTGCGATACCATCATAAATGGCCTTGGCGGAAATGTCGCGGCAACCGACGACCGTGCCGCCCAAAAGCGGCATCATCCAAGTGTGGTTCCAGCCGTTGCAGTGAAATAACGGCACGATGGCCATGAATACGGGTTGGAGCGTCATGCGCCAACTGATCGGCGTGCCCATGGTCATCAAATAGGCGCCGCGGTGGTGATAAACCACACCTTTGGGTCGGCCAGTTGTGCCAGATGTATAGTTGAGCGCGAGGCTCTCCCATTCATCGCTCGGCATGATCCAAGGGGCCCGCGCATCGCCGCGCGTCAGAAGTGTCTCATACTCCATATGCCGGCCCGAGGCGGTAAAGCCAGCCTCTTGATCGGCCACCTCAATGATCTGTGGCGCGGGAGTGCTCATAGCTGCAATTGCCGCCTCAACTGGGGCGAGGAATTGGCTATCGACCAAAACAATCTTCGCCTCCCCATGCTCAAAAATATAGGTCAGCGTGTCAACATCGAGCCGCGTGTTGATCGTGTTCAAAACAGCGCCACATGCCGGCACGCCAAAACTGGCTTCAATTTGCGCCGTGATATTGGGGAGCAGGGTTGCGACTACATCGCCAGGCTGAATGCCCAAACCGGTTAGGGCGCTGGCCAGTTGGCTGACCCGCGCATGATACTGGCGGTAGGTGGCGCGATGGGAGCCATAGACCACCGCAACATGGTCCGCAAAAACCGAGGCTGCGCGTTGCAGATGCGACAAGGGCGTCAGCGGCACATAATTTGCCGCGCATTTGTCTAAACCAGTCTCTTCCGCCATCCAGCCCATGTCGTATTCCTCCCACTTTTTGCGCACTATCGCGCTTGCGCAGATGATTTCAAGAGCCCATGCATAACAAATGGATCAAAAAACAAATACAGTTGCGTCAATTCTTTTCATGGTGACCGGAATGGCCACTGTCGGAGTGATTGATAATTTCATCACCTATATCGCTGTGGAGGTGAGCCTGTGGCAATTTCACTTCCTACGCAGCATGATCGCCGTCCCGGCCATTGTGGGTTTCGGCCTTATGGCTGGCTGGACATTGCGCCCTTTAAGGCTATGGCCCGTCTTGGGCCGCAATATGTTTCTGTCGGGTGCTATGTTTGTTTATTTCGGCTGTTTGGGGTTCTTTCCCATTTCGGCGGTTGCGGCAGGTCTATTCACAGCGCCGGTTTTGGTGATGTTTATTGATGCTGTCTGGTCGCGCCGGCGCATTGGGCCAATTCGCCTCACGACCGCATGTCTTGGGTTTTTAGGGACGCTTATGGTGCTCAAGCCCGATGTTGGCGGCTTAAGCTGGGCCAATTTAATTCCCGTTTCGGCTGGGCTCATGTATGCTTTTGGCAATGTGGCCACGCGCAAATGGTGTGAAGGCGAAAGCGCTGTTGCCTTGCTTTGGTCCTATATGTTTTTGATGCTGCTCTTTGGAGGTTTAGGGGTCATTTACCTTTATGTCTTCCCTGGAGACCCAAGCAGTTATCTCACGCGCGCTTGGGTTTGGCCATCTGCAAGCGTCTGGATATGGATTGTCATTCAGGCGATATTTTCGTTGATTGGTATTGGCTTCATCATGAAAGCCTATCTCATCGGCGAGGTGACCTATGTCTCGATCTTTGAATATTCCATGCTCATTTTCGCCAGCACCACCGCTTGGGTGTTGTTTGGGGATCGTCTTGGGCCGTTGGGGTTTGTCGGCATAGGTGTCATCATTATCACCGGAATAGTCATTGCCGTGCGCTCAAATGCGGCGGACAATTAGGGCATCTGTGGTTCGATAAGGGGGCCGGGGGTCAAGCGGCGAAATGGCTGTAAAAGCCCTCGCCGTCCTCTGCTAATCTGCGAAGCAGTTCAGGCGCGGCAAATCGGGCGCCATAGCGTTCTTGCAGCTCATCGCAGCGCGCCACCCCATAATCGGCACCAAGCATGTCGAGCCAAGACAACGGCCCGCCGGACCAAGGGGCAAAACCCCAGCCTAAAATCGCGCCAACATCCCCCTCGCGCACATCCATCAACACGCCCTCTTGCAATGCGCGCACCGCCTCGAGGCTTTGGGCGAACATGAGCCTGTGCTGCACCTCCAGCAGCTCCAGATTGCCGCCCTCTTTGCTAAAGTGATCGCGCAGACCTTGCCAGAGGCCCTGCCGCTTGCCTTTGGCATCATACTCATAAAACCCGGCTGACGACTTACGGCCGAGTCGGCCTTGCTCAAACAGCCAAAACAAGACCTCATCGGCCTGCGCATTGTCGTAATCTGCGCCCATGGCGTCTTTGGTGGCCTTGGCGATTTTGACCCCGAGATCAATCGAGGTCTCATCGTTCAGTTGCAGCGGGCCAAGGGGCATTCCCATCAGCTTGGCGGCATTCTCTATCAGGGCGGGCTCAACCCCCTCTTGCACCATGCGAAGCCCCTCGTTGATATAGGGGATGATGCACCGGTTGGCGTAAAAGAACCGAGCGTCATTCACCACAATTGGCGTTTTGCGAATTTGCCGCACAAAGTCTAAGGCTTTCGCCACAGCCGGGTTGCCGGTCTCTGCGCCCTTGATAATTTCGACCAGCGCCATTTTCTCGACTGGGCTGAAAAAGTGGATGCCAATAAACTTATCAGGCCGCGTGCTGGCCTTTGCCAGCTCTGTTATAGGCAAAGTTGAGGTGTTGCTGGCAAAAATAGTGTCGGGGCCTATTACGGCTTCGACTTGCTTGGTCACCTCTGCTTTGATCTTTGGATCTTCAAATACAGCTTCAATGATCAAGTCACATTCTGTCAGAGCTTGATAGTTGGTTGTGGCCTCAATGCGCGCCAGCAGAACCTCTTTGTGCTCAGGCGTAGATTTGCGCCGCGCGATCCCCTTGTCGCAATAGCCAGCGACATAGGCTTTGCCCTTATCGGCTGCTGCTTGGGTTTGATCAATGAGCACCACCTCAATTCCAGCCTGCGCCGAGACAAGCGCAATGCCAGCGCCCATCATCCCGGCACCAAGAATGCCCAATTTGCGCACAGATTGATCTGGCACCTCTTTGGGCCGTACCGCGCCTTTGTCCAGCGCGCCTTTGTTGAGAAACAAACTGCGGATCATATGAGAGGAGGAGGGGTTCAGGATGACCGATGTGAAGTGCCGGGCCTCGATTTTCAGAGCCGTATCAAAGGGCACCAAAGCGCCCTCATAGACCGCACTTAACAGAGCCTTAGCCGCTGGGTAAACGCCCATGGTTTGACCATTGACCATGGCGGAGGCTCCGACATAGGTCATAAAGCCTGCCGGATGATAGGGCGCACCGCCGGGCATTTTATAGCCTTTGGCGTCCCATGGCTTGACCAAATCCGTACCTTTTGCCGCTAAGATCCAGGCTTTTGCATCCTCGAGCGGGGTGGCGCTGACTGCATCAATGATCCCGGCCGCTTTGGCTTGGGCCGGTGAGCAAAGCTTGCCCTGCAACAGATAGGGGCTCGCCGCCATCGCCCCCATTTTGCGGACCAAGCGGGTCGTGCCACCTGCGCCGGGGAAAATCCCGACCTTGATTTCTGGCAGACCAATTTTCGCCTTTGGGTTGTCTGCGCAAATGATGTGATGGCAGGCCAGCGGAATCTCAAGCCCAATGCCAAGTGCCGTACCGGGCAGCACCGCGACGATGGGCTTCCCATCCTTTTTGGTTTTAAAATCCATGCCCGCCAGTTCAATTTTGCGCAGAATTTTATGGATCTCCATAACCATCTCGAAACATCCCTGCGCGGGATTTTCTGGGGTCATGTCCTTTGTTTCGGCAATCACCGCCAAATCCATACCAGCGGCGAAATCTGACTTAGCGGAGGTGATGATCACCCCTTTGACCTCTGGATCGTTGAGGCAGCCATCAATCAGCGCATTCAGATCGGAAAAGCCCTGGGTGCTCATCACGTTCATCGGCCGGGTCTGGCAATCCCAGGTGATGGTGGCCAGACCATCGGCGTCAAGTGTTTGGGTAAAATCGGACATATATCCCGCCTCTAATTTAGGTATTCTCGGGTCGTCCAATCGCGATGACCCAAAGCGTTCATGATCGAGCTGATCCGCCAAGTTTTTCCGTCATGGAGTAACATAGCAGAGGAGGTGTAAGGCCCCACAACGCGCCGATCTCCGGCAAACATTTGCGTTTGATAGGTGCCAATCAAAGTGTCCTCTTCGCTGACTTCAATCACCATGACCTTCCGAATGATTTGCGAAATTTTGAGCGTATCGAGGGCCTGGCAATAGAGATCCCAATCTTTTTTGAGGCTTTCAATTGAATCGTTATAGAGCTGGCCGTTGAGGGTGATTGAAGTGAACGGCAAGGCAACATGATCAACCCAGCTCTGAAAATCGCGATTGACCCAACAGATGGAAATTCGATCTAAAAAGGCTTGGAATTCGACTTCGTTCACGAGAATGCTCCACTTTTATCGTCAAATGCGTTCAATAATCGTCGCGGCGCCCATGCCAGAGGCGACGCAGAGTGTCGCCAAGCCGGTGCCCTTGCCGCTGCGCTCTAATTCATCGAGCAACATGCCAATAATAATGGCACCTGTAGCGCCAAGCGGGTGGCCCATAGCAATCGCGCCACCGTTTACATTGACCCGGCTGTCGTCAACATTGAAGGCCTGCATAAAGCGCAGCACCACGGCGGCGAAGGCCTCATTGACTTCAAACAGATCAATATCGGAAATGGACATCCCAGTTTGTGCCAAAATCTTCTCGGTGACAGGAACCGGTCCTGTGAGCATGATCGTGGGATCAGATCCAATTTTAGCTGTGGCGCGAATAACCGCGCGGGGTTTGAGCCCATGAGCTTCCCCAAACGCTTTCGAGCCGATCAAGATCCCAGCTGCCCCGTCAACAATGCCCGACGAGTTGCCAGCGTGATGGATATGGTTGATCCGCTCCAGATGCGGGTACTTCATCAGGGCGACCTTATCAAAACCGGGCATGGTTTCGCCCATATCTTTGAAGGCAGGTTTCAAAGCTCCCAGTGACTGCATATCCGTGCCGGCGCGGGGGTATTCGTCATGGGTCAAAATGGGCAGGCCGTTGAGATCCTTCACCGCAACCAATGTGTCGTCAAAGCGTCCCTCTGCTATGGCCCGCTCTGCGCGTTTTTGGCTCTCAACGGCCAAAAGATCAGCCTGCGCGCGGGTGAAGCCATATTCTGTTGCGATTATATCGGCGGAAATTCCTTGCGGCACAAAGTAATGCGCCATGGCGATCGAGGGATCTGCGGCAACGGCGGCGCCATCGCTGCCCATTGGCACCCGGCTCATCATCTCGACACCACCTGCGATATAGGCGCTGCCGGCACCGCCTTGGATTTGGTTCGCCGCAAGATTGACCGCCTCCATACCGCTGGCACAGAAGCGATTGATCGACAGGCCGGGGATACGCTCGTCCAGATCTGAGGCCAGCACCGCTGTTCTGGCCAAACAGCCGCCTTGTTCCATCACCTGCGTGGCATTTCCCCAGATGACATCCTCAATCACGGGTCCGTTCAGACCATTGCGGTGGTGTAACGCGTTGAGCAGATCGGCAGAGAGCCGCGCGGCTGTGACTTCATGAAGGCTGCCGTCTGCGCGCCCCTTGCCGCGCGGTGTACGCACGGAATCGTAAATATAAGCCTCAGTCATAGATTGTTCCTTTATGCCCGGTCAGAGGGATTGCCCGGCATCAAATCATAGGGGTGTTTCCAACCGGGCGTGGCTTCGATCCGGCCGAGCCAAGCGTCAATATTGGGCCAATCAGAACGGATAAAGCCATAGGGCTCAGGGTAGAACAGATAGCCACAATTGGCGATATCGGCGATGGTGAGGCTTTGCCCGACGATCCAGTCGCGCTGGGCCAGATGGCTGTCCAGTGTTTTAAAGGCGCCAAGTAACCGGCTTTGCATAAATTTGATCGCCTCTTGCGGGCGTTTGTCTTCCGCTAAGAAATTCATCAAAAAACGGGTGACGCCGGCCTGTGAAGACATTTTATGGTTGTCAAAAAGCACCCAGCGCAGCACTTCGTATTTGTCCTCTGGCGCGCCGCCCAGTTTGCCGGTTTGGTCGACCGCCCATTGCTGAATTGCGCCTGATTGCGACAGGGTAAAATCGCCCTGTTCCAGAACCGGGGCCTCGGCCATTATGTTGAGGCTGCGATAGGCGTCGGTCCGTGCTTGACCGCTGAAGAAATCTACGAAAACGGGTTGCCAGTCGAGGCCGGAGAGCTCAAGCGTCAGCGCTGCTTTGTAGGAATTCCCGCTTTCTCCGAAGCAATATAGTTTGAGCGTCATTTAAGCCTCTAGATGTATTTTATTGCGGTCACGTGAAGTGTCAGCCAGAAAAGGCCTCCGCGTCAAGTGCCATTACCGTGTCTCCGCCCGAAGTTATTCGCGCCAAATGAAGTGCCGTGGCCGGCAAGTGCCGGGCCATATAATATTGGCCCGTTGTCAATTTTGCTTCATAAAACGCGCGATCATTCGGGTCTGTTTCCAGCGCCGCACAGGCCGCCTTTGCCATCTCGCCCCACATCAACCCAAGGCAGACATGGCCGAGCAGATGGAGGAAGTCTGTGGATCCGGCCAGGGCATTATGAGGGGTTTTGATCCCGTTTTGCATGAAATACATCACCGCGGCCTGCAAATCTTTGGAGGCGGCTTTTATGCCGGCCACGAAAGGTTCCATCGCTGCCTGATCGGCATTCTCATCACAAAAGCGCGCGAGACGCTCCATGAACCCGAGGATGTATTTGCCACCTTCTTGCCCGAGCTTGCGGCCCACCAAATCGAGGGCCTGCACCCCATTGGCGCCCTCATAGATCATTGCGATACGCGCATCTCGGGTAAATTGCGACATGCCCCAATCTTCGATATAGCCATGGCCACCGAAGACCTGTTGCGCCTGTACGGTCATGGCATAGCCTTGATCGGTCAAAAACCCTTTGATGACAGGGGTCAAAAGTGAAATCAGCCCTTCGGCTGCACCATCTTGCGCGCGATGGGCCTGGTCAATGAGACTGGCGCCCCAGAGTGTCAGCGCCCGGGCTCCTTCGACAAAACTTTTTTGGTCCATAAGGCTGCGGCGAATGTCGGGATGGACAATCAGCGGATCGGCCGGGCCGTCTGGGTTCTTGATGCCGGTGATGTCTCGACCTTGTAAGCGCTCAGTGGCGTAGGTGACGGCGTTTTGATAGGCTGCGCTGGCCTGAGCCAATCCCTGCATGCCGACACCCAAACGCGCCTCATTCATCATGGTGAACATCGCGCGCATCCCCTGGTGCATCTCTCCGAGCAAATAGCCTGTGGCACCGTCATAATTCATAACGCAGGTCGCGTTGCCATGTATCCCCATTTTACGCTCAATCGCCCCGCACGTCACACCATTGCGCGGGCCAAGCTGGCCATCGGGGGTGACGAGAAACTTTGGCACGATGAATAAGGAGACGCCCTTGATGCCCTTCGGTCCACCAGGGATTTTCGCAAGAACCAAGTGAATGATATTCTCTGCGAGATCATGCTCTCCGGCTGAGATGAAAATTTTCTGGCCGGTCACCGCATAGCTGCCATCGGCGTTCGGGGTGGCCTTTGTACGCATCAGGCCTAGATCCGTGCCGCAGTGCGGTTCGGTCAAATTCATTGTCCCGGTCCAGTCACAAGCGATCATCTTTGGTAGGAAGAGATCTTTTTGTGCCTCTGTCCCATGGGCCAATATTGTCGAGGCGGCACCATGGGTCAGCCCATGATACATAGAAAACGCTTGATTGGCGGCCATAAAATGTTCTGTGACTGCTGTGCCGATCACGGAGGGCATGGATTGTCCGCCATATTGCTCCGGCATATCAATCCCGGGCCAGCCGCCAGATTTGAGTTTCTCAAAGGCGTCTTTGAATCCGCCGGGTGTGTGAACCGTGCCTGCCTCCCACCTACAGCCCTCGCGATCACCAACCGCATTCAACGGGGCGATAACCGCATGGGCCAGCTTGCCAGATTCGTTTAATACGGCTTCGGTGAATGATCGATCCTGATCGCTATAGCCCGGAATATTGGATTGAGAGAGTCGCAGCACCTCGTGCAAGATGAATTGTTGGTCTTTGATGGGGGCGCTGTAGGTTGACATGGCGGATCCTTTGGCTCGACTCTTAATCTGTTACGTCCGTTTTTTCGTTCAGCAATTGCCGGCCCCAATCTAATTGGGCTTTTAACTCGTCTATTGCTTCTGTGAGCTCGTCGCGTTGACGCTCCATCTGCTCCAGGCGTGCGCAAGCGATGCGATAGGTTTCTTGGTTTTGCGTGGCTTGCTCGTCGCCAATGTCATACATATCCAAGAGTTGGCGGATTTCCTCGAGACTGAAGCCAAAGCGCTTGCCGCGTAGGACCAGCTTGAGCCGGGCACTGTCTCGGCGGGTGAAAAGACGCCGTGTGCCCTCTCGCTTGGGGGACAGCAATTCTTTGGATTCATAAAACCGCAAAGTGCGTGGCGTGACCCCAAAGGCCGCGCACATTTGTTGTATCGTTTGCGTCTCTTCCATCTCTTTACCATCCAAAATGCATCAAAGGTCGGGCGATAATGCCTTACGTTGACGTAAATCAATAAGAAGGTAAAGGTAATTGGCACAATATTTCGGTTTCTGGCGGCATTTTGCCCGTTTTTTCAGAAAAATGGCGGCGAGCTTAGGGCAGCTCTGCTGAAATCGTGTCAATCATTGTCGAGAGATCTGTGATTGCGCCTTTGAGTTCTTCTTGCTGTTGTTTCAAAATAGCTAATTTTTCTTGCGCAATTGGGATCCAGGCCTGCATCTGTGCCGTGCTGCCTTCTTTGTCGTAGATCTGCAACCATTGGCGCAATTCTTCCAAACTGAAGCCAAATCGCCGACCGCGCATGATCAAAGTCATTCGCGCCACTTCACGCGGGCTGTAAAATCGGGCGCGACCCACCCTTTGGGGCTGCAAAAGCTCAATATATTCATAATAGCGCAGGGTGCGCGGGGTCACATTGAAATGCGCACACATGTCTTTAAATGATAGATTTTCTTGTGTCATGCTTCCCCCGGGGCCATATAGTATTGCACTGGAATGGAGGGTCAAGAGATCAGTTCATGAAGCCAGGCGCAAGGATGTAAAACCCATATCCCACGATCAGGGCCGGAATGGCGGAATAGCCCGTGGCAATGAGTGCCGCGCGCGGGTTCAGCGCAATCGCAGGGAAGAGCGCATCCCCGTCATTGGAAATCGCATTGCCGATCAGCGCGGCGAAGGGCAAGACTCCATTGAGGTAGAGCGTTGCGACCAAGACCTGCGGACCGCATCCCGGAACAAAGCCAACCAAAACCGCGATCAATGGCAGTAGCACGCCGATTGTTCCAAAGGCGGCTTGCAGGTCAAATCCGCCAAAGGTTTCTGCATAGCTATAGCTTAGATAGGCGATGATGACCCAGATCGAGATAAAGGAGGTCTCCTCTGCGACGCGGGTCAACGGGTGATCGGCAATATTTGTCATGGCTTTGAGCGGAGAGGTTGCCCAGATGAACAGCCCGAGAAAACTACCGGCAAGAGCGAGGGAGAAAATCAAATCCTTACCATAAAGTGCAAAGATATCAGTTCCGGTGAGCTGGGTGACCCCGAAAACCAATCCGACCAGAGCCAGGCCGACATATGCGTAGTCTTGCCAGCGCGTGCGCCCAATGACGGGCGCAATTTCGCATTGTCCAGAGGTGTCTGGTGTCAGATCAAAGCGATTGAAGCGATCGACAAACCATCCCGATAAAATGCCGACGATGAAGGATAGGGGCAAAACAACCAGCGCCGCATCCGGACGGGTTGCGATGAGCAAGAACGCCGCATCCCCCATGGTTGCCGTCAGCGTTGCGACCACGGCGCCAAAACTGACATTGCCCGAAGAATAAGCCGCCACCACAACCACAGCGCCGCCGCAGCCGGGCGTGGCGCCCAAAATCGCGGCCATAGGAACTTGAAAGCCTTTAGATTTTTTGAGTGCGGAGCCGATATCAAATCGAAACAACCGTTCCGCGCCATAAAATAACAGCAATGTTGCCGCCACAAATGCCGAGACCTGCACATAGGCATCGACCATTAGGCCGCGCGTGAGATGTCCGACGGGTCCCGGAGCGAGCGCGAGGCCCAAAAATAGGCATAGCACAAGAAGTCTTCGGCTTCGAAAGGGGCCGAGCATATCTGACGCGATGAATATCTGCGCATTGGTTTTTGTGGACATGCGGCTGTGCATATTGCAATTGAGAATAATTCGCAAGTGCAAATAAAGCGCTTGGCAATCCGCGGCGCAGGCACAATAACCATTTTATGACACAAGATCAGATGACAGCCGCGCGTCAGTTCATTGATGCAATTCCCCATTCACGCCGATTGGGCATGCAGCTCGAAGAGTTGGGGGACGGTCGTGCGATTATTTCTATGCCCTATGATTCCGCTCTGATTGGTGACCCGGTCACAAAGGTGATTCACGGCGGCGCGGTCTCGGCCTTGATGGATACGGCCGGCGGGGCCGCGGTGGTGGCGCATCCTCTCGCAGGTCTGGGCACGGCGACTTTGGATTTGCGCATTGATTATATGCGCCCTGCGACGCCGGGTCAGACCATAACGGCCAGTGCTGAGTGCTACCATGTCACCAGGACAGTGGCCTTTGTGCGCGCCACCGCCTGCGATGAGGATACAGCGCGCCCCGTTGCTACGGCAACGGGTGCATTTACCGTTGCGAAGGCCAGCGCATGAGCCGGCCAGAACCTGTCACGCAAGTCAAACGTCGTCGCGATCTCGCCCTGTCGATGATCGTCAGCCAAGTTCCCTATATTGAGTTTCTGGGCGTGCGTTTTGATCGACATGGTGATGAGCTGACCGCGACCATGGGCTTTCATGAAGCTCTTATCGGCAACCCGATGTTGCCGGCGCTCCATGGCGGGGCAACAGCGGCGTTTTTGGAGATCACTGCGATCATCGGCTTGGCTTGGAGCACGCTTTGGGATGATATCGAAGCGGAGAAGTTGGATGTCGAGGCGGTCCAAAACGGCGCTCTGGTCCTGCCCAAAACGATTGATTTTACCGTTGACTACCTACGCACCGGTCTGCCGCGCGATGCCTATGCACGCGCGCGGGTCAACCGCTCGGGTCGGCGCTATGCCTCAGTGCATGTAGAGGCCTGGCAAGACAATCGAGATCGACTCTTCGCGCAGGCATCCGGACATTTCTTGATGCCGCAAAGCCATGGCTGACCCGACCTATGGCATAACGCATAAGCGTGTTTTGTCGATTGCCCTACCGATAGTGATTTCCAATGCGACCGTGCCGATCTTAGGTGCGGTGGACACTGGTGTCATTGGCCAATTGGGCGGAGCGGCACCGATTGGCGCGGTTGGCATTGGCGCCATTATCTTGGGTGCGCTCTATTGGATCTTTGGATTTCTGCGCATGGGCACCGTGGGGCTCACCAGCCAAGCCCTGGGCGCGGGGGATGCGCAAGAGGTCCGCGCGCTGTTCTTTCGCAGCGCTGGCATTGGCGTGCTGGCAGGTCTCGCGTTTATTATTTTTCGGATCCCCATTTTCGCCGGTGCCTTTTGGATTGCCCCGGCCTCCGTTCAAGTGGAGAGTTTGGCGCGGGACTATATGTCCATTCGTGTTTGGTCAGCACCGGCGGCGATTGCAATTTATGGCCTCAGCGGGTGGCTGATTGCTCAAGAGCGCACCCGTGCGGTGCTGATGATTCAACTTTTCATGAATGTGACAAATATCATCCTGGATTTCTGGTTCGTCCTGGGGTTGGGCCTTGGGGTTGAAGGGGTGGCCGTGGCAACTTTGATTGCTGAGTGGGGCGGGCTGGTACTGGGCCTGTATCTCTGCCGGCAGGTCTTTCGTGGCCTGGCTCTGTCTTGGTGGCAGCAGATCGCCAACCGGCGCCGTGTGATCTATATGATGCAGGTGAATGGCGATATATTAATTCGCTCAGTGCTTCTCCAAACGGGCTTCGTTAGCTTTTTATTTTTTGGAGCTGAACTTGGTGATGTTACCTTAGCGGCCAATCAAGTCTTGCTGCAATTTGTTTACCTCGCCTCCTACGCTATGGATGGGTTTGTCTTTGCGGCCGAGTCTTTGGTGGGCCAAGCCATGGGCGCGAGAGCCGTGGCGCAATTGCGGCGGGGCGCATCGGTGACGGCGGTTTGGGCCTTTGGAACGGCCTTTGCTTTGGCCGCAGGATTTTGGATCATGGGGCCTTTTGTGATTGATGTCATGGCCAAAGACCCCGCTGTGCAGCAGGCGGCCCGATTATATCTGCCGCATATGGTGGCCGCGCCACTGCTCGGCGCTTTGGCTTGGATGCTTGATGGGGTTTTTATCGGCGCCACACGCACCAAGGATATGCGCAATATGATGATCCTATCGTTTTTAGGCTACTGTGGTCTGGTGCTCTTGCTCTTGCCAAGTTTCGGCAACCATGGGCTTTGGATGGCGATGAACGGATTTTTCATCCTGCGCGGGATCAGTTTGGCGCTCCGCTATCCGGCGCTGGAACGGGTTGCCGCTGCGCCTTGAGCTGCGCAGCTGCGCTTGATGTTAGAGCCAGTCTTGTGTGGTCGTGCCGATGGCTTGATCGAGCCGCTCATAGCCGTCCTGGGCCAAAAGCTGATCCAGGCCAGTTGCAATGCGCGGCACTAAAGATAGCCCCTGATACACCATGGCTGAATAGATTTGCACCGCGCAGGCGCCAGCAGTGATCTTCGCATAGGCGTCCTGTGCCGATCCAATGCCGCCCACGCCCACCAGATCAATCTTGCCCCGCGTGGCTTGGCGCATTTTCGCCAATACGCGGGTGGATTTTTCAAACAGTGGCTGTCCTGAAAGGCCGCCGGTTTCTTCGTGCTGCGCAGAGGAAAGCCCGGCCCTGTCCAAAGTGGTATTGGTGCAGATAATGGCCGCGAGCCCGGCTGAGAGCGCCAGATCCGCGATATCTTGTATTTCCGCATCTGTTAGATCAGGCGCGATTTTGAGGAAGATGGGCAGGGGGTTGGCCAGAGCTGCATTGGCTGCGTTCACACGGCCCAACAGATCTTCGAGGGCCGCTTTGCCTTGAAGATCGCGGAGCCTTTCTGTGTTGGGTGAAGAGATATTCACCGTCGCGAAGTCGATATGTGCGGCGGCCTGCGTGAGCACATGGCCAAAATCATCGGCTCGGTCAGCGCTGTCTTTATTCGCACCAAGGTTCAACCCGCGCGGTATGGCCGTTGGGGTTTGTGCGAGACGGGCAGCGATTTCAGCGATGCCTTGATTGTTGAAGCCAAAGCGATTGATGACTGCCTGGTCTTCGGTCAGACGAAACAGCCTCGGTTTTGGATTGCCGGGCTGTGGCCGCGGGGTCGCGGCACCCACCTCCAAAAACCCAAATCCCGCCTTCGCCATTGGCGCCAGCGCCTCAGCGTTTTTGTCATAACCTGCTGCCAGGCCAAGCGGGTTGCGCAGGGCGATGCCGCCCAGTGAGGTTTCAAGGCGCGCCGTATGAACCGGAGCGCCGTGCAGCGGGGCCAGTCCCAGCTTTAGCGCTTGAATTGACAAGCCATGTGCACGCTCTGGCTCAAACTGATGCAGAAGCTTCAGGCCTAATTTTTCTCGCAGGCTCATGTCAGACCTTCGGGGAATTTGTGGCGCCCACCAACCAGCGGCAGGGGCTGGCACCAAAGAACCTCTGACAATTTTAGCCTGTCATAAAGGTGCGGGAATTCAGCGCCGCCGCGTGAGATTTCCCATTTTATTGCACTGCCCAGAGCCTCAGTTTCGACAGCTGCGAGAAAAAGATTTTCGACATTCGCGAAATGTTTATCGGCTGTCTCTTGGGCCTGCTGGGCGGTGGAAAAATGGATATAACCATCCTCAAGATCGATCGGCGCCCCATCGGTCTCGCCCTCGGCCTGCAAGGCGTGCCACTCAGCGGCACGGAATATTTTGTAAATTAACATTCCCCACCTGTGCCGTGTCGCGGGAAAATCGTCAACCATCCTTTCTGCGTATGGGCTTTCCCGGCGGTTGGAATTGACTCGACTCAGCAGATGTGGATCGATGATGCCTCTATTTATTTCGGGATATAATAATTATTTAGGGACATGATCATGATGAAAACAATGCTTGCTAGCGCAGCTGCTGTGGCTCTGACCGCGGGGATGGCTGTGGCGGATTATACGTTAACGGTTTTGCACACCAATGATTTCCACGCGCGTTTTGAGCCGATATCAAAATATGATAGCGGTTGCGGTGAGGAAGATAACGCCGAAGGAAAGTGCTTTGGTGGCTCAGCCAGATTGGTCACAGCCATTACAGAAGCCCGCGCAAGGTCGGAAAATTCAATTTTGGTGGATGGTGGAGATCAATTTCAAGGCACCCTATTTTATACCTACTATAAGGGAAAACTGGCCGCTGAGATGATGAACAAAATGGGCTATACGGCGATGACCGTTGGCAACCACGAGTTTGACGATGGGCCGGAAGTCCTGCGCGGGTTTGTCGATGCGGTGAATTTTCCAATCTTAATGTCCAATGCTGACATCAGCGGCGAGGCACTGCTGCGCGATGTGATCCAGAAGTCGGTGGTGATTGAGCAGGCTGGTGAGAAAATTGGTCTGATCGGTCTGACGCCAGAGGATACCGATGAGCTGGCCAGCCCTGGGCCGAATGTGATCTTTTCCGATCCGTCTGAAGCGGTTCAGATCGAGGTGGACCGCCTGACCGCAATGGGGGTGAATAAGATCATCGTGCTATCGCATTCTGGCTATCTGGTCGATCAACGGGTTGCGGCGAATACCACCGGTGTGGATGTGATCGTCGGCGGGCATTCTAACACATTACTGTCCAATACAAATGATCGTGCTGAAGGGGCCTATCCCACAATGGTGGGTGATACGGCGATCGTTCAAGCCTATGCCTATGGCAAGTTTTTGGGTGAATTGAATGTCACCTTTGATGATGATGGCCGCATTGTTGAGGCCGTTGGTGAGCCGCTGATCATGGATGGTTCAGTGGGTGAAGACGGGGCCACAAAGGAGCGCATTTCCGAGGCCGCCGAACCCTTAGAGGCGATCCGCAATCAAGTCGTCGCGATGTCCGCCGCCGCGATTGAAGGCGATAGATCCGTCTGCCGCGTGCAAGAATGTGAGATGGGCAACCTGGTGGCTGATGCGATGCTTGCGCGTGTGGCCGATCAGGGTGTGCAAATTGCGATTGCCAATTCTGGCGGTCTGCGCGCCAGTATTGATGCCGGCGAAGTGACCATGGGCGAAGTGCTCACCGTCCTGCCATTTCAAAACACTTTGGCAACTTTCCAAATTTCTGGGCAGGGGGTGATTGATGCGCTTGAAAACTCAGTCAGCCAGGTCGAGGAGGTCGCTGGTCGTTTTGCACAGGTTGCCGGTTTGAAATACACTTGGGATCCGAAGGTTGCACCCAATGAGGGACGGATTGTCGAGGTGCTGGTTGCGCAAAATGGCGGCTATGCGCCGATTGATCCTGCGGCCCTCTACTCTGTTGTGACAAATAACTATGTGCGCAATGGCGGAGATGGCTACAAAATGTTTCGCGATGGTTTGAATGCCTATGATTATGGACCGGGTCTCGAAGCGGTTCTGGCTGAATTTATGGCTGCGCAGGGAAGCTATGAGCCCTATCTTGATGGCCGTATATCGGTCAAATAATAAAATGCGGGGCCGATTGGCCCCGCATCCCCCACTCTTTGGGCTCTAAAGTTGAAAATATTTCTGGCCGGTTATGGCCAACATGCAATCAGACCGACGGTGTTTTGCGCAAGATTGGCCAAATCCACAGGCTCCAGCTTTACGGTCTTGGTGTCGGTGCTGGCGGCGGCCTCCGCCGCGATCAATGTCTCAGAAATCAATGGCCAATTGGCCATGAATTGTACATTTTCAGGCAGCTGGCGAGATACCTGCGGTGGTGGCGGCAACAGCACACCGATCACAGAGCCATATTGGTCATAAATCGGCCCGCCAATATCGCCCGGCAGGCTGTCGATCTCCAATCGGGCAATACCTGCGCGGCCTGTGAGGTCGGTCAGTGCTTGCAACTGGCCCATGGTTACGGATGGCGCGCCAAGTTTGCCACCATAGGAGTACCCCCCCAAAGCCACATATTGCGGCGCATCGGGGCGCTCGGTTTCGAACCGGCCAACCGACGCCGGGGCCGCGCCCTGTGTGGGAACCAAGACCGCAAGCTCCGCGTTTTGCGCCGCGATGCTGAGCGGGAGACCATCTTGCAAAAGCAAGCTTGTGCATTCGGAAAAGTCTTGCGCCGCCGTGAGGATATGGCCCGCGCTGCTGATGAAAACTCCCGATTGCGTAAAGCTTGGTTGACGAATGGTCAGGCCGCCCAGGGTCTCTTGCGGCTTGAGATCCGTGCCAAGAATGGGCGCCTCGCCCAGCGCGCCAGCAACAGATGTGAAGCTGGTGAAGATTTCCTCTTCTACGCGTGCGCGGCGTGCTGCGTCCCCGCGCGGCCAGACAAATATCACCCCTTTGATGTCGCCGCCCTGCAATGTGGCAAAGCCGGTGGTGTGGAGCCGGTCGTCATAGGCCTCTATCGTGAAGCTAGATTTCGCCAGGTTGCGCGGGCCGGTTTCTGGGAGGATGCTCAAAGTTTGCATCACCTCATAGAGGGCCGCCAGCCGGGCTTTATCGCCGCGTTGACTGATGAGGATCACCTGCGCCAAGCCTGTGCCTTTGGCGGCATAGGTGGCAAAGGGCGGTTTATAATAGACTGGTGCCAAAAGGGCGCTGGGCAGGCGTAGCGCGATTCCAGCCTGCGCATCAACCACCTCTTCAAATCCCAGTCCTGCCAATAAAAATTGATAATCCGCAATCGCTTCGGCTCTTTGTTCGGCGGTCAGAACACCTGTTTCTTGATAGCCATTGGCGCTTTGCCAGCGCGTCATAGCCGCACGCGTGCCCGGCCCATAAAGCCCATCAATGGCACTTTCATAAAACCCGGCCCAAGCCAGTGCGCGTTGCAGGTATTTTTTCTCGCCCTCTGTCATCGCCCTTTCTGTGGCTTTGGCTTGGGCAAGCTGCTCGGCCAGGCTGATTGGCGGCTCCGGTCTGGTCACTTCCGCTGCCCCATCGGGCACCGCGCTAGGCTCTTGATCTGCGGCGGGGGCCTCGGTTTGGGCTGCCGGCTTTGGCCGCGCATCGGTTTGTGTGGCGACTTGAGCTGTGCGCGGGCGCGGGTAGAAGCGTTCACCATAGGATGATCCGCTTGTGGTGAAGCTGGTGCGGGGAATAAGTCCCTCAGCGCGGAACTTTTGCAAGGCGGCGTCGGCCTGCTCTGGATCATATGGGCCGATGGCCACGCCGAACCAGCCACCGTCAATTTCAAACCCGTTCACATTCTCCAAATCGCGGGCATAGATCTCAATCCTGTCCAAACTTGCCTCGAGATGCAGCCGGGTCTCGAGCTGGATCCAAACCTGCCGAGTCACAGTCGATTGTGCCAAAGCAACCTGTGCCCAGGTCAACATCATAGCCACGAGGCTGTAGATAAGCGCTGATTTCATCTTAGACCCTTTTAAAAATTTGTCCTGTTATTTGTGCGATTGCTGCGTAAATCAAGTCGGTGCACGAAAGTTTTGGGATTTGCGCTGATTTCGCACCGGTGGCTTGATTGACGCTGGCCCGTGCAGCGCCTATTCAGGCGCCAGATCAGCGGCCGAGGACCATATGAGCACTCCAAAATCATTCCAAGAGATTATTTTGCGCCTTCAAACCTACTGGGCCGAGCAGGGCTGCGCCATTTTGCAGCCCTATGATATGGAGGTGGGTGCTGGCACGTTTCACCCTGCCACCACGCTGCGGGCTTTGGGTTCTAAGCCCTGGGCTGCGGCCTATGTGCAACCATCGCGCCGTCCAACCGATGGCCGCTATGGAGAAAATCCAAACCGATTGCAGCATTATTACCAATATCAGGTGCTCATCAAACCCAGCCCGCCGAATTTGCAAGAGCTCTATCTGGGCAGTCTCAAAGCCATTGGTATTGATATGGCCCTGCATGACATCCGCTTTGTCGAAGACGATTGGGAAAGCCCGACTCTGGGGGCTTGGGGACTGGGCTGGGAAGTGTGGTGTGACGGTATGGAAGTGTCGCAGTTCACATATTTCCAGCAGGTCGGTGGTCACGACTGCCACCCGATTTCTGGTGAGCTGACCTATGGTCTGGAGCGTTTGGCCATGTATGTCTTGGGCGTGGATCATGTGATGGATATGCCCTTTAACGATCCTTCGGCGCCCATCGCGCTCACCTATGGGGATATTTTCCGTCAAACTGAGGAAGAATACGCCCGTTGGAACTTCGATGTGGCCAATACAGAGGTTTTACTGCGCCAGTTTGAAGAGGCTGAGGCAGAATGCGAGACCATTTTGGCGCAAGAGGCAGTTGACCCCAAAACCGGCAAGCGGATCATCATGGCCCATCCGGCCTATGATCAATGTATTAAAGCCAGCCATATGTTTAACCTTCTGGATGCGCGTGGTGTGATTTCGGTCACAGAGCGGCAGGCCTATATTGGCCGAGTTCGGAGTTTGGCGACCAAATGCGCCGATGCCTTCGTTCAGACTTCAGCAGCGGGAGCGGCCTGATGGCTGTCAGTGGAAAAGTGATCAGCGGCGGAATTTTAGGGATAACAGCGGCCTTCGGGATTGGCGTCTATTATGCGCAGGTCTATGGCTATTACGAAACCTTCACTCAGGGAGAGGTCGCCTTGACCTCGGTCGTTAGTGGTGAGCCGACACGCATTCCGGTGACGGAGTTTGAAGGCATTGATGCAGACAGCAGCCCAATCCGCTATCGTGCCTGTTTCAAAACTCCTTTGAGCACGGCCATGCTTACAGAGACATTCACCACGCTTGAACGCTCAGAGCCGCGCAACGCGCCTGAGTGGTTTGGGTGTTTTGATGCGGCCCAAATAGCCGCTGACATCGACGCAGGCCTTGCGACCGCTTATCTTGGCGCGGCGAATTACGAATTTGGGATCGACCGCATTGTGGCAATTTACGATGACGGGCGCGGCTTTGTTTGGCATCAGATCAACGATTGTGGCGACAAACTTTATGACGGCTCGCAGGCCTCTGACGACTGCCCGGAAAGGGATCAATAATGGCGGATCTTCTCATTGAACTTTTTTCGGAAGAAATACCCGCAGGCTTGCAAGCCCCAGCGGCTGAGAACCTCAAAAAACTTTTGACCAATGGGATGGTCGAGGCAGGCTTGACCTATGCCACGGCTTCCGCGTTTCACACAGCGCGGCGATTGACTTTGGTTGTGGAAGATTTGCTTGACGCCAGCCCCACCGTGCAAGAGGAACGCAAGGGCCCGAAAGTTGGCGCGCCGGAGCAGGCGATCAATGGATTTTTGCGCGGCGCGGGTGTGTCTATGGATGACCTCGAAGTGCGCGACGACAAAAAAGGTCAGGTCTACTTCGCTAAGATCACCAAGCCTGGGCGGCCCGCCTCTGAGATTGTGGCTGAGGTGTTAGAGTCGACTATTCGGAATTTTCCTTGGCCAAAATCAATGCGCTGGGGCTCGGGGAGCCTGCGTTGGGTGCGGCCTTTGCAATCTATCCTTTGTATCTTGTCGAATGAGGCGGAAGTCTCGATTGTCCCGCTTGAAGTGGATGGCTTTCAGGCGGGCAACCAGACCCGGGGTCACCGTTTCATGGCCCCCGATGCTTTTACGGTCAGTGGTTTTGAGGATTACGACACTAAGCTGAAGCGCGCCAAAGTGATCTTGCGAGCCGAGGAGCGTCAAGCGGCGATTTGGCAGGAGGCCCAGACCCAAGCTTTTGCGCTGGGCTATAGTGTGGTGGACGATGCCGGCTTACTGGCAGAGGTGGCAGGGCTCGTCGAGTGGCCCGTTGTCCTCATGGGCCAAATTGATGAGGAATTTTTGGATCTGCCGCCAGAGGTATTGAAGACCTCTATGAAAGAACATCAAAAATTCTTCTCGGTCGCAAATCCGAAAACGGGCCGTATTGAGCGCTTTGTGACTGTGGCAAATATTGAGGCGGCCGATCAGGGCGCTACGATATTGAAGGGCAACCAAAAGGTGCTGGCCGCGCGTCTTGCCGATGCGAAATTCTTTTGGGAGAATGATCTGCGCGAAGCAAAAGCGGGCATGGGAGCCTGGCAGGCGGCTTTGGAAAACGTCACCTTTCACAACAAGCTCGGCAGCCAGGCCGCGCGAATCAAACGTATCGCGGCTTTGGCCCGCGACTTGGCTCCAATGGTGGGCGCGGATCCCGATATGGCCGAGCAGGCCGCTTTGGTGGCCAAGGCAGATTTGAGCTCTGAGATGGTCTATGAATTTCCCGAATTGCAGGGACTCATGGGGCGCTATTATGCGGCAAAAGCGGGCATGTCAGCTGAGATTGCGGCGGCCTGTGAAGCGCATTATTCGCCGCTTGGCCCCTCAGATGACGTGCCGACAGCGCCGGTTTCTGTCGCTGTAGCTCTGGCCGATAAGCTTGACACTCTCACAGGGTTTTGGGCGATTGATGAAAAGCCGACGGGCTCGAAAGATCCGTTCGCACTGCGCCGCGCAGCTCTGGGGGTGATCCGTTTGATATTGGACAATCACCTCACCTTGCCGTTAGCTGATCGGCTGGCCCCTGCGGATGCGGGTGCTGGAGCTGCGGATTTGCTCGGATTTTTCCAAGATCGCCTGAAAACCTATCTGCGCGACCGCGGTATTCGTCATGATGTGATCGACGCCTGTATCGCCATGCCGCAAAGTGACGATCTGGCACTTTTGGTCAAGCGGGCCGAGGCCTTGCAAGGCACGCTGAGCACCGATGATGGTGAGAACCTGATTCAGGGCTTTAAACGTGCCAACAATATCTTGAGCCAAGCTGAAGCGCAGGACGGGGTTGAATATAGCTTTGGTGCCGATCCAAAATTTGCCGAAAATGAAGCGGAAAAGGTGCTTTTTGCGGCGCTGGACGCGGCGGATAAGAAGATTCAACCCGCCATGGCGACACAGGATTTTGCCACTGCTATGGCAGCTATGGCCACATTGCGCGGTCCGATCGATGCGTTTTTTGAAGCGGTTAAGATCAATGCCGATAGCGCATTGGTGCGCCGCAATCGGCTGAATCTTTTGAGCCGGATTCGCACAACCTGCCTGTCTGTTGCTGATTTGACCAAAGTCGAAGGCTGACAACTGCCTCTTGCACTACGCAGTCAACGGCCTATGCTGCAGCAGAACATGAGGATGCCGCAGTGCAGAACGATCAAATATTCGCCCCTGTTGTATTGGTCACCAATACAGCCCCAATGACGGCCGCCGCCTATGGCGGGCGGGCCAAATGTGCGCAGCGCCTGATCCGGCTGGATATGCCGGTCCCGACAACGGTGGCGCTCTCCTTTGAGGCGGTGCATGAATTGGCGCAGGGCCACGCCTTGGATCTTGACTTGGTCTTGCCACATTTTGGCGCGGCGCCCTTGCTCTCGGTGCGGCCGTCCTCTGGCAGTCCTGATTGGGGCGGGCCGGGTGCGATTTTGAACATTGGCATGAATGATGTTAAATTTTCAGAGCTATGCGAAAGCCATGGCGAAACGGCAGCGGCCACCCTCTATCTGCGGTTTATCAACGCCTATGCGACCCATGTGGCACGGCTGGATCCAGATGCTTTCGATGATCCTGAAACGCCGAATGCTGGCGATGTGATCAAGGCTTTGACCACCTATAGCGACGAGGCCGATGAGCCCTTCCCGCAGGAGGTTGATGTGCAATTGGCCCATGTGCTGCGATCTATGGCCCGCGCATGGGAAGGCACCAGTGCGCGGCTGTTGCGCCAGGCTAAAGGCGCACCTGTGGATGCGGGGCTTGGGCTTGTGGTTCAGGCGATGGCCATTGGGGTTGGGCGCGGTGAATGTGGCTCGGGTGTGATACAATTTGCCTCGTCTGATACGGGCCTGCCCGAAATTCACGGGCGCTATCTGCGCCAATCTCAGGGGCGCGAGGCATTGGATCGGCAGGTTGGATCTTTATATCTGACCAAAGATCCCCGTGGTCCGTCCTTTGAGGAAACCTGTCCCGAGGCTTTTGCTCAGCTTTTGGAGTATTCGGTTTTGGCTCGAAAGCGCTTGCGTGAAGAGATGCAAATTGAATTTACGCTCGAGAGTGGCAAGCTGGCGATTTTGGATGCGGTGCGTATCGTGCGATCTTCAAGCGCGGCGGTCCATATTGCCGTGGACTTGGCCCGCGACGGCATCATACCGCGCGAGGATGCACTTATGCGGGTTGACCCAAAGGCATTGTCTGAACTTCTGCACCGGCAAGTGGCCCCCAATGCACCGCGTACCGTATTGGCCAAGGGCATTGCCGCAAGCCCGGGGGCGGCAACTGGAAAGATCGTTTTTACAGCCTCTGATGCGCAAGCCAGTGCTGCACGCGGCGAGGCGGCTGTTTTGGTGCGGCGAGAAACAGGGCCGGAAGATATTCGCGGGATGCACTCTGTGGTTGCGGTTCTCACGGAACGCGGCGGGGTCACGAGCCATGCCGCTGTGATCGGGCGCGGTCTTGGCCTGCCCTGCGTGGTGGGCGCTTCGGACATGAGCATCGACGGACAAAAGAAGTCGATCATTGGCCGCAACCAACAGATTTTGCGCGAGGGCGATGTCATCACTGTGGACGGCACTCATGGTGAGGTATTGGTCGGGCATGTGGAGACAGTGGAAGCTGGTCTCAATACCGCTGTTACAACCCTATTGGGCTGGGCAGATGAGCTGCGCGATATTGGAATCAGAGCCAATGCGGATACGCCGCGCGATGCGCAAACGGCCAAAAATTTTATGGCTGACGGCATTGGTCTGTGTCGCAGTGAGCATATGTTCTTTGAAGCTGATCGCTTGACGGTGATGCGGGAGATGATTTTCGCTGAAAATGAAGAGGACCGCGCCGCCTCTTTGGAGCGACTTTTGCCAATGCAGCGGGCTGATTTTACAGAATTGTTCCAAATCATGGAGGGGCGCCCGGTTTGCATTCGGTTGCTTGATCCGCCTTTGCACGAGTTTTTGCCCGCCGATCGCAGCGGGTTGCGCGATTTGGCCGAAGCGCTCAATCTGCCCCTATCGCGTGTGACGGAACGGGTGGAGCAATTGTCGGAATATAACCCGATGCTCGGTCTGCGCGGTGTGCGGCTTGGGATCACGGTTCCTGAAATTTACGAAATGCAGGCACGGGCGATATTTGAAGCGGCGATAGACAGTGGCGTTGATGCCTCACCGGAGATCATGATTCCATTGGTATCGGCCTGCCGCGAAGTCGAATTGGTCAAAGCGCGTATTGATGCCGCTGCCGCCGCGGTGCGGGTCGAACGTGGGCGTAGCTTTAGCTATTCTCTTGGAGTCATGGTCGAAACTCCGCGAGCGGCCCTGCGCGCTGGGGAAATCGCGGCCTATTCCCAATTTTTGAGCTTTGGCACCAATGATCTGACGCAGATGACCTATGGGCTGTCTCGCGATGATGCGGGGCGGTTTATGTCTTCTTATGTGCAGCAGGGGGTCTATGAAGAAGATCCGTTTCATCGCTTGGACAAAGACGGCGTTGGCGAATTGCTGACGCTTGGCGCTGAGCGTGGCCGCGCCGCGCGGCCTGAAGTGGTCCTGTCGATCTGTGGAGAACATGGCGGCGATCCGGCGGCGATTGCTTTTATCCGCCAATGTGGTTTCACCTATGTATCCTGCTCGCCGTTCCGTGTGCCCGTTGCCCGCCTAGCGGCTGCGCAATGTGCCATTGCAGACAAATTAACCAGCTGATTTTTCATACTTTCTGTAAGGTCTCTTGACGTAAATTCCGCGGCCGCTGGACGAAGCCCTCATATTTGAGTAAAGCGTCCCGAGCTGTTGGGAGGGTATCAATGGGGTTTGGAGAGTTTCGCACCGTCGCCATGGCGATCTGTGCCGGGCTGGCTTTGCAGGGTTTGGCCCTACAGCCGAGCAAGGCCAGTGATCTATCCTCTGCTTTTCCATCGGCGGGGTTAGAAGATGCCCTGCGCCATGAAAACGCGATGGTCTCGGCAATTTCTTTGAGCCGCGTTGCGGTTTTGACCTCCCCGCGTCCTGAAGAGCGCCCAAAGGGATCTGAAGTGCGATATTCTGGCCGTTGGCTGCGCAGTTTGGCAAAGCCAAGTGGCGGCAAGCAATGGGCGTGCTTGGCTGAGGCGATCTATTTTGAAGCCCGCGGAGAACCGGTCGCAGGACAATTTGCGGTGGCGGAAGTGATTCTCAACCGTGTTGACAGTCCAAAGTTTCCAAACAGCATTTGCGGTGTGGTGCGCCAAGGTACGGGGCGCAAACATGCGTGCCAATTTAGTTATAATTGCGACGGGAAGTTGGAGTATATCGCCAATGGGACTGCCTATGATCAAGTCAAGAGAGTTGCGCGGGTGTCGATGGACCGCAAGACGCGGCCTTTGACAAAGGGGGCGACCTATTATCATGCCACCTTTGTGTCGCCATCTTGGGCGCGACGTTTTCAGCATGTGGCCACAATCGGGGTACACAAATTTTATAAACCCGTTAGACGCGTTGCTGAGAAATAATGGTTGCGCCACGCCGGGCGCGGCTATCAAACAGGGCAAGAGGCCAAAATGACCGACGATCTAAAACATGCTTTTGCTCATCCCAATGCGCGGTCAGAGGCGACAGCTGAGGCGCCTTTTGATAGAATTTCTGTGCGCGACTATATCCTCACTGTGGAGATTGGTGCGTTTCAAGCTGAACGCGGCACCACGCAACGCATTCGTTTTGATGTGGTGGTTGAAGTCGAGCCTTTGAGCGACGAAATCGACGATGATGTGGATCGCATCCTGTCATATGATCGGGTCACAGAGGCCATCGAAGCGGCCTTATCCGAAGAACGGCTGAATTTGCTGGAAACTTTGGCGGAACGTGTTGCAGAGCGCATTTTGCTCGCGCCGCAAGCGCAGCGGGTTTTTGTGCGGATTGAAAAGCTTGATCGCGGGCCGGGCAATTTGGGCGTTGAGATTGTGCGCTCAAAGTCTCGCGCCGTTGAAACGGACCTTCCAGGGTTGGAAGAGACGCCGCATCCGATTGTTCTGTTTTTGGCAAATACTGTGATCGAAGAGGGGCATTTAGATGCCTGGCTCTCCGCTGCTGAACATAACACCCGCCCGGTCATTATCTGTGTCGGTATGCCCGATGTGGGAGCGCCGCAAGTGTCGAGGCATCGCATGGTGCAACGCCGCATTGATCTCTTGGCGATTGAACAAAATGCTTGGATTTTTGCCAGTCACGATCCGCGCTGCGTGGTTGTGGGTACGAAGACAGAATTGGATTGGGGCATGCGCCACGATCAGATCAGCCTCTGGGCACCCTCGAAAATTGTATTGGACGCGGTTGATGGTCCGCCGCCTGAGATGGTCGATATTTCTGCTCTGGTCGAATGGTTTGCCCAAGAAATGCAGGCGGCGCAGCTGGTGTTTGTCGGCGCCACTCCAACAGGGAATTTGCCTATTGCCCGCCAGGCTCAGGCAGATCTGGCACGGTTATGACACTGTACTATCGGCCTTTGGTCGAAGAGCAGGGCTCGCATGTGCTTGCGGGGGGCTGGTGCCGTTTTTCTAAGGTCGAAGTTCTGTCGCGGCATGGGAGCGCTGAGTTGATCTCAGCTGATGAGGCGCCGCAAGATATCTTGCATCGGCTCACCTCTGTGCGCTCTGATTTGGGCACAGGCACTGGCGCAAGCATAAAAGCGCGGCCGCAGGTCATGGGAATTTTAAATACCACGCCAGATAGTTTTTCTGATGGTGGGCAGTTTGACAGCCGGGCCAGCGCGCGTGCTCATGCTGCGCGCTTGATGCAAGAGGGTGCAGATATCATTGATATTGGCGGCGAAAGCACGCGCCCCGGTGCGGATGAAGTTGCCCTGGAGGAAGAGATTGCGCGGACCAAGCCCGCCATTCTTGATGTGCGGCAGCTGTCTTCTGTGCCATTGTCAATTGACACGCGCAAAGCGCCTGTTGCGGCGGCGGCTTTGGATGCGGGTGTTGATTGGATCAATGATGTCTCCGCTTTGAGTTTTGACAGTGAGATGGCGGGGGTGGCGGCCCGCAGCGGCGCGCCATTGTGCCTGATGCACGCACCCAGCGACCCCAAAACGATGCAGCAAAACGCGCAATACCAAGATGTTTTGCTGGATGTGTATGATTATTTGGCTGCACGGGTGGATTTTGCGCTGTCACAGGGCGTGTTGCGGCACAATATTATTGTCGATCCCGGCATAGGGTTTGGAAAAACCTTGGAGCATAATTTGGCACTGTTGCGCGGTCTTGCCCTGTTTCACGGCTTGGGGTGTCCTGTTCTTTTGGGCGCGTCCCGTAAGCGCTTTATTGGAACGATTTCTGGTGCAGAGAAGGCCCAGGACCGCATGGCTGGCTCCGTTGCTGTGGCCTTGGCTGGCGCTGGACAAGGCGCGCAGATCTTGCGGGTGCATGACGTGTGCGAGACGGTTCAGGCGCTTAAACTTTGGGCGGCTGTCCGCGGCTAAAGATGCGGCGCAAGACACCCGCTTGAATGATTGCCACTCCCAATAAGATTAAGGCCAAAGCGACAAAGAGCGTGGCTGGCAGGGTTTCCCCTAAAAAGAGGCTGCCCGCGAGCACGGACCAGACGGGGACTTGGTAATTTGTGAGCGTCATGAACGACGGACCTGCGCTGCGGATCACGGCAACTTTGATGATGAAGGCCAAGGCGGTCGGAACAAGGCCCAGGTATCCAATGGTGAGTAAACCTGTGAGGCTGGGCAGATTGGGCAGGCCTTCGACAAGCAGCGCTGTGGGCAGTAAGAACGCTGCGGCCAAAATGAGTGAACCGGTGGAGAGCGCCAGCTCATTAATGGGCGGGCATTGTCGCGTGGCGATGGAACCGCAGGCATAGCAAAATGCGGCCCCCACGCAGGCGAAACGCGCCAGAGTCTCCACGGGGCCCTCTGCTATGCCAAGACCGCTTGTGCCGATCAGTAGCATTGCGCCCAAAAAGCCAACTCCAAAGCCGATGAGTTTGCGTAAAAAAATCCGCTCGCCGGGTACAAAAAAATGTGCCAGCGGCAAAACAAAAATTGGCAAGGCCGCCATGGTCATACCAGCGAAGGCGGAGGGCACATGTTGTTGGCCCCAACTGAGCAGCGCGAAGGGGATTGCACTGGATAGCAGCCCAACCAAAAGAACAAAGCGCCAGACGGCGATATCTTTGAAGCTGGGCAAGGCAATGCCGCGCCAATGCATCAGGCAAAAGAGTGCGATGGCGCCGATGGTGATTCGACCGGCCGCAAGGGTCAGCGGTTCGAAGTCACGCAATGCGATTCGCACCACCATAAAGGCTCCGCCCCAAATCATTGCGATGAAGGCAATGCGAAGCCAGTTGATCACTCCGGGAGATGTCATGGACGTACTTTCACACACGCAAAAGAAAAGGGCCCGGCCAGTCGTGCCGAGCCCCCAAAGTTTAATGTGAGCCATAGCTCACCACAAGATTAGTTCTTGGATTTATCAACCATCTTACCAGCAGAGATCCAAGGCATCATCGCGCGCAGTTTCTCACCTGTGGCTTCGATCTGGTGCTCATCGTTGATGCGGCGTGTCGCTTTGAATGATGGCTGGCCAACAGCGTTTTCGACCATGAAGTCACGCACGAATTTGCCGTTTTGAATGTCGGTCAGAACCGCTTTCATTTTGGCTTTGGTTTCGTCATAGGGCAAGATACGCGGACCAGAGACATATTCACCGTATTCCGCTGTGTTGGAGATGGAGTAGTTCATGTTGGCAATACCGCCTTCATAAATCAGATCCACAATCAATTTTACTTCGTGCAAACATTCGAAATAGGCCATTTCTGGTGCGTAGCCCGCTTCGACCAAAGTTTCGAACCCCATGCGGATCAGCTCCACCAAGCCGCCACAAAGAACCGCTTGTTCACCAAAGAGATCGGTTTCGCATTCTTCACGGAAGTTGGTTTCGATAATGCCTGAGCGGCCGCCACCGATTGCCGAGCAATAGGACAGGCCAATTTCCAAAGCTTTGCCTGAGGCGTCTTTGTCTACGGCAACGAGGCAGGGCACGCCGCCGCCTTTGGTGTATTCGCCGCGCACGGTGTGGCCCGGACCCTTTGGAGCCATCATGATGACGTCGATGCCTTCTTTTGGCTCAATCAGGCCAAAATGCACGTTCAAGCCGTGTGCAAATGCAATGGCCGCGCCTTCACGGATATTGTCGTGGACATATTTTTTGTAAGTTTCGGCCTGCAATTCATCCGGCATGGTGAACATGATGACATCGGCCCAAGCGGCTGCTTCTGCAATGCCCATAGTTTTCAGGCCTTCGCCTTCCGCTTTTGCAATAGAAGCAGACCCTTCACGCAGCGCAACCACGAGGTTTTTCGCACCGCTGTCGCGCAGGTTCAGCGCATGGGCATGGCCCTGGCTGCCATAGCCGAGAATGGCGACTTTTTTGTCTTTGATCAGATTTACATCGCAATCGCGATCATAATAAACGCGCATTTTGGCGTCCTTTCATAGTTGGGTTTTCTGGGGCTTGTCTATCAGCTTCAACAGCGCAAAAAAGGATAAATTTTGATAAATCATGTATGATCATAGAGCTTTTAATTCGTTAATTATTATTATATGAAAATTTCATGCTTGATGATCTTGATCGCCGCATTTTGCGGGTTTTACAATCTGACCCTGCAGCGCCGCTGTCGGAGCTGGCGGAACGTTGTCAATCACAGCCTGCCACGGTGGCGCGCCGGTTGGATCGGTTGAAGACCGAAGGCGTGTTGCGCGGGGTGCACGCGGTGATTGACTGGGCGGCTTTGGGATATGGGGTTGAGGTCAGCCTGCGCTTTACTTTGGATAAAACCAATTCGAAGGCTTTTGATGAGTTTCTGGCGGCGGCCCGTCAGATCAAACAGGTGATTGCTATACAAACCTTTTCTGGCCGCGTGGATGTGCGTCTTTCGGTGATTGCCAAAAATATGCCGGATTATCAAAAACTTTATCGCAGTGAGATTCTCAATCTGCCACATATCGCTGAGCTGGAGGCTTTGATGCATGTCGCGACGTTGAAAACCGAGCAAGATTTGCCGCTATGAGTGCTTGGGATGACAAGGATTTTGCGCTTTTGCGGGCGCTGTCTCGGGATGTCACCCAATCGACAGGTGCTTTGGGTCGTCAATCGGGATTGAGCCAGCCGGCCACCTGGCGGCGCATCAAACGTTTGCAGGCTGCGGGGGTTCTGGCCGGTCGCCGCGTGGATCTCAACGTCGAGGCATTGGGATTTGGGGTCACGGTCTTTTTAGGCGTAAAGCTTGCCACCCGCGGGCAGGTCAGCCTTGAAGATTTCGAACGTGCCGTGACTGCTATCTTGGAGGTGCAAACCGTTCAGCATGTGCTGGGGCGTTATGATTACCGTTTGAGGGTCGTGGCGCGGGACATTGCGGATTTTGAGCGGGTCCTTCGTCACCGCATAATGACTGTGCGCGGCATCGGTGATGTCGAGGCCAATGTGCTTTTGAGTGAAGAGCGTCTGCTTGGCCCGCTCTAGTTGCATACCAAAATAGACCGTGCATCCTGTGGTTAAGGTTTTATAATATGCTGAACCTATAGGAGAGACCCAGATGACTGCTTTGCTTGATACCGTAGATCCAGACGGCCTTCTTGAATATTCTGTTGTGTTTACAGATCGCTCACTCAATCACATGAGCGCGAAATTCCAGGGCGTGATGCGTGACATCTCATCCATTTTGAAAGAGGTCTATTCTGCCGATGGCGTCGCGGTGATTCCCGGCGGCGGGACCTATGGCATGGAAGCGGTGGCGCGGCAGATCGCTGTGGGCAAGAATGTTATGGTGTTGCGCAACGGATGGTTCTCCTATCGTTGGAGCCAAATTTTTGAGGCGGGGTCAATTCCTGCCAGCGAAACAGTTGTGAAAGCCCGGCGGGTGGGCAACGGCGTGCAGGCAGCTTTTGCCCCGGCGCCAATTGATGAAGTCGTGGCCAAGATTTTGTCGGATCAGCCGGAAGTTGTTTTCGCGCCGCATGTCGAGACTTCAGCGGGTTTGATTTTGCCAGATGACTATCTGAAAGCGGTGTCTGATGCGGTGCATAGTTATGGCGGTTTGTTCGTTCTGGATTGCATTGCCTCGGGCTGTGCTTGGGTGGACATGCGCGCTGTGGGCGTTGATTTCCTCATTTCTGCGCCTCAAAAGGGATGGTCAGCCTCCCCATCTGCGGGATTGGTCATGTTGTCTGAGGCCGGAATAGCAGCGGTAAAAGCCAGCCAGTCAAACAGCTTTGCCGTAGATCTGGGCAAGTGGTTGTCCATTATGGAGACCTATGAAGCCGGTGGTCATGCCTATCACGCAACAATGCCAACCGATGCTTTGACCGGGTTTCGCGATACAATGCTTGAAACCAAAGATTATGGCTTTGGCAAATTGGCCGATGCACAATGGGAGCAAGGCAATCGCGTGCGCGCAGCCTTGGCCGCGCGCGGCATCGCATCCGTTGCCGCCGATGGGTTTGGTGCGCCCGGTGTCGTCGTGAGTTTCGCAAGCAGCCTTGAGATGCAATCTGGCAAACCTTTTGCCGCGCTTGGTATGCAAATCGCAGCCGGGGTTCCGCTGCAATGCGACGAGGGTCCGGAGTATCGCAGTTTCCGCCTCGGCCTGTTTGGCCTTGATAAGCTTTATGATGTGGATGCCAGCGTGGCGCGTTTAGAGCAGGCTTTGGATCAAGTGCTCGCCGCTTAATCTGCCCTAGCGGATGCCCAGCCCCAATTGCATAAGCTGATGGCGTAGGGGCGTGATCCGGTGGATCGCGTCCAACCCCAGCGCCCGGGCTCGGGCGGCAATGGGGCCCTCAGCCTTGGAGGCGCGGTTCAACGCTCCGACACCGAGCACCCGAGATTGCGCAATCGGCCGGCGGGCTTGGTGGTAACGTTTGAGCATGTCAGCCTCACCAATCTGCGCCGGCGCGGCTTTTGCAAGATCGAGCAGCACCTCAATATCTCCCAAGCTTAGGTTCAAACCTTGCGCGCCAATTGGCGGCACCACATGCGCGGCCTCTGCGATAAAGGCGGTCCGCTCGGCAAAAAATTGATCAGACAGTTGGCTTATGATGGGCCAGGCCGAGCGCGCTGTGATCAGCTCCAGCTGCCCTAAAACACCGGCGGAACGCTCTGTAATGGCAGCGTTGAAGGCCTCGGTGGGCAGGGACTGCATCTGTTTTATCGCATTGACGCGGTCCATCCACACCACGGCAGAGGAGGGTTTGCCATTGAAATCGGGCAGGGGCACTAAGGTGAAAGGCCCGCCCGACTTATGGATCTCAGTCGAGATATTCTCATGCGGTCCTTCATGGCTTACCGCAAAACTCAGAGCCAGTTGGCCAAAATCTGTGTGTTGTGTGCGGATTTTGGCCGCGTGCCGAATGGGGCTGTCGCGGCCATCGGCAGCAATGAGCAATTTACAGCTGACACGTTGGTGCGAACTTAGGGTGACGCGTGCTTCGGTACTGCGCGTTTGACTGCCCGTCGTCGAAACTCCTGCCTGAAACTCGACATTTGGCAGGGCGTCCAGCCGCCTCAAAAGCCCCTCGCGCATGTCCCAATTGCCCAAGTTCCAGCCGAATGGCGCGTCTGAAATATCGGCGGCGTTAAAATCCTTGCGGACCAATGCCGCGCCAGCCGCATCCACAATGCGCATGATTTGAAGCGGTGCGCTGCGCTCTGCCAGTAATGGCCAAAGGCCAATTTTCTGCAAAAAAGCTTGCGCGGGTTGCAAATAGGCGGTGGTGCGCAGATCGGCACCTTGATTGCTCCGGTCAGTGACGGGTGCTGTGGGGTCAAGGCAAAGCACCTCGAAGCCTGCCTCGCCAAAGGCAACTGCGGCGGTCAGCCCCGCGATGCCGCCGCCAGAGATGACAATATCTTTATGCATGATCATGACTCTGACGTAATTCGCCGCTGGGAGTTGAAAAGCAAGCTGCGACCAATTGTGACAAGAAGGCCTCTAAATCTTGGTGCGTTGCGTCAATATAGTCGGGCGAAGTCGCGTCTGGCGAGATATAGACGGTCCGCATCCCGAGGTCAGCGGGCACCTGCAAATTGCGCGAGTCGTCCTCAAACATTGCGGCGGACTGCGGGGTCACAGCTGCGCGCGCAAAGATTTCTGTAAAGGCTTCAGCATGGGGCTTTGGTCGATAACTCGCGTGCTCAATTCCGTAGACCGCTTCAAAGTTTTGCTCCAAGCCACGCGCTTGCAATACCCGGCGCGCATAGGGCTCTGTGCCGTTGGTATAGACGATTTTCCGTCCCGGCAGGGCGGAAATGAGCGCGGAAAGCTCTGCTGAATGCGGCAATGGTGAAAAATCTATGTCATGGACAAATTGCAAAAATGCCTCGGGCGGCATGGCGTGCCGGTCCATCATCCCCGCGAGGGTCGTTCCATGGCTGCGCCAATACTGTGCGCGGAACACATCTGCCTCATCAAGGCTAACATTCAGAAAATCAGCCACAAAAAGCCGCATTTTCTCTTCGATTTGATCAAAAAGCCGTACCTGGGGCGGGTACAGCGTATTGTCGAGATCAAAGATCCAAGTGTCGACATGGGAAAACTGGTCAAAATCCATGCGGCAATTGGTACCAAATAGCGCGGCAGGTTCAATGGCGAAACGCTTGCGAGGCGCGGCCAGCTCGCCCATAGTTGATGCAACGACCGATAAGGAGCCTATTATGTTGGAAACATCTGCATCCCGACCCGTTCAGGGGGACGCTTATGGATTGATTCTGGAGGCGATTGACGTGGGCATCTATAAGCCCGGCAGTCGCTTGGTGGAAAGTGAATTGGCCGAGCGTTTCGGCGTATCGCGCACACCGATCCGCGAGGCGCTGCAAAGGCTGGAGACTCAGAGCCTTTTGACCCGTGACGGCCGGAGTTTGATTGTCGCCTCTCTTGATCATAATCAAATGGCGGAACTTTACGTGGTGCGCACAGAGCTTGAAGGGCTGGCGGCGCGTTTGGCGGCGCAACATGCGTCGGTTGAAGAGGTGAATGTGCTGCAACAAATGATTGATGCGGACCGTGAGCGGGTAACGGATGCCGCAGCTTTGGCACGATCCAATAAGAGATTTCACAAGCAATTGCATTTGGCGTCTCACAATCGGTTTTTGGTGCAACAGTTGGATTTGGTTTATCGCTCGATGGCGCTTCTGGCGACGACCTCCCTGGCTGTCGAGGGCCGGGGGCCCATGGCCCTAGATGAGCATCAGGCGATTGTTTCGGCAATTTCGGAGCGAGATGGGCCGGCGGCCTATGAGGCGGTGAAACGGCATTTGAGTGAAGCCTTTGTCACACGTCTGAAACATGATGCCGGCGCTCAGGCCTGGTGAGGGGCTTGGGCGGAGCGGAGGCAAGCGACACCCCATGGGCGGTTTTGTCCCAATAAAAGGGTTTGTAGAGCAGTTCGAGGAAGCCTTTATAGGCGGCCATAGATCCGAGCGGGAAGTAGAAATGCAGGCTTGGCACCCATTTGAGCAAATGGCGGTGCTTGGTCTGATTGCAAGACAGCATACCAACGATGATGTTGATGACTTCGGACATCAAATAAATTCCGCCCAAGGTGTAAAATCCCCAGCTCGGGATGAAGCCCGTTAAGGGATGCGGCAGAGCGAAAAAGGCCAGCCAGAACGTCCAAAGCAAGGGTGCCAACAAAAACTGTGACAGCGTGCCTGCGAAGAGCAATTGCACGCCGAAAAACTGCCAAAGACCCAAGTCCCGCAAGAGGGTTTTCGGCGCGCGCATGTGGACCGCCCAAGTGACCGCATAGCCTTTGAGCCAGCGGCTGCGCTGGCGCACCCAAGGCCAACCGCCACAATTGGCCTCTTCGAGGGTCACGGTGGGCAGGAGCTCTGTGTGATAGCCAAAACGTGTGAGGCGTATGCCGATATCCGCGTCTTCCGTGACATTATGCGCGTCCCAACCGCCGAGCTCTTCTAGGATATGCCGGCGGAAAAATAGGGTTGTGCCACCAAGTGGCACGGGAAGTTTGAGCCGCGCAAGGCCCGGCAGGACGATGCGAAACCAGGTTGCGTATTCAATGGTGAAACAGCGTGATAGCCAATTGGTGCGGGAATTGTAAAAATCCAATGTGCCTTGCACGCAGGCCAGTTTTTCGTCGCTTTCCGCAAAACGGCGGGCCACTTTGCGCAGCTGATCAGGTTCGGGCGCGTCTTCGGCATCATAGACGCCGATGATCGACCCTCGGCAGTGATCCAAGGCATAGTTGAGCGCGCGTGGCTTTGTTTTGATGGTCCCCCTTGGCACATCAATGGCGGTGATCCACGGCGGGAGTTTTGTACCTGCGAGGGTCTTGGCTGTGGTGATGTCATCGCGCTCCATCACCAAAATCACCTGGAGTAGATTTTTCGGATAGTCGAGTTGCCGCAGATGCGTGAGCAGATGACTCATGATAGCGCTCTCTTTGAGCAGGGGCACCATGATGGATATTTTGGGCAGGGCCGTATCCGTTGCGCGGTTTTTATATTTGAAACTGGCCAGCGCCCCGCGATGTAAAAATAGGATCGCCGTGGTGAGTTTCAGAGCCATATTGGCGATCAACGTCAGTGTGCCCCATAGGGCGAAGACCAAAAATGTAATCGCTGGTGCGAAGGTGCTGGTCAGGGCGACGAGCGCAACCAAGCTCCACAGAGCAATATGCAAGACCTTGAAGTTCAAATCGCGGCAGCTTTCGCGCGCGTCGACACGGTGCTCTGCCCGTTGGATCAACGCGGCTTCTTCGGTCTTGGTGATGTAGGATCTCATTTGATCAGGGCAGGCAAAAGCCCGGCGCAGTGGGCCAAATGTTTGACGTAAATAGGATTGGTTTTGGTCAAAATGTTCTGGTCGATCGGTCAAGATGACTGTCACATCTGAGCTCAGGCGCCAAGGCAACACGCCCATCTGCAAGGCCGTGGCCGGCCCAAGGATTTTGAGCAAATCCGGGTTTGGTGGGAAATGGGTGAGGTCGATATACCCCTCGCCCAATCGTTCCGCTTGCAATTGGGCCAAGCGGGTTGCCTCTATGAGGCCAAGGGAAATTAATGTATCGCTCTCAGTGGCGTTCCCATCCACGTCGCTGTTCTGCAATTGCAGATCGACCGCGGGCGGCAGCAGGTTCGCCTCAGTCAGGAACTCGAGCAGATCCGGCGGGCCCAAATCTTCCATTTGGGGCGTTGGCGGCGCGCCGGTGGGGGGCGAAGCGGTGTTATGATCCAAAGTGAGCAGCCCTCAAACTGCGATTGACTGCGTCAGTTTGCGGGCTGGATGTTAAGGTAAGGTTTAAGACCCTAGGCCGCGCGGGCCTTTTCCATTTCTGCTGCGAAATTTTCAAACAGATAGAAACTGTCTTGGGGCCCTGGGCTGGCTTCAGGGTGATATTGTACCGAGAAGACGGGACGATCCGCCATGCGAATGCCGCAATTGGAGCCATCAAATAGGGAGACATGGGTTTCCACAACACCCTCGGGCAAAGACTGGCTGTCCACGGTAAACCCATGGTTCATTGAGGTGATCTCGACCTTATTGCTCAGCACATCCTTCACAGGATGGTTCGCGCCATGGTGACCGTGATTCATCTTGATGGTTTTTGCACCCAGTGCCAAAGCCAACATTTGGTGACCTAAGCAAATGCCAAATACGGGAATTGTGCCCTGCGCCAAGACCTCTTGGATCATCGGCACAGCATAGCGCCCAGTGGCGGCAGGATCGCCAGGCCCATTGGACAGGAAAAGCCCATCGGGCTGATGCGCCAAAACCTCTTCCGCGGTGGCTGATGCAGGCAGCACAGTGACATCGCAGCCCACCGAGGCCAAGCAGCGCAAAATATTGCGCTTTGCACCGTAATCAACGGCCACAACTTTATATTTGGGTGCGTCGTCGACAACATAGCCCTCGGGCCAAGCCCAGCGCTTTTCATTCCATTTGTAGGACTGTGTGCAGCTGACGTCCTTGGCCAGGTCCAAACCTTCAAGACCCGCGAAACCTTTGGCTTGCGCCAGAAGGCCGCCGAGATCAAAAATACCGTCGGGGCTGTGGCAGAGGGCCACATGCGGTGCGCCCTGTTGCCGGATGGCGCGGGTGAGGCGGCGGGTGTCAATGCCTCCGATGGCGACGCGTCCGCGCGCGGCAAGCCAAGGGGCGAGCTCTTCGCGTGCACGCCAGTTTGATGGCTCGGTTGGATTCCATTTCACCACCATGCCGGCGGCGAAAGGATCGGCGGTCTCATCATCTTCTGAGGTGATTCCAGTGTTGCCAATATGCGGGAAGGTGAAGGTCACGATTTGGCCGGCATAGGAGGGGTCTGTCATGATCTCCTGATAGCCCGTCATGGCGGTGTTGAAACACAGTTCAGCAACCGTAGTTCCTGTGGCACCAAAGCCGTGGCCGTAGAAAATGGATCCGTCCGCAAGCACAAGGCAAGCAGTCGGTTTTTGGTTCGATGACATTGTCATGAAAATACCCCTGGCAGATTGCGGTGGTGTTAGTCGTTGGCGCGTCCGGGGTCAAGGGTCCGACGGCGCCGTTGGCGTTGTAAAACGATTGTTCAGCGGTTATAGATTGTGATCTTAACAGATCGAGGGTGATTAGATCATGAGTTTGCGGGATCGTTTGAGCGTATCGCTGAAAGACGCGATGAAGGCCAAGGATGCAACGCGATTGATGACGCTGCGTCTCATCAATGCGGCGATTAAAGATCGTGATATAGATGCGCGGTCGGAAGGAGTAGATTCCGGGGTCTCTGATCACGATTTATTAGCTATTTTGGGTAAAATGGTGAAACAGCGCCAAGAAAGCGCCCGTGCCTATGAAGAGGGTGGCAGGCTTGAATTGGCGGAAAAAGAATGGGCTGAGATCGTCATCATTGAAGAATTCTTGCCGCGTCAATTAAGTGAGCAAGAGGTTGAACAGGCCATTGCAGATGCTATCGCAGCCTCTGGCGCGAATTCGATTCGCGATATGGGCAAGGTGATGGGTGTTTTGAAATCCAAATACACAGGCCAGCTTGATTTTGGGAAAGTTGGCGGCATGGTAAAAGCGCAGCTGAGCTGATTGGGCTTTTGCTGCCGCGCGGGCGCAGCCTGCGTTTCTGTATCAGCCGTGCCGCGCCGCGTTTAGAAACGCCAATTGCAAGTCCGTGGCCAAAACTGGCCGCTCATCTTGCGATAGAAATGCGCCAATTTCCACGACACGTCCACCACCGCGCAGGGTCAGATATTGTGGCACGGGCCCATCGTCTTTGCTGATTTGCACCTCGACCCAATAGGGGTTGGCGCGCCATTCTTGCAACTGGCCATTGGGGTTGATGCGGCGCAGCACGGCCAGATCACTCCAAAGCTCAAATTCTTCGCGTATTTGACCGCGCCGCCAACTGGCTTTGAGGGCCAGCCAAATTGCGCAAAGGGCGCTCCCCAGCGCTGCGGCGATGACCCAAAGCACCGTGTGGCCTAAAAAGGCCAATAGCGGCACAGCCATGAGGACCGCGGTGGCACCGATGAACCCCGCAAACCCTTCCGGGCTCAGCGCATTATGCGCACTGAGGGACAGCCGAAGACCGGGCTGATGATTCGACTGCGCGCTGAGCTGCGTGTGTTCTGGAGAGCTGGACCATTCATAGGGCATATAGAGAATCTAGACCGAAACCCGCTGACGTTCACTGCGCCATAATGTCATGAGGCACTGCGTGAAAAAGGCCCCGGAGATCCGAGGCCTTTTCTATTGCGTTTAGCATATTGCTATCAATGCGCTGAGCTTTTGTCCCAATCTTCCTGTTTTGGAAGAATTTCGAATGTGTGCTCAGGTGGTGGTGATGGGATGGTCCATTCCAACGTATCGGCCCATTCGTTCCAAGGGTTGTTCGCGGTGACCCGACGCCCAGCAAAGACGGCATAGGCGATGACGCCGATGAACAACAAAAACGAGGCGAAGGAGAGGAACGCGCCCCAGCTTGACCAATAGTTCCAATAGGCAAATGCTTCAGGATAATCGATATAGCGGCGTGGCATACCTTGGCGCCCGAGGAAGTGCTGCGGGAAGAAGGTGATGTTTGTACCGATAAAGAACATCCAGAAGTGAATTTTGCCAAGGGTTTCATTATACCAACGGCCAGCCATTTTGGGCAGGTAGAAGTAGACCCCTGCGAAGATCCCAAAGGCTGCCGCAATCGCCATCACATAGTGGAAGTGTGCAACCACATAGTAAGTGTCGTGATAGGCCCGATCGACCGCGGCTTGCGACAGAACGATGCCGGTCACACCGCCGACTGTGAACATGAATACAAAACCTGTTGCGAAGAGCATCGGTGTTTTAAATTCAATTGAGCCGCCCCACATTGTGGCGATCCATGAGAAGATCTTTACCCCCGTTGGAACCGCAATGACCATTGTGGCCAACATGAAGTAGGATTGCTGTGTCAGTGACATGCCCACCGTGTACATATGGTGTGCCCAAACAACAAAGCCCAATGCACCAATTGCGATAATCGCCCAGACCATCGGCAGATAGCCGAAGACAGGTTTCTTCGAGAAGGTTGCAATGACATGGGATATGATGCCGAACGCAGGCAGGATTACGATGTAAACCTCTGGGTGCCCAAAGAACCACAGGATATGTTGGTAGAGAATGGGATCCCCACCGCCGGCTGGATCAAAGAAGGCCGTTCCGAAGTTGCGGTCGGTCAGCAACATGGTGATTGCGCCGGCCAAAACAGGCAGGGCCAAAAGGATCAGCCATGAGGTCACAAAGATCGACCAAGAGAAAAGCGGGACTTTGAACAAAGTCATGCCCGGTGTGCGCATATTCAGGAAAGTCGTGATCATGTTGATCGCGCCCAGGATAGAAGACGCACCCGAGAGGTGGACCGCAAAAATGGCAAAGTCCATAGACATGCCGCCTTCATTTACTGAGAGCGGTGGGTAAAGAACCCAGCCCACACCAGAACCTGCTTGTCCATTCCCGCCTGGGGTGACGACAGACAGCACCGCCATAGTGGTCCCCGCGACATACATCCAGTAAGACAGGTTGTTCATGCGCGGGAAGGCCATATCGGGCGCACCGATTTGCAAAGGCATGAAATAGTTTCCAAATCCGCCAAATAGCGCTGGAATCACCACAAAGAACATCATCAAGATCCCGTGACCGGTGATCAAGACATTCCACAGGTGACCATTGGGCGTACAATCGCCCACGGCTGCGGCGGTGAGCCGCGCGCCTTCCAAGCACATATATTGAACGCCTGGCTCCATAAGCTCCATCCGCATGTAGACGGTGAAGGCAACGGAAATGAAACCGGCCAAACCGCCGGTCAAAAGGTAAAGGATACCAATATCTTTATGATTGGTGGACATAAACCAACGTGTGAAGAAACCGCGGTTATCTTCGTGGTCATGTCCGTGTACGGCTGCATCGGCCATCAGGCTCTCCCGTTTATTGACTACCAAAATAGAACCGCCGACTCGCAGCTGTCCCATCTCTTTCTGCCTTAGTCTCTACATTCCACAGGCCCACAGCGCAACGCGGTGAAAGAGGTTTTCTGTGGGTTAAAATGGCGCAGGGGGCAGGCCCCTGCCGCCGGATCGGTTCGCGCCAAATTGCAAGGGTTGATTTTGAGGCGCGCTACGTCGCGGCTTGCTTAGAAAATACCGCATCAAAGCTGCGGCGCAGGGCGAGGTCAACATCGGCGAGGGTGACCGGCAAGCCAAGATCTACAAGGGACGTCACCCCGTGCTCCGCGATGCCACAGGGGACTATGCCGGAAAAATGCTCCAGATCGGGCTCAACATTGATGGAAATTCCATGAAAGCTGATCCATTTGCGCAGGCGGATGCCGATGGCCGCAATTTTATCTTCTGCCAAAGCGCCGCTGGGGTGCAGGGGCTTGTCGGGTCTTGTGACCCACACGCCGACCCGGCCGGGGCGAATTTCACCTGTGACGTTGAATTCAGCCAGGGTTTGGATGACCCAATCTTCCAATTGCTGCACAAAGTTTCGCACATCTCGCCCACGCTTTCCAACATCGAGCAAAACGTAAACCACCCTCTGACCGGGCCCATGATAGGTGTATTGCCCGCCCCGCTGCGCTTGAAATACGTCAAATCGATCAGGATCGGTAAGATCCTTGGCATTGGCGCTTGTGCCTGCCGTATAAAGCGGCGGGTGTTCCAAAAGCCAAATCGCCTCAGAGGCCTGGCCGGCTAAAATATCCGCTACCCGCGCCTCCATCCAGCGCACGGCGTCTTCATATCCTACTGGATTTTCCGAGGTAATCCATTCGACCATCAAACAATGCCCTTCGCCCGCAAAATCGGCATATGGCTCCGGCTGACCGGGACAAATGCGCCATCTGATAAGATTAGGCGGGCACCGTCCCCCCGGCGCTCGACTTTGTCAATGGCATCGAAGCTGACCCAATGGGACCGGTGCACTTGCGACCCTGGCGTTGGGGCCACTTCTTGCAAGGCGTCAGAGAAGCGCAGCAGCACAAGGCTGCTGCCGCGGGTCGTTGTGATCCGTGTGTAATGATCTTCGGCAGCCAGATGGTGAATGGCACCGCGCATGTCCAGTGGCAACCGATTGAGCAGCGCCGGAGACGCCGGAGCCTTTGGTGACTGCGTTGGGTCCGCGACCGTGGCAGTCGGTGCTTGGACAATATGGATCAGAACCGTGATGAGCGCCGCCACCGGCCCGGCGGTCACGGCCAGCAGGCGCCAGTTTTCCACCTCCCCAATGTCCCATCCAAGGAACATGATATTCAGCGTATAGGTTGAAATTGTCACCGCAATGGCCATCGCGCAGGCGGCCATCACTGCGGCGCACCAGCGCTGGCGACACACAGCCATGCAGGCGGCGCTGATTACAAAGCCCAGAGGAAATGTCACAGCGATCATCAGCAGCCAGTACATCAGGGTGAGACCTATCGGGCCCGGGACACGCAAGCCGAAGGGTTGGATGATCGTGACCAAGACCGCGGCCAAGCCAAGTCCAGCGAAGGCTCTGGGGTTTGCTAAAACGCGCCGCATGTCGCGCATCGCCGGTTGCGTTGAGCTGTTTTTCACGAATGCCTTCCAGCGGTTCACGACATTTTCCTTGGAATGTTTTGAGGGCGCGTGATGGATGTTAGTGATTAGAAACAGGAGAGTAAAGATGAGCTTCCAGCCAATTTCTGACGCCGATCCCGTGACAGTGGTGCATATCATCTGTGGGGTCTGTGCCCTCACAGTCGGCCCGATTGCGCTCTATAGCAAAGCACGGGCTGCGCTGCACAGGGCGGCGGGCTACCTTTGGGTCTTTGCGATTGTCCTATTGGCTGGAACGTCCTTTTTTATCGAAGGTCTTGAAGTTTTTGGGCGCTTTGGGCCGATTCACTTGCTTTCGGTCTTTGCGCTTTGGTCCGTTTTTGAAGCGATGCGGCAGATCTATCGCGGCAATATCCAGCTGCATCGGCGCATCATGTTGAACCTTTATTGGTATGGGGTGGTGATTGCAGGGGTGTTTAACTTTCTGCCGGGCCGCATCATCAACCGGGCAATATTGGGCGATGCCCGCGCTGAGCTGGGGTATGCTGTGATCATATTGGGGTTGGTCTGCCTCTTGGGCTGGCATTTGAAGGATCGCCGCAAATTTCTGGAGAGTGCCGCGGTGGCGGGACGGCGTTAGTTTTGAGGCGGCGCAATTTTCCCTCTTGAGCCTCCGGCAACCCTCGACTATGCAGCTGCAAACCACGCGGTCGTGGCGGAATTGGTAGACGCGCAGCGTTGAGGTCGCTGTGAGGTAACACTCGTGGGGGTTCGAGTCCCCCCGACCGCACCAACACATCTTCTCGGCACGGCCACCCTTTGGGCTTCGAGCGGTTGGTGGGTTGGGCAAAGCACTGCTCTGGTCGAATTGGCAGGAGGTTACGGTGCGCGTTAGATCTGATCTATTCGTCTGCGCTCTTAGGTTTGATGCACTGTGAGATTTGTCGCAAAATTGTCTGATTTTTTACAAGTCAGCGGGGCAATTCACATCTTAACTTGCCATAAACCTCCCACACTGACATATGTGAAAGGATAACACAGTTAAGAAAGGGAATAATATGTCTAAAATTGGATCCATGCTTCTTGTATGTGCGACCCTCGCTTTGTCCGCATGCTCCGCAACATATGGTGACGGCGGCAGTTCCGCGCGCACGGTTGCAGCTGAACCAACAATGAACAAAATGTAATAAGCCAAGAAGCAAGCACCTGCTTGCCTCTTTAGAACTGCGCATTTTAGCCCGTTTCGGTGGGCTAAAATAGCCAGCACACAGACCCAATCCTGTGCGCTGATGGTGATCCTCGGGCGCGAATGCCCCGGTCAGCCATCATCTGGCCGCGTCACGGTTTTGCCAGTTACCGATCCGCGATATTTCGACAATAATTCCGCATCCACCTCGGTTCCATCGGCCAAAAAGGGCAATATTCCGCGCCGAAGCGACAGGCCGCGCATGGCTTTTATGTCATCATCTGATTTGGTGACCCTTTGGCTCATCCGCCGACCCCATTCCGCGAGCTTGCTATAGAGCTGTTCAATTTCTGCTTGGTGCCCATCGCCCTTGGCCAGGTCGATAAACTCGTCAGGATCAGTGTGTAGATCGAACAACATCGGGCGAAAGCCACCTTCCGCATGCATCAGTTTAAAGCGCCCGTCAAAGACCATGAACAGACGCGCATCTCGGGGCTCTAGACCCAGTTTCACGGCCTGCGGCGTGGCTGAATAGTCATATTCGCTGATCGCAAAGGAGCGCCATTCCGGGCGTTCACCGTGCAGCCAGGGGACCAAGCTTCGGCCCTCAATGATATGATCTGGCAGTTTTCCACCTGCGGCATCAACAAAGGTTGCGGCCAGATCAATGGATTCCACGAGCGCGTCGCAAGTTGTGCCGCGGGTTGGATCTGCCGCGGCACGTGGGTCATAGATGATCATCGGAATTTTCGCCGATGCGTCATGAAAGAGGTCTTTCTCGCCGAGCCAATGGTCCCCTAAGTAATCCCCGTGATCCGATGTCAGCACGATCATAGTATCCTCAAGGCGGCCTGTGTTTTCGAGATAGGTCAGAAGCCGGCCCAGCTGGTCATCGCATTGTTTGATCAATCCCATATAGGCGGGGATCACCTTTTGGCGGGCCTCTTCTTTTTGGAAGGCTTGGGCGATCTTATTGCCCTGATAGGCACCAAATACTGGATGAGGATCATCTTGCTCCATCGCGTGGCGCTTGGCCGGCGGCACATGGCCGGCACCATACATATTGTGGTAGGGCGCAGGCACGATATAGGGCCAATGCGGCTTGATATAGCTGACATGGGCCATCCAAGGGGTCGCTTTGTCCCGGGTTTCCATGAACTCGATCGTTTTGCTGGTTAACCAAGGCGTTTCGCTGTGCTCTTCGGCAATATTGGCTGGTTTATCGGCATTTGCGAAAATCCAACCGCTGGCAATCTCGTCGCCATCTACCCCGGCATTGGCAAAATCAGCCCAAGGGTTTTCTGATTGGTAGCCTTGGGATTTGAGATATTCGTTATAGGGCGAGCGTTTTTCGTCATAGAACCCATCCGGTCCATAGGCCCAAAGCCCATCGTCTCTGATCCAAGTGTCAAAGCCGCATTCAGCCTGACGCGCTCCGATCAGGCTGTCGGGGCTGAGCCCCAGTCTCGCCATGCCTGCGGCATCGGCTTTCATATGGGTTTTGCCGATCAGCCAGCAGTCCATGCCGGAGTTGCGCAGGTGATCGCCCATTGTCATTTCGCCGACCCTGAGCGGGAATCCATTCCACTGCGCCCCGTGGGATGAGGCGTATCGGCCGGTATAAAAACACATGCGCGAGCCCCCGCATATCGGTGATTGGACATAGGCGTTGGTAAACCGGACACCCATGGCCGCCACGCGGTCAAAATTTGGCGTGTGCAAATGCGGATGACCGGCACAGGACAGGTAGTCAAAGCGCAGTTGGTCATACATGATGAACAAAATATTCATGGTGGATCTATGTCCCTTTACGGCAATTTTTGCGCCGGATGTTGATTCTAACGGTAAGAGTGCCGCGTTCCAGTCGCCAGGGCAAACGCGCTGTTTAATTTTCGCTGCATAACCGGCAGGCTTTGCCTGCCCCTGTGCAGTTGCGGCCGATCATTCACTTAGCAAGGGGCAGAAGCAAAGCAGATTGTGCCACCTCGCGGCGCATGGCCCTTAGGCGACGCGGCGGCAATATTGATTTGCTATTTGCATCCCAATTTGCAAGCTGTTGGCACTCGCCGATTTGTACAATTGGGGGAGTTCAATCTATGCAAAAGGGGCACGATCCATATGGCCAGCCAATTATTTTCACCCATCACTCTGGCCGGCATTGAGCTGCGCAACAGGATCATCGTGGCGCCCATGTGCCAGTATAGTGCTGATGAGGGGGTCGCGACGGATTGGCATTTGATGCACCTGGGGCAATATGCGGTCTCTGGCGTTGGCTTGATTATCACCGAAGCGGTGGGCGTAGAAATGGCTGGCCGGATTTCACCGGGCTGTTTGAGCCTTTGCACAGATGCCCAAGAAGCCAGTCTGAAACGCGTGGTCGAGTTTTGCCAAACATTCGGCAATACCACGATGGGGATTCAGTTGGGCCATGCGGGCCGCAAGGGCTCGACCGATCTGCCTTGGCTTGGCGGCAAACCCATTGCCGCTGCTGATCCAAGAGGGTGGGCCACTGAAGCCCCGTCAGCCACGCCCTATGCGCCTGATGGCTGGGAAACCCCAGCGGCCTTAGACGAGGCCGGGATGGCGCGCATCAAGGCGGCCTTCGTCGATGCGGCTATTCGGGCAGATCGTATCGGGTTTGAAGTGGCTGAGCTGCATGCGGCGCATGGCTATCTTTTGCATCAATTTCTCTCCCCGTTGAGCAATCTGCGCAGCGATGCCTATGGCGGCAGCTTGGAAAATAGAATGCGCTTCCCACTTGAGGTTTTCGATGCTGTAGCCGAAGTTTGGCCCAAGCATAAAGCCCTTGGCGTGCGGTTTTCAGCGACAGATTGGGTGGCGCGTTCCAGTTGGGATATCACAGAATCTACCTGTTTCGCAGCGGCGTTGAAAGCGCATGGCTGTGACTTCATTGATGTCTCCAGCGCAGGCAATTCGCCTGAGCAAAATATCGAGGTTGGACCCGGTTATCAGACTGGATTTGCCGCGGAAATTCGTCGTGAGACAGAGCTGCCCACCATGGCTGTTGGGCAGATTACCGAGCCGCATCAGGCAGAGGCGGTGATCCGCTCGGGGCAGGCGGATATGGTGGCGCTTGCGCGTGGCATGCTCAACAACCCGCGTTGGGCCTGGCATGCGGCGGAGGCATTGAATGCGCAGGCCGCTTATGCGCCGCAATATATGCGCTCTAACAGAGCGTTGCGCGGCCTGCCCATTCCGGGCAACCCGCCTGTTGCAACGAAAACATAAAAAGCCTCAAACGCGGTTTGGGCGGGCCTAGCCTAAAACTGGAGCTGCACTTTCATGGCCTGGCGGCGGTCGCTGGCGGTTGTGAAGGCTTGGATGGCTTCGCTGATTGGGAAGCTATGGGTGATCAGGTGATCCACGGTAATCGCGCCAGATTGCATGAGCTTAACGGCGGTGAAAAACTCCTCATGAAAACGAAAGGAGCCGCGCAGCGAGATCTCTTTGGCCGTCAGGGCTTGCATCGGCACGGTCATATCTCCGCCGAGACCCAGCTGGACCAAGATCCCGCGCGGTCGTAAACAGGCCAGGCCCGCGGCCAGTGCGGCGGCTGCGCCAGAGCATTCCAGATGCACATCGACTTGACCCTTGTCTGCATGAAATACCGCCAATGCTTGTGGGTTTTCGTGTGTGTTGAGCACAGTATCCGCGCCGCAAAGCTTGGCCATGGTAAGGGTGTAATCGGACAGATCTGTTGCTATGATACGCGCGGCACCGGCGTGGCGGGCCGCCAAAATGCAGAGCGCTCCGATAGGGCCGCAGCCGGTGATCAGCACCGTTTTGCCGGTCAGATCCCCTGACTGCGCCACGGCGTGCAGGCAGACCGCAAGGGGCTCAGCCATAGCAGCCTGCGCCGCCGTCAGCCCATCGGCCGGGGCGCATTGGTCTGCGCTGACAATGAGATGCTCTTGAAAGGCGCCTTGGATGTGAGGAAAGGGCATGGCGCTGCCGTAAAAGCGCATGTTCAGGCAATGGTTGTGCTGCCCTTGCGCGCAAAACCCGCAGGCATGACAGGGCCGAGAGGGGGATATGGCCACCAGCTGGCCCGTCTTGAGATCACCGGTGTCTTCACCAAGGGCTCGAATCACGCCAGAAACTTCATGGCCCAAAACCATAGGCTCGCGCAGTTTGATCGCTCCGAATCCACCGTTATGATAATAATGGAGATCAGAGCCGCAGATCCCGCCCGCCTGCATTTGGATCAGCACCTCACCAGCTGCGGGGGTGGCAACGTTTTGGGGTTCAATGCGCAAGTCCCCTGCGGCGTGGATGACGATTGATGAGCAGTTTTGCAACATTCGGGTATCTCCAGATGATGTTTCCCCATAGACTACTGTCTGAATGAGGAATGCACCAAAGGAAAATGCAATGACGCTTGAAATGTTCAACTTATCTGGAAAACGTGCGCTGATCACCGGGTCCAGCCAGGGTATCGGTTTTGCTTTGGCGCGGGGTTTGGCCGGGGCGGGGGCGGAAATTATCCTCAATGGGCGCGATCAAGCAAAGCTTGCGACCGCGCAGCAAGAGCTGGGCGATGAGGGTGTAACGGTGCATTCCCTAGCTTTTGATGCCACAGATCATGAAGCGGTGCGGCGCGCTGTGGACGGCTTTGAGGCGGAGGTTGGTGCGATTGATATTTTGATCAACAACGCCGGCATGCAGCACCGCACCGAATTGCATAATTTTCCGCCGGATGCCTTCGAACGCCTGTTGCAGACCAATATTGCCTCGGTCTTTCATGTGGGACAGGCTGTTGCCCGTCATATGATCGCGCGAAAAGGCGGCAAAATAATCAACATTGCCTCGGTGCAAACCGCGCTCGCGCGCCCAGGCATAGCCCCCTATACAGCGACCAAAGGCGCCGTGGGCAATTTGACCAAGGGCATGGCAACCGATTGGGCGCAACATGGCCTGAATTGCAACGCCATCGCGCCGGGCTATTTCGACACGCCTTTGAATGCGGCGCTGGTGGCAGATTCAGATTTCAGCACATGGCTCGCGAAACGCACTCCGGCCGGGCGCTGGGGCACAGTCGAGGAATTGGTTGGCGCGGCGGTATTTTTGTCTTCCGATGCGGCGAGCTTCGTCAATGGGCATATCCTCTATGTGGATGGCGGGATTACCGCCTCGCTTTGATGTGCTTGGATTGCGCTTAAAACACTTGCGGCGATCCAAAAAATAAATTTATCTATATGCACTTAACTGGGCAGCGGGGTGTCTTCCGGACCCGCCCGGCGCTGGAACATGCGCGTGAAATCCCCGTGAGTTTGATGCAGCACGCATCTTTTTTGCTGTGGGGGACACTGCGCCTCTGCATATAACGGGAGATAAATTATGAAAACTGTAGGAGTTGTCGGACTGGGCGATATGGGCAGCGGTTTGGCGAAAAATTTGTTGAAACACGGGTATAGGGTGCAAGGGGCTGACCTTTTACCCCATCGCCAAGACGCATTTCGTGCAATGGGCGGACAGCTTTGTGATTGCCCTGCCGATGTCGGGCGCGGGGCTGATGCGGTCTTTGTTATGGTCATGACGGGAGAGCAGGCGAAAACTGTTATTTTCGCGCCTGACGGTCTTCTTGCGACTTTGCCTGAAGGCAGCGCGATCGTGTTATCTGCGACCATCACCCCCCAAGAAGCGCGCGATATTGGCGCGCAAATGGAAGGGTCTGGTGTGCATTTGATCGACAGCCCGGTCTCGGGTGGATTTCCCGGGGCGCAGGGGGGCAGCCTGACGCTTATGGCCGCTGCACCACCAGAAATTCTGGATCGTTTCCTGCCCATTCTTGAAGCGGTCTCAGCCAATATCCACCGGGTCGGTCAGCGGCCGGGCGATGGGCAGACGGTGAAAGCCTGCCTGCAATCGCTCATCGGTGCGCAATTTTCGGCAACATTCGAAGCTGCGGCTCTGGCGGCAAAGGCCGGTGTGCCGGGGCAGGTGCTGCTCGATGTGTTTTCTACCTCTTCGGCGGGCTGTGGGGTGGTGAACAATGCGCTTGAGAAGATCATTGATCGGCAATTTGAAGGCACGGGCAGTCACATAAACACGATGCATAAGGATCTGACGATTGCGATGGCGCTGGGCGAGGCGCTGGGCGTTCCGCTCCATACCGCAGGCTCGGCGATGCAAATTTTCCATGCTGGCAAAAGCAAATACCCCAATGGCGACAATTGGGTCTGCACAAGGGTGATTGAGGAGATTGTTGGCGCTGAACTGCACCGCGAGGTGGCGCCATGAAGCTCGGAGTTATTTGCGACGGGATCAGCCGCGATTTGCGCCATGCGGTGGATGTGATGGATGAGTTTGATTTGGAATATGCGGAGCTGCAATATGTTGGCGATACGGAAGTGGGGGATCACAGCCCGCAAGAAATTGCGGCGATTGATCAGCTTTTGCGCGATCGAGGCAAGCCGGTGTCCTGCCTGTCTCGGCACATATTTGCCGGCATGAGCGCCGCAAATCGCCCCGGAGATGCGCTGCATGTGTCACATATGGATGCGCTCAAGCGGGTGATTGAAATGGCACATATTGTCGGATCACCCTTGGTTCGGATCATGACCCAGCGCAAAGAACAAATATTGTGGGGCAAGAACGGGGCGGAGCGCTGGAATGTTGCTCATGGGGTCTGGGACAGCATGCCGCCCCTCATTGCGCCGGCTGTTGAGCTCGCCAAAGCGGAAGGCGTGGTATTAGTGGTGGAAACCGGCAATGGCACTTTGGTGAATTCCAATTATACCGCGCGTCGGTTGATTGACGAATTGGACGCAAAGGCGCATCTCAAGGTTCTGTGGGATCCCGGTAATAATTGTTGGTGTCATGAATTGGCCTATCCGGATGGCTATGAGACACTGCGCGGCGGGTATCTTGGTCATATTCATATCAAGGATGTCAAAGTCGACACGCCGCGCGCATTGCTCGAAGTGCGGCGCATGGGGGAGGGGCAATTGGCGGATCTATTCGCGCCGATCGCTGCGGCCTTGCGTGCGGATGGCTATGATGGGGTGGTCTCGTTCGAGAGTGTCTACCATCCGGGCAATGGCGATTTTGAAGCCGGGTTTCGCCTCTGTGTCGAACATTTTAAAAATTTGTTTTCCTGATATTGATTGCGGCCTGAACAGATGCAGGCCGCAATCATTTTATCAGACCTCTTTATAGCCCCAGCCGCATAGCCCCAGCCGCCAAGCCATACCATTTTGCCCGGTGGCGCAGCCCTCATTTCGTGTCGAACGGACGCGATGCAGAGGTCTTTTATAGATGCGCACATTCCGGCACGGGTGTAACCACGGTGCCGTCCTTGAGATGTTGGAGCAGATTGTCGACGGTGAGCGCGCCCATAGCCGCCCGAGTTTCGACCGTGGCGCTGCCGACATGCGGCAAAAGCACAGTATTGGGCAAATCGCGCAGTGCCTGCGGCACTTCCGGTTCAGCTTCAAAGACATCAAGCCCCGCCCAGCCGAGCTTGCCGCTTTGCAGTGCCGCAATCAAAGCGGCCTCATCGACGACAGATCCGCGGCTGACATTGATCAAGGTGCCATTTGGCCCCAATGCCTCCAAGACCTCGGCATTCACGATTTTATGGGTGGAGGGGCCGCCGGGTGTGATGCAGATGAGCGCGTCGCAGCTGCGTGCCATTTCAGTAAGGTTGTCAAAGTACCGATAGGGCACATCTTTTTTCGTGCGAGAGTGATAAACAACCGTTGTATCCCAAGGCGCGAGCTTGTCGGCAATGGCCTGGCCAATGCGGCCAAGTCCCAAAATCCCCACGGTCTTTTTGTCCATCGAGCGGGTCAGCGGGGCGTTGCCCTTGGCGCTCCAATCGCCAGAGCGGACATAGGCATCGTCACGCAGCAACTCGCGATAGCAGGCCAGCAGGAGCAAGAGCGCCGTGGTGGCGACCTCTTGGTTCAACACATTTGGCGTATGAGCGACAAGGATATTGCGGCGCACCGCTTCGGTAACGTTAATCGCGTCATAACCGACACCGTACCCGCTGATGACTTTGAGATTGCTGAGCGAGGCCATGAGCTCCGGGTTCACGCCATCATGACCATTTGTGATGACATGAGTGATGGCCGTCGGATCAAAATCGTCCAATTGGTGGATCGTGAATGCCGCTTCTAGTCGCTCTTGCATCTGTGGGGTTATGGCCCCGATTTGGAGAAGATCATGGGTCATTCTGCGTCACTTTCTGAGGCTAATGTGGCGGTTTGGCCGGTCAAATGTCGTGCCAAATGGTCATGAACCCGTTTGCGGGTCAAGGCTTCGTTTGCCGCCAAGGCGGCTTCTAATATGTCACTGTGTTGCTGAATATTGTTCGATATGAAGTCAAATTTACGGTCTGCCTTCATCAGTTGCTGCCGGAATTGAGCGTAGATGAGGCTGTGCATGGCCTTCAGGGTGGTTGAGCCGCAAGCGGAAATTAAAGTTTGGTGAAACTCTTTTTCAGAGGTAAACCAAAGATCCACCAGATCCGTCGGATCTTCACGCGCGTGGATGCGCTTTTCAAGGTGGCTTAACTTATGATGCGCCGCAGTCAGGCTGGCCTCCCAAGCGACTCCGCCTTGGCGAATGGACAAGACCGCGCCCTCGCTCTCGAGTAATATACGCAAATGTGTCAATTCGATGAGCTTGGTGGGTGATAATTCCGGCACGCGGAACCCCCGTTGGTCCATGAAATGCACCAAACCATCGCTGGACAAGCGAAATAGGATCTCACGAACCGTGCTGGCCGAACACCCAAATTCTTCACGCAGCACTTCGGCGCGGAGTTTTTGCCCATGGTCATAGGTATCGGTTGTTAGGCGCTTTTTCAGCTCTCGGTAGATCTTGTTTTCACTCTCCATGGGTGCATTTTAGCACATGATTGCAAAATTACGAGCAATATTTCGATATTATATAAAAATCTCGAAAATATTAAAAATTCCATTTTTCTCTTGATGATCTCGATTCGTCATCCTAACCTGAGATCACAATATCTGTGAAAACGCGTTAAAGCGTTAAAAGTAAACACTAAAAGTCTGGGAGGACAACATGAAGTTTATGAAAACTGCGGCGTCAGTTGCGATAATTGCGTCAATGGGCGCGTCAGCGGCATTTGCGGGCGGGCATGCTGAGACCAAATTGCGCATCCAAACTCACTATGCGCCAGAAACCGTATCAGGCAAACTTGCAGCTCAATATATTGCGGATGTGCAAAGCATGTCCGGTGGCGCGATCGAAATTGAAATGTTCTATTCTTCTTCGGTTGTGAAATCCGTTGAAACATTCGATGCGGCTGCTACAGGCATTTTGGACTGTGACATGACCGGCGGTGGCTACCAAACTGGCAAAAACCCTGCGTTCCAGTTTGTTGGCGATATCATGGGCGGCTATTCCACACCATATCAGCAGTTGAGCTGGCTCTACTACGGTGGCGGTCTGAAAGACGCGCAGGCTCTATACAACAAATATGACATGCAGCTTGTTGGCTGGTGGGTTTATGGCCAAGAGAGCCTTGCATCCTCCAAGCCGTTAGACGGCCCAGCAGCTTTGAAAGATTTCAAATTCCGCTCGCCTCCAGGCATGGAAACAAAAATCTTTGAAAAGCTCGGTGCCAAGCCGATCGTGATGGATTTCACAGAGATCTTTACGGCGCTTGAAACCGGTATCATTGACGGTGCGGATGCATCTGGTCTGGCCAATAACGTTGGTCTGGGTCTGTATGATCTGGTGAAGCACGCAAACTTCCCAGGGTTCCACTCCATGCCTTCTGATCACCTGGCTTGTAACAAAGCGGTATGGGATGCGATGCCAGAGGCACACCGCACCATCATGTCCGTGGCCATGGAAGCCTTGGCGCTGCGTACAGCTTTGACCTTCGAAAAGGCGAATGCGGCAGCTGCGGCGCAATTGCGTTCCGAAGGCGTCACCCTGTGGCAGTGGTCTGAAGAAGACCTGCAGGCTTTCCGTGATGCAGCACAAGCCACATGGCCTGAGTTTGCGACAACACCGGAAGCCAAAGCACTTGTGGCAAGCCACCTCGACTACCTCGGTGAACTTGGTTTGGTTTCCAACTAAGACCTGAAATCACGAGACCGGTCCGATCTTTTCGGGCCGGTCATCCTATTTCCCCTTGCAATAATTTCAGGAAGCGCCCTCATGCGAGCCTCACCTAATAGCCTCATTCAATGGATATTGCCTCTCGCCTTTATTGCCTGCGCCAGTTGGGTGGTTTGGCATGGCGCAACCTATATCATGGCTTTCGGGGGATATACCGACGCTCTGGCAGCCCGTTACCGGCCGATCATGATGCTCGATTATATTATCCTTTTCGCGATCCCGCTCGTGGCCCTGGTGGGCGTTCGGACCGTACGCGGCGCAGCCATGGAAGTGGATGATCCTGGACCTTTAGACGGCGTGGCGATGTTTATCGGCCGGGTGACGATGATGCTGATTGCTTTGGTCGTCGCGGTGATGATGTATGAGGTCATCTTGCGATATGTCTTTGAACGTCCAACCCTATGGGCCAATGAAATGTCGCTTTGGTTGGCCGGGTTTGTGTTCATCCTTGCGGGCTTTTACGCCATGCAGCAGCGCAGTCATATTCGCATCTATCTTCTCTATGACATGATGCCCCGTGCCGTTCAAAAAGTCTGTGATACTGTTTCCGCTGTTTTGATCGCCGTTTTCGCATTCTTCTTGGTTTATGGCGGTTATGGCGAAGCAAAAGCGAAACTCTTGCGGTGGGAGACCTTCGGCACAGCCTTTGACCCGCCTATCCCTGCGACCTTGAAGCCTTTGGTTTTGACCGTGGTGACTTTGGTTGCCATTCAAGCGATTTTGAATCTCATCAAAGACTGGAACCTTGAGCCAGAAGTTCACACGGCTGCGGACGACATCGACCAAGATGAAATTGAGCGGCTTAAAAAAGCTGTAGGAGACGTATGATGGATATTGGTACAATCTCACTCATCCTCCTGGTCGGGCTATTGGTGCTTTTGGCCATTGGAATGCCGCTCGGTCTGGCCTCTGCGGTTATGGCGGTTGCGGTTTTGGTTATGAAATTCGAACCAGCGTTGATCTCAGATCCGTTGAGCTTTGGCGACGGTTTATTGACCCGAAAATTTGGCACGGGCCCGCTGAATATATTAGCGCAGAAGATTTACGGCCTCCTCACGGATTACGTTTTGATATCCATTCCGTTATTTATCTTCATGGCGGCCTTGCTCGAACGCTCAGGCATCGCCAAGGGCATGTATACCTCGTTGAACGTCTGGCTCTCAGGGGTCCGCGGCGGCATTGCCATTGTGACTTCGGTTATGGCCGTCATCATGGCCGCTATGTCCGGTATTATCGGTGGTGAAGTGGTGCTGCTGGGGCTCATCGCATTGCCGCAAATGCTGCGTCTTGGTTACAATCAAAACTTGGCCATTGGAACGATCTGCGCCTCTGGCTCGCTCGGCACCATGATCCCACCTTCTATTGTGTTGATCATCTATGGGTTGATCACGGAAACCTCGATTAAGGCATTGTTCACCGGCGCATTTGTGCCCGGCTTCATGTTGGCAACGATGTTCATACTTTACATCATCGTGCGCACACAAATGAATCCAGAGCAGGCGCCCTTGCCAGAGGTCAAACCTGGCGATCCGCAGGGCGCAGAAAAATGGGCACTTTTCGGTGCCTTCCTCTCTATCATCACAGCGGGCTTCTCTTTCGCTTTGTTCGTGCGGGTGGTGTTTTTCACGCTTGCGGGGCAAAACGTCTATGAAGAAGGCGTGGATGCCATTGCCTATGGAACCCCGGATTATATTCCCTGGTTCGGCGGGCTGACAGCAATCTCTCTCGGGTTGATCTTTTTTGCCTTTGGCATTGAGCGTGCTCGCACCGGTTGGAATATGGGCAAAGGTTTGGTTGCGCCTATTGTTGTCATTGGTGTTGTGCTGGGCTCCATTTATGGAGGTATATCCGGCATCACTGAAGCGGCGGGCATGGGTGTGGTCGCGGTGCTCATAATTTCGGTGTTTCGTGGTGAGGCCAGTTTTGATCTCGTGTGGGAAAGCTTGATGCGAACCCTCAAATCTACCGGTACGATCATCTGGGTAACGATCGGGGCTGCCGCCTTGGCGGGCGCCTATACCATCGCTGGCGGCCCGCAATATGTGGCAGACCTCATCGTCGGGCTGGATATGCCAACCATGGGTATTTTGCTGATGATGATGCTGATCTTACTCTTCATGGGTGCTTTTATGGATTGGGTCGGGATCGTTCTTTTGATCATCCCAGTGTTCTTGCCGATCGTGCAACGCCTGCCAATTGAAGAGATCGGCCTGATTGGTCAATTGGAGCCACGCTATATCTCTGTTTGGTTCGGTGTTCTTTTTTGTATGAATATGCAAGTGAGTTTCCTATCACCGCCCTTTGGGCCCGCGGCCTTCTATCTCAAGTCAGTCGCGCCGGCGCACATCTCTTTGACTGATATCTTTAAAGGCTTTTTGCCCTTTATATGCGTGCAGCTTTTGGCACTTTCTGTCATGCTGATTTGGCCGAATATCGTCACGCTCCTGCTTTAGTTCTAAAGCGTCAGATGTGCTGGAAAACTCCGCAATTTCAGCACGTCTGGACAACCGCAGGGGCAAAGAGGTTGTAAGTGTAAGGATTGAGATGGACTTCGTACGATTGGACCGAGCCGATACGGTGGTGACGGCGACCCGCAGTTTATCGCCCGGTTGTGAAATTGAGCAGATTGCCACGCGCTCGGCGATCCCCTCTGGTCATAAAGTCGCCACACAGGCGATGGCAGCCGGGGATGCGGTGCGCAAATATGCTCAGGTTATCGGCTATGCTTCATGCGAGATCTTACCAGGTGATCACGTGCATACCCATAACGTGGACTTTCGCAACACCGATACAGATTATGAATTCTCGACGGATTTGCGCGCAGTCTCCCCGGCTGCCACGCAAGACTATTTCATGGGGTATCGACGTGAAAACGGCTCGGTTGGCACGCGCAATTACATTGCCATCGTCACCTCGGTCAATTGTTCAGCAACGGCCGCGCGGATGATCGCAGATCATTTCACGGCTGATGTGCTGGCGGTATATCCAAATGTGGACGGTGTTGCCGCCTTTGTGCATGGCACGGGCTGCGGTATGGCCGATTCAGGGGATGGGTTCGAAGCTTTACAGCGGGTGATGTGGGGCTATGCCAAACATCCCAACCATGCAGGGGTTCTCATGGTGGGTTTGGGCTGTGAGATGAACCAAATTGATTGGTTGCTTGAGGCCTATGGGCTGAAGCAAAGCGAGACCTTTCAAACCATGAACATTCAAAAAGTCGCAGGCCTGCGGCAGACTGTTGAGCTGGGCATCGCTAAAATCAAAGCCATGTTGCCAATTGCAAATCAAGCACGCCGGGAGAAATGCCCCGCCTCTCACTTGATGGTCGCGCTGCAATGCGGTGGATCGGATGCTTGGTCAGGTGTGACCGCCAATCCGGCGCTTGGATATGCTTGCGATCTGTTAACCGCCCAAGGGGCCACGGGCGTCTTGGCCGAAACCCCCGAAATCTATGGCGCTGAGCATCTGCTGACACGCCGCGCAGCGACCCCGGAGGTGGGCGAGCGCTTGGTTGGGCTGATCAAATGGTGGGAAGATTACACCGCACGTAACAATGGCTCCATGGATAACAATCCAAGCCCTGGCAATAAGGCCGGTGGGTTGACGACGATTTTGGAAAAATCGCTCGGAGCTGCTGCAAAAGGCGGAACGTCGCCTCTCACCGGGGTATATAAATATGCCGAACCCGTGCGCAGCAGCGGGTTCACCTTTATGGACAGTCCTGGCTATGATCCTGCCTCTGTCACGGGTCAGATTGCAGGTGGCTGCAATTTGGTGTGTTTCACCACGGGGCGCGGCTCTGCGTTTGGATCGAAACCCGCCCCCACACTTAAGGTGGCCACCAACAGCGAGATGGCCAAGCGTATGTCTGAAGATATGGATATAGATGCCGGTGAAATCCTGTCCAAAGGGGTCAGTGTTGAAGAAAAGGGGCGTGAAATCTACGAGATGTTTTTGCGCGTGGCCTCCGGTGAGGTCACCAAATCTGAGGCTCAAGGGCTCGGTGATTACGAGTTTGTTCCATGGCAAATAGGGGCGGTCATGTGAAACAGATTTTAGTGGTTGGCGGCGGATTGATTGGCATCCGCCATTTGGAAGCGGTCAAAGCGCATCCTGACTGTAGCCTTGTCGGATTGGCTGATCCTGATATGTCGCTGGAGGTTGATGCTCCGCGCTTTGCCTCCATGGCGGAGGTCACTGCCGCAGTGGATGGGGTGATCATCGCCACCCCGACCCATTTGCATGCAGCCCACGGTATGGAAGCGGCTGCGCGGGGGTGGCCGATGCTGATCGAGAAACCTGTGGCCGGAAGTCTCGAGCAAGCGCGCGAGCTGGCGAAGGTCTTGCAAGATCACAAGATTGCGTCTCTCGTGGGCCATCATCGCCGGTATCATCGCGTGGTTCAGCAGTTGAAGTCCTGTTTGGCCTCTGGACAGATTGGTGATGTGGTGACGGTGCAGGTCATCTGGGCCATGCGAAAGCCTGATGCCTATTTTCAGGGCAATTGGCGGAGCCAGGATGGCAGCCCTGTTATGATCAATTTGGTGCATGACATTGATATCCTGCGGTTTGCAATTGGGGAAATTACTCAAACCACCGCGCTGCGGGGCCGGTCGCAACGTGGCGCGACGCGGATCGAGACCGGTGCGGTTGCACTTGGGTTTGAAACCGGTGCGGTCGGAACGGTTGCCTTTTCCGATGTAACACCCAGCCCTTGGAGTTTTGAGGCCGGTACCGGCGAAAACCCCAATATCGGCGCAACTCATCAAGATATGATGTGGATCACCGGAACCAAAGGCGCTGTGAGCTTCCCCTCTATGACCCTGTGGCAGGGCGAAGATTGGGGGCAGGCGGCACGCAAAATTTCGGCATCTGCTGAGAAAAATATCAAAGTGCCATTGGACGCACAGTTGGATCATTTCTTGGACGTTATCGACGGGGCAAAGCCTCTGATTGATGTGGCGGATGCGACGAAAACCCTGGAAGTGGCTGTAGGGTTAGAGGCGGAATTGGCGGGGCAATCTGACATTGTCACAGCATAGTTCTAACGCTCTGACGGATGAAAATTGAAAAAGGGATGACCATGAGCAAGGCAAGAATAGGATTTATCGGACTGGGTCTCATGGGGGGCGCAATGGTGGGGCGGCTGCAAGATCTCGGCTATGGGTTGACCGTTTTGGGCAATACGGACCGCCGTCAGTTGGACATCGCCATCGCCCGCGGTGCGCAAGAGGCCAGCTCCGCGAAGGCCGTGGCTGAGGCCAGCGATATCGTCATGTTATGCATGGGAACATCTGAGCATGTTGAAAGCCGGATGCGCGGGGAGAATGGGGTGATTGCCGGGCTGCATCCGGGGGCTGTGGTGGTGGACTTTGGCACCTCCTTGCCGGGTAGCAGCCGCGCTCTTGCGCTTGAGGTTGCCGCCGCCGGGGGGCATTTCCTCGATGCACCATTGGGCCGCACGCCTGCCCATGCCAAAGATGGTTTGCTCAATATCATGGCTTCTGGTGATAAGGCCGCCTTTGACGCGGTCGCGCCGGTTTTACAAGATCAGGGCGAAAATGTGTTTTATTTAGGCGCCGTCGGATCCGGTCACACAATCAAATTGATCAATAACTTTTTCGGCATGACCATTGCCAATGCTATGGCCGAAGCCTTTGCCATGGCGGATGTGGCAGGGGTGGAGCGCCAGCAGCTCTATGATGTCATGGCCGCAGGACCGCTCCACTCAGGTATGATGGGATTTGTCAAAGCCTATGGGGTGGATGGTGATCCATCGCAACTGGCCTTTGCCATCAAAAATGCCGCCAAAGATGTTGGATATTATGCACGAATGGCTGAAGAGGCCGGTGTTGACAGCCTTATGTCCAAAGGCCCGTTGGCCGCGCTCAATGAAGCGCGTGACACCGGTCAGGCCGAGGATATGGTGAGCCAAATGATTGATTACTACGTTAAGCGGTTTCAAGCGTAACGATGGCAGTTGTCGCAAAATCCATGGCGGACCTGCCGCGCCTGGGCATTGTTTTGATGCTGGCCGCATGGCTGTTGTTTTCATGGGTGGATACGGGTGCAAAATGGTTGGCAGTGGCTGGCTTTTCGGCCTTTCAACTGGCCTTTATGCGCTATGCGGGGCATTTTGTGATATCTATTGGTGTGATTGCCAAAGATGGCTTTATGCTTGAGCGGTTCCAGACAGGGCATGTCTGGCAAGTGATCAGCCGTGCCTTGCTCTTGGTGTCTGCCACCCTGTCAAATTTTTACGCCTTGCAATTTTTGCCCCTGACCGTGGTTTCTGCCATAATGTTTTCCAGCCCGGTGGTGGTGTGTTTCCTATCGGTATCAGTTCTGCGCGAACGGGTGGAGCCTTGGCGCTGGGGCGTTATTTTGTTGGGATTCATCGGCGTATTGATCGTTGTGCGCCCCTTTGGGACAGCCTTTCATCCGGCCATGCTGATGATCATGTATAATGCGGTTGCCTTGGCTCTTTATTCGATCATGACGCGCCGATTGTCGGGAATTGTGGCGGTGGAGACCATGCAGTTCTACATGGGCTTTATTGGCACAGCGTTGATGGCTCCTTTTGCAATTTGGACATGGACACAGCCTGAAACGCTTTGGGGCATGGTGGTTTTGGTCAGCCTGGGCGTCCTTGGCTGGGCCGGACACCAGCTGTTGACCAATGCGCATCGCTTTGGCACGGCAAATCAGCTGATGCCATTTACCTATTCCTTTTTGGTCTTTGTTGCGATCTGGGGTTATCTTTTGTTTGGGACGGTTCCAGATTCTGGCACAATTCTGGGCGCGATTGTGATCATGAGCGCTGGGTTGATTATTTGGCGCAAGGAGCAAAAATGAAGCGTATTGCCTGCATTGGCGAGGCCATGATCGAATTATCGATGGACGGTGATCAGGCGCATCTCGCGGTGGCTGGGGACACGCTCAACACGGCCATTTATCTCAAACGTAGCTTGCCGGAGATAGCCGTCGATTATGTCACTTGCCTTGGGCAGGATATGTTTTCAAACCGCATTGTGGAGTTTATCGCTGCCAATGATCTCGGTCACGCAAATATTCGTCGCATCGCAGATAAGACACCGGGGCTATATGCCATTAATACCGCGCCTGATGGCGAGCGCAGTTTCACCTATTGGCGCAGTGACTCCGCCGCCCGGCAGATGTTTTCAGATGCAGATTTTCGCTTTTTGGAGCAATTTGACGGCCTGTATTTGTCGGGCATCACGCTTGCAATTTTACCGCAAAACTTACGGTTGGCCCTATTGGAGTGGCTGCAAACGGCGCAGGTTCAGGTTATTTTTGACAGCAACTATCGGCCACATCTTTGGGAAGATCACGCGACAGCTCACAAAATCATCGCAGGGTTTTGGCAGCGGGCGGATATCTCTTTACCCTCGATCGATGATGAAATGGAAATTTTTGGCCAGACAGAGGCACAGGTTGAGCAGCGCTTTTTGACGCAAGCCAAATCTGGGGCGCTGAAACGTGGTGCACGCGGGCCTTTGTCCCTCGGGACGCCCGTTGTCGCGCAGTATGAACCGGTGACAGACGTTTTGGACACGACCGCTGCGGGCGACAGTTTCAACGGGGGCTATTTGGGCGCGCTTTTGTCGGGCAAGGGACAGGCTGCGGCGCTGCAAGCGGGTCATGCGCTGGCGGCGCAGGTGGTGCAATATCGCGGTGCGATTATTCCAAAATGAGCGGCGCTAAATCTTCCGCACCAATCAGCTGCAACAACATGCGCTCGGGCTGAGCGGAGTTGACAGATTTTGCGATCTCCTCTGCCAAAGGATCCTTCAGCCTTTTGCCTTGGGCGGTTTGGGTGATGCAATAGGACATCCATGCGCGCACGGCTGAAATCAAAACCGGCGCAGTGCGCGCGCGCAGGGTCTCCAAAATGCGGTAGGGAAGTTTTTGACTGCCATCCATTGCGATTTGATCCAGGCGATGGGCCAGCTCGCTATTGTCAAACCGGACCAGAAGCGCTTGTGCATAGGCCGGCACTTGGTCGTAGACTTCCTGGGGCAAAGTGGCGCCTGCCTCCATCATCAATGTCAGGGCTTGGCGGCGCAACTGCGGGTCTGAAATGGCTTCGTGGACATAGTCATACCCCTGCGCCAGACCAGCATAGGCTAGAAATGAATGCGCACCGTTAAGCATGCGCAATTTGCGCAGCTCATGGGGGCGCACGTCTTGGACAAATTGCACATCGGGCCAATCAGGGCGTGGTCCGGCAAAATTATCTTCAATCACCCATTCGCGAAAGGCTTCGGTGGGCACCGCCATAGGATCGTTGCTCTCTTGGCGAATTTTATCTGTGGTTGCGGGCGTGATCCGATCAACCATGGCGTTGGGAAATCGTGCCAAGCTCCAATCAATGTTCAATTGTGCCGCTTGCGCAAAGTGCTGGACGGCTTGGCGTAAGGCGTCACCATTGCCCACGCGATTGTCACAGCTCAAGAGTGTCACAGGCCGATCCCGTCGGGCAAGGTCATGGGCGATAAAACCAATGAGGCTGCGCAGGGCTGGCCCGTTGAGCTCTGAGGCAATCACCGGGTCATGCACGTCAAGCTGTCCATTCTGATCCAGATGGTAGCCCTTTTCGGTGACAGTTGCCGAGATGATATCAGCATTGGCCATGGCCTCTAAAACGGCCTGTTGGCTCTCTGAGGCCAAAAGAACGGTTTTTATGACTGAGATCTGTTTGATCCCAGTGCCTTGTACGTTGAGCGCATATTTAAAATCTTGTGCAGCCAGGCCGTCGCGGGTGGCGCTGGAGCGCAGATTAACGCCGGTGACCTGCCAGCCTCCGCCAGCGTCAGCCGTGTAATCCAATATATGGGCCCGGGCGAAATTACCAAGGCCGAAGTGAACAATCTGCCCCATTTAAACCTCGATCCGGTAAGCTTGGCGCGCCAAATCAACCGCGAGTAGGGGCGCGAGATCCTCAGCCTCAGTGAGACCAAAAGCACCACGTTCGATTTGATGGCTCAAATGCAAGGCCACTCCGCGCCGCCAGAGATCATGGCGGGCGGGTATGGAGAGAAAAGCGCGGGTGTCATCGTTGAAGCCGGCAAGGTTGAAATACCCAGCTGTCTCAACCACTTGATCAAAATAGCGTGCAATTCCATTGGCGCTGTCGTGAAACCACCAAGGTGGCCCGATCCGCAGACAGGGCCAATGGCCCGCCATCGGCGCCAAAGCGCGCGCATAGGTGGTTTCATCGAGTGTGAAAAGAATGAGCCGCAGTTCAGAAGAATTGCCCACCCGGTTCAGCAAGGCGTCCAACCCGCCGACCCAATCGGTGGTGATGGGAATATCGGCGCCCATGTCGCGGCCGAAACTGTCAAAAACTGCGCGATTGGTATTGCGGCGGCTGCCAGCATGGAGCTGCATAACCAACCCGTCTTCGATAGACATTTGCGCCATTTCAATCAGCATGTGCCCATAAAAGCGCCGGGCCTCCTCTTGGGTCGCGGTGCCCTTTGACACGCTAAGATAGAGCGGGCCGGGATCGGACAGCCATTCGGTGTGCAAGATATCAATGGCATGATCAGTGGCGGTTGCGCCGGATTGAATGAACTGCGCACGGCGCATGCGCAAGGCGGCCAGATAGCTGTCAAACGTGTCGAGGCTGTGATCGGTGATCTTTGCCAGTTGCGCAAGGTTCCCGGCGAAATTTGGATCGAGCGGATCAAGCACCCCATCGGGGCGAAAGGTTGGGATCACCCGCCCTTGCCAAGGGCCGGCGCGAAGGCTCTTGTGGTGGGCCAGATCATCCAATGCCGAGTCGGTGGTCGCGAGGGTCTCAATGTTAAAGCGCTCAAACAGCGCGCGAGGCAAAAAGGCCGCTTGCTGCAAACGCTCGGAAATCTGGTCGTAGATCACATCTGCGGTCTGCGCAGTGAGAGGTGTGGAGATTTGCAATGTCTCACGCAGCACATATTCCATCCAAATCCGGGTTGGTGTGCCGAGAAACAAGTGCCAATGGGCGGCGAAGAGGCGAAATACCTCTCGTGGATCTGCCTGAGCGCCGGGCGCGCCAATTCCGAGATCTGCCATCGGGATGCCTTGGGAATAGAGCATACGAAACAGATAGTGATCTGGCGTGACCAAAAGCGCCGCGGGATTGGCAAAAGGTTGATTTTGCGCAAACCAGCTGGGATCACAATGCCCATGGGGCGACACAATCGGCAGGTCTTTCATGCTGTGATACAGTCGCTCGACGGTTGTGCTGAGAGTGCCTGTCATTTCCATCCCCCGGGTGGCGACATTCGCCTTTGAATTTTATATTGCAGCTTGCATCTTTGCAGCGCAATGGGTCAAAATTAATGCAAGGCAGGGGGGGCGATGAATATTGCATTGATAGGTTTGGGGATGGTCGCCGCCACGCATGTTCATGCGATCAAAAGCGCTCCAACGCTGCATTTGAGCGGTGTTTTGGGCCGCAATCCAGCCAAGACTGCCGATTTTGCTGCGCGCCATGCGACACGCGCCTTTGATTCGGTGCAGCAGATTGCGCAAGATCCGACAATTGACTTTGTTATTTTGGCCACGCCCCCCAATGCGCGGCGCGACAGTGTGCAGCTGCTTGCGGCCGCGGGCAAACCGATCTTGATGGAGAAACCGATTGAACGCGATTTCCAAGCCGCCTGTGATCTTGTGCATATCTGCGCGCAGGCGGGCGTTCCTCTCGCGATCATGTTGCAACACCGGGCCCGAGAGGCCAGCCAAGCCTTGAAGGCAGCCCTCGAAGCTGGGGATTTGGGTGATATTTGCACGGTTGATCTGCGCGTGCCGTGGTGGCGGGCGCAAAGCTATTATGATGCTCCGGGCCGTGGCAGCTATGAGCGCGATGGCGGCGGTGTGATGATTTCGCAGGCGATCCATACGCTCGATTTGGCCATTTGGTTGCTGGGCCCGGTCCGGTCGGTGCAAGCTATGATGCGGCAAACTGCGCTTCATCACTTGGAAGCGGAGGATTGGGCCGGCGCGTTATTTGATATGCAATGCGGTGCGTTTGGCACGCTTCTGGCGACGACCGCTGCCTATCCGGGCGGAGCGGAGACGATTGTGGTGCAGGGCACGAAAGCCGCGGCACATCTTGGCTCTGGCGTGCTCGAAATATCTTATCTAGATGGCCGGAAAACACGCGTTGGCGCAGAAGGTGCCACCGGCGGCGGTGCTGATCCGATGGCCTTTACCCATGAATGGCACCAAAGCGTCATTGAGGATTTTGCCGAGGCTCTGCGCAGCGGCGGCCAGCCCCTCGCCAGTGGTGAAACTGCGCTGGAGGCTCAGGCGGTCATTGATGCGATGCAACGGGCCAGCGAGAGCGGCCAGAAACAACAGGTGCAGAAATGGGCTTAACATGTGTCGCTTTGGGGCTCGATCATCGTCACATTTATGGCATGATCCAGAATATGATCGAAGCCGGGGTCACTTGTCTCGGATATTGGACGGGCGGTGCGCCTGAAACCCTGCCGGGCTTTCAGAGCAGATTTCCGCATTTGCCCCGATTTGCGACCCTACAAGAGGCGCTGGGATGTGGCGCAGATTTGGCCTTGATCTCCGCCATCCCATCTGACCGTGCGCAACTTACGATCCAGGCGATGCAGCAGGGCATGGATGTGATGAGCGACAAGCCTGGCTGCACGACCTTGGCGCAATTGGAGCAGATCAAAGCCTGCGTGGCGCAGACGGGACGAATTTGGTCTGTGAATTTTTCCGAGCGCTTTGAGACCCCCGCAAGCACGCTTGCCGCGCAATTGGTGTCTGACGGCGCGATTGGAGCGGTGGTGCAAACCGTGGGGCTAGGTCCGCATCGGCTCAACCGCGCCACGCGTCCCGATTGGTTTTTCCGCAAGGCCTGTTTCGGCGGCATTTTAACCGATATAGCCTCGCATCAGATTGACCAATTTCTGCATTACACCGGTTCGCAAGAGGCTGAAGTGGTGCATGCGTTCACCGCAAATTATGCAAACCCGGAGGATCCTGAGTTGCAAGATTTCGGGGAGATTAGTCTGCGCAGCGATAGGGGAACGGGCTATATTCGTGTGGATTGGTTCACGCCTAATGCCCTGCCCAATTGGGGCGATGGTCGGCTGACAATTCTGGGCACGCAGGGCTATATTGAGCTGCGCAAATATGTGGATGTGGGCGGGCAACCGGGCACGGATCATGTGATTTTGGTCAATGGGGACAGGTGTGAGAAAATTGATGCCTCCGGTGCAGGCCTGCCTTATTTTGAACGATTGGCCCATGACATAGAGCACCGCAGTGAGACGGCGATGCGGCAAGCCCATTGTTTCACCGTCATGGAACTGGCGCTGCGCGCACAACAGATGGCGGATGAGCGATGATTCACGTGGCCATCTTAGGCGCCGGCATTGGCCGTGAACATTTGGCCGCGTTTCGGGCTTTGAAAGACAGATTCACTGTCAGAGCAATTGTGGATCAAGACCTTGCGCGGGTAGAGGAGATCCGCCAAGCCGGTGATGGCTTTCTGGCACTGACGGAGATTGATGACGCTTTGGACGATCCGCAGGTCCAGGTCGTCGACATTTGCCTGCCCCCGCATTTGCACGCGGCGGTGACGCAGCGCGCCCTGGCGGCAGGTAAGCATGTCATTTGTGAAAAACCCCTAGCGACGTCTTTGGCAGATGTGGACGAGATCCGACAGGTCGCCATGCGTGCAGATCGCAAGGTATATCCGGTGTTTCAATATCGGTGGGGGCCCTCGCTGGCACAGCTGCGCCATCTCATGGCCTCTGGTCTGACAGGGCAGCTGCAATTGGCTGCGCTTGAAACCCATTGGTCGCGGGGTGCGGACTACTATGCGGTGCCTTGGCGCGGCACTTGGGCAGGTGAGTGCGGCGGGGTGGTTTTGGGACATGCCATTCACAATCACGATCTCTTGACCCATATCGCCGGTGATATTGCCTGCCTTTCGGCCCTCACCACCACGCGCGTCAATGAGATCGAGACCGAAGATTGCGCCAGCATCAGCTTTGCAATGACCTCCGGCGCATTGGCCACGAGCAGCATCACGCTGGGTGCGGCCGGAGATGAAACCCGGCTGCGGTTTGTCTTTGAGCATCTCACAGCCACATCTGGAACCGCCCCCTATGCGCCCGGTGCGCAGCCCTGGACCTTTACGGCCCGCATGCCCGAGGCCCAGCAGCAACTGGATGCAGCTTTGAGCAACACACCGCGCGAGCAGACTGGCTTTGAGGGGTTTTTCGCCCATATTGCTTTGGACTTGGCGGGGCGCGAGAACCGGGCGGTGACATTCGAAGATGGGGCCGCTTCAGTTGCGCTGGTCACTGCGATCTACCACAGTGCGCGCACTGGCCGTCAGGTGAAATTGCCACTTGATCCCAGTCATGAACTTTACAATGGATGGTTGCCATGAAGCAATGCTGGCGCTGGTTTGGACCTGCGGATCAAATTCCCTTGGACGATCTGCATCAAGTGGGTGTGGAAGGGATTGTCACCGCGCTGCATGAGCTGCCGCCGGGAACGGCCTGGAGCTTGGCTCAAATTTCGGAGCGTCAGGCGGTGTTGCAGGCCGCGGGTTATGAGTGGGATGTTGTGGAGAGCCTACCGGTCTCTGAAGCCATCAAAACTCAAGGGGCCGAGATGCGGGCGCATATCACGGCCTATAAGGACAGTCTCGAAGCATTGGCGGCCGCAAATATCAAAACCATTTGCTACAATTTCATGCCGATCTTAGATTGGACCAGAACAAATCTGCGTGCTCGGCAACCCCATGGCGGTGCCGCGATGCGGTTTGATTTGATTGATTTTGCCGTGTTCGACTTGCATATTCTTCGGCGTGCAGATGCAGCTGAAAGCTACAGTGCGGCCCAGCGAGCCGCCGCCGCAGAGCGCTTTCACGCCCTCAGTGATGATGGCAAGAAGCAGCTGCGGCATAATATTATAGCCGGGTTGCCGGGCGCCAATGACAGCTGGAGCCTGGAAGATGTGCGCGCGTTATTGCACAGCTATGAGGGGGTGACCCGGGCACAGCTCAGATCTCATTTGATCGACTTTCTGTCCGAAGTGGTTCCCTGCGCCGAGGCGCTCGGTCTGCGCCTGTGTTGTCACCCTGATGACCCGCCGTTTTCGCTCTTGGGCTTGCCGCGGGTGATGTCCTCATCTGCCGACTATAGCAGGGTGCTGAACGCGGTGGATGTGCCCGCCAATGGCGCGACGCTTTGCACCGGATCCTTGGGCGTTGCCGCAGATTTTGATGGGCCGGCTTTTGTCAAAACTCACGGGCCGCGAATCCATTTCGCGCATTTGCGCAATACCCGGCGCGGTGCGGGATCGGATGCCGCGCGACCAGATTTCTTTGAGGCCCCCCATCTCGAGGGGGATACGGATATGGTGGGTACGGTGCGGGCCTTGATGGGTGAACAAGACCGTCGTCGTGCCGAGGGGCGTGCGGATTGGCAAATCCCAATGCGGCCGGATCATGGTCAGGAGTTGCTCAGTGATCTTGGTGGCCATAGCACGCCGGGCTATCCGCTGATTGGACGCATGCGTGGCTTGGCTGAGCTGCGTGGAATCATGGCCAGTTTCGGCCCCCAAGCATCGGAGGCGTAAGTTGCAAGACGGTCAGACACTGATAATTTTCCAAGTGGTTCACCCATGAACCCGGCGCAGTGGCTTATACGCACCGCCGCGCTGGCCCCGCAAGCGCCGGCCTTGTTCAAGGGCACCCAGCTTGAGGCGAATTATGCGGAATTTTTGGATCGAGTGGCGGCCTTAGCCAATGGGTTGCGTGCGCAATATGGGGTCCGCAAGGGCGACAGGGTTGCGGTGTTCATGAGCAATTGCACCGAATATCTCGAAGCGCTTTATGCGATTTGGTTCTTGGGCGCCGTGGCCGTGCCGATCAATGCTAAATTGCATGCCAAGGAGGCCGCTTGGATCATCGCGGATGCGCAGGCGAAGCTGGCTTTTGTCAGCGACCATACTGAGTGCGCATTGCAAGAGGTCGCGCCAGCCTGTCTGGAAAATTTGCTTGATGTGCAGGGGGCCATTTATGCGCAGCTGCGTCAGCAAAACCCGCAGGCTGCGCCAGAGCAGATCGGAGCTGATGAGTTGCTCTGGCTGTTTTACACCTCCGGTACAACGGGACGGCCCAAGGGGGTGATGATTACCGCTGGCAATATCACCGCGATGACTCTTGCCTATTTCAGTGATGTAGATGAGGTCCAGCCGCAGGATGCCATCCTATATGCCGCACCGATGTCGCATGGGGCGGGGATCTATAATTTCATGCATGTGATCAAAGGCGCGCGGCACGTTGTGCCCGACAGCCGTGGTTTTGACGCGGAAGAAATCTTGCAAATGGCGCCGCGCATTGGTCACATCTCAATGTTTGCGGCCCCCACGATGGTCAAGCGTCTGGTGGCGCAGGCCCGTGCCTCTGGCAGGCGGGGCGAGGGTCTCAAGACCATTACCTATGCCGGTGGTCCCATGTATGTGGCCGACATTATGGAGGCTGTCGACGTTCTGGGCGATAAATTTGTGCAAATCTATGGCCAAGGAGAGTGCCCTATGGGCATTACCGCCCTGCGGCGCGAATTTGTCAGTGACCGGAGCCATGCCAATTGGAAGGCTCGGTTGGGCTCGGTCGGTGTTGCACAGAGCCCTGTTTTGGTGCGGATCGCCGATGCGGCGGGGGCAACCCTGCCAACTGGGGAAATTGGCGAAATTTTGGTATCTGGCAGCATCGTGATGCGCGGCTATTGGCAAAACCCGCAAGCCACCGCCAAGACACTCAGGGATGGTTGGCTCTGGACTGGCGATATGGGGGCTATGGATGCGGATGGATTTGTCACCCTGCATGATCGTTCGAAGGATATGATCATCTCTGGTGGCTCGAATATTTATCCGCGTGAGGTCGAAGAAGTCCTTTTGGCGCATGAAAATGTGGCACAGGCGGCCGTGGTCGGGCGCCAAGAGGCTGATTGGGGCGAGGTGGTGATGGCTTTCGTTGTGCCGGTGGCTGGAAAAACGGTAACCTGCGCAGAGCTTGATGCACATTGCATTGCGCATATCGCAAGGTTCAAGCGGCCCAAGGAGTATCGCTTTGTGACAGAGCTGCCCAAAAACAATTATGGAAAAATCTTGAAAACAAAACTTCGGTCTATTTTGGAAAATGGAGAGGGTCATGACTAACGATCTTACAGGACGGGTGGCGCTGGTCACAGGTTCCGTTCAGGGCATTGGGCTGGCTATTGCGACCGCTTTGGCCCAGCAAGGCGCGCGGATTGCGCTGCATGGGCTGGCAGATAAGACTCAAATTGCCGAGGCCATGGGCATCATCCGTGCGGCTGGCGCAGGTGACGTGCGCTTTTTTGAAGGGGATATGCGCGATCCCGATGCCATTGAAACTTTGGTCTCCGATGTGGAGAACTGGGGCCCCCTCGACATTTTGGTCAATAATGCGGGTATCCAACGCACTGTCAGCTTGGAAGGTTTGACCCGCGAGACCTGGGACGCGATTATTGCCGTTAATCTCTCAGGTGCTCTGCATACGATGCGCCTCGCTTTGCCGAATATGGCGCGGCGCGGCTATGGCCGTGTGATTAATATTGCATCCGTACATGGTTTGGTGGCCTCCAAGGAAAAAGCGCCCTATGTGGCTGCGAAATTTGGCTTGGTCGGCCTTTCGAAAGTGGCTGCGCTGGAATATGCGGCTGTGGGCAGTGCCGAGACGGGTGGGGTGACGGTCAATTGTATTTGCCCCGGCTGGACTGATACCCCCTTGATTGAACCGCAGATCATGGCGCGGGCTGAAAAATATGGTGGTGACCGGGCGGCAGGAAAGGCGGAACTGGTGGCTGAGAAACAACCCTCCGCGCGCACGGCCGATCCTTCGGAAATTGGTGCTTTGGCGGTTTGGCTCTGCGCGCCGATTGCCCATAATGTTACAGGCACAAGCATTCCCATTGATGGAGGATGGACCGCGCAGTAGCGCGCAACTGTTGGTATCGGCCGGCCTGTAGGTTTCGCTTGACCCTCCAGTTGGTGGAGGCTTTAGAAGGGGCGGGGCTAGGAGAGTTTTATGCGCGCGCCTGATACATTTGTGATGTCTGTGAGTAATATGAGCTGCGCGTCATGTGTGGGGCGGGTGGACAAGGCCCTGCGTCAATTGCCGGGCGTTTTGGCGGTGGATGTGAATCTTGCCACTGAGACGGCGCAGGTGACCTTTGCGCCAGATCAGGCCAGCCGCACAGATTTTCTCGCCGCCTCCACCGCGGCCGGCTATGCGGCGCAGGTGCATTCCGAAGACAATCACGGCCAAGTGCAGGCGCGCAAACAACAGCTCGCCGAAGCCTATGGCCGGCGTAGCCGGCTTGCCGCATGTCTGGCTGCACCAGTGATCATACTTGGCATGGGTGCCCATGTTCTGCCGGGCTTTGATATGTTGATTGCGGCTGTGATTGGCCAAAAGGCCAATTGGATCATTCAATGCATCTTTGCGACAGCTGTGCTCTTTGGGCCGGGTTGGGAATTTTACCGCCGCGGATTTCCGGCGCTTTGGCGCGGGGCGCCTGATATGAACTCCCTGGTGGCGCTGGGCACCGGTGCGGCCTATGCCTTTTCACTCATCGCCACCTTCTTGCCGCAGGTTCTGCCAGAGGGGGTTTCGGGCGTTTACTATGAACCTGCGAGTCTGATTGTCGTCTTGATCCTGTTCGGGCGCGATCTTGAAAACCGCGCCAAAGGGCGCACGGGAAGGGCCATTCAAAGTCTTTTGGGCCTGCGCGTGAAAACTGCGCAGCTGCGCAGGGCTGGGGAGTTTGTGGAAGCTCCGATTGAAGACATTGTTGTAGGGGATATCTTGAGTTTGCGCCCCGGTGAGCGCGTGGCGGTGGATGGCGTGGTGCATGAGGGCACAAGCTACATAGATGAAAGCATGATTACCGGCGAGCCGCGACCGGTGGAGAAGTCTTCGGGTGCGGCGCTCACCGCCGGCACAGTCAACGGCATGGGGCATGTGATCTATGAGGCGCGCCGCGTTGGTCAGGACACAACATTGTCGCAAATCATCCAGCTGGTGGAGCAAGCGCAGGGCGCGAAATTGCCCATCAAGGCATTGGTTGATCGCCTGACGCTGTGGTTCGTGCCCATGGTTTTGACCTTGGCTTTCGCCACGGTCACGGTTTGGATGATTTGGGGGCCGGAACCGGCGCTGCCCTATGCGCTGGTGGCTGGGGTCTGTGTTCTGATCATCGCCTGCCCCTGTGCGATGGGATTGGCAACACCGACCTCAATCATGGTGGGCACAGGCCGCGCGGCTGAACTGGGTGTCTTGTTTCGTAAAGGGGATGCTTTGCAGCTCTTGGCAGGGGTTGATACGGTCGCTTTTGACAAGACGGGTACTTTGACCCTTGGCCAGCCTGTGTTGACAGATCTCAATGTGTCAGATGGGCTGGAGCGCCATGCGGCCCTGCAGGTGATGGCCAGCGTGGAGCAAGGCTCAGATCATCCGATTGCCCGCGCAATAGTGGCGGCCGCGGCAGAGGAGGGGCTGGATTTACTCCCGATCGAGGGCGGTCAAACCTTTGCAGGTCTTGGCCTTTCGGCCCAAGTTGCCGGCGCGGAAGTGTGCCTTGGCACAGAACGCTTCATGCAGGCATCCGGGATTGATGCGACGGGTTATCATGCGCCGGCAGAGGCTTTGGCCCGTCAGGGGAAATCGGTGATATTCGCGGCGCGCGCAGGGCAGGTGATTGCGCTTGCGGGCGTGTCTGACGCTGTGAAGCCGTCGACGCCTGGGGCGATCGCACGCCTCAAAGCGGCCGGCATTACCGTCGTCATGTTAACCGGCGATCGTTGCGAGGCAGCGCAGCAGATTGCTGAAGATCTGGGCATGGATCAGGTCCATGCAGAGTTGCTGCCGGCTGACAAAAGCCGCGTCTTGGCAGAGCTGAAAGCGAAATCCAGCCATTTGGCTTTCGTGGGGGATGGCATCAATGACGCCCCGGCGCTGGCCGCAGCAGACATTGGCATTGCGCTGGGCACGGGTACAGATGTGGCTGTGGAGAGTGCGGGTGTTGTTTTGATGTCGGGTGATCTTTTGGGGGTGGTCAACGCGATTGAGATGTCTCGACTGACCCTGCGCAATATCAAACAAAATCTATTCTGGGCCTTTGGGTATAATGTGGCTTTGATCCCAGTGGCGGCTGGCGCTCTCTATCCCGCCTTTGGCATATTGCTTTCGCCCATCCTTGCCGCAGCGGCGATGGCGCTGTCCTCCGTTTTTGTTTTGGTCAATGCGCTGCGGCTGCGTTATGTTCGAGCGAGCTGATGAGAGATAGGTCAGGCGGAGGGTCGCGATTTGAATATTGGTGAAGTGGCAAACATGGCGGACTTGCCGATCAAAACCATTCGCTACTATGAAGAAATTGGCCTAATTAAGCCCAAGCGCAGCACCAATGGATATCGCATCTTTCGCGAGAGCGACGTGCATAAATTGACGTTCCTTGGCCGGGCGCGATCTTTGGGCTTCTCGATCGAAGATTGCCGGGCTTTGCTGCAATTATACGAAAATGACACGCGGGCGAGTGCCGATGTGAAGAAAATTGCGCAGGAACATTTGATGTGCATAGAGGCCAAGGTCAAAGAATTGCAGGCCATGCGGAGCACTCTATCGCATTTGATCGAAGCCTGCTCCGGGGATGACCGGCCCAGTTGTCCTATCTTGTCGGATCTCGCGACGCTGAGTTGACAGATCGCTTTTGCGGGCCGGATCTAGAATTTGGCCGCCGTGTGCCGGCGCGCCAGTTCGTGTTCAGCCGCCACCAACGAAGCGGTCAGTTGGGCGATAGAAAGTCTTTTGGTTCCACAACCTTCCCAGTAAGTCGCGCAATTCGGTGATCTCGGATTTAACCTCGTCAGGAAAAGATGTGTCCGCAGATCTTGCGGCCTCCATCATGCGCTGAGACCGGCGTGAAACTTTTGCGCCAAGCGCCTCTTCTATGATTTCCAAGTCGCGAACCGAAAGGGTGAAGGTATCATTTGGTTTTGTCATGTGATGTCCTCTTATGGGGCCCGGCCCAAAACATGTGGCGTTACAGGCTGACCTGTTTTTGCGCATCAAGCTTGCCAAGAAGCACGCTGATCTCGCAGACCTCAGAATTGATGTGTTTTATCATCGAGGCTTTATCCGAATTTCGGCTTTTGAACGTCAGAAGTTTCAAGCGGTCATTCATAACCGCAGCAATGCGGTCAATTTCAGTGTTGTCGAGACGATGCGTGTTTTGAGCTGTCATGCTGTTACCTTTTTACTGTTGCCGTTGAACCATAAACTAAAGGCGAGTCTTAAAAAGTAAAGGAATACAATGGAATACTTTAAATTCCCTGCGGTTTCATAGGCTTCGCGCGATGTGGAAATCCTAAAGTCTTTTGCGTTTGGGCTTTTCTTTGGTCTCGCGAAACTTAGTTTAAGGTCTCATGTGAAGCACGAGGACGAAAACACCGTGAGCGCCCCATCTAAGATTCTGAGTGAACAGGACATCAGCGAGGTCATTGAGATGGCCCTGTCAGATCATGTGTCTTTTTCTGATATCCGAAACCTACACGGGCTGCGCGAGGCAGAGGTTAAGCTGTTGATGCGTAAGTCGTTAAAAGCCGGCAGCTACCGAGCCTGGCGCAAAAGGGTGCATGATTTTGGCAGCCGGCGCGCGAATTACAAATGAAAATGCGGAAAAAATCTGATCTGCCTTCCAAGATCTGCCGGACCTGTGCGCGGCCCTATGTATGGCGCAAGAAATGGGCGAAGACTTGGAATGAGGTGCTGTATTGTTCGGACAAGTGCCGAAAGTTGCGACCGCCGGCCGCTGGGGTCACCGACGATGATGGGGCAGATTGAGGGGGTGACGAGCGGGACGCAGGCCCCGCTCGAATGTGCCTAGCAATTTAGTCGATAATTGCGTTCAAGGTTGCAGAAGGACGCATCACCGCAGCGGTTCTATCAGCATCTGTCCGATAATAACCGCCAAGATCCGCCGCGGCACCTTGAACCGCTGCAAGCTCTGCCAATATGGCATCCTCTCCGTCGGTCAGAGCTTTCGCGATTGGCGCAAAATAGGCTGCGAGCTCGGCGTCACCGTTTTGTTTCGCAAGCGCATTGGCCCAATAGCGCGCGAACCAATAATGGCTGTTGCGGTTGTCAGGTTCACCGACCTTGCGGGAGGGCGAGCGGGCTTCGTCCAAAATGGACTGGGTTGCTGCATCCACGGCTTGCCCTAAAACGCGGGCCTTGCTGTTGTTTTTTACCTCAGCAAGGAAGGTCAAGCTTTCGCCCAAGGCGCAGAATTCTCCCAGACTGTCCCAGCGCAAATGGTTTTCTTCGTTGAGCTGTTGCACGTGTTTGGGCGCAGAGCCGCCCGCGCCGGTTTCAAACAGTCCGCCGCCGTTCATCAGCTTTACAACCGATAGCATTTTTGCCGATGTCGCCAGTTCCAAGATCGGGAACAGATCGGTGAGATAGTCACGCAAAACATTGCCCGTGATGGCAATGGAGTTTTCGCCCTTCGTGATGATTTCAAGCGAGGTTCTGGTGGCCTCGCGCGGGGTCATGATGTCAAATTTATCTGCCACACCCTTGGCGTCCAGAAGTGGTTTGACATAGGCGATTAGTTCCGCGTCATGGGCACGCCCGGCGTCAAGCCAGAAAATCGCATTGCAATTCTCTGCTTTTTGACGCGCAATCGCCAGATTCACCCAATCTTCGATCGGTGCTTTTTTGGTTGAGGCTGAACGCCAAATATCACCGGCCTCGACGACATGTTCGTGCAATACCGTTCCATCCGCCAGGATCATTTTGACCGTTCCGGCCTGCGGGATTTCAAAGGTTGTGGGGTGTGAGCCGTATTCTTCGGCTTTTTGAGCCATTAGGCCGACATTTTGCACAGTGCCAGCGGTTGCTGGGTTCAACTTGCCGTTTTGCTTAAAGAAGGTGATGGTCTCATCGTAGACAGGGGCATAGGAATTGTCGGGGATGACGCAATTTGTGTCTGCCTCCTGGCCATCTGGGCCCCAGCCTTTGCCGCCTGCGCGGATAAGCGCCGGCATGGAGGCGTCGATAATCACATCGGAGGACACATGCAGATTGCTGATGCCCTTGTCGCTGTCGACCATGTACATTGGCGGGCGTGCGGCGATGCAGCTGTTGATATCGGCGAGAATTTCGGCGTTGTCCTTGACGCGTTCGAGCAAATCACCCAAGCCGAAATTGGCGTTCACGCCGAGCTGAGCGAGCGCTGGGCCATGGGCTTCGAACACAGGGGCGAGGAAAGCCTTGACGGCATGTCCGAAAATGATTGGATCAGAGACCTTCATCATTGTTGATTTCAGATGCACTGAGAACAAAGTGCCCTCAGATTGCGTGCTTTCAATCTCAGCAGCTAAAAATTCTTTGAGCGCCGCGGCACTCATGAAGGTGGCATCGACCACGGTTCCGGCAGTGTAGTGGATATCATCCTTCAAGATGATTTCGCCATCGGTGGTTTCCAAGAGGATTTTTGCAGTGGTATCGGCCGGTAGGGTGGCAGATTTTTCATTGGAAAAGAAATCGTTGCCCTTCATGGAGGACACGCGCGTTTTGCTGTCGGCGGACCAATCGCCCATGCGATGTGGGTTGTTTTGTGCAAAATTCTTAACGGCTTTGGCCGCACGGCGATCCGAATTGCCTTCGCGCAGAACCGGGTTCACCGCGGAGCCTTTGAGGGCATCATATTTGGCGCGTACCGCCTTTTCGGCCTCTGTCTGCGGCGCTTCAGGATAGTCGGGCAGGGCGTAGCCTTGGGCTTGTAATTCCTTAATAGCAGCAACCAGCTGAGGTACGGAGGCAGAGATATTTGGCAGTTTGATGACATTGGCATCGGCCGTTTTCACCAAGCGGCCCAGCTCAGCCAGATCATCAGTCTGACGCTGATCCTCGGTGAGGTGGTCTGGAAAGGCCGCGATGATTCGCCCGGCCAAACTGATGTCCTTGGTGCCGACGGTTACGCCGGCGGCTGCGGCAAATTTTTGCAGAATCGGGAGGAAGGATGCGGAGGCCAGCTCCGGCGCTTCATCAACTTTTGTATAAATAATATCGGGCATAGTGTATTCCTTGCGGCTAGATTTGCCTTCTCTTAGCGAATAATAATTCAAAGGTCGATGGTATACCGTGGTATGCTGAACATTTTTTTAATCGGCGATAAGGCTTTGGATAGGCCTAAAGCGGGGATTGTGCGCGGTTGCGGTTGCGGCCCAAGCGCTGCTCGCGCCAGAGGATCACCACGCCGGAGGTGATGATGACCAAGGCGCCGGTTATCGTCCAAGCGGTTGGGATCTCGCCGAACCAAAAGTAAGCCAATGCCAAGGCCAGCAACATTGACGTATAGTCAAACGGGGCCACCACTGAAGCTGGTGCATTGCGATAGGCAGCGGTGAGGCAAATCTGCCCAATTCCGCCGATCACACCGGCGGTGACCAGCATCGCGGTCGCTTCGAAGGAGGGTTTGACCCAACCGAAAGGCAGTGTGAACAGGGACAACACGGTGATGAGCAACGAGAAATAAAAGACAATTTGCGCCGTCCCCTCTGTGGCCACCATGCGCCGGACGAAAATTTGCGCTAAGGCAGCCAAAGCGGCTGATCCCAAGATTGCAGTGGCGCCAATGACTTCTATTGTGCTGCGTTCACCGTCCATATTTAAGGTCGGCCAAAGGACGATAAGCACACCAACAAAGCCCAAAGCCACGGTTGTGAGGCGAAAGGCCCGCACGGTTTCGCCCAAAATCAATGCGGCTAAAACTGTCAGAATCAAAGGTGTGGTAAAGCCCAGGGCGGCGACCTCCGGAAAACTCAGCACCCCGAGGGCGAAAAATCGTAAAGACATTGAGAAAGCGCCTGCCAGACCGCGCCATGTGTGGTCCAAAATATTCGACGTGCGCAGCGCCTTTGGAAAATCCCCGCGTATCGAGAGCCATCCAATCACCACCAAGAGCGTGAAGAATGCCCGAAAGAAGACCTGCTGCCCGGTTGGCACCTCTTGGGATGTGGCTTTGATCAGCGCCATCATAAAGGTAAATATCGAAACCGCTGTCACTTTCAGTGCGATGCCGCGGATGTTATCGGTCATCTCGGTCCAATCTGATCTGTTTGATTGCAACCTATGTGGGTTGCTCCAGCTTAGGAAGCTACAAAACGCGGCAATTGACAAGTTTGTAAATTTTGCAGAATTTTACAAAGAAAGATGTGGTTTACCGATCAAAGCGCTCAGCCGTAACAATATCACATTCATACATACGCATTTATGATTGCATTATTGTTGTGTTTCTTGTTTTCTATAGACCAGTAAATAACGGAGGACGGGTCTCTGCAATTTAATCGTGAAACAATTTTTGCGCTTGCAGCTTTCTTTTTTGCCGGAATGGCTCAGGCCAGCGGCGCGGGCGATCCCGCTTTGGGTGCTGCCGTGTTCAAGAAGTGCCAATCTTGCCACCAAGTTGGAGACCGGGCAAAAAATCGTGTGGGTCCGCAACTGAATGATATTATCGGCCGCACGGCCGGCGGGCTGGCAGGGGCGAAATACTCAAAAAGCATGACCAAAGCCGGGCAAGATGGGCTGGTTTGGACTGAAGAGACTTTGGACCGCTTTCTTGAGTCGCCAAAATCTTTGGTTGCAAAGACTCGGATGAGTTACCGAGGCCTTAAGGATCCAGATGACCGGGCAAATTTGATAGCCTATCTGCGCGCATTTGCGAAAGGTTCGACACCTGCGCAAAATGTGCCAGAGACAGGGCAGGAGACAGGGCAAGGGGCAGGCATCCAGCTTGATCCTGCGGTTCTGGCCATCGTGGGAGATGCCGAATATGGCGAATATCTCTCCAGTGAATGTTTGACCTGCCACCAAAGCAGCGGGTCCAATGATGGCATCCCTGGAATAACGGCCTGGCCGACAGAAGATTTTGTGATCGCCATGCATGCCTACAAACAAAAAGTTAGAGACCACCCTGTCATGCAAATGATGGCCGGGCGTCTGTCTGATGAAGAGATCGCAGCACTTGCGTCTTATTTTAACGGCTTGGAATAAAGGCCAAATTTTGGGAGGAAACAATGAAACTGAATAGACGTGTATTTATGGGCAGTGGTGCCGCCGCGGCAACTGCTTTGGCTGCGCCAATGGCTTTTGCCGGCGGTCATGGGAAGCCGCGGGTTGTGGTTGTTGGTGGCGGGGCCGGCGGGGCGACCGCGGCGCGCTACATCGCGAAAGACAGCAAAGGGGCAGTTGATGTCACTTTGATCGAACCTTCGCGTATGTACTACACCTGTTTCTTTTCGAACCTTTACCTAGGTGGGATCAAAGCAATTGATGATCTCGGACATTCTTACGGCAACATGGCCGCCGGCGGTGTGAACGTCGTGCATGATTGGGCTGTTGGGGTCGACCGTGATGCCAAAACGGTGACATTGGCCGGTGGTGCATCGGTCCCCTACGACAAGCTGATTTTGTCTCCTGGGATTGATTTTGTGGACGGTGCGGTTGCTGGCTGGGATCTGTCGTCGCAAAACGCCATGCCACATGCCTATAAAGGTGGCTCGCAGACCGAATTGCTCAAAGCGCAAATCGCCGCCATGCCGCAGGGCGGCACATTCGCGATGGTCGCGCCACCAAACCCCTATCGCTGCCCGCCTGGACCCTATGAGCGGGTCTCGATGGTGGCGCATTATCTGAAAGCCAATAACCCAACCGCAAAAATCATTGTGGCAGATCCGAAACCGAAATTCTCAAAGCAAGGGTTGTTTCAAGAAGGTTGGGGCAAACATTACAGCGGGATGATTGATTGGATCGGCGATGATTTTGGGGGCGGCAATGTCTCGGTGGATCCTGGTGCCATGACGGTCACAATTGATGGTGAAGTGACCAAGGTTGACGTCTGTAACGTGATCCCTGCTATGAAAGCGGGCCGTATTGCCGAGCTTGCTGGTGTCACCGATGGCAAGTTTGCGCCCGTGAATGCGATTGATATGTCTACCAAAGCGGATGCGGATGTCTATGTTCTGGGCGACGCTTCTCAACAAGGGGACATGCCAAAGTCTGGGTTCTCAGCAAATAGCCAAGCCAAGGTTTGCGCCAATGCCGTGCGCGGAGCATTGACAGGATCTCGTGTTTTCCCAGCGAAATTCTCCAACACATGCTGGTCGCTGATTGACACGAATGACGGTGTGAAAGTCGGCGCAACCTATGAGGCTACCGACGAGAAGATCGCAAAGGTTGATGGGTTCATCTCGGCCACAGGCGAGACCGCCGATGTGCGCAAAGCAACCTATGAAGAATCCGAAGGTTGGTATGCCGGCATCACTGCGGATATGTTCGGTTAAACAATTTGAGGGGCTTTGAGGATGATCAAAGCCCCTCATTATTTTTCTGGAAGTGGCCCAAGCGTATGCCTGCCCGTCTGCCAAGACTTAGCGGATATTGATTTCGACACTGTCCGCTAAGGTATTTGCGATAAAACAGTAACGATGCGCACGGTCCTGCATCTCTGCCAATTTTTCATCTTCTACGTTAAACCCAGTGTCAAAGCGCACGACGGGATGTAGATCAATGCGGGTCACCGACATCTGACCTTTGGGATTTTTCCCCAAATGTGCCTCTGCATAGTCATGATAGCTGGCCACCGGCCATCCAGCTTTGGCGGCCAGGGCGAGAAAGGTCATCATATGGCAACTGGACAGGGCAGAGGCCAAAGCCTGCTCCGGATTGGTATGCGCCGGATCACCGCCCCAATCTGGAGCGGAGTCCACGTCAATTTCATGCAATCGGTTCATTTGCACAATGTGAGAATTGGAATAGCTGCCTGTGGCAAACACAGGGGTGGTGCGCTGCCAATGCAGCTCAATGGAAAGATCAGACATAGGGCTATCCAGTTATGGCAAGGGAAGTGAAGCGCTTGGACGCTGTTCGTAAATGGTTAGGCCGCCGTTGGCATATCACGCAGCTGCGATCTGCTTTTTTGGATCAAAGAATGGGCGCTCAACCATGGTGGCTGTAACCACACCCGTTTTGGTCAAAACTTCTACCTCTGTTCCCAAAATAGCTGCATCGGCGGCAACCATTGCCAGTGCGATGTTTTGCTTCAAGCGGGGAGAATAGACCGCAGAGGTCACTTTCCCAATCGTGGCGCCCTCTTGTTGAATGACCCAGAATGTTGTGTTTGGTCCGGTGAGCGGGGCGCAGTCGAGAACCAGCCCGATCTGTTTGCGTGTTGGGCCTTCTTGTTTGATCTTGCGCAGCGCGGTCTTGCCGATGAATTCTGCCTCCATGTTGAGGTTTACCAGACGATCAAGCCCCAGCTCGAAGGGATTTGTGCCAATATCTGCATCCGCATGGTAGGAGAGCATCCCGCCTTCGATCCGCCGGATCGAAGAGGTATGACCGGGTTTCAGCCCATGTGGTGCGCCGGCGGCCATGATCAATTCCCACAGCTGATCGCCTTTTGAGCCATCGCGCAGATAAATCTCATAGCCCAATTCGCTGGACCAGCCGGTGCGCGAAACCACAAGTGGGATTCCATCCAATTCAACCTCGCGCAGCCAGTAATATTTCAGATCCGCAATGCTGTCGCCGAAGAGCGCTTGCATTATGAGGCCAGAGTTCGGACCCTGTAGTTGCAGCGGTGAAACATCAGGTTCTTTGATCTGTACATTGAGACCGGAATGCACGGCCACACCCTGTGCCCAGAGTAAAATATCGCTGTCCGCAAGGGAGATCCAAAAATGATTTTCCGCCAAACGCAGCAGTATCGGGTCGTTCAAGATACCGCCATCCGCATTGGTGATCAGGATATATTTGCACTGGCCAACTGCCATTTTGGAAAGATCGCGGCAGGTCAGCATCTGTGTGAATTGAGCGGCATCCGGTCCCGTGATTTCAACCTGTCGTTCCACGGCAACATCACAAAGGATCGCGTGCTCTACAAGATTCCAGAAGTTCTGTTCAGGGTCGCCAAAATCGCGCGGGATATACATGTGGTTATAGACGGAAAAACCCTGCGCACCCCATCGGACGGTGGCGTCAAAATAAGGGGATTTACGGATCTGAGTGCCGAAGCCAAAATCATCTGCCTGTGTCATCTTGCGCCCTCTGAGCAACTGGCCGCGCGGCCAAAGAAAAGTGAATTCTGCATGAGGTTTAATTTGATATCGCCGCAATCTTGGTCCGATAAACGGCAAGAATGAGGCCGATTAGACCGTTTTACAGGCCCAGCTTAGACCATTTGGTCCTTTGCCCTTGAATCTAAGATGTGGTGATGAGTTTCGTGAGATTAGGCTGGCTGTTTTTGACTTGGCGAGTCGCGATGTAAGTCATGTAGCGCTCAATCGGCAGATCGGCTGATAGCATCTCATCCATGAGGCTTTGAAACACGGCCAAACTGGGCGTTATCACTGTCATCACATAGTCCATTCCGCCGCCGGTCGCGATGCAATGGGTGACTTCATCTCGGTTGCGAATGTGTGTCTCAAAGCGTTCAAATTCGATTTTTCGGTGTGAGCTCATAGCGACAGTCACGACAACCTGAGTGAAATCTATGATGCGTTCCAGGGCAAGATCCGCGTGATAGCTGCGAATGATACCGGCGGATTTCAAACGATCAAGCCGCGCCCAGCAGGGGGTCGGCGAGAGGTTAACAAGCTCTGCGAGACGCGTCTTGCTGAGGTGGCCGTGCTGTTGAACTGCACTTAATATGCGAATATCCGTAGCATCCAGCCCCAGTTTTTTCATATGGATTTGTCTTTCATGAAACCGTTTACGCACATGTTGTAAGGCATATGCTAGAGTTTTCTATGCCCAGATCATAGACCTATAATTAGCCCCAACTGCATTTGCATAAGCCAATCGTGATCACGGTGAACATTGGGCAATTTGCGCTGAACATTTCTCTGGGGCGCCCCATATCGGAAATTTGATCGGGCAGATCGCCGCTGTCATTAGGGAATTCTACACCTTCTTAGCAATAATCCTTGGCAATGATAAACGCTCGAAAGAGACCTGAGCTCAACCGCGACCAGCCTATTTGCTGCCATACACCACCGGGTCGGCAAATGTGGCGTGGGGTTGCGGTGACTCGTTCGGATCGCAATATTGCCTAAGAGATCGACCCGGGAGGCTGTGGTGCTTTCATTGACAAATAAATCATGGTGTTGATAGGGTCTTCTATTAAGTATCGGATATAAATGATTTTTTATGATTTAAATGATATTTGGGTGCTGGATTGTGTGGCGTTTCGTGTGATATAAAAATAGTTAAAATTTTATGTATATTCTGGAAACAGGTGTAAATGCCCTTATGAATAATAGTTTTTATAGAGAATTTAATTAATGAATAATTTTGAAACTGCGCAAACGCCCCCCGCCCATAAGGGTGGAGATGTTTTGACTTTGAAAACTCTTAATACATTTGCAGTAGATGTGATCACACTGCCAAATGAAGACGAGTTATTCTGGTATGTCGCGAAGAATGTGGTGGGGCGGCTCCAATTTCTGGATTGCGTGATTTACAAAGCGGATGAGGCCGAAACTGAGTTGACCCAGGTGGCGGCATTGGGTGCAAAAAACCCCTATGATCGGGAGATTTTGAATCCGCTGAAAATTCCGTTCGGGCAGGGGATTACCGGTCGGGTTGCGCAAAGTAAGGCTGCGATCATCATTGATGATCTGCTGAAAGATCAAACTTACATTCCAGACTCTGAACCGGCACGATCTGAAATCTGCGTACCTTTGGTGTCGCAGGGGCGAGTCGTTGGTGTGATTGACAGCGAACACCCGCAAAAAGCCGCGTTTGATCGGGCGGATTTGGAGGTGCTGACCACTGTGGCAGCCATGACATCTGCGAAGCTAGAGCTCTTGGCCGAGGAGAGGCGATCACATTTACAGTATCTTGCGTTGAAAGAGTCTCACAAGCAGCTCTCTGAGGAAATCCAGAACCGGGCAGCGCTTGAGGCGGAATTGTTCAATGTTCGCAAGATGGAGGCTGTCGGGCAACTCACCGGCGGCTTTGCCCATGATTTTAACAATCTATTAACTGTCATTTCCGGTAACTTGGAGTTTGTCGGATTGGCGGAAAGTGAGGCGCAGCGGCAGGAGTATTTGGATGAAGCTCGCACAGCGGCGCGCCGGGCTGCAAAGCTCATTCAAGATTTGCTTGCCTTTTCGCAACGTATGCATTTGCGGCCGATCACGACCAATTTGAACACGATGATCACCACCATCTGTGCGCAAAACCGGCAGAGATTGCCGGGCGATATCCAGATGGACTTGGCGGAAGATATATTGTCTGTTCAAGTCGATCCCACGGCGGCAGAAATTGCGCTGGTGAATCTCATGATTAATGCCCGAGATGCCATGCCACATGGAGGCACGCTGTCGATCAAAACGGAAAATATCCAACATGGGGTTGCCGATAATGAGAGGCTGGCAAAAAACATTGCACCGGGTTCTTACGTCAAGCTGACAGTTAGCGACGAGGGCGAGGGCATCCCGCCTGAGGCTTTGGATCAAATTTTTGACCCG